>Ga0180432_10000178_pt1 | contig 102622 bp, 86 predicted proteins | sample SS_ome_10_FD_132414 | JGI IMG/M metagenome (GOLD analysis project Ga0180432, IMG submission 132414) | Hypersaline lake sediment archaeal communities from the Salton Sea, California, USA - SS_1_MS_2 metaG | ecosystem: Environmental > Aquatic > Non-marine Saline and Alkaline > Hypersaline >... | reverse complement strand
CTGCTGCCTTTAACTTTGCCAACTCAGATATTTTTCTATAAGAATCTGTAAAATTATTATTCTCCCCCCGTATTTCTTTTTGCTTTGAATCATCAAGGGAATCTATACTGAACTTTATTGTACCTAGCCCTGCTTTCATCATATCCCAGACTTTTTCTACATTGATATTCGCTGGTACACAGGAAAAATAAGTAGGGATATTTAGTGCGGAACACAATAAAATCCTTTCGTTCATGTAAGGATCTAACAACGGTTCACCAAATCCGTGAAGCGTAAGAGACTTGGCGACAGTGTGAAAATAAAAAGTGTTTTCGTCTTTTAGTTCTGATGAAACCCCATATTTTTCTCTGACAAATTCCCAAAAACTCATTAAATCATCTTTAGTGTGCGGTTTTATTTGTCTTACAACCTTTTCAAAAAGCTCCATACTCATGTGCTGAATTGATCGATTCATAAGCTTTGGTCTCGGACACATGACACATTGCATATTGCAAACATTTGTGGTTTCAATGTTAAACACAAATGGCCTTGTGTTGCGTTGTTTTTCGAACTGTGTATACACTTCCTCAGCAGTTATCTGCCCTATGCGGCTTACTATCTTCTGCTTAATTTTATAAGAATCTTTGAAAAAATTAATGTCAAACATTTTATTGTGTCCTTGTTATTGTCGAAAATCCTTTAATTCAAGTTCTCCATCAATATATTTTGAGAAGTTCTCGTAAAAATGGACCTGCCTTTCCCTGGGAAAAAGAGGCATATCCATGCACACGTTCGAATCGGTTATGATATGATCAGCGGGCAAATACCCCAATTTAACCGCCTGTTCCCTCATCAGGGTGCCTCGATACGGCTGAAAGTAATTTATCGAAATGCTCTTGGGTTTGATCTTTTTGAGCAGCTTGATCGTTTCTTTGAACATAGACTCTTCTTCGTAAGGCATACCTATGATAATGTTTGCGGTCGATCTTATGTCATATTTATGCACGATCTCAAAAGCTCGCTCAAGATCTTCGTTGCTCATATAGCGGTTCATCTTTTTTCTCAGGTTCTCGTCGCCGTGTTCTATGCCTATGCCGATAGTGGAAATGTTGATGTCTTTCAGTCTTTTTACGTACTCCTCAGTAACAACCTCGCTCCTTGTCTGGATATAGAACGGTAAATCTATCCTCTTTTTATACTGTTGGCAGAAATATTCGAACCTGTCGCGGGGCATGCCCAGGAAGTTGTCGTCGATAAAAAAGATCAGCTGGAGATCATTCGCGTCCCGGACAAATTCAATCTCGTCAAAAGCTTTATCGATATCCCGGGTCCTCACGAAACTACCCTTACCGTGGAATAATTTCCTGTAGCTCGCGGTACTGCAAAACGAGCAGTTAAAGTGGCATCCTCTCGCAAGCTCAAAAAAACCTGTGCGGTAAAACGTCCCGCAATAAGGCTTATAATAATGCCTCTCATCGAATATTGACCAGTCCTGGAAGGCAATTGTATCCATGTTCTTCAATTGCCTGAGAGGGTTTTTTATGACATCCTGTCCCTTTTTGACCCAAAGGTTCTTTATATTACTGTAATCATCGCCGGCAACTATGGCCTGGGCCAATTCTACCATAGGGTCTTCTCCCTCTCCGATACATACAACGTCGATGCAGTCATTGCCGAGAACCATGTCCGGACACATAGAGACGGTCACACCGCCGGCAACGACCGGTATATCTACCTCTTTCTTCACTTCGCTTAACAGCGAAACAGCGTAAACATACGAAACGTCGACAATAGAAACGGCGATGAGGTCGGGTTTGAACTCCTTTATTTTTTTCAAGAACAACCCGGGTATTTTTTTCGGCATATCCGGATCCCATTCACCCCAGAATCCCGTATGTTCCGCCTTGTCGATACCGCCGTGCTTCTGCCGGTAAAGATGTGTTTTCGGCGGAGAATATAGGAAAGTGGTGTCAAAGCACGCGGTCTCAAAACCCGCCTGCTTTAACGTCCCGGAAAGCAGCGCCATCCCGTTGGGTATGCCCCCGTCACCCTCCGTGACGGGATAAAGGAACAGAACTCTGCCTTTTTCTTTTTTCATATCAACTCCCGATTTACCACATCAGGCCAAGGCCGCCCGAGACCACCACCGTCTTACCTGAAAAATCCAGCATTTTATGGAATCTGGATATTTTCACTCTCCTTTTTACGAAAAATACTTTACGGTTTTCTTCAAAGCTTCGGCCTGCTTTTCCATCTCGATCTCGTCCTTCTGGTTCGTAGTGAACTGCATGAGTTGCTTCTGGACCTTCTCGGCAACGGGGCAGAGGCCTTCTTCCGTATTTATCCTCCCGGAGAGTCCGATAGATGCGAGAACCCTCCTGACATCGTCTATAGAGTCCTCCAGGTAGGTCAGCACCCACGCCGCGTATATGCCGTCACCCCCGTTCTGCACATACTTCTTTCTGAAATCTTCCCATTTTATGTCCTCACGCAAGAAGCGCGCTCCAAACGTATAATAAGAATTCTCATCACCTTCCGGCACGAATTGGGGTTTGATCCAATCACATCCGGAATCTGATAATACCTCAGAATACACTGAAGCCATTTTTTTTCTTTTCTCGATAAACCAATCTATTTTCTCAAGCTGCGCTAACCCCAAAGCTGCAGCAACTTCAGGCATCCTGTACATAAAAGCAAATGTATCGTGTCGTTTGTACTTTGGGTTCTGAAATATATCTTTATCTATTCTAACCTTGCCGCTTTTTGCGGTAGCATTGCGAAACCCGCAAGTGCTTAATTTCCTTATTTTTTCCGCTGTTTTTTCATCATTACAGGCTATAATCCCGCCATCTCCTGTAGTTAAATGTTTTGAATTCTCAAAACTCCAACTGCCTACATCTCCAAATGTGCCAGCAATCTTCCCTTTATGCGTACCTAAGTAGCACTGGGCACAATCTTCTACAACCTTTAAATTGAATTCCTTCGCAATTTCCATGATTTCGGTCATATTGCAAACCTGACCATAAAGATGTACAGGCATAATTGCTTTGGTTTTCTTAGTGATCTTTCTTCTTAAATCAACGGGGTTTATCAAAAAAGTGTCAGGATCAACGTCAGCAAAAACCGGAATGGCATTGCAATAAAGCACAGCATTCATACACATTGCCACGGTTAAAGCCGGAATAATTACTTCATCATCATAACCAACGCCTAAAGCCGCTAAAGCCGCATGTAGCGTAGTCGTTCCAGAATTAAAAGTAACCGCGTAGTTAAGGTTGAACTTTTCCGAAAAAGCTTGTTCCAGCCTAGAATTCATGTTGCCGGTAGTTCCACTGGCAAATCCGGAATCAAGCACCTCTTTGACATAATTGTATTCTCTTTCATCAAACCGCCATGCTAAACTTCCCATCTTACGCCTCCTTTAAGGATTCTGAGGATTCAGAAAATAATTCTTCATTATCTCCTCATTTATAAAAAAATCTAATTTATCGTCTATTTCAAAATTCTGCCAGCGCTCAATAAATAAAGGCACTGAATTCTCGGGGAAAAATGTCCGCCTTTTATATAATTCAGAGATTTTTATCAGATAAATTACTCCGTAAGGAAAATATGCCTGCTGAGCTGCTTTCTCCTGAGGATCGCGATCGAACAAATAAGATACCAGAACACCTTTTTCCAGTTTTCTCGCCATGCAAGGATGTTCAAGATGGATCGCACCAACAGAAACCAGGCAGTCAGCGTGCTGGTGGTCAAGTAAAGTTCTTATCCCACGATCAATATCATCTTTTTTTCTTAAAGGAGAGGTTGGCTCAAGTAAGGCAAGATAATCAAAATCTTCTCCATGTTTGTGTAAAAATTCATAAGAATGTAAAGCAACATCGACAGAAGAAGCAGAATCACTTGCCAGTTCTTTCGGCCTCATGAAAGGAACTTCTGCTCCAAAATCCAGACTTATTGCAGCAATCTGTTCATCATCTGTGCTAACAACAATCTTGTCTACTAAATTGCTCGAGCAAGCCTGTTCAATTGTCCAGGCGATTAATGGTTTACCCAAAAACGGTTTCACATTCTTCCCCGGAAGCCTTTTACTGCCGCCCCTTGCCGGTATTAGAGCTAATATTTTTTTATTTTTATACATGATTATCAACAAAATGTTTCTGAATCGTGGTTTCCCAAAACTGCTGACCCTTCAATGCCTCAACAAACTTCTGAGTGCTATCTCCATCGCCAAAGCGATTTGAAGGGATCCTTTCAATCCCACCTACTTCTTTAATTGCCTTTTCTATCGCATGACTTGACTCCGCTATATTTATTATAGTGTTATGCGAAAATCGGTTCTTTTGCCGGGTGCCAACATTGATGTTCGGGACAGAATAAACAGGAGCTTCTCTTATCCCAGCACTGGAATTGCCTATAATGAATTCACAGTTTTTAAGAAAAGTAAGGAAATATTCAAACCGTATAGAGGGGAAAACCCTAAAGTGGGGGTCATCTCTAAGCAGCTCTAATTCCTCAATGATAATTCCCGATCCTGGATCATTGTTCGGATAAATAACCACAAAGTTCTTCCCTGACCTACGTGCTCCTTCAATAATTTCCTTGGTACTATGGAGAAGATTGTGCAAGCTTGTTGTAACTGGATGATAAAGAAACAGCGCATATTTATCAAAGCTAACTTCGTAGTTCCTTTTAGCTTCTTCTAAAGACGGCAGCTCATCCGAGAGCATAAAATCTATATCCGCAGATCCAATGATGTGAATATTTTTGCTAGCTTCGCCCATGCGAAGTAATCTATTTTTTGCTTCATCGTTGGCTACAAAATGGATTTGCGCTAACTTTGAAGTTGAGTGTCGGATTGACTCATCAACTGTTCCGGATACCTCTCCTCCTTCAATGTGGGCAACGAGAAAATTATTTAAAGCTCCGGAAATAGCCCCTGCTAATGCTTCTGCGCGATCCCCATGCACAACAATCATATCAGGATTGACCATGTTTATATAATTTCCCAAGCCCTCTATAGTATTAGCTAATATTGAGTCCATGGAATCACCCGACTTCTGGTTTATGTAATAATAAATGTTCTTAAAACCACATTTTTTCACCTCTTCACTGGTATATCCATATTGACGAAGCATATGCATGCCAGTAACAAAAATTAATACCTCAAAACCATCTTCCTGCTCAAGCGCTTTCATCAAAGACTTAAGCTTGCCGAAATCAGCCCGGGTAGCTGTAAGAAATAATATTTTTTTATTCATCGACATCCTCCCATTTAATCTGATCGTTTTTTTTAATATTGTTTTTGGAATGTTTATCTATCAGCGACTCAAAAAACTCGGCTTTAATCTCTCCTGTGCCAGGTCGTTTTACCCAAATATTTTCAGGACTAAAAGCTTCTCCTCTATTAATATCCCGAATAGCCACTACGCTTGCATAAGCAAAATCCATTGTGGGCTGCTCATCTTTTAAGATGTCCTTTCTTCCGCCCAACGCCTGCTGAATTGCTCTGCTTCCTTGAATCAAATCTTTTAATTCCAGGGGGTCAATTGATATTGATACATCGGGTCCGGGCCATTTTTTATCAGAAACGTAATGTTTCTCAAGAATAGATGCCCCAAGAGCTGTTGCTGCAAAACAAGTATAATTACCAAGGGAATGGTCGCTTAAACCAAGTATTGCATCAGGAAAGTTTTCATTCAGCTCTTTTAATGCGCCCAATCTTACTTTTTTATATGGCGTCGGATACAAAGAAGTACAATGCAGTAGGGCATATGGTACTTTGTTTTCTTCGAGAATTCTTACAGCCTTGCTTATTGAGACAATATTATTCATCCCTGTACTTAAAATCACCGGTTTGCCAAATTTAGCAATATGTTCAATTAATGGATAATTATTGCATTCGCCTGAACCAATTTTGTATGCCACTACACCCATTTCTTCCAACCGATCTGCGGCAGCCCTGGAAAATGGAGTAGAAATATAAATCATCCCTTTGTCTTCAACGTATTTCTTTAATGCTTGTTCCTCTTCCTTTTTTAACTGGCATCTTTCCATAATGTCCCAGATACTTTCAGACGCATTGCCCGGAATGACGTTATTTGGAATCATTTCATCCTCAATAATATGACACTGGAATTTAATACATTCGCTTCCGGCCATAAAAGCATCGTCTACCATCTTATAAGCTTTATTAACATCACCTTCATGATTAATCCCTATTTCTGGGATTACAAACGGCGCATATTCAGATCCTATTTTTCTTGTTCCAATTTTTATATTTTTCAAGTCATCACTCCCGGATAAGCTTAAATATCAATTTCCTTATCTTCAAAAATTCGGCACTTATTAGTTACATCTCCCTGCTTTTAGGTTCTTCGTCAATCCCCTCATGCAGCCAGTGCATGCCCTTGTTGTATACCTTGCCGACCTTGTCCTCAAGATAACTTTATTATCTCGTCCTTACCGAAATCCCTCTTGGCTTTTTTCCCCAGAACCTTGTCCCATTTCATCGGGCTTATTCCGGTGCCGGGGCGTTTCACGGTTATATTCTTAGCAGTGAACTCTTCACCTTTTTTTATGTCCTCGGCCGCGACTATGCTCTTGCGCATCAGGTCCTTATTCCTTGTTTCGGAGGGCGACGTCCTTTTCACTTTACCGCCCATGGCCATCTCGATATTGCGGATCGCGTCTATCATCTCTTTCAGTTCGGCGGGCTCCAGCGAAGTCCTGTGATCGGGGCCCTCCATGTTCCTGTCCAGGGTGAAGTGTTTCTCTATTACCTCCGCGCCCAAGGCGGCCGCAGCTATGGATATCTCTATGCCGAGCGTATGATCGGAGTATCCCACACCAACGTCAAACGCTTCTTTTATCGTAAGCATAGCACGAAGGTTCACATCCTCATAGGGGGTCGGATACTCGGTATTACAGTGCAGAACGGTTATATCTTTTTTCTTCGTGCCCGCCACCTCGAGCACCACCAGAGCGTCGGCTACCTCCCTCAGGTAGGCCATACCCGTCGAGATTATGACCTTTCTCTTTAAGGCCCCTATCTTCCTGAGGTACGGCAAATTGGTGAGCTCACCCGAAGGTATCTTGTATATACCCATGCCCATACCGTCCAGTAGGTCTATGCTTCCCAGGTCGAACGGGGTGGACAGGAACATAGAACCTTTGAACTCGCAATACCTCTTGAGTTCCTTATAAGCCCCTGGTTCCAGCTCCAGTTTCTTCAGCATATCTATCTGAGTGCCACCCTCTCCCGTGGTCTCTTCCTGGTATGCCGCTTTAGCCGCCCGGGAGGTAACTATATTCTCGGCTTTGAACGTTTGGAACTTTACCGCGTCCGCGCCGGCCCACACAGCGACATCCACCATTTTCTTTGCCGCTTTGAGGCAGCCGTTATGGTTGACGCCAGCCTCGGCTATTATGAATATTTTCCTATACGGCATCCCTGTCTCCCTTTTCTCTTTCCCCTATTCGCACTGCTGAGATCCATATCTACCACCTCTTATAATTATAGACTCTATTCGTCAATCCCCTCATGCAGCCAGTGCCTGCCCTTGTTGTATGCCTTGCCTACCTTGTCTTCAAGCTCCGGCGATACTACACGCAACAGCTCCTTGCCCATTATACGGTACTGCTTCCCCACTTTCGCCGCCCGGATGATGCCCTTTTTGATGAGTCTCATTGTGGTGCTCGGGCTCACCTTGAGCAGTTTCTGGGCTTCCTGGGTGGTGTATACCTCGTTCGCTTTGATCTCCATGTAATCTCCCTTTTTAGGTATAATATTCCTAACAATAAATTTTATATATTATATACCTTTCCCAAAAGATGTCAATAAAAATCTCTATAATTCAACAATACACTTAAATAGTCATTAATAGTCATTTGTAGTCAATGTATGCCCGGGATATAGTATTAATATTATTAATCTTCTTATACACACACGAATTATACCGACTTCAAACCCCGGGGTTAACCCCCGGGGTTGTACAAACGGGGGTTTTGTTTAAGGGAATAAGAAAATGGGGGAATATATGCGCTAATTCAGCTTCTTCAATTGTTCCCGGATATATAACAGTTTATTCTCACTGTCCGGTATGTCCAAAAGGCCCTTTTCCAGTACATATCCCGACACCAGGAGACCGGCCAGGCGGTTCCCCTTGATATTCCAGTGCCCGTCATACCGCCAATAAAGGTCGTTTACGGGGTCCAGAAATGGTTTTGGGGTAAGATCGGCATGGTCACGGAAATACGGTAAAAGATCTATATAGTCAATATCGTTGCTGTCAAAGAACGCGTGCAGTTTCCTGTTAGGAAGTTCCAGGTCCAGGCCGCTTACCGGCATAAGAAAAGGATAGACCTGCCCTTTATAAGGTATGATAACCACCAGAAGCCGGGAACCGTTCTTTTCCGCGAGATCTCTGAACTGTTTAAGGTTGGAAAGGTTATTTTCCCACGCCTTCTCCAACCAGGGATATTTTTTGGGGGGATAAAAAGCAAGATACCTGACCTGCGCGCTTATGTCCTCTTCTTCCCGGGACTGTTCCGCTTCGGGTTTCCCGCCGGTCTTAAGCGACGAAAGAAGCCCTTTTATCCTGTCCTTGGTCATCATATAGATTATCGAATGGTTCCACAGCCAGGTCTTTATCCTGGAAACAAGGCGGTTCTCCGGCTCGGTGAAGGTCATGTACCTCTCCCAGTTGCGGAACCTTTCCTCCAGGTCCCCTTCCACCTCGCTGAACCGGCCGGTTCCCAGATCGGTCAGCTCCCTGAACTTTATCAGGTATCCGCCGGCGTATTTACGCTTGGGGGAAAGGTAGTCCTCTTCCAGGTCGTTAAAAAAATAAGCCACGATGATCAGTTTGGGTGAGACGCCCGTCTTTTCTATGACCCTCCCGGCCTTTACAAGCTCCTGCCCGGTGCTGAAACCCACGACACCGCATTTCAGCACCCTGTATCCCAGGGCCTCTTCCGCGACCGTGGCCCAGTTATCACCATAAGGGACATAACCGAACGCGAAACTGTCGCCCACAAGCAGTGCGTAGTCGGTCTCTCCCGCATAGGGCCTGTCAAAACAGCCCAACTCGTTCGACCATAACTTGTACTTAACGCGTTCTGCATACAAATTAAAGACCTTCTCCCCGAAGTTCTCCCTTATATCATAGCTTGTAACGCTGTCGGGCCTGTAATAATACCTGGGACTTTCCCTGTTCAGCAGCATTCGCCTGTAAGACGTCAACCTGAGCAGAGCCTCCGCGGCTATGATGACGATAATAACGCTAAGCGACACCATAATGAGGTCAACAGCGAACCTGCGCAGGGCTTTCATGCTCATTATTATCCTTTCGCCTGTTCTTTTCTTAATATAAAGGCGACGGCGGGAACCGCGACCTCCCTTAAGATGGGTATTTTGGTGAGAAAATGCATCCGGAAATGGGTATCTATAGTATCTACCGTTTTAAAGCCGCTGTTAGATATCATCTTCCGCATACCCCTGAAAGTCACCGGGAAGAGCTTCTTTTCCTCCCAGGAAGTGGCTTCTATCCTTTTGCCGTAGGCCGCTTCGGCAAGGCGCTTGGCAACCTTGAACGGGAAATAATGAAAGGGCTTGAGGCCGTGGCCTGCCCAGGGGTTATACCAGGGCGGTACGGTTATATAGCATAAGCCCCCGGGCTTCAGGACCCGGTACATCTCATCCAGAGCTTTTTGCTGCCATCCGGAACGTATATGCTCGAATACGCCCCTGCACAGGACCAGGTCAAAGCTGCCATCTTCAAAAGGCATGTCATGCGCCGATCCCTCGACGGTCTCCCGCCAGATCTCCTCACCGGAATACCGGCCGTATTCATACGGCGAAGGGTCGAGGTTCACGGCATCGCATTTTCTTTTCTCGGAAAGGACCCTGCAGAACTCTCCCCTGGCCCCTCCCACGTCAAGTACCCTCTTCCCTTCGACAGGCATATGTTCTTCGATCTCAGCCAGGAAGACGCCGGCGAAATATTCCCGCATTTCCTTATAGGTATCGCCCTTTAACCGGTTGAAATTGAAATACCAGAGTTTCTTATAGTGATCGAGAATGTTCATTTAAGTACACCGTTTTCCGTAAAGATGAAATGGCATATCATCTCGCTCAGACTTTAACAGGCCCTACGGGCACGAAAAAGTTAGCTCTAACAAGAGCAAACTTTTTCTCTGTTAAAGATTCGCTCGCTGATGCGCCATTCCCTCTTTTCACAAAACACTATATGCCGGGCAATCACTTTTCACCTTCGCGAAAGTCATATATGAATATTGAATAGCCAGCTTTGGCTACTGGCTTATTATCCTCTGCCCACTTCGCCCTGGAGCTGGCGTGGATGCTTATAGCATACACGTCCTTTCCCGGTTCCGTTTTCTCACGCTCGCTCAACGTATCGTATCTTATACCGTAACTTTCGGGGGAAGCCGTTCCGAAATACAGGAGTTTCACCTTTTCGATATCATTCTCTCTCATATACGCGGCCAAAGCCGGCAGGTCCTGTCCCCAGTCGATATTGGAATCCCTCAGATATTTATACCCGTTATCGGGCCCGCCTATGGTCTCGTTGAAGTAACTCAGGTAATTCGGCCATATCCATATCGCAGAGACCATGTACCATGCCATTAAAAGAATCCCAACGATCCTGTAGACCTTTTTACCGTCCCATAGATCCGCACAGCGCCCCGCCAGTATGAAACACAACGGATATACGGGCAGGATATATCTTATGCCCAGCTGCAAATTGCTGAAAGAAGCGACCAAAAATATAACGCCCGCTGTTATCAGAAGAAACCTTTCGTTCCGCCTCAAACCTTTCATTAAAGCAAGGATAAACCCGGTCAATATGAAGATCATCGACGGTATGGGGGTCTTTATGAGGAACGCGACAACGAAATACAGAGGATTACCCGAACGTAACCAATTGCCCATGAAATACACGCTGTGCCCCTGGAATCCGTGCCTCATAACGCCTAAGATACCAAGAGTATGGGCCCCCAGCGGGAACGGCGCTTTTCTCAGAAAATCGGCCAGTCCGGTCTGATATTCCTCATTCCAGAAAGGCAGGGCTTTCCCGGCGATACTGCGGGCAATGGAGAGTTTCTCCTGGATACGCATGGCATCCTTAAGGAGCGGGGCCGCTTCGAACCCGTAACATGCCCACAGGACCAAGATGGATATAACTACTATCGCGAGGAATTTCAGTATAAGCTTTACTCTTTCCCCGGAACGGGACGCCCCGGGAAGTTCGGCGAGGACCAGAAGCGCGAATATAGGATAAAGAAGCAGCGCCGCATATTTCGAGAATTGCGCAAGCCCCAGGCAAAGGCCGGCAGAGAACACATGTCCGGGAGAACCGTTCTTCAGAAAAAGCCAGAACGTATATACGGAAAGCAGGAGAAAAAACGAGAACGTCATATCTATCGTGGCAAGTCTCGTGTGCGCCAGGATATTGGGAGAGAACGCGTAAAGGAAAAGGCTCAAAAGGGCCGCTCTTTCCCCGTAAAAAGACCGGGCCATAAGGAACAGGATGAAACCGCACAGAACACCCGCCGCGATAAAGATAAGACGACTGTACAGTATCATCCTGTGCGGCTGGTCGTTGTATTTGTAAAAGAAATCCTTTCCGAATTCCGACCTGTCCTCTCTTCTCCACTGTGATCTTTCATCCGGAATATTGAGGTCCATGAAGAGCTTGAGCGGGAGAGCCGCCATGTACCTGGCGAGCGGCGGCTGCGAGGGGTCCATCTTGAGATCCCCTTTCTCTATAAGCACGTAACCCACGGGTATATGATGGGCCAGTTCGTCCGCCGTGGGGGATTTCCTGTCGGGCCAGATGCTCGTAAAGGCCTGAACGGCGAACACCGCCAGTAAGATAAGGACTGTCAGATAGGTCTTACGCGTGTCCATCGCGTCCTTTTAAACCTCCCGTTTACTTGATATCATGAAGAACCCGGCGGCGAGCGCCGCTACAAAAACCAAACAACCCATCGCGATAAGCGTGAACGAATGATCCGGCCTATAGGAAAAGACCACGGAATGTTCCCCCGGAGCTATTTTCACGGCCTGCAGTACCCGGGAAAACTTGTGTATCACAGCTTCATTACCGTCAACGTACGCTTTCCATCCCGGATAGTTCTTCTCCGAAAAGACCAGGAACCCCTCTTTCCCGTTGTTCACCAGGGCTTCAGCATACCCCGAACGGTACTTTTTCACCTCGATCTCCGCGTCCAGAGGTTCTGCTTTTTCCAGGGATCCGGAAAACGAAAACCTCGGGATGGATCCATCCAACCTGTATAAATATATATCATTTTCTTTGTTTATCAGATCCAGTGAACGGTGCTTCAACTTTTCAACGGATATAACGTACTTCACGTTCAACCATCTCAAGAGGTCTATCTTTTCGTATAATTCCTTCCCGCTGGGCGGATAGATGCCCATCGCGTCATCTATGTTACCCAGACCTTTCATCGCCATAAAATAATCCCTGTTTATAAGGGGGGTATATAACGCGGCACTGTCTATACCATATCGTGCGTTCATGCTGGGGCGCAGCCACTCCGGGGTCTCTCTGTACCTGCTGAACGGCAGGATCCTGAAAAGGGTCTTGTCATTCTCCAATACACTGAATATCCTTTTTTCTTCCGGTTCGCCGTAACTGAAACTGTCGGTATCGGGGAACATCTTCACCAGAGACCTGAAAGTAAAGAGTTCCAAACACAAAAAGAGTACGATACAGGTGCTTTTAAGATATATCAGTTGCTTTTTCCCTTTTTCGGGGCGCCTTATCCAGACGAGTCCTCCCCATGCGAAAAGGATCAGAACAAGGCTGAGACCGAGTTTCGCGTTCCTGAACGAAAGTTCTTCCCTGGCCAGATCATAGACTTCGCGGGTCTTCTCCAGGTAAGTATCAAGATCATACCTGTGGTGGGTCTCGCCGAAAACGCTGCTCTCGACATAGTCCTCGGCTTTTTCCAGTATTACGGGGCCGAAATACGTGAACGCGACCATCAGGGCCAGCGCCACTGCCACAACCAGCGGTAAGATCACCAGAAAAGTCCTGTAAATAACTGACGGGACCATCTCTTTCCATCGCAAAAAGGCCGTAAACCCTGCTCCCCCGAGAATAGAAAGCGAGAATATACTGAAATAGATGAACCTTGACGGCACGCGGAACGAATAGAACTTGAAAAAGTCCAGAAGCAGCACATAAAGAGGATTATATTTGCCCAGCGCGAAAAAGAGGGACACCCCCAGGAGAAGCACGAAAGGACGCAGTTTCACGGACTTTCCCGACAACCATATCGCAAACGATGCCAGGAAAAGCCCCGTGATACCGACATATAGTATATTGGTGCTTGAAAGAACGGCTCCCCTCGAGAACGAAAAGATCCCGGCAACGTACGGCGTGAAGCATCCAAGAAAAGTGAACGGCGAGAACGAATCCCAGAGAGCGAACCCCAGCGTCCTCGACGGCCTGTTGGAAAGCTCGGCCAGCTGGAAAGTTGATACCGTCTGCGGCAGGCTTATAAGCGCCGCGATAAAGAGAACCGTCGCCGCATCAAGAACGAAGGACAGAAAACTTTTCTTTTCCAGACGGCTCCGGTAGAAAAAATAGAGCAGATAGAACCCGAAAGCATAGAACGTCATCTGGAAAGAACCGGCCAAAAGCTGCATGCCGGCCAGCGCCCCGATAATGAGGACATAACCCCTGCTGCCCTTCTCCATGTAGAGCTCGTATAAGAGGAACACCGCCGGCAGCCAAGCCAGTGATCTCAATGCGGCGATATTGACAAAAAGCCCCGCGTAAACGCTCCCGAAACAGATCATGATGGCAGAGACCAGTCCTCCCCAGAGGTCTGCTCCGAGTTTTCTTGAAAGAAGATAAGTGAAAAATCCCGCGAGGAAAAAGTGCAGTATAAAAGAGTAATTATACGCTACCCTGAACGGCAAAAAGAAGAACATGGCCAGGTTCAGGGGATATAACATCCCGGTCTGCCCCTCCGCGAAAAGCGGAAAACCCGACTGCACGTACCTGATCCATAGCGGCAGGATGAAGTTCTTTATGCTCTGGGCATAGAACATCGACCACGGAAAGAACTGCTGAAGATAGTCACCTCGTATGAAAGTCTGCCTTAGGAGAACCACTTTCCAGAAAAGGACCACGGCCAGCAAAGAGAATATGGCTATGAAAACAGCGTGCTCTTTCCGTTTCATATCCCTCTCTTTTTCATCTTGTATATAACTATCACCGGCCCGGTCATGTGTCTGGAAAAGATCTCCCGGGACCCGACGGGCAGAAAAGTCATATCCGCCGCGTCATAACGCGGAGCTATCTTTCCGCCGTAATACGGGCTGAACCAGGCCACCGGCACGGCAGTATCATCCAGTTCATCGATGAGGTACTTCTTGCCCCCGCTGATATCATTGTAATTCACTGTTACGTATTCTATCCCCGAACCTTTAAGCGTCTTCATGTCCCCGTCTATCGACGGTACCGCTGACAGGAATTGTACCTCCCTGTCCGCGCCTGTCATGAAATACACCGAATATGTCCTCTTTTCCTCGGCGGCCTGTATCATGTACTGCAATTTTTTCTCTTTCGCGGGCTTCATGCCCTTTTCCGCGTCCGCCATCTCATATTTCCGGGTCAGCTGTTCAGGGGTCTGGGAAATCTGCGGCCTGAACGAGGTGTGGTCAACGGCTATTCTCGCGCCGGGCGGAACGTTCTCATGTATCCATCCGGCGGAAACCGCCCGTGTGTCCTCCCCGCTGAAAAGCATATCCGCCTTGACGGATTTCCCCGCCGTAGGGGCGGCCAGCGCAAAGGCAAGCGCAACTACCAGCGCCTTCCAGCCGCGGGTCCGGGCAAGCGGGAAAAGCAGGCCAAACAAGAGATATGCGCACGCGATCGCGAAAAAAGGTACAAGCGGTAGGGCATACCTCGAGAACCTCTGGCTGTGAAAAACAAGATGCATATAAAAAATGAGCGGGAACGAAATGAACACCAGCTTCCTGGAAAAACGCCACCTCATCAGGATCATCAGAAAGCCCGCCAGGCCCCACACAAGGAGCCCCGGCCCGATACCTTCGAGCAGTGAATATGACATGTGATGCGTCCACCCCATGCCCCTGGTCCTTATCCTAAACAAGGCATCATTCGAAAAAGTGGGCCAGTCGAGCGCGGCAAACGGATTAGTTATAAGAAACGCCGCAACCGCCCCCGCCGCGGCCAGCAGGAAATATTTACCGAACGGCAAACTCCCCTTCTCCCGCCTGTGTTCGCTAACGGCCGTAAAATGGGCTAAAAGACACGGGACGATAAGGATCGCCGCGTTATACTTGGTGCTCACTGCAAGACCAAGAAATACTCCCGAAAGAAGATAATTGACCGCGCGGGGCTTTTTCATAAGATCGGCCAGGAAGATGTACGTGAGCAGTACAAAGAGCACCATCATGCTGTCAACATACGCATAATGTGAATTGACGACCGGCAGGAATGCCACCGCCATGATAGCCGCGGCAAAGAGAGCTCCCCCACCCTGAAACATCTTCCTGTAAAGAACGTATACGAGCCACACAGCCAGCGTGCCCGGGACAAGGCCCAGCACGACTCTCGCTATCAAAAAGAACACCGTAGGGTCTTTGAAAAACTCAAGCGCGAAATCAGTGACCCCGGGAAAAAGGCCGGTCAGTCTTCCTATAAGAAAATAAAACCCGTAGCACAGGAAAACCAGGTATGAGCAGAGGGGCGGTATTATGAAAAAATGCGGATTAAGATCGCCCGAACCATATGCCAGAGCATGATTTATGACAATGGGTTCATCCTGGTGAAGCGCAAAAGGCAGGCCGAAACCCAGCCCCCACAAGCGCAGGCAAAGCGCGGCCAGGATAATGAGAGCGACTAGATATTTTTCTTTTTTTTCACCGATCATCCATGCAGCCTTTTTATCTTTAGAAGATCCAGGAACATATCCGTGGAACTGCCGAATATCTTAACCTTGCTGTGGGGGGAATTGTCCCAGACGATCCCCACCTCTTTGATGGCCTGCCCCTTCTTGCGGGCAAGGTAAAGCATCTCGACGTCAAAACAGAAACCGTCGAGCTTCATCATGCTGGCTATCTCCCGGGCGATATCGCCCTTGAAGAGCTTGAACCCGCACTGGGTATCTTTCAGGCCCCTGAACAGGAAAAGCTTCACGAAAAAATTGAATGTCTTCCCCATCCTTTCCCTGTACCAGGGCTGGCGCACCCTTATATCGGCCCCTTCAATGGACCGCGAACCTATGACAATGTCATGCCCTTCTTTCATGTGCGTGAACAACTTGTCCAGTTCATCTATAGGCGTCGACAGGTCGGCGTCACAAATGAGCACGTATTCTCCCCTGCTGCCGAGTATCCCGCTCCTGACGGCGAAGCCCTTGCCCCTGTTGATTTCGTTCCCGATGACCTTGAGCCTGCCTTTCTCCGCGAGCGCGCTTTTCCACGCCTGGCGGACGGTATCGTCCGTACTCCCGTCGTCCGCGACTATGACCTCGCACTCATAATCCCTGGCTTTAAGATATTCATCGATCCGGGAAAGGGTCCGGCCTATCCTTTTTTCCTCGTTATACGCCGGTATCACTATCGATAAGAACATGTTCGCCTCATTCATTATTCCTTATCCTCGCCGGAAAAGACCTCATCATATACTATATCGGCGATATGTTTCCCTATTATTACCCTGCCTTCCGGCACCTGGTGGCACGAATCCGACCATAACGAGGCCTTGCCGGGGACCTCGTCAAACACCTCGTCTATCCTGTATACGCCGATCACATTCTGTTTTTCCCCGGCTACCGTCACCATCGCCTCATATACCTTTGGATACAGGACACGGGTAGTGTTTATCCAGTCCTCCCTGAGCCCCTCGTGCTTGATCGCGGAAAGGACCTCTTCGTCTTCCCCCGCGAAAATACCGGGATCCCGGGAATAATGATAAAGAAGGTCCGGCTGGACGATGAATATAACCTTTGCGCCGCTCTTACGGGCCAGGTCCGCCATCTCCCTCAGATTGGTCGTATATATATCGGACATGTTGTCCTCTATATTTTCGTCCGGGTATATCTTTTTTATCTTCATCCCCTCGCGCCAGTTCAGCCGTATGTCAAAGGGAGAGCCCTTTTCGTAGCCGGTGTCCTCCTGCTTCCTTTCCGGCCGGTTCAATGCTACAGGAACGACCACACCTTCCGGGCCGTCATACTGCTCTTTTTTCACTTTTGCGGCTTCTTCCCTTTTTTTCCGTGCCGTCTTCATCCTCCTGCGCAAGGCCTTGACCTTACGTACGAGGATGGAGTGTTCGACCAGAAAATCCTCTATTCTTTCGCCGAGATCGGGATAATAATAGGTATTCGCTATCCGGAACTCCTCTTCATATTCTTCGGGAAGATAGCGGGAATAATACATGTCATTCCACCCGTCGTACACTATAACAAGGTCCGGTTTGAGTTTCATCCAGCGCGTCATGAACTTTTTTTCCCCGCTCGAGGTGTGTCCCCCTATGCCGCCGTTAAGGACGCGAACGCGGCCGGGTAGATCCTTTTTATTAAGTTCCTTGCCCATCTCATCCGGCCAACTGCACTCCCTGGTACCGGCGGCCCCGCTCCCTCCCAGGACCAGTATCCTGTATTCATCGCGTCTTTTGGCGGGATCGAACTTTCCTTTACCGCTGAAACCCAGTTCGTTTGCTATCTTGCTGTCCTCTTCGTAATATGGACCGGCCGACTTGGTCTCCACCAAACGCTCGATCCTGTACCTGTATCCTCCCTGTTTCACGTAAAAATACGCCCTCAGGCCGAACTCGAGGACCAGAACAATAACAAAGAGCGGCACAAGGCTGAACGCGAGATATCTTATTGTTTTTTTAAGGACCATCGTCACCTATTCCAGAGAAAAAAGGGCTTTTATCTTCCGCGAACACGCGTCACGGCTGAAAAGAACGACAAAATACATGATCATCATCGGTATGGCCAGAACGGACATCCGTTTCCAGAACGTCATTATCAGAAAATAGGACAAAAACGACACCAGAAGAAAGCCGTTTTTGAACCGTGCCAATAAAATAAGCGGCAGTACCCACAAGAGATACCACGGCTGGAACGGCGAATAATTCGTTAAAAGGAGCGCCAGTATTATCAGGCTTGAAGCGGTGAATATCGCCTGTCTATCCGTCTTTAGCCGTTTTATGAAATATGCGACCGCCGCAAGGTACAGCGCGACAAAGAGCGCTGAAAAAGCACCCGCTACCGCCTGCTTGGACACTACAACACCCGCCTTTTCGAGTAGGAATTGCACGGCGTACGGTATCGAGTCCGGCCAGAAAAGACCGCCGAGGCCCCGGTAATAGTCGATAATGGCCGTCACGGCCCCCCACCCGAAAGGAATCCAGAGTACGGCCACCAGCGCCGCCGAGATCACGCCCCCGATCACCGTCTCCCCTATACGCCTTTTCAGTGTCTTTCCTCCCGGCCCGAAAAGTATATACAAGATCACCAAGGGCGTTATCAGAAGATATACGAACTTCACCTGCACCGCGGCCGTGAAAAGCACCAGCGCGAGCACATACTTCGACCGCAAAAGCAAATATACGGAAGCCAGCATAAAGAAGACCATGGCTATCTCATTGTGCCCGTCAACGACCGTCATTATTATGATAAGCGGGTTCGTCAAAAAAGCCGCGGTAAGGATACCGGCGTTCTTAAGGTCCAGCTCGGCGCATATCCTGTAAAAGACGTAACCGCTCAGCCCCAGGAACACCAGGAGTAGAAATTTGTGCAGAAAAGCCGTGAGAAAAAGGCTGTCCCGAAAAGGAAGCGTATGTATGACGCCCGTCAGGACCCAGGCGGGGCCGTAACATTCCGGGGTGTCCTTCCAGAAAAGGAGCGGAAAGAACATGTCGTTCGCCACTTCCGTCGGAACGTGAAGATAAGGATTGATGCCGTACACGGATATCATCCTGGCGCGCAGAGAATATTCATACAGGTCGCTTGAAAGGACGGCCGGCACCGAACACAGGAAAAGGAAGACCAGGGAAGTGGCGGACCAGAAATACACCGTTGTCCCGCCGGATGCGAAAAGTTCCGTCCCGGAATCCTTACAAAAACGCAGATAAAGGAAATGCGAAAGGAATACCGCCGATAACAGGCCTATTATGTAGAAACGCACGGGCCTGGTCTGCGGGGGAAGAAAAGTGTCGCTGCCCCATTCCGCGACATACGGTATGGTGCGGATAGCCGCCAGGGACAGGAGAAAAAATATATGAGATATGATAAAAGCGGTGCGGTTCCTGGATCCCATGAAATTATCTTCTTTTTTTCGCCTTCCGGTGCTTTTTCTGCACCTTTTTCAGCTTCGCGCAGACAAAATCGATATCCTTTTCCTCCAGGGCAAGCCCGGTAGGAAGATACAGGCCTCTTTTCGATATGCGGTCGGCCACGGGATACGAGGCCTTTTTTCTAAGTATCCCCGAACTCTTTATAACGGGCTGGCTGTGCATCGGGACGAAAAAAGCCCTCGTGTCGACGCCCTCGGCCCTCAGATCTTCCATGAGGGTGTCCCTCGTCATCCCGAAACCGTCCTCCACGACCACCGAATACATCCAGTATACGTTCCAGGCCCATTTTTCTTCCGCCGGCAGCCGCAGGCCTTCGACGTCCTTCAGACGCTCATTATAAAGCCGCGCTATTCTTCTCTTCTTTTTAAGGAGGGCGCCCACCTTATCGAGCTGCGCGGCCCCTATCGCCGCCTGCATGTTCGTCATCCTGTAGTTGTAGGCCAGGTCTACGTGCAGGAACCTCTTCTTGGGTGAATGCGCCAGGTCCTTGAGAAGCCGCGCTTTTTCGGCCAGTTTTTTACTGTCGGTGACCACCATGCCGCCTTCGCCCGTGGTAATGATCTTGTTGGCATAGAAACTGAAACATCCCATATCGCCCATCGACCCGCATTTCCTGCCTTTATATTTCGCGCCGTGCGCCTCGGCGGCATCCTCAACGACAAAGAGGCGCTTCTTTCCGGCCAGAGCCAGTATCGGGTCCATGTCCACCGGGTGCCCGTAGATATGGACGGGCATTATGGCCTTTGTCCTCGGGGTGACAAGGCCTTCGACGAGCGAGGTGTCCATGTTCCAGGTCTTCTCCTCGCTGTCAACGAATACGGGTCTGGCCCCGGTATAAAGAACGGCATAAGCTGTCGCGATCATCGTGAACGTGGGCATTATCACTTCGTCGCCCTTTTTCAGGCCGAGCGAAGCCAGGGCCAGGTGTATGGCGGTGGTACCGTTCGTAGTGGAGACGGCATATTTTACCCCGCAAAAATCGGCGAAGTCCTCCTCGAACTTCCTTATATAACTCCCTTTAGAGGAGATCCACCCGGACTTCACGCAGTCCCGTATGTTCTTCAGTTCTTCAGCCCCTAGCAGCGGTTCATTCACCGGTATATACCGCATCACTTTATCCTTTATCCTTTATCCTTTATGTATTTCTTATCGTCCACACCGGCATAAGGCCCCTGCTTTATCTCCAGGATAAGGCTTTCCTCGAGCACCTCGATGCCGTGGCCGGCGTTACCCAGTATTATCGTATCTCCCGTTTTGAGCAAACGTTTCGCGATCTTGTTCCCTTTTTTGTCATAAAGGAACACGGCGATCCTGCCTTTTTTGATGTGCAGGACCTCCTGCGTAACGGTGACCTCCCTCTTGACCATCTTGTGGACGTGCGGTTTCACGACGGAACCCTTTTTATGCCTGAGGAGCCCCACCTGCTGCGAAAAGCTGGGAGGAGTGAAAAACTCTATCCCCTTGGGGTCGGCCTTCTTCCTTATCACGACCGCTATGAGCTCACCTTTTTTAGTCTTTATGTATTCGATCATTTTTTGCCGCCTTTTCTTCTTTTGCCGAACGTCATTGTTTCGAGAACCTGAGCCGCATGATCCTCGCGACATAGCCGCTGCCCAGGCGGAAAAAATCGACCAGGCCCGGCGCCGTCTTGGACTTGCCTTTTTTCCTCTCACGAAAAACATAAGGCACTTCCTTGATCCTGAACCCCGCTCTTTTGCACTTGTATATGAACTCTATGAAATAATCCCCGTAACCGCTCGAGGGAAAAGGCACCTTGTCAAAGACATTCCTTTTCAGCACTATGAAACCGCTGTCATAGTCCCTGATATCAAAACCCAGAAGAAGTCCCGCGAAAGTATTTATCACGCGGCTTGTGAGCACCCTGAAAAAACCCCTGTCGTCACCGGCCCCGCTCAAATACCGCGAGCCGATAACTATATCATATTCATTGAGACCCTCCAGCATATCCGGCAAGGCCGACGGGGGCATCCCCATATCGGCGTCCATCCACCCCACGATATCGCCTTTCGCCTCTTTCAAACCCCTGTCGATCGCGGTCGCCAGGCCCCTTTCTGAGCGTCTTATGACCTTAACGGCGGGGTCGTTACAGTCCTCCACGATCTTCCATGTCCCGTCCGGGGAATCGTCATCCACCACCAGGACCTCGAGGGGCATCATTATATGGGTTTTTAACCCCGCTATAAGGTCCACGATATTGTCTTTTTCGTTATATGTAGGCAGAACTATCGTCACCATCATCTTAAGACACAGGCAGGTTCAAACCCGCCACCTTTCCCCTTTTTCCTTGTTCCTTGTTACTTTTTACTTGTTACTTTTTCCTTTTTCCTTTACCCTTGATACTCGACACTCGATACTCGATACTTACCCATATATCCCTTTGAGATCTTTCATCCTTATCGCGAAAAGGCTTTTGAAACTCTTCAAAGCGTCCGCCAGGGGCCTGACCTTGGACGTGTCCTTATAGACCCACCTCACGGGCACCTCCCTTATACTGTACTTTCTCTTCCCGGCGATATGCAGTACCTCCGCATCAAAACTCCAGTCATCCATGGTCTGTCTGGAAAAGACCTCCCTCGCCGCTTCGCGCCTGAACACCTTGAACCCGCAGTTCACATCGCTCACCTTCACGCCCAGGAGCATCCTGGCGAGCGTTATGTACACCTTTCCCATCACCTCACGGCTCGCGGGCATGGAGACCCGCGCTCCGGGTATCCTTCTTGAGGCGATGTATATGTCAAAACCTTTTTCGAAAAGAGGCAAAAAAGAATCCATTTCCCTGATGGATGTTGAATTATCGGCATCCATGAACAGGATATAATCGCCCCTGGCCTCCATGATGGCCTTCTTGAGCACATATCCCTTGCCCCTGTTCGGCCGGCTCTCTATCACATTGAGGTTATCCAGTTTATCCCGGAACCGGCGCGCCTTCATGACCGTGTCGTCGCCCGATCCGTCGTCGATCACTATCACTTCGTATGTGAAGTCCTTACCGTCCAGGTATCCCTTTATATCACCGAGCGTGTCGGAGATGTTCATCTCCTCGTTATACGCCGGTATCACGACTGACAAGAACACTTTTTCGAACATCTTCACTTCCCTGAAATGAAGTCATTTACCGTCTTGATGACGTAATTCACATCTTCGTCCGGCAGCTCCGGATAGACCGGCAGGGAAAGTACCCTTTCCGCGGTCATCTCGGAGACCGGAAAACTGCCTATCGAATACCCCATCTCCCTGTAACATGGCTGGAGATGCAACGGTACGGGATAATAGACCCGCGCGGCCACGCCTCTGTCGTTCAGGTAACGCAAAAGCTCATCTCTCGAGTCTACGGCTATGGTGTACTGGTGGTACGTATGCGCGTTCCCTTCAGCGACCTTCGGGACCTGCACCCCCAGCGGAGAGAAGGCTTCGTCATAACGCTTCGCGTTCCGCCTCCTGCCCTCGAGCCAGGAATCCAGTTTTTTAAGTTTAACGCGGAGTATCGCGGCCTGGAGGCTGTCAAGGCGTGAATTATACCCTATGCTCTCATGGATATACTGTTCCCTGCTCCCGTGGACCCTTAGCCTTTTAACGCGATCGATCAGCGCCGGGTCGGGAGAGACCACCATGCCGCCGTCCCCGAACCCGCCCAGGTTCTTGCTCGGGAAGAAGCTCATGCAGCCCGCGACGCCGAAACTGCCGGCCTTCCTGCCGTTATGGACCGCGCCTATAGACTGCGCACAGTCCTCTATGACCTTCAATCCGTACTTTCCTGCTATTTCCATAATACTGTCCATATCGGCGCATTGCCCGTAAAGATGCACGGGTATTACCGCCTTGACCTTTTTGCGGGTTTCCGCGTCCATCTCTTCAAGGACCTTGACTATCTTGTCCGGGTCGATATTATACGTCTGGCGGTCTATATCGGCGAACACCGGCCGCGCGCCCACGACAGAGATCGATTCCGCGGTCGCGAAGAACGTGAAAGGCGTCGTTATGACCAGGTCTCCTTCACCCACGCCTATCGCCCTGAGGGCGAGTATGATGGCGTCGGTACCGGAAGCCACTCCCGCCGCGTGGGTCACGCCGGTATAATCGGCCATTTCCCTTTCCAACGCGCCTACTTCCTGTGACAGTATGAAATACTGGCTTTCCACTACGCGCATGAGCGCTTCGTCTATCTCTTTCTTAATAGCCCTGTACTGGGCGCCCAGGTCAAGTAAAGGTATCGTCATCTGTTTTCCCTCTCCTTTTGATCTTTTCATTCTGGTCATATCCTGTTACCGCTGTTTTTGAAGAACTCGTAATCATTCTTTACCATGTCGCTGACAAGTTCCGCAAAAGAGATCTTATGCTGCCACCCCAGCTCTTTTCTGGCCTTGGAAGCGTCGCCGACCAGTATATCCACTTCGGACGGCCTGTACAACTCTTCCTTGATCTCCACATAATCCTGCCAGTTCATGTCAAGTTCCGCGAAAGCGGCCTCAACGAACTCTTTTACGGAATGGGACTCTCCGGTAGCCACAACGAAATCCTCGGGGTGGGTATAATTGAGCATCGCGTGCATGGCCCTCACATACTCCTTCGCGTGGCCCCAGTCCCTTTTAGCGTCAAGATTACCAAGATAAAGTCTGTCCATATAACCCAATTTTATTTGCGCCACCGCTGAGGTTATCTTCCTCGTGACGAACTCGAACCCCCTGCGCGGGGACTCATGGTTAAACATAATGCCGCTACAGGCATACATATCATACGCCTCACGATAGTTCCTTGTCAGGTCATACCCGGCAACCTTCGAGATACCGTATATGGACCTCGGGTGGAACCTCGTCGTCTCGCACTGGGGGACCTCCTCCGCCTTGCCGAACATCTCGCTGGATCCCGCGAAATAGACCCTGCACTTCGGCCAGGCGTTCCTCAGCGAGGAAAGGACGTAATGTGTACCGTTTATATTAACGTTCAGCGTCGAGAACTCGTCCTCGAAAGAATACGTCACGAAGCTCTGCGCGGCCAGGTGATAACATTCATCGGGTTTGATGTCGCTCACCACCTTGAAAATGCTGGGGTAACTTTCGAGCGAACCACAGTGAAGTTTTATGCGGTCCATTATCTTGCGTATCCTCCACAACCTGTGCTTCTGGTCCTCGAGCGCCACTCTCCTGATGATCCCGTGCACTTCGTACCCTTGCCCGAGCAGATATTCAGCCAGGTAACTGCCGTCCTGTCCGGTAATGCCGGTTATCAGCGCCTTCTTCTGTTTAGCCATGATCACTCCTCCTTAACAAGTATCAAGTTACAAGTCACAAGTCACAAGTTGCAAGTGTTAGAAGTAATTCTCTTTCCACCAATCGATCGATCTTTTCAACCCCTCCTCCAGGCCGACCTTCGGTTCCCATCCCAGTTCCTTCTTGGCCTTAGTGATGTCAGGCCTTCTAACCCTGGGGTCATTCACCGGCAGCGCCTCGAACACGATATCGCTTTTGCATCCGGTTATCTCTTTTATCTTTTTCGCGAAATCCAGCACGCTCAACTCGGCGGGATTGCCGAGATTTACCGGTTCGTTGGTGTCGGATTCCATCAGCCTCACAAGACCCCCGATAAGGTCGGATACATAGCAGAAACTCCTTGTCTGCGACCCGTCCCCGAAGACCGTGAGCGGTTCGTTCTTGAGTGCCTGGTCTATGAAGTTAGGCACCACCCTGCCATCGTGGCTTCTCATGCGTTCACCGTAAGTATTGAATATCCTGGCTATCTTGACGTCCACACCGTGCACCCTGTGGTACGCGAGCGCTATCGCTTCGGCGAAACGTTTGGCCTCGTCATACACACCGCGCGGGCCTATGGGGTTGACGTTGCCCCAATAGGATTCCGGCTGGGGATTGACCAGCGGGTCCCCGTACACCTCCGAGGTGGACGCCAGAAGCATCCTGGCGCCGTGCGCCTTGGCCACTCCCAGCGAATTATGCGTTCCCAGCGACCCTACCTTCAGTGTCTTGATGGGGTGGTTCAGGTAATCCACCGGGCTGGCCGGGGAAGCCATGTGCACGACGTAATCGATCTTCCCCTTGACGTATATATATTTCGAAACGTCGTGTTTTATGAACTCAAAATCGGCATTTCCGCTCAAGTGGTCTATGTTCTCCAGTCTCCCCGTAATGAGATTGTCCATGCCCATCACCTGGTAGCCCTTCTCCAGAAGCTTATCCGCCAGGTGGGAGCCGAGAAACCCGGCTACTCCGGTCAAAAGTATTCTCATTTTTCTTCCTCTTCTTTCCTTAAAAGATAGATATCCCTGTATTTCCCGACCACGTTGCCGGCGAAAACGCGGCTCCCCTCGTCGGAAAAATGACATATATCCTCAAAATTCCTTTTCTTTCCTCCCATAAGCTCCTGCTGGTCCAGTAATATGAATTCTGCATCGGGGGCTATTCTTCTTATCACCTCGTTATGCTCCCGTATCCCGAGCATGACGTTCTCGGGCAGGCCCCAGATCCGGGTAAAACTCACATACGGGCTCTCCTCGTCATATTCATCCCCCTCGGGATAAAAGTAGGCGAACGTCATGACCATCAGGGGTTCTTTTCTTCGCCTGGCCGTTTCGGCTATTCTTCTGATATTGTTACCGAAACTCGCCTTCGTCTTTATCTCTTTGCCGCATTCCAGCCATTCCTGTTTCGGTGAATGCGTCGGTACATGCCTGCCCCTGTGGATGACCTCCCTGTCAAGCTGGACAAGAAGGTGCTTTACGAAATACGGCAGCACAAAAGGCTGTCCGCGCAGCCAGTCGTGGCGGAAGAAAAAATTCACTTCATCGTACCAGGAATAATGGGAATAGTCGTTCTTCCACAACTCCGCGGGCACATTGTTCGCCCTGACCTCGTTTATACCGTGATAGAACACCACGAGGTCAAAGCGTTCTCCGCCCACCCAGCGGTATTTATATAAGCTGTCAAGCGAGCTGTGCGCCGGCGCCGCCAGGTTGACTATGTTCGCCTCTTTACCGAGAACGCTCCCTGCCTCCTCCGAAAGATAAGGGGGGACCTTCCCCCACTCCTCTGTCAGCGCGGACCCTCCCAGGAGCAATATATTGACCTTATCCTCGTCATACTCGTACCCGTCCATCTTTTTCAGTTCCGGGTACCACATGTAGACCTGGTCAGCGGCCGAAGAAAAGAACGGCACTCCCCTTTCCATGGCATAGTAAGCCCTGGCCCACACTTCCAGCAACAAGATGAGAAAGATCAAATATAGAAAAACAAATAACGGTTTCCTGATACGCATCGAAAAAGAGGACCTTCCGCTTCGAACTTTTTCAGAACAGGGTATATATGAACGGGGCCACGGTCGAAGACTCGGTGAATATTATCAGGAGTCCCAGGAGTAAAAGCATTATCACGATAGGCAGCAGCCACCACCTTTTCCTGTGTTTCAAAAATTCCCAGAATTCTTTTAAAATCGCCATCTTGCCCATTACTCTCTCCTTATTCAGGTTCCAGGTTTCAGGTTTCAGGTCTCAGGCCGTCGGATAAAAACATGTTTTTCTCCTCCATCTAACATCCAACATCTAACATCCTATTCCCGTTTCCCGTCATACTAAAACTGTTTTTCCAGGCTTTCCGGGGCCGCTTTCACGACAGCCCTCTGTATCCAGTAACTTTCCTTTTCTTTCTCGATCTTCCTGTCCAGCGGCTCCTTCCCGAAAAGCCTCATTATAAGGCCTATAGGGGTGAGTAGAAGATAATACAAAAGTATGAGTATGACCCTGGTGTTGAACCATCCTATCGCGTGCGTCACCTTAGTGAAGACCCTGTAGACGGGCCTTAGCGCCACGGGATAGATAAGGGCCACAAGGATCGCCGCGGCGGCGAAACCCCAGAACCACGGCCAGGCGTTCACGTGGTGCTTCAGGTAATGTATAAGGCCGAACGCGCCCAGGATTAGCCCGAGCACTATCCCGAATTTCCTCAGTTCTTTCGTTGTTATATCACTCATATTACCCCTCGTTGGACTAGAAATATATTCTGGGGACACGTCTGATCGTCTACATTTCGTTTACACAGACGTGTCCCCAGAACCTCAGTTTTGTCATCCTACATGTCGTTTACACAGATGTGTCCCCAGAACCTCAGTTTTGTCATCCTACATGTTGTTTACACAGACGTGTCCCCAGAACCTCAGTTTTGTCATCCTACATGTCGTTTACACAGATGTGTCCCCAGAACCTCAATTTTGTCATCCTACATTTCGTTTACACAGACGTGTCCCCAGAACCTCGGTCCCCATCCCTCTAATCCAGTTCAAACTCGTCAACCTCTTCTATCCTTAGTTTTTCCGGGTCCTGCTTTTTCTTGTCTATCAGGAAAACGCCCATTACCAGGTAGTCCATGTTCGTCCTCATGAAACACCTGTAGGCGTCTTCAGGATCGCAAACTATCGGCTCCCCCCTTACATTGAAGGAGGTGTTTATCACCAGCGGGCATCCGTGGTCCTCGCAAAATTTACGTATCATATCATAGTAAAGCGGGTTATCCTCCCTCTTTACCGTCTGGACCCTCGCCGAATAATCCACATGCGTTATGGCCGGTATATCCGACCGTTTTACCCGCAGCTTCTCGAGCCCCGATAACCTGCTCTGCTCTTCCACGTTCTCCCTTTTATCCTCTTTCACGGGAGACACCAGAAGCATGTACGGGCTCTCGCAGTCTATCTTGAAATATTCCGCCGCCCGGTCCAGGAGGACGCTCGGAGCGAACGGCCTGAAAGACTCCCTGAACTTTATCTTCCTGTTGATTATCGACTGCATCTTTTCCGACCGCGGGTCCCCGATTATGCTCCTTGCGCCCAGGGCGCGGGGGCCGAACTCCATTCTTCCCTGGAACCACCCGACCACGTTCTGTTCGGCGATGAGGGTCGCGACCGTCTCCGGTATTTTTTCCCGGTCGAGCTTCTCGTACGGTATATCCTCTTCCATGAGGTATTTTTCTATCTCCACTTCGGAGAAAGAAGGCCCGAGCAGGCTGGCTTTCTGGAGGTCCCTGTCACCCCCGACCGGCCGTTCCTTACCAAGATACTCGTGCCACGCTATAAGCGCCGCCCCCAGGGCACCGCCCGCGTCGGAAGACGCCGGCTGTATCCATATCCTCCTGAAGGGACCGTCCCTCAACACCTTGCCGTTCGCCACGCAGTTCAACGCCACGCCGCCGGCCAGACACAGGTTCTCCATGCCCGTTTCTTTCTGAAGGTGCCTGGCCATGTTCATTATGGCCGTTTCGGTGACCACCTGAACGGACCTGGCCAGGTCCATGTGTTTTTGCTCAAGCTTGCTCTCGCGTCTCCTCGGGGGGGCGCCGAACAGTTTATGGAAGGCGTTATTCGTCATCGTCAGGCCCGCGCAATAGTTGAAGTACCTGAGGTCAAGCTTGAAGGAACCGTCCTTTTTCAAGTCGATCAGTTTGTCCAGTATGATATCGGCATACTTGGGCTCCCCGTACGGGGCAAGGCCCATTAATTTATACTCGCCGGAATTTACCTTGAACCCGCAGTAATAAGTAAAAGCCGAATACAGAAGACCCAGCGAGTGAGGGAAACATATCTCTTTATAAAGCTCTAATCCGTTGCCGGCGCCTTTACCGAAGCTCGCCGTCGCCCATTCGCCTACCCCGTCCACCGTAAGTATAGCGGCCTCAGTGAAAGGCGACGGATAAAAAGCGCTCGCCGCGTGGGAGTGATGGTGTTCCGGGAATATCACTTTCCCGTCGTAACCGAGCGTCTTGTGTATATGTTCCCTGATAAAAAGCTTCTGTTTTATCCAGGGAGGCATGGCCGATATGAACGACCTTATCCCCGACGGGGCGTAAGCGAGATATGTCTCCAGGAGCCGTTCGAACTTGAGGAACGGTTTATCATAGAACGCTATTATATCCACCTCATTTATCTTTATTCCGGCTTCCTTCAGGCAATACTCTATGGACCTCTCCGGGAAGGAAGGGTCGTGCTTTTTACGAGTGAACCTTTCTTCCTGGGCCGCGGCCACTATATCCCCGTCCCGGACGAGCGCCGCCGCGGCGTCATGATAAAAAGCCGATATCCCAAGTATATATGTCGCGTCTTTACCCATTTTTCAGCTCTTCCCTTTTACTTTTTTCTTGCCGACGAACCATTCCACCGTCCGCTTGAGCCCTTCATGAAAATCTACTCCGGGCTCCACTCCAAGGACACCCTTTAGAGCGCTTATATCCGCGAACGTCCTTATTACGTCTCCCTGGCGTCTCGGCTCGTGGACCGACTTTATATCTTTACCCATTATCTTCTTCAGCTCTTCGGCCACCTGGTTGACGGAAAAATCACAACCGCAGGCCACGTTGAAGACCCGACCCGAGGCCTCCGGAACACCGCAGGCGGCCAGGTTGGCATCCACCACGTTCGAAACAAAGGTAAAATCGCGCGACTGGTTGCCGTCGCCGTGTATCTGGCAGGGCTCGTCTTTCTCCAGCCGCGAGATGAACGCCGGTATTACCGCCGAATATTTCGATTCGGGGTTCTGCCTGGGGCCGAAAACGTTGAAGTACCTCAGGCTTACCGTCTCGAGGCCGAAAGTCACGCTGAACATCCGGCAGTAATGTTCCGCCGCCAGTTTACTGACCGCGTAGGGGGATATCGGATCCGGGGTGAACGTCTCCTTTTCCGGAAAGGTATCGCAATCCCCGTACACGGAACTGGACGAGGCATAGACCACCCTTTTGACCCCGGCCTCTTTCGCCCGGAGCAGAAGGTTCAACGTCCCGTACACGTTGACGTCGTTCACTTCCACCGGCTGTTCCACGCTCCTGGCGACGTTCCTCAGGGCCGCCTGATGTAGGACATAATCGATACCCTGAAGCGCGGACCTGGCATCTTCCTCGCTGCGGATATCCCCTTTACGGAAATCTATGCTGTCCCTGAACGGGGCCAGGTTATCTTCGCTGCCCGTGCAAAGATTGTCAAGGACGCGTACCTCCTCACCGCGCCCCACCAGCTGTTCCACAATGTTAGAACCTATGAACCCCGCTCCTCCGGTAACCAGATACTTTGCCATGTTTTTCCTTTCCGTAACTATAAAAACATATTCTGGGGACATGTCTGGTTGTCTACATGCCGTCTACGCAGACGTGTCCCCAGAACCTCAGTGCTGTTCACAGTTTTACGATATTGTCTCCCTCTATACCGAGCTTCCCCATCACATTTCTCGTATCCAGAACGGCTTTCGCGTTCCCGGCTATCATCTTGTAATCGACCCCGGTATGAGCGGCGACTATAACAACCGCGTCCTGTCCCTTCAGCATCAACGGCGTCAGCGGCCTGGACTTCAATTTGATACCGTAAACGTCAAGATACGGGATATAAGGATCGTGATAAGACACGTCCGCTTTTTTCTTCCTGAGCGTCTCGATGATCTCCAGCGCCGGCGACTCACGAAGATCGTTCACGTCCTTTTTATACGCTACGCCTAACAGAAGTATCTTCGCCTCTCTGAAACTTTTCTTGTCCCGTCTCAGGAGTTCACCCACCCTCTTTACCGTATGCATCGGCAGCATACGGTTTATACGCGCGGCCAGGTCGACCATCTCCGTCCTGAATCCCACCTTGCGGGCCTTCCAGGACAGGTACATCGGGTCTGCGGGTATGCAATGGCCGCCTATACCGGGGCCCGGGTAGAACGGCATGTATCCGAACGGCTTAGTCTTCGCCGCATCTATGACCTCCCAGACGTCTATGCCCAGCTTATAGCACAGCATGGCGAACTCGTTGATAAGGCCGATGTTCACTATACGGAACGTGTTCTCCAGAAGTTTGGTCACTTCGGCCGCTTCGGCGCTCGATACGCTTACCACGCGATCGATGATCTTGGAATAGATCATCCTGGAAAGTTCCGTTCCCTTCCTGGTGAGGCCGCCTACCACTTTAGGTATGTTGGTGAGGTCGTATTTCGGGTTGCCCGGATCTATCCTCTCCGGAGAGAACGCCAGGTAAAAGTCTTTATCGAGTTCAAGGCCGCTTTTGCGCAATATAGGCAATATGACGTCCCTTGTCGTGCCCGGATATGTCGTGCTCTCTATTATTATCAGCTGACCGGACCTCATACGTTCGCTGAGCGACCGGCTGGCCTTGACGATATAAGAGATATCCGGCGTCTTTACCTTCCTCAGGGGCGTCGGCACGCAGACTATTATAACGTCGGCGCCGTTCAGGACAGAACTACTCGAGGTAACATTGAACTTTTTCCCTTTGACCGCTTTGCGGATATCGGCGGAAGGGATATCCTCTATGTAAGAGATGCCTTTTTTCAGCCTCCCGATACGCCTCTTGTTCGAGTCCAGCCCGTGGACCTTATAACCTTTCCTACAGAACTCGATGGCTATCGGCAGGCCCACATAACCGAGCCCGACGACCGCGACGACCGCTTTCCCGCTCTGTATCTTCTTTTTCAGCTCTGTATATGCGCTCATCATTCTCCTATTACTATAAAAGTATATTCTGGGGACATGTCTGGTTGTCTACATGCCGTCTACGCAGACGTGTCCCCAGAACCTCCATACCAATCATTTATATATTCTCTCAGCGCATCTTCCCACGGGCGCATCTTACGTCCCACGATACCGCTGAACTTCTCAGTGCTCATCACCGAGAACTTCGGCCTCGGCGCGGGCCTGTCGAGTTCCGCCGAAGTTATCTCACTCACTTCGGCATCTACACCGGCCTCTTCCAAGGCGCGGCAGGCGAAATCATACCATGAGCATTGTCCGGAATTCGATATGTGGTAGACTTCTCCGCTGAACCCGTCCACAGCGGCAATAAGGTCCTTTAACGCTTTTGCAAGGTCCCCGGCATATGTCGGTGAACCGACCTGGTCGTTCACTACTCTCAGGGCTTCGCCGCTTTTGGCTTTGGCGATAACGGTATCCACGAAATTCCTGCCCCCCGCGCCGTACAGCCAGCTGGTCCTTACTATGGCAAAGCGGCTAAGTGCTCGCTTGACCAGCTGTTCGGCCCGCCACTTGCTCTTACCGTAAACACTCAAGGGACTTCCTTCCTCACCTTCATCGTAAGGCGTTCCCTTTTCTCCTTCGAAAACGAAGTCAGTGCTTATCAGGAGGAACGGTATATCTCTTTTGCCGGCGGATTTGACCAGATTATATGTCCCGTCCGTATTCACGGCATATGCTTTGTCCGGGTCATTTTCACAACCGTCGACATCGGTCCATGCCGCGGCGTGGATAACCAGGTCCGGCCGCGCTTCCTCGATCACCTCATCCACCCGGTCCGGATCGGTTATGTCCCCTTCATAAAACACCTGCGACCTGCGCCCTGAGACCTGAGACCTGATAATATCCAGACCGGCGACCTCATGGTCTGCCGCCAGCACCTTACACAGCTCCGTGCCCAGCATGCCGTTCGAACCTGTAATGAGTATCTTCATGTATCAATACGTGAAGCAAGGTTAAGGTCTAGGTTAAGGTCTAACCTCTGCAAATTCCTATGTCTAAACCTCAACCTGAACCTCGACCTTCTTATCACCACTCTATGATCTCCGCTTTGTCCTTCAGCGGGCCCCACCAGTCCTCGTTATTCCTGTACCAGTCGACCGTTTCCTTGAGATCGCTCGTAAAATCCGCTTCCGGAGCCCAGCCGAGCCGGGTCACCCTGGAAGAATCGAGCGCATAACGCCTGTCGTGCCCGGGCCGGTCATTGACGTATTCTATGAACTCGCCGCCTTTTCCCGTCACTGAAAGTATCTTTTCCGTAAGCTCAAGATTGGTCAGACAGTTCCCTCCGCCGATATTATATATCGCACCGGGGCGGCCGGAGTGCAGTATAAGGTCTACCGCCGCGCAATTATCCCCCACGTACAGCCAATCCCTCACGTTGCCTCCGTCACCGTATAACGGGACCTTTTTCCCGCGCATAAGGTTCGTTATGAAAAGGGGTACCACCTTTTCGGGATACTGATATGGCCCGAAATTGTTGGAGCTCCTTGCCACTATCACCGGCAAACCGTATGTGGCGTGATACGACAGCGCCAAAAGGTCTCCGGCGGCCTTCGTCGCCGAGTAAGGGCTTTTGGGCTTAAGGGGGTCTTCCTCTTTCGAAAACCCTTCCTCGACGCTCCCGTACACCTCGTCGGTCCCTATCTGGACGAATCTGGTCAATCCCGAACCTTTGGCCGCCGCTAAAAGGACCTTTACGCCGTATACGTTGGTCATCAAAAAATCGTCAGGATATTTGATGGACCTGTCCACATGCGTTTCAGCCGCGAAATTTACGACAGCGTCGACGTCGGCCACAAGGTCCCCTACCAGTTTTTCGTCGCAAATATCCCCTTTCACGAAAGAATAGCGTGCGTCATCCGCCACGTCCGAAAGGTTCTCCGGATTGCCGCAGTATGTGAGTTTATCCAGATTGACGATACGGATGTCCTTGTACCGGATAAGCAAATGCCTTATAAAGTTGGAGCCTATAAAACCGCATCCACCCGTTACCAGTAACCTCATTCTGTCCTCTGCCTTCTGTCCTCTGTCTTCTCTGCCGCGAGCCGGTTGGCCCTGAGAAGCGATTCGAAAGTCCCCGCGTCGGTCCACCATCCGTCAAGAACGGAATAGTTCAATTGTTTTTTTCCGATGTACATATTGTTGACATCGGTTATCTCAAGTTCTCCCCTGTCGGAAGGCTTTAGGCCTTTTATAAAATCGAACACCTGGCTGTCATACATATAGATACCGGTGACGATGTAGTTCGTTTTCGGCTTTCTGGGCTTTTCGACGATACGAACAATGCGATCCTTTTCGAACTCCACCACCCCGAAACGTTCGGGGTTGGCCACTTCTTTTATCAGTATCCTGGCACCCTCCGGCTGGCCGGCGAACTCTTTTACGTCATTTTTTATGTTCTTTTCAATGATATTGTCCCCCAATATCACCACTACCTTGTCCCCGTCGACGAAGTGTTCCGCCAGACCCAGCGCTTCGGCTATGCCGCCTTCGTTCTCCTGGTATGCGTAATTTATGCCTTTCAGGCCGAACTCGTGGCCGTTACCCAGAAGGCGCAGGAAGTTACCGGCGTGGGGCCCGCCGGTAACTATCATTATGTCGGTTATCCCCGCCTCTACCAGGGCTTTAAGCGGATAATAGATCATGGGCTTGTCATAAATGGGAAGAAGATGCTTGTTCGTTATCTTTGTAAGCGGGTGAAGCCGCGTGCCCAGGCCGCCGGCTAGTATCACTCCCTTCATTTTACCTCCTCAGAAACAATACAGTAAGTATCGAGTATCAAATGTCGAGTATCAAGGACGACATGGAATCGCCTCCACCCCAACCTTGATACTTGACACTCAATACTTGGTACTCTCATAACTACGTTCTCCAATCGAACGGTATGTTCTTCACGCCATCTTTTATATATTTGCTCATATGTTATTAATATGGTTGATTATTATGACAATAATTCCCTCTTGAATAACGTGTGATTATAGCATATTGTCGCCTGAGAGGCAATAGCATTGGGGCTTTGCGCCCTCTATCAGCGTCTCAGGGAACCGGGCGGGCGCTTTGTGAAGGACCTGCTCAGGCCCAGCTGCAGGTCCGGGAACGCCTTTATCGTAAAGGCCAGCCAGAACGTGAGCTCGTCCTGCAAAGGATTCGGGCCGTCTATGTCGCAGACCACCTCTACCTCCCAGCAGTGGAGGTCCCTTACGATGGAGAACTGCTGTTCCTCGATGGTGGTCTTCTGCAGATCGAACCTTTCGTACCATCCGAATTTCCATTTCGGGTTGAGCCGGCACCAGAGATCGAAGGTGAGCTGGTTCCTCGGTTCCGGCATCATTTTCTCGTATCTGTATCCCAGGGCCATATTGAACCAGTCAACGGGATGGATAGTCGCTTCGAGACTGCCCGTGGCGACGGCCTGGTTCTTGGGGGCTACTTCCATTTCAGTATCGATATACAGCCACGGATACGGCGAAAGTTCCAGGTCGAACTTGAGGTTGCGGAACTTCCCGTCTTCTTCGAACTGGTAGTTGTTCTTCTTCATGCGCCAAAGGAAATCCACGCTCGTTATGAACCTGACAAGGTCAACCACTTTGCCGCCGGAACGTTTTGTCTGCAGCTTATTCTCCAGGGCGAGGTTGACATAGTTCTCTTTCTCGAGTTTATCCAGCGCATCCATCTGTAACAGGTTGTCCTTATCCACGGTAGGCTGGTGCCTGTGAAAATACAGCACACTGGGGACGATGATATGCCGCAATTTGTTTATATCAAAACCCCACTTATCCGTATTGAAGTCGAATATGCGGGAAAGGCGCGAGAATGCTTTGATCCCGCCGCTGAACGAGGTCCGCGCCGTGATATCGTCCCCATCCCACCTCGTTCTGGAATATAACGTCTCTCTTATTTCGCCGAAAGGCGTGAGATTCACCGGACCGAGCTTGCCGACATACGAAAGCTTGTGATAAGTATCGAACCTGTTGACATCTTCGGGCGGGTCCTTCTCCCAGGCGTATTCCTTCTCGAATCTCGTCGCGGACATCTCACTGCCGTAATAGAGCGGTGTGTTCCACAGCCTCTGGTCGGGTATTTCCAGTTTCGCCTCGGGAAGACGCTGCGTGACCGTGTAAAAATCATCCAAACGCCTGTTCCCCATGATGCTGAAGATGTAATTGCGCTTCGCAGAGATGACAGAGATGTAGTTATCCGGTATGACGTTGTTTTCTTCGTACTCGTTGTAAAAATAGTCCTTGAGCACGTATTCATCGCTCATCTTGTTCATTTCAAGCATTCCCACGGTATCGGAATCGAAGTCTATCCTGTGCTTCCACTGGAACCTGTTCCTGTGCTTCGGTTTGACGTCATCGTCACGGAACGCCGTGGGCTTGTACGTTCCCCAATCGTTCTGTTGTATGAAATACGAACGGAAGATACCTTCCCCGAGGTCCGGAAGCCCGAAATCTTCCATGAAATAATAAAGGTTGGCGCCTTCGGCGAAACCTTTCTGGGTACGGTAATCGAGCAGGACGTCCACCTTCGTGTTCCCCTTGATGTAGAACCTAGAAGCGGAAAGCAGGAAGTATCCCCAGTCGCTGTTCCAGCCGGGTATGAACTGGACCTTCGCCCGGCTCTGGATGATGGGATGGTAATAATACGGGACCCACAGGACCGGCACCTTGCCCAGGTAAAAAACGGCGTTCTTCGCTATGACCTTCTCGTCGGGAAAGACCCTTATTTCCCCCGCGCTGATGCGGTAATGCGGCTTATCCAGGTCGCAGGTAGTTATAAAGCCCTTCTTCAGGAGATATTCGTTCGGCCCCACCTTGCCCGTTTCTTCCGCCTGGCCGAACCAGGGGTATGCCTTTACCTCCGCGCCGATTATTTCGCCCTCTTTCTTCCCGAAATCGTACCGTATGCGGTCGCCGGTCAGGGTGCCATCCGCCTGTTCGATGCGGACATTGCCTTCGCAGAGCGCCACTTTTCCTTTAGTGTTGACCTCTATATAATCACAGGTAAGCTTGACATCCCCGTAAGTAATGGACACATTGCCCTCGGCCTTTATCCTGCCGTCCTCTTCGAAATATTCCACTTTGTCGCCGTCGACTATGATGGGCTGTCCGGGCTTCATCTTGAAAAGATCCTCTTCCTTTACTGCAGAGGGTATCTTTTCCTCTTTCTTTTCTTCTTCTTTGGCGGGAGGTCTTTTTTCTTCAGGAGGGACCTTTTTTTCCTCGGGGACCGTTATTTCTTCCTCGACCTTTTTCGCGGGTACCGGAGGCGCTTCTTTTCCGACTTCCTCTTCGGGGACGGGTGGAACTTTCTCTTCGACCTTTCTCTCGGGCGCAGGCGGGGCTTCCTCTTCGACCTTTTTCCTGCGCGCTTCGAGTTCGGCTTTCTTCTTCGCCTTCGCTTCCAGTTTAGCCTTTTCTTTCGCGGCCTGTTCCTCTTCTTTTTTCTTCTTCAGGGCTTCACGTTCCGCGAGCTTGCGCTGCTTTGCCTCTTCCCGTTCCCTTTTCTTGGCCTCTTTCTCGAGTTTTTTACGCCTTTTTGCCTCTTCTTTTTCTTCCTTCAGGCGCTTCAGGTCCTCCTGGTGGATCTCCTCCTCCTTGCTGAGCTGTTCCAGGAAAGCGAGCGCGAGCGGATTGTCCGGGTCTATTTTAAGGGCTTTTTCGGCGTGGGCACGCGCCGATCTGAAGTTCTTCTGATAACGCAGTTTTCGCGCCTTTGTGAGGAGTTTATCGACCGTCTGGGCGCGTGAAGCATCCTTTTCTTCTTCCTGGTCTTCTTCGGAAGTAGCTGTTTTGGACGGGATAAAGGACAGGACCTCGTCCATGAACGCCAGACACTGCCGGGGGAAAACCCCCGCCTCAAGAGCGGTGATCAGTATAAAAATAAATAATATCCTGAATATCCTAATTTTAATGGGCATCCTGATTCTTCCGATGCGTTATGGGTACAAATTTGCCAACAGTATAACACAGATAAAGGGGTTACGCAACACACACCCTGTTGCGGCCCTTGCGTTTGGCCTTATAAAGGGCGGTATCCGCTTTGTCCACGAGCGTGGCCACGTTCTCACCGTCCTCGGGAAAGGTAGAGATGCCGGCGCTGACGGTCATCCTGACATTCTCATCAAAAGCTTTTATCTCTTTTGTTTCTATGGATTTTCGCAGACGTTCAGCGACCATTTTAGCGGATTTTTTGTCCGTCTCGGGAAGCACTATACAAAATTCTTCTCCGCCGTATCGCGCTATCATGTCGACTTCCCGGACCGAGCTCTTAAGCCTCTCGGCTATCTTTTTCAGCACGGCATCACCGACAAGATGGCCGTATTTGTCGTTACACTGTTTGAAATGGTCGACGTCCACCATGCCTACCGAAAAGCTTAAGGAAAGACGCCTGGCGCGGTCCACCTCTTCCTCGAGCCTCTCCATCAGATATCGCCTGAGAAACACTTCGGTAAGGCCGTCCACTATCGACAGCTTCTGGACCTGTTCATACAGATCCACCTTGCGGAATTCCAGGGCTACCTGGGGGACGAGTATCCGGAACCTGCCGTAACTGAACCTCGAAGCCCCCTCTATAGCCAGTATCGCCGACATGTTATCGCCGACAAAAAGCGGGAAAGCCATGAAGGTGTCCGCGCGGATCTTCATGTCAATGAAAGCCCTTCCCGTCTTTTCACGGTCTATGAAGAACGGCTTAAGATCTTCTTTGCGGGCGTACTCGACCACTTTCGGGTAATCCAGCAGCATCTCGCCGTCCTCATAATAGTTCTTATCGCCCACGCTCTTTGATATCCCGCGCGAAAAAGCGCCCATACTGAAAACCAGAAGATGCGCGGTCTGGAACTTGAAGTTCTCTTCCAGGAAATAGAACAACGCGTTCAAGAGGTCCTCGAATTTCAGCGCGGGCGCGAGCTGTTTGGTCACTTCGTAAAGGCGCGAGATCCGGTTAAGTTCGTTCTCTATCTGCCTGCCCCGGCGGTCTATGACCTCGAGCGACCCCACAAGATTATCATAATCCCGTTTGTCCCTTGAGATATCCGAATCGTGGTACCATGCAAAAGAATCCTGGAGCACCCTGACCACATAGCTTGCCCCGTAGGAAACCCCGAGAAGCAGCATGAGCACGGTAACGTCCAAAGCGTTCAGCGCCCCCAGGAAAAAATAGAACAAAAAGAACAGGAAATTCATCGCAAAGAGGACCGATACCATGCGCAAAGGCAGAACGTACGGGGCTACGATGAAAACGAGAGGTATCATGAAGATAACGAGGTACTCGTCTCCCTGCGGGAATTTGTAGAATATCCAGCTCAGCGCCATTAAAAACAGGTTCACTAAGAACATCGTGAATGTTTTCATTTCTTTGAACATACCTTGTTCTTCCCTTTGGCTTTTGCCTCGTAAAGGTATTTATCCGATTCCCAGATGATGTCCTTCTTAAGCCGGGCGTCGTCGGGGAATATTGCCACCCCGGCGGATACGGTCACCGAATACTTTTTCCTCCTGAGCACGACGGGGTTATCCTGGATATCCTTTCTGATATCTTCGGCCAGTTTGATCGCTTCTTTCCTGTTCAAATCGAGCGCCAGAAAGGCGAATTCTTCCCCGCCGTAACGGGCCACTATGTCGCCCGCCGACGCTTTCGCGTTCAGTATTTTCCCTATTTTCCTCAGTATTATATCGCCGGATATATGACCGTGTTTATCGTTAAATTCTTTGAAATCGTCTATATCGAGCATCAGCATGGCAAAACGGCTCTTGCTGAGAAGCGCCCTCTTGACCTCTTCTTCAAGCCGTTCCATGAAATACCTGTGCACGTAAAGTCCCGTAAGACTGTCTTTGATAGCCAGCTCTTCCGTCTGGCAGTACAACCGCGCGTTTTCCAGTGCCACCGCGGCCAGCTCCCCGATTATGTCCAGGATCCGCAGCTCGTGCTGGCTGAAAGCCGCCTCCCGGGGTGAGTCCACCCTCAGGATACCGATCACGTTGCTTTCGACCACAAGCGGCTTGCTGATAAGCGAAAGAAAATCGTCCTTCATTTCCTCATTCTCGACGGAAAACCTGAAATCCTTCCTTTTATCCTTCACCAGAAGGCTCTTCATGTTCTTCATCACCCACCTGTCAAAGATGCCGCCTTTTTTCATGACCGGGGCTTTCCTCTTCTTGTCCTTCGCGGTACACGAAAGGTTCATCTCCCGAGCCGTCCCGTCGGCCATAAAAAGAAGCACCCTGTGATCTCCCTTGAAAATGTCAAAGGTCTCTTCCGTGACTATCTTCATCACTTCTTCTCCGGACAGGGATGTGCTGAGACGGTCCGTTATCCCTTTCAGTTTAAGCAGGCTGTTTATCTTATCGCCCATCGCGATGACTTCCGCCTCCCTGCCTTTCAGGTGCTCGCGAATGAGGTTCGTGTCCTCCTGTACTTTCTCCTTCGTTACCGTGTAATCGCGGTTCGAAGTATTTATCTTCCTGAAGGCGTGATATCCCAGAAAACTGCTGAGGAAGAACGCGAGGATCAGGACGCTGTAATAGAACGGATTGAGGTCGGTAAGCGGCCTGTACAGATATATCATGGCGACGAGAAAGGTCAAAAGTCCCCCGATCACGCCGAGGGAGCTCCAGAAGAACATGATGACGAGACTCACCATGATCATGAGGCTCAGCGCGATCAGCTCAAGATGCTGGACATGGTCCCTAAGGGCTGGAACTACTCTTGTAAGACCGTATAACAGGCCCGCGAAAAGGATAAAAGAAAAAGGTATGAGGAGATTCCTCTTTAAAAAAGGGGTCATAGGAAGCCTTAGATGATCGTTTTTTCGGTGATCTTATCGAAAAAATGGATCTTACTCATATCGAGAGCGACGTCCATATCCTGGTTTATCTGAGGATTGGCCTCGCCCGAAACTCTTGCCACCAGAACGTGTTTCCCCGTGTTCAGGTGTATATAAACTTCAGACCCCAGATGTTCGACCACCTCTGTGGTCATCGTAACTATATTCTCCGGCGGGGCCTCGGAAACGAACAGCTTGTCGTAGATGTCTTCGCTTCTTACACCGAAAATGACCCGTTTGTCAACGTATTCTTCCAGGGCGTCGTACATGCCCTCGACGATCTTTACCTTGAAATTCCCTTCGTCGAAATAGAGCTTCCTCTCCTTTTTCATTATCCTGCCTTCCATAAAGTTCATGGGAGGCGCCCCGATAAAGCTTGCCACGAACTTATTGACCGGATGATTATATACGTTGGTCGGTGTATCTATCTGCTGGATGTATCCGTCTTTAAGAACGACTATCCTGTCCCCCAGGGTCATAGCTTCGGTCTGGTCATGGGTGACATATATCATGGTGGATTGCAGCCGGATATGCAGGCGATGGAGTTCCGTCCTCATCTGCACCCTGAGCTTGGCGTCAAGGTTGCTAAGCGGCTCATCGAACAGGAATACCATGGGCTTGCGTACGATAGACCTGCCGACAGCCACGCGCTGGCGTTGTCCCCCCGAAAGCTCCCTGGGCCTCCTGGTAAGCAGCTTTTCAAGGCCCAGTATGCCTGCCGCTTCTTTAACCCTTATATCGATCTCGTCTTTCGGATATTTCTTGAGCTTCAGGCCGAACGCCATGTTCTCGTAAACCGTCATATGCGGGTAAAGCGCGTAGTTTTGGAACACCATAGCGATATCCCGGTCCTTGGGAGGAACATTATTGACCCTGTTCTTGCCTATGTAGATATCGCCCTCCGAAGAATCCTCCAGACCGGCTATCAGTCTCAGGGTGGTCGATTTCCCGCAGCCCGAAGGACCTACCAGGACCACGAACTCCTTATTCTCTACCCCGAAAGTGACGTTGTTGACCGCAACGATACCTCCCGGAAAGACCTTGGATACGTTCTTTAGACTGACCTGCGCCATAACATCGCTTTAACGTTATATGTTAGTTAAATTTTATACTATAAGTCAAACCGAAAGTCAATATCATACGGGACAAACAACCCGTCGTCTGTCATCTGTCTTCTGTCTTCTGTCTTCTGTCATCTGTCCTCGATGCCGTCAGATAATCCATCATCTTGGAAAGAGTGTTCCTCAACTCGTTCCTGTGGACGATCATATCTATAAGTCCGCGCTCCAGCAGGAATTCCGAGCTCTGGAAACCGTCCGGCAGCTCCTGTTTTATCGTCTGCTGGATGACCCGTGGCCCGGTAAAACCTATAAGAGCTTTAGGCTCGGCGATTATCACATCACCCAGCGAAGCGAAGCTGGCCATCACTCCGGCCATGGTGGGGTTGGTCAGGACCGAGATAAAGAGCCCGCCCCGGGAATTCAGCCTTTCGAGAGCTGCGCTGGTCTTGGCCATCTGCATGAGGGACAGCATCCCTTCGTACATCCTGGCGCCGCCGCCCGAACCCGAGACTATCACCAGCGGTATCTGTTCTTTTTCCGCGTGCTCGATCAGCCTTGTGATCTTTTCCCCGACGACGGACCCCATAGAACCCATTATAAAACGCGAATCCGTAACGCCTATCGCGATCCGTTTCGAATCCACGGTGCCTTCTCCCACGACAGCCGCTTCCTTCAAGCCCGTGGCCTTCTGGTCCTTCTTTATCTTGCTGGGATAATCGCTCGGCCCTTTGAACTTGAGCGGATCCCTGCTTTCCAGGTCTTTATGGATCTCCCGGAACGAACCGGGATCGAGTATCTTCTCTATCCTCTCATAGGCCCCCATCCTGAAATGATAATCACATTTCGGGCAGACCTTAAGGTTATCTTTAAGGGTCTTGTTATAGAGAAGCTCACCGCAATAAGGGCACTTGGTCCAGAGACCGCCGGGTATCCCTTTCTTTTTGGACCTTGAGAAGATCGGTTTTTTTGAGAAAAAAGCCATATCAGTTCACGATCACGTTATTATCCGCTAAACCTGTTGATCACTAACCCTGAAAGAAGCTTGGGATAAAAATAAGTGGACTTCTGGGGCATCATTTCGCCTTTTTCGGCCACGCGCCTGAGCTGGTCCATGCGCGTAGAGTTCAAAAAGAAAGCGGCGGCATGACTCCCGTCCTTTACCAGGGCCTGCGCTTCTTCGGGTTCTTTCACGTAAGTTATATTCCCCTCTTCGGCCTTTACACAGAGCAGCTTCCCGAACACCGCCGCGTGCAGGACGCTTACATCCAGCAGTTTCCAGTCCTCTGATCTCTCTTCGGCGATAAGACCAAGAAGGGCTTCTTTGGATCTTGCCTTCAAAAAAAGGTATTTATCGCCGCCGAAATAACCGAAAGCGTGGCCGCTGGTCTCTTCGGCCTCGAGCCGTTCCAGAAGCTCCGCAAGGGTCCCGCATTCGGTTATGTCAAAATATCCCGCGAGCCGCTCCTTGATCTGGTCATCCCCGGACACGGGCATGTTCTTTATGGCCCTGTGGGTCGGCATGACGGTGAGGTTGTCCCGGGCCGCCATATCGGCAAAATACATCATAACATAGTCGGCACTGCCGTCATATCCTTCTTCATTTTTCAGCGCTTCGCGGTATGTCCGCGCGACCTCGTACCTGTGATGCCCATCCGCGATAAAAACCCTTTTTCCTTCCATGCCGGAGACGATGCCCCCTATCGACCCCTTATCGGTGATGCGCCAGATCGCGTGACGCCCGTCCTCCAGCTCTATATCGATGACAGGGTCGGAATCCTTTACCGCCCGCTCAAGTATCCCCGTGACTTTTCCGTCAGCGTCATCAAAAATAGTGAAGATAGGGCTCAGGTTCCCCCTGACCTGTTTTATAAGGTTCATCCTGTCTTCTTTGGGTTTGGCGAGCGTGTGCTCATGCGGAAGCACTACACCTTCCTGCGGATCCTCTATCTTGATAAGGCCTATGAAACCGATCCTGCGAAGCATTTTGCCGCGGTACTTATATTCCTGCAGATAGACGTAAAACGTCTCCGCGGCGTCTCTTACGAGCACCTTTTTCTTTTGCCATTCGTCCAAAAAGGCCTTCGCGCGCGTATATTTATTGTTCTTTTCGTCGTCGCCCGTCCGGGAACGCCCGAGGATAAGCCGGATAACGTTGAACGCGCTCTTTTCATATAACTCATCTCGCATGCCCTCGGGAATAACATCATATGGAGGGGCCACGACAGTTGAATACCCGCCTCCGGTCTTGTCATGGCTGTACAAAAGCCCCTTGAAAGGTCTTACCGTTGCCATATTGTAAGCTCCCATATTATCATGCCGCATAATACTCCTAATATATTTGCCGCCGTGTCGGCACCCGAGACGCACCTGTCCGGGACCGCCTGCTGCGCCAGTTCAACTAAAATACCATATCCCCCGCACGATATCAATGTAAATAATGAGGTTTTGACCCTGGACCGGGCCCAGGAACGTATCCGCGCACGGTATAAACCCCTTACCACGAGAAAAGCAAGTATCATATACACCGTGAAATGGACCACTTTATCCAGGCCCTTTATGGGGACGGAAGGGCACGCTTTACCGGGTAATATCGAAAAGAAAAATATCGCCGATGCCCATAACAGGACGGGCAACCAGGTAATTAAGAACTTTTCCTGTTCTTTTCGGACTTTCATGTCACTCGCAACAAGGACAGTTATCGGCTTTCGGACAGGTGCCGGGACTTGACCCGCCGGGTTGCTTATCCTCTTTTTTAGGGCCGGGCTTCTTGTAGTCGGTCTGGTAAAACCCCTTCCCCTTAAAGATAATGCCGCCCCCGGAGCCGATCATACGTTTTACCGGCCCTTTACATCTGGAGCATTTCTTCAGAGGTTTATCGGTCATTTTCTGGAATTCTTCAAAGCGATGTCCGCACTTATCGCAACGGTACTCATATGTAGGCACTGTGGGGCTCCTTGTATCAGTTATGAGTTTTTAGTTGTTAGTTGTTAGTTGTTAGTTGTTAGTTGTTAGTTGTTAGTTGTTAGTTGTTAGTTTTGCGTCGTTAGTTTCGCTCGCAGCGACCCATAACTCATTACTCATAACTCATTACTATTATTTAGTTCTTAGTTGTTGCACTACTAACTAACAACTCAAGCGAACGAAGTGAGCGTTCTCATAACTAAAATGTTGTTAGTTGTCGCACTAATGACTCACAACTCAAGCGAGCGAAGCGAGCGTTCTCATAACTAAAATGTTCTTAGTTGTTGCACTAATAACTAACAACTCAAGCGAACGAAGTGAGCGTTCTCATAACTAAAATGTTGTTAGTTGTCGCACTAATGACTCACAACTCAAGCGAACGAAGTGAGCGTTCTCATAACTAAAATGTTGTTAGTCAAAGAATCCCTTAACCTTATCGATGAATTTCTTGCTGCCTGCCGCCTGTTTTTTTCCCTGGCTGGCTTCAAACTCTCTCAGCAATTTCTTTTGCTCCGAACTGAGGTTTTTGGGCGTTTCCACCTGTACCTTTACGTACTGGTCGCCTTTTCCGCGGCCATCCAGCCGTTTTATCCCCTTACCCCTCAGGTTGAAGACCTGGCCGCTCTGCGTGCCCGGAGAGACCGAGAGGCTCGTGCTGCCTTCTATACCGGGTACCTCTATCTCGTCCCCGAACACAAGTTGGCCGAAACTCACGGGAAGAGTATAGTATATATCGTGCCCGCGCCTGTTAAAAAGATCATGTTCCCTGACCGTGATGGAAACATACAGGTCGCCCGGAGGACCGCCGCTGAATCCCGGCTCACCTTCCCCCGAAAGACGCAGACGGTTGCCTGTATCGACCCCTGCCGGGACGTCGACACTGATCTTTTTAACGGTCTCCTCGCGGCCGGTACCACCGCATTTTTTACAGGGTTCATTTATTATCTTCCCGGCGCCGCCGCACCTGGAGCAGGTACGTGAAACACTGAAAAAACCGCTCGTCTGGCTGACCTGTCCGGTACCCCCGCATCCGGGACAGGTGGTCTTTCCCGTTCCGGGTTTAGCGCCGGACCCCTCGCAGACCGAGCAGGTCTGGTGTTTCCTGACCTTGATCTGTTTCGTCGTGCCCTTGACTGCTTCGAAAAAATCCAGTTTGAGGGAATATTCCAGGTCCCTGCCCCGCCTCGGTCCGCCTCTTCCGGACGCCCCGAACCCGAACATGTTCTCGAAGATGTCACCCAACCCGCCGCCGAACACCTCACGGAAAAGATCGAAAGGATCATGGAAACCGAAACCGCCCGCGCCGGCGCCGTACTGGAAAGCGTCTTCGCCGAATCGGTCGTATTGCGCCCTTTTTTCGGGATCGCTGAGAACCTCGTAGGCGTGGGATATCTCCTTGAACTTATCTTCCGCCTCTTTGTCCCCGGGGTTCTTGTCAGGATGGTATTTTACCGCGAGCTTCCTGTAGGCTTTCTTTATCTCCTCGTTCGAAGCATCCCTGCTTACGCCGAGCAGTTCATAGTAGTCCTTTGTCATATCTTCTTAAGGATAAAGGTTAAAGGATAAAGTGTGAAGGTAAAGGTTAAGGTTGAGATATAGGTGCTTTTCTTATGACTCATTTTTGCTTAAAACTAAACCCTCTTACTTTTTCCTTTTTCCTTTTACCTTTTACCCCTGCTTCTCCTTCTCCTCATCGACTTTGTAATCCGCGTCGACGACGTCTTCGTCGGGTTTTTTCCCTGTACCTTCCCCGGCGCCTTCGCCGCCCGCCTGCTGCTGCGCTTCCGGTCCGCCCGCGGCCTGCTGCTGGGCCTGGGCCTGCTTGTACATCTCTTCGGACAGCTTATAACTCGCCTTCTGCAGCTCTTCCTGGGCTTTTTTGATCTCATCCGCGTTATCGGATGTCATGGCCTTCCTGGCTTTCTCTATCGCCTCGGTGATCTTCTTCTTTTCGTCCTCGTTGACCTTGTCGCCGTAATCCTTGAGGGCTTTTTCCGTGGCATAGATGAACGAATCCAGCTGGTTGCGGATCTCTATAAGCTCTCTTTTTTTCTTGTCATCTTCCTCGTGCGCTTTGGCGTCATGTTTCATCTTTTCTATCTCTTCTTTCGACAGGCCGCTCGAGGATTCTATGCGGATGGACTGCTCTTTACCCGTGGCTTTATCTTTCGCCGAAACGTGCACGATGCCGTTGGCGTCTATGTCGAAGGTGACCTCGATCTGCGGCATACCCCGGGGAGCCGGCGGTATCCCTACCAGGTCGAACTTCCCGAGCGTCCGGTTATCCGAGGCCATCTCTCTCTCCCCCTGGAGGACATGTATCGAGACCGCCGTCTGGTTATCGGCCGCCGTGGAGAATATCTGGCTCTTCTTCGTGGGGATGGTGGTATTTCGTTCAATAAGTTTCGTCATGACACCCCCAAGCGTCTCTATACCGAGAGAAAGCGGCGTCACGTCCAGAAGGACGACGTCCGAGAGGCCTTCTTCACCGCTCAAGACCCCGCCCTGTATAGCGGCGCCTACGGCGACGACCTCATCCGGGTTGACCCCCTTATGCGGTTCTTTACCGAATATCTCCTTAACCACCTCCTGTACCTTGGGCATCCTTGTCTGGCCGCCAACGAGTATGATCTCGTCTATGTCGCCCGCGGAGTAACCGGAATCCTTGAGCGCCTTCTGGCAGGGCGCCTTGGTCTTCTCGACCAGCTCGTCCACGAGCTGCTCCAATTTTGACCTCGTGAGCGTCATCGTAAGATGCTTGGGGCCGGTAGCGTCCGCGGTGACAAAGGGAAGATTTATCTCGGTCTGCAGGTTGGACGAAAGTTCGCATTTCGCTTTTTCGGCGGCTTCCTTCAGCCTCTGGAGGGCCATCTTATCGTTCCTCAGGTCGATGCCGTTCTCTTTCTTGAACTCCTCGGCTATCCAGTCGATGACCTTCTGGTCGAAATTGTCGCCGCCAAGATGCGTGTCGCCGTTGGTGGATTTGACCTCGAACACGCCTTCTCCCACGTCCAGGATAGAGATGTCAAAAGTACCGCCTCCGAGATCGAATACGGCGATCTTTTCATTCTTCTTTCTCTCGAGCCCGTATGCGAGGCTCGCCGCGGTCGGTTCGTTGATTATCCTAAGCACCTTGAGCCCGGCGATCTCTCCGGCGTCTTTCGTGGCCTGACGCTGTGAGTCGTTGAAATACGCGGGAACGGTTATTACGGCTTCGGCGACCTTCTCCCCGAGATAATCCTCGGCGGTCTGTCTCATTTTTTGAAGTATCATCGCCGATATCTCCGGCGGGGTATATTTCTTGCCCTGGGCTTCGACCACCACATTGCCGCTATTATCTTCACCCACCCTGAAAGGCACAAGCTTTTCTTCCACTTCCACTTCGGAGTGTTTTCTGCCCATGAAACGCTTTATGCTGAATATCGTGTTCTCGGAATTTGTCACCGCCTGGCGTTTCGCGGGCTGGCCGACGAGTTTCTCCCCGGCCTTGGTAAAAGCGACCACGCTCGGCGTGGTCCTTGAACCCTCGGCGTTCTGTATGACCTTGGGTTCTTTCCCTTCCATCACCGCCACACATGAATTAGTGGTACCGAGATCTATGCCTATTACCTTACCCATCTTTTTACCTCCTGCTCTTAAGATTTTAACAGATCCAAACAAGTTCCGAAAAACAAAAGTCAGAAGTCAGATTATCTGTCCTCTGTCCTCTGTCCTCTGCCTTCTGATTCATTCTTTGCTACCCTGACCTGCGCGGGGCGTAAAAGCCGCTTGTTCAACATATAACCGGAACGGACCTCCTCCAGGATAAGCCCGTCCGGCTCGTCGTCCGTCTCCACGACCGACACGGCTTCGTGCACGTTCGGGTCGAACCGCTCCCCTTCGGTCTTTATCTTTTCCACGCCGTTCTCGTCGAGTATCCTGTGGAATTCCTTCTGCACCAGCCTGATGCCGTCCATGACGGCTTCTTTGTCTTCCGCTTTTTCCATGGCGCCCAGGGCCATATCGAAATTGTCCACTATGGGGAACAGCTGAAAAATGATGTCTTCGTTGGCGAACTTCATATGCTCCGTTTTTTCCTTCTCCATACGTTTGCGCGTATTCTCGAACTCAGCATGCACTTTAAGCCATTTGTCGTAATACCCGTCCCTCTCTTCCGCCTTTTTTTTCAGCTCTTCGTACTCTTTTTCCGGGACTTTTATCTCGACTTCGTGTTTTTTGTGCTTTTCCTTGCCCGTCATCTCTCTCCTCTAACTGTCTATCTCTTCAAGTTTTGTGCTTATCACACGCGCCAGGCAGCTTACCGTCCTGAGCGCGCGCTCATAATCCATCCTGGTGGGGCCTATGATACCTATGCGCCCCACCGCCCTGTCGCGCAAGGTATACCCGCAGGTGATAAGACTGCAGTCTCTCAGCATCTCGCTTGAGCATTCTTCGCCTATGTACGTCTTCAGGCCTCCGTAAGGGAGCTCCCTCCTCATAAGACGCATGAGATCCCTTCTCTCTGAAAAGATATGCAGTATGCGTTTTGTAACGTCAAGGTCGCGGAATTCCCTGTTCTCCATGAAATAGTCGAGCCCGTCCCAGCAGATCTCGTTCTCGATGTTATCCTCCATGATGGTATCGATCACCCTCAAAGCGTTCCCGGCAAGGCCGACGATCTCTTCTTCCTGCCCGACCTGCCGGGTCTTCAGCGTTTGTCTGAGGTCTTCAGAAATACGGGAAAAATTAGCGCTCTCATAATTGGAATTGATGAAATTGGCGACGCGTTCAAGTTCCGGTTTTCTCAGTTCCCTGTCGAGCCTGACGACGTAATTCTTCACGGCGTTGGTCATCGTCACCATGACGGCAAGAACGGTCTCCGCCCTGACCTTGACCAGTTCCATGTGCTTGAGATAAAAATCCTCCACGCTGGGCCACATGACGATACCGGCGTTATGCAGCTCCCTGCTTAAAAGATATGAGGTCCTCTCGATGACCTCTTTCATGGTGCGGATCCTGCGCGTATACTCCTTCGCGAGCCTCTCGGCTTCTCTTTTCTCTACCCTGATCTTGTCCACGACGGCATCCACATACTGCCTGTAACCGTTATGGGTGGGAATACGCCCCGCGGACGTGTGCGGCTGTTCTATATAACCCTGCTCCTCCAGTTCGGCCATTATATTCCTCACGGTAGCGCTGGAGATCTTCCCTCCCATCCTGCGGGCCACCAGTTTCGAACTGACGGGCGCGGCCGTAGACACGAATTCGCTCACCACATGTCCGAGAACATTGAATTTTCTTTCTTCTTTCTTCAGGATATTCATGTTTTATCGTATGAGTAAAACCGGCTTGTTTAGCACTCGTTAAGTCCGAGTGCTAAATTATACCACTCTCACCCCTGTTGTCAAGGGGTTTCAGGCGTCAGGTCCCAGGTCTCAGGTGGCAGGTCACAGGTTACAGAAAACAGAAAGACGTAGATGCTAGAGGGGTGTTAGATATTAGATGTTAGATCTTGGATATTAGATGTCTGGCTACTGGAAACTGTTTACTGGTCACTGGTTACTTTACCCTTGATACTTTTTCCTTTTTCCTTGTTACTGGTTACTGGGAACTGGTTACTGTTTCAATTTCTTAAAAATGGAGTATTTTACCTTTTTAGGGACACGGGCGCTGATGAAAAGGCCCTTGTCGCGGTACTCCTCTTTCCTCACTTTTCCGCTCTCGCGGATCAGCTTGGCAAGAGAATAGTATTTATGGGGTAAAAAAAGTTCGATATCCTCCATGTCCTTCTGGATGTAACGCACGATAAGGTCCTTGAGGTCCGTAAGCCCTTCACCTTTAAGTGCTGATATCATAACGGGATTTTCGAATTTACGTTCAAGCCTGAACCTCTCGATCTCCTCAGGCACGAGGTCCGATTTGTTCAGGACGGTGAAAATGGGCTTATCCTGTACACCGAGCTCCCCCAGCACGGTGTTCACCGCGGCCTTCTGTTCTTCTATCCGGCCGTCGCTCATGTCAGCCACGTGGAACAGGATATCCGCTCCTATAACCTCCTCCAGGGTGGCCTTGAAACTTTCTATTAAGTGATGGGGAAGTTCATGCAGGAATCCTACCGTATCCGAAAGCAGGACCGTCTGTTTGTTGGGCAGCGTCATTTTTCTGACGGTCGGGTCCAGCGTACTGAAAAGCTGGTCCCTTACCTTAACACCCGCGTCCGTCAGGGCGTTGAAGAGCGTCGATTTGCCGGAATTGGTATATCCCACAAGAGCGATGGTCAGCATGGAGAACTTCTCTCTCTGCGATCTTCTCAGTTCACGCTGGCGGGTTATGTCTTTTAGCTGCTTTTTAAGTTTATCTATGCGTTCACGTACCCGCCTCCTGTCCACTTCCAGTTTCTGCTCGCCGGGGCCCCTTGTGCCAAGGCCGCCGCCGAGCCGCGAGAGCTGTATGCCCTGCCCGCTCAACCGCGGCAGAAGATACACGAGTTGCGCAAGCTCCACCTGGACCTTCCCCTCGTTGGAAGTGGCCCTGTGCGCGAATATATCAAGTATAAGCTGCGTCCTGTCGATCGTTTTTGCCGTTATGACCTCTTCCAGGTTCTTCTGCTGGGAAGGAGAAAGATCGTCGCTGAATATGACGGCGTCCGCTCCTGCCCCCCGCACCATTTCCGCTATTTCCTCGACCTTACCCTTTCCTATCAACAGGTTGGACGTCAGGGCCTTGCGCCGGCAAACGTTCTCCCCCGCTATCTGGACGCCGCAGGATTCCGTAAGGCGCCTGAGCTCTTCCTGCCTGTCCTCGAGCTTCCAGGTCTCTTTGCCGATCTCCTCGACGGTCACGAGGATGGCTTTTTCGGGCTTCTTTGTAGTCGACTTAGTCGTTACCATAACTTTGGAGGTGACAGGTTGGCAGTAGTAGCGCAAACCATTGGCACAACGTGTCACCATTATTTTCTATATTCGACCCGCGATATCGTTAACGATCTCCGCGACATCGCGAGTAGCGTCTATCCATATGATCCGTTCGTCGCCCCTGAACCACGTAAGCTGCCGTTTCGCGTACTGCCTGGTGTTCTTCTTCAATTCTTCCGAAGCTTCTTTCATGCTTATCCGGCCGTCAAGATACGCGCTTATCTCCTTTATTCCGAGGGCCTTTCCCGCGGTCAGGCTCAAGTTCCGCTCCTTCAGCCGTTCCACTTCCTCCACGAGACCTTTCTCGAACATCCTGTCGACCGAAAGTCCTATCCGCCTGTTCAACATACCCCTTGGTATCTCCAGGCCGAAGATCCGGCAGTCATATTTTGACGAGATACCTTCGGTGGTTCTCTTTTTTTCGCATATCGTCCGGCCCGTAAGCTCGTACACTTCCAGCGCCCTTATGATCCTTTTTGTATCGTTCGGGTGAAGTTTCGCGGCCGTTTCAGGATCGATCTCCCCGAGGCGCTCGTACAGATACTCATTGCCCTTTTGTACGGCCAGTTCTCTCAGGTTCTTTCTAAGCTCTTCATCCTTCGGAGGCGAGGGAAATATACCGTCCACCAGGGACTTCATATAAAGCCCCGTACCGCCCGTGACCACGGGTATCTTCCCTTCCGCAAGAACGCATTCTATCAAAGACGCGCTTTCTTCGGCAAAACGGGCGGCGCTGTATTCTTCTTCCGGGGCGAGGACCTTTACCAGGTGATGTCTGACCCGAGCCAGCATCTCTTCGCCCGGAGCCCGCGTCAGCACATCCATGTCCCTGTAGACCTGCATGGAGTCGCAGGAGATGACTTCACCGCCGACCCTTTCCGCGAGAGCGGCCGCGACTGCACTCTTACCGGAAGAGGTCGGACCGACGATGAAGATGACAGTGTTTTTCATGGTAAATCCGTCGACAGTCCACTGTCGACAGTCGACTGTGGACTATAGACTACAAATTCGTTATGTTCGAGATTTCTTCCAAGGCCTTGTCTTTTACCCCCGGAGCACATACAAGAAAACCCTCATGCTTAAGCACTTTTTTGTTATAGCTGAGACTGTTCCCCCTGAGATCGCAGACTACCGCGCCGGCGGCTTCGGCTATCGCGTGCCCGGCGGCCGTATCCCATTCCCATGTAGGTCCGAAACGCGGGTAAAGGTCCGCTTCCCCTCCGGCGACAAGCGTGAACTTAAGAGCACTGCCCGCGTTGATCATGTCGGAGTACATGTTCTCCAGGAATATCCTGGCCTTATCCGAAAGGTGTGAACGGCTCGCCACCGCTGTCAGTTTTTCGGGAAGTCCTTTTCTGGCCTCGATACGGACTTTGTCTTCCCCTGAAACGGGCAACCGATATGAACCTTTATCTTTTTCGCCGATGAATATGTCACCTTTTACAGGTACAAGAATAACACCCAATACCGGAGTAATATCCTCGACAAGAGCGATGTTGACGGTGAACTCGCCGTTGCGGTTAATGAATTCTTTTGTCCCGTCAAGGGGGTCGACCAGCCAGAACTTATCCCAGGAGCTTCTCTGTTCATAAGGCACATCTTTGCTCTCCTCTGAGATAATGGGGATATCCGGGGTGATTTTCCCGAGTCCTTCAAGAATGATCCTGTTAGACCTCATATCGGCCTCGGTAAGCGGTGACTCATCCGGTTTATACTCGACCGAAAAGTCCGCGGCATTGTAAACCTCAAGTATCGCCTCGCCGGCCCTGCGGACGATCTTAATAAGATCGGGGATCATATCCTTCATAACAGCTCTCCTTTAAGGGTGAACGGACTGGCCCCTCTGATACGCACGCGCACAAGCCGGCCGATCAAATCTTCGTTTCCGTCAAAAACGCAGGGCGTGTTGTTCCTTGTCCGGCCCATGAGCTGCTTTCCGGACATCCTGCTCTTCCCTTCCACCAGGACTTCCTGCTCGGTGCCCATCATAGCCCTGTTCTTTTCCTGTGATATTCTCTTCTGGACCTCCAGGAGGTCATTATTGCGCGTCTTTTTAACCGTCTCGTCAACGTCATCCACCAGAGACGACGATAATGCCGGCGGACGGGGCGAATACTTGAAAATGAACGCTGAGTTATAGCCTATCTCCTCAAGGGCCCGGCGCGTGGCCTGAAAGTCCTTTTCTTTCTCGGACGGGAACCCGACAAGTATATCCGCGCTTAAACCCACACCGGGCACCAGGTCCCTTACCAGATCGATCTTCCCTTTGTAATCCGCATACGTGTACTTTCTGTTCATGAGGTCCAGTACCTTATCAGACCCCGACTGTAAAGGCAGGTGCAGGCTCTCGCACACTTTTTCCAGATCGCGCATTGCCTTAAAGAGGGTCCGGCCCGCATCCTTCGGGTGGCTGGTCGTAAAGCGTATCCGCTCTATCCCCTTCACCTTGTTCACCGCTTCCAGGAGGTCCGGGAACCTTATCTTACTGCTCAGCCCTTTGCCGTAGGAATTGACGTTCTGCCCGAGAAGGGTAACTTCTTTAAACCCTTTATCCGAAAGTTCTTTTACCTCGTCGACTATGTCCTTCCTGGGGCGCGATACCTCACGGCCCCGCACGTACGGCACTATGCAATAAGAACAGAAATTGTCGCAGCCGTACATGATATTGACATATGCCGAGAACACACCCGCGCGGTACCCGGCACTGCCCTTCTTGCGTGGGCGTCTCTTCCTGTCCACGGCAAGTATCTTCTCCTGATCGAATACCTTCGAAAGGAGATCGGGTATGTCATAAATGTTGCTCGGGCCGATAACGATGTCCACCTGCGGGTATTCCTTGAAGAGCATCTCGCCGTGCCGCTGGGCCATACAACCGAGAACGCCGATCTTAAGATCAGCATCTTTTTTCTTCCTGGAAGAAAGCTTCTGTATGTTCCCTATCACCCGGTCCTCGGCGTGCTGACGCACACTGCAGGTGTTGAAAAGGACAATATCGGCCTTCTCCGGATCAACCGCTATCTCGTACCCCTTCTCCATCAGCATTCCGGCGATGAGCTCGGAATCCCTTTCGTTCATCTGGCATCCCAGGGTCCGAATGTAAACTTTTTTATTGTTTTCTTTCATTTTTCTGCCACAACAAGCATTTCAAAATCGTCGGTGGTTAGCTTGTCCTTCCTTGAAAAAGCGCCTAGTTTTGCGCCAAAGATATCAATTTTCTTGAATCCAAGACTTTTGAGAAGCCAGGTTATCTCACTGGGCACATAATAGCGTTCATTACACTTGAGTTCTTTTTTATTGCCCGAATCATCTTCAATAACCGTTGTGTTATGATCACGGAAAGTCATCAGATCAAAGGAGCAGTCCTTACACTGGGACTGGCCTTCTTTTTGCTGTGACTCATAGAATTCCTTAACCGAATGGAAAAGCGGGAATAATCCGTTTAATGTGGTGAAAATAAGCTTGCTTTTACTCTTGAGCGCTTTTGTCGCGTTCTTGAGTATCTCAAAATTCATTTCGTCCGTTTCCATGAGCGAGAAACCGCCTTCACATAGCATAATCGCCAGATCAAATTCGCTTTTAAATGAAAGATTTCTCGCATCATGTTTTTGGAAATCAATTTCTACCCCCTGCTCTTTGGCCTTTTCTTTTGCCCTTTTAAGCAATGGCTCAGACAAATCTATGCCGACCACATCATACCCTCTTTTTGTCAACTCGATAGCATGCCTGCCTGTACCGCAACCGATATCTATAATCTTTAAGGATTTATCATGATTTATCTCCTGCTCGATAAAATCACATTCCCCTGCAGTGCCCTGAACAAAACACTCTTTGTCGTATTTATAAGCGTAATTCTCATACAATTCCTCATACCATTGCTTCATTTCAATGCTCCCTTAACGACAATCTTAATTCGATCGTCAATTTCTCCATTTTATCAAATCTGAATTTTTCTACTTACGTACGGTTCCCTACTCACTGATTTCTGCAATACCTCTTTAATCAAACGCTTACGTGTAATTATATATGTCCCTAAGAGTCTGTAAAATCGGTCTGTAAACTTTACACCAACGGTCAACCGAAAGTTTTGAGAAAGATCCGTTTACTCACGGCAAGGAACCTCCACACTCAAAACTTTTGGTTGGTCCTAAGCGAGCGCCGAGAGCAAAGCTCGAGAAACGAGCGAGGGGGCATCCGAACGTACGTATGTACACTTTTTTCATATATTCTTTATGTCAATAAGTTATAATTTCTAATTTAAATTCTCAAAACAATACAACCGAACGTCATAAATATTACTGATTCCATCTTTTGCGCTCGCTCAACAGAATAATATCCTTTAACTGATTCTTATCTTTAGCGTTAAGCCATATTTTCTCAAAATGCGGATTTTGTACTATATAGGCTATAGCGGAAAGCGCCTTTAGATGAAATGCCCTTTCATCTTTGCTCCCGAATAACACAAAAACGGCTCTTACTCTATCATTTTCACTTGAAAACTTAATTCCCTCTCTGGATCTAGCTATCACCAATTTAAATTTGTTCGAACCCGGTATTATTATGTGCGGTATGGCCACAAATGGCGTAATTGCAGTAGAGCCCTCTTTTTCTCTTTCCTCAAAAAGTTCGATTATCTCTTTTTTCTCAAGACCTATTTCACCTGCAACCTTTTCCGCAACAATATCCAGAAAAATATCCAATTTGATTATCTCTTCAATATCTAAAACCGTTGAATTTTCGACAAGTCCGTGGAACCTATCTATGGTCATTTCATCCCTGGATATAATAACCTTTTTAAGTTCTTCCTCGAGAGTATTGTCAGTGATCTTTCTGTTAATAACTCTTTCTATAACATGAAGGAGCGCATACTCGATTTTATGTCTTTTTCTTCCGTATAAAAAATACACCAGAAACGCAAGAAACAACAGCCCCAAACTTATCTCAACAGCTACAATCCCCATATCGATAATGAGAAAAGTAAAAAATATTATACCCGTTATATTGATCCAGGGATACAAAGGAACCTTAAATACTGGTTTGTAATTCTGCACCTTCCCTTCCCTAAGAACGATGACTGCTATATTGGTAAGAACATATAGAGTCAAAATAACTACTGAGCCGAGTTTGACAAGATCGGTCAGATCCAACAGCAGGCAAATAAATATAAAAATGCCTGTTAGAGATATTGCTATTGCTGGTGACTTTTTCCTTTTAGTAAGCCTGCTTATTGCTGATGGCAAAAGATTATCTTCACTCAAGGCCAAAGGATACCTCGACGCTGATATAATACCGGCATTAGCGGTCGTTATAAAAGCCAATAGAGCGCCTATTGAGACCAGGATGTATCCTGCCTTACCTAATAAGATCCTCCCCGCATCCGCTATGGGAGTAAGTGAACCCACTAAACGATCTCCCGGAAGCATTCCCACTACGACTATCAATATCGCAGTGTAGACTATCGTAACGGCAAGCACTGAAAGGATCATCCCCCTGGGGATATTCCTGGCCGGGTCTTTTACTTCTCCGGAAATACTAGCGATATTCAGAAGCCCTCCGAACGAGATAAATACAAAACCGGAAGTAACCAAAACTTTATTAAGCCCGTTCGGCAATAAAGGGATAAAATTGCTTTCGGTCAATCTTCCGGATCCTCCGATGATCAGAAAAAGCATTATGGCAAAAAGACCCAGGACGAGAATTACTTCAAACTTTGCAGCCTCTTTCACTCCCCAAATATTCAGAATTATGAAACACAGGCAAATAAAAAAAGAAGACAGTAAAACAGGAAAACCAAATGTTAAATACAATATCTCTGCTATACCGAAAACGGCAAAAGCTGCTTTCAGGCAAAGAGCTGTCCAGCTTAAAAAAGAGGAAACCGTCCCAACCAAAGGTCCAAGACTTCTGGTAATAAAAAAATAGTCCCCTCCGGCCTTTGGCATGGCGGTGGCAAGTTCGATTATGCTCAAAGTTCCCATAAGAGCCAGTATTCCGGCAATAAAATAAGAAATAAAGACCAAAGGACCCGCTTCTCTATATGCCAGGCCGGGCAATATGAAGATCCCCGAGCTTATCATGGCTCCCGAAGCCAGGCAGAAAATATCGAGTAAGTTTAGCTCTCTTTTAAGTTCAGTATTCATATCCCCTTATATTTATTTAAGCATTTTCATTATTTTGATTATCATCTCGCGCTACTGTAACCAACGGTCAACCGAAAGTTTTGAGAAAGATCCGTTTACTCACGGCAAGGAACCCCCACACTCAAAACTTTTGGTTGATCCTAAGCGAGCGCCGAGAGCAAAGCTCGAGAAACGAGCGAGGGGGCATCCGAAGGTTTTGATGAAAAGACGCTTTCCGGTATTGTCAGAAGTTCCTTTGTTTCCTTGACTTGCCACTTTATTTTCGCCTCTTTTTATGAATTGTCATTTTGGAGAACGCGCTAATTATATCATAATCAGCCCGAAAGAAGAGAAAAACCTGTTAAGGGAAGGATCATAAGTTATTATTTCAGAGCATCGTCGCCAATTTTACCATCAGGCTCTTTTCCATGTAGTCAAGATCGAAAGGTTTTACAATATAATCCGCCGCGCCCAATCCAATTGTCTCCTTTGCGACTTCTTCATCCATGACTGCTGTGGCCATGATGACACCTACATCCTTGTCGATTTCACGTATCTTCTTTATGGCCTCCACCCCGCCCATTCCCGGCATCCTTATGTCCAGAAGTATGACTTTCGGTTTCTCGGTCTTCAGTTTTTCCAGGGCCTTCTGGCCTGAGTCAGCCGTTACCACCTCATACCCCTTTCTGCTGAGAAACTTCTCCAACATATCGCGGATCACCTTCTCGTCATCGACCACTAAAATCTTCGCTTTCATCATCCCCCTTTTTGATCTTTATTCCAATAAAAAAATATCTCCCGCGATATATGATCTATCCGTAGAGCCTTTCTTTGATCCGTCCAACAAGTTCATAAAGATCTACGGGTTTCTGAAATACGTCTTCCGGGTCAACGCCCAGTGTTTCCAGGTCTTCCATATACTTTGCCCTGTCTATTGAACCTGTCAGAAAAAAAGCGGGCAGAGAGGGTTTTATCTTCCTGATCGCTTTCATGCAATCTAAGCCGTTCATCCCGGGCATTTTGACGTCAAGCACGGCCAGATCGACTTTTTCTCCGGATGCGACTATATCAACAGCCTTTCTGCCCGTCGATGCGGCTATTACGTCAAAGCCGTTCCTTTCCAGGAACTGTTTCACGATCTTCAATATCTCCGTCTCATCCTCTACCAGTAATATCCTGTGCATGATAATTATCCTCGCATAGGGAACGTGATAATGGCGGTCGTGCCTTGCGCGGGTTTGCTCTCATATCTCAATTCGCCGCCATGATCCTTGATGAGGCCGTAACATACCGAAAGCCCCAGACCCGTTCCGTCTTTTTTTGTGGTGTAAAAGGGGTCAAATATGTTCTTCATGACTTCCTCGGACATTCCGCTTCCGGTATCCTTGAAAGTTATCTTCGCCTTATCGCCTTCTTTTGAAGTGGCTACCGTAATATTTCCGCCATATTCCATCGCCTCCGAAGCGTTCTTTATGATATTGAAGAAAACCTCTTCTACCTGGTTAACATCCACCTCGACCTTGAGCTCCTCAGGAGAATATTTTCGTAATATTTTTACATCCACAAGTAAATACTGATGTTCCACGAGTTTTATGACCTCTTCCGCTATGTCCTTGAGGTCCTTCTCCTGGGTCTTCCCCTTGCTTGGCCTTGAGAACTCGAGGAGTCTCTTGATTATGTCCCGCGCCCGGTAGCATTGGCTTTCTATGATCTTCAGGTTTTCTTCCAGTTCCTTGTTGGGTATTTCATCCATGAGAGAAAGCTGGGCCCTACCGGATATCGCCTGGAGGGGGTTATTTACCTCGTGAGCCATTTCGGAAACAAGTCGCCCGATAGAAACAAGTTTCTCCGACTGGACAAGCACATCCTGTGTCAACTTCAGTTCCGCAAGCTTCTCTTCCAAGCGCTTTCTTACATCATTGTTGTCTTCCAGCATGCTTTTCAGTATTTCGCGCCCCTTTATCTCTTTTTTCAACGCCTCGTCGAGTTCCTCCTTGGACTTCTGCAGGTCCTCGAGCAGATGCAACATGGCATCCTGGGCCCTCTGCAGATCAAGGGTCCTTTCTGCAACCCTTTTCTCCAGTGTCTCGTTCAGTTCTTCCAATTCTTTTTCTCTGTCCTTTATCTTTAAAACCATGACCTTGAACGAATCCGCGAGCTGTTCGATCTCGTCGCCCGTCCTTATGTCTATCGGGTAATCCAGATCCCCCTTGCCGATATGTTCGACGGCTTCATGTAGCTTTTTTACAGGCTTTACCAGGATACCGCCAAAAATAAAACCAAAAGGGATCAAAATGAGCAACACTAACCCCATGGTCAAACCCATCTGGATAAAGAGCGCCCTGAGCGGGTAAAAGACTTCGCGGCAATCCTCATCGACAAAAATCCTCCAGATCATTCCCTCTTCAGATAAAAGCGGGTGATCGACGACCGAAAACCCAACGAACATGTTTTCCCCCGCATGGGTATGGGGGCTTTTTACGATCCCCCATTTTTTCGGATCATTCACCAGGCTATCGAGCTCCTTATCGCCGCAGAATTTCACGCTTAAAGGCTTTAGTCCCTTATGATATATGATTAAACCATCCGCATCGACCAGAACGGCGTGGCCGGTCTTCCCGATTTCGAAACTCCCGATAGGCTTGAACAGTACGCCGGCAGCCAGTACTGCCTTCATCACGCCTATCACCCTGCCATCTTTATCCTTAACCGGAACGGCCACAGTCATCCCGACCATGTCGGAAGATTCATCATATTCGATATCTCCGATATAAACGTCGCCTCTACCGTCGTTATAAGTTTCCTGCCACCACTTTTCATCGGCCTGATAAAAATCGGTAGTCTTGGATGATGCGGCGGCCAAGCCTCCAAATCTATTTGTAATGAATATCTCGGCTATAACCTTACCCTTCGTCGCGTATTCTCCCAGTCTCTCGGCACTTTCGCCGCTTAAATATTCCATCACGATAGGGCTGTCGGCCTCCGCCCGTGACCACTTTTCATCCATGTCCAGAAAGTGCTCTTGTATAGCGTCAGCGTCTTTACCTTCATACTTTGACGCGCTTTCCATTATGGCTTTCCCATGCACGGGGTTCGACGCATGTACGACTACACTTTTTACCGCATCGTCGAGAATAAATGATGTGGAAACTGCCAGATTACTTGCCATTCTCACATGATTCGCCCCGATGGTATCCCGCAGGAGCCTGAAACCGAGATAATATCCAAGGCCTACCCCTGACAACACCAGTATCAACCCCATCAAGCATAAAACCAGTGTGATCTTTTTGCCTATTCCTGTTTTCATCATCAGGTTTTCTTTCCCCGTTCCGCTTCCAGCTTTTTTATCCGTTCCTCCAGCTGCTTCATCTTGAGCTCCCTGTCAACGGTGGCTTTATGAAAAACCTCCAATTGGTGAAACCGTTTCTTCAGCTCTTCTTCCGCCTTCTTGTTTTCCGTGATATCCCTGGATATCTCCAGCACCGCCTGCGGTTTTCCTTCTTCATCTCTTAACGCCACGTTAGCCGTACAATGAAAATATATTATCTTGCCGTCTTTATCTGTCACCTGGGTGTCGTGTTCATGGATTTTCCCGTCCTGGAACGTCTTGAGCGTAAGGCACGGATACGGCTCGCACGGTTCTTTTCTTCCATGGTACACGGTATAGCATTTTTTGCCGATTATATCCTCGCCGAAAATCCTCTTGGCGACGTCATTGGCCCAGACGATGTTCAGGTCTTTGTCCATCATGCTCATGTGATCGGGGACGGACTGCAGTATGGCACTGACCTTTTCTTCGTTCTTTTTCAGCTCTAGCTCCGCCTTCTCGCGTTCGGTTATATCTCGCCCTGATGCCTGAAAACCAATATAGTTCCCTTGTTCATCAAAAAAAGGCGTACCGTACCACTCAACTACTTTAAATCCGCTTTTAGTTCTCTGCCTGTTCGTTAATCCTCTTTCCGTGCGTTTTTCCATGATCGCTTTCTCAATTACAGCCAATGTCCTTTTTTTATCATCAGGATGTATGTAGTCGGCAAAAGATGTCCCGATCATATCTTCTTCTGTATAGCCCCAAAATCTATAGGCATAATCATTCAGAAATATCCACTTTCCGTCTCTATCCGTTCTTCCTATGATATCCTGCGCAAGGTTAGCTATGTCCCTGTACTCATCCCTGGCTCTTTTTGTCTCCTCCTCTATCTTCTTGCGCCCGGTGATGTCCCGGACACTGCACTGGATGACCTTTGCCCTGTCGATCAGGTAGATGTCCGCGCTTATCTCGCGCCCTTCGCTGGTCCTGACGGGCGTGTCGACGTAAAATATGAATCCATTTTTCTCCAACAAGGGCGCTGCCTCCCGGAACGCCGCTTCGTCTTCCACCATGCCGATATCCCAGATCTTTCTCTCCGAGAAGCTCTCATGGGAATAGCCGAGTAATTCCTGGGCCGCCTCGTTCGAGCTGAGTATCCGTCCGTCGACCTTGTCCACCAGGAGCATCCCGTCATGCGCCGTCTCGAAGGCCCCGCGATAACGCTCTTCGGAGGTCTCCAGCATGTCCTCCAGGCGCCTGCGCTCGGTGATGTCCTCGATCGCCAGCAGGATCATCCTGGGCTTTTGCGGCGGCCTTGGTATGCGCCGGGCGTTCAGGAGCATGATCCGCCTGCCGATATCCGGAAAATCATGCCTGACCTCGAAATCGTCGAATGACGCGTGTTTGGGGATTATCTCCTCCAAGAGGCGCCGCAGTTCGGGTATGTCCCACTGGCGGTTGCCGATATCATAGATAAGCTCCTTTTCGGTCCGGCCGGGCTTTACCTTGAAGACATCGTAGAAGGACCTGTTGGCTGACATCACCCTCAAGTCGCCGTCCAGGATAACCAGCGGCTCGCGGACCGTATCGACGACCGTCCCGGCCAGGTCGCCGGATACACTGATCCCCGGATCGTCCTGCCCGGCTCCGGGACCTTTGTTATTGTTCTTTTCCATCATTCCCTTCTCCTATTCTTAGATCCCTACTCTCCCAATTTCCGTTTCAACTCCTCGATTTCTTTCTTAAGCTCCAGTACACGTTCCTCCCTGCCCATGGCGGACTCGTAGAACACTTCGAGATCGTGCAGGTGTTTTTCCCTTTCTTCCTGCATTTTTTGCACCCCTTTCTCTATTTCTATGGCTGAAAGCGCGTACGACAGGTCTCTCACCAGTTCCCGGAAGATGCCCTGTTCTTCCTCGCTGGGCGTCACTTCTTTCGGGATCGAAACCGTTATCGTCCCGAATGTCCTCCCGTCATCGGCTATGGGCGCACAAAAAGCTGTCATTCTCGCGTCTTTCCTGGACATGGGACATCCCGGACAGGTCTCCAGAGATTTTTCTATCTCGACGAGGCCTTTTTTTTCCAAGGCCATCTCCTGGCATTTCAGGCGCCCGCCTTCCTCGAGCGTTCTTTTGACCCCGGGAAAATCCTTTTCCACCTCTTCTCCGGCGAATGACATCAAGCCGCCGTTTTCGCCAAAAAGGGCTATCCAGACGTTCTTGTATCCCCCGGTTTTCCTGAGGTGTTTCGAAACATCGGTTATGAGCTTTGCCGGGTCTCTTTCCCTCGTTATGAGCTGGTTGACGCCGCGTATAGCCTTGAGGACCCTGTTGAGGTGGCGTATCTGGTCTTCCGACTTCTTCCGTTCGGTCACATCGGTCACAAAGGCCACGTTAAGGTATTTTCCTTCAAGTTCCACTTTCACGGTATTTACATCCGCATAAAAGACGCTTCTGTCCTTGCGCAGGAAAGGCAGGTCTACAGCCAGCGTTTTCTCACCCATTGCCTGGGCTTCGAACTCGGATATCACGTGCTCCAGAGCTTCCTTCGGGTGGATATCCGGCACGCTGAGTTTTTTCATCTCTTCTTCCGTATAGCCCAGCATAACACACATCGCGGGGTTCGCGAACATCAGCCTTTTGGTCTCTATATCGCCGCCCATGATACCCTCCGCGGCCTTTTCGAAAAGGACCGAGTACCTCCTCTCGGCCTCTTTGCTCTTGCGGCGGTGCTCGGCGTCCTGCACTTCGCGCTCGATGGCCGGGACGAGACGTCCCATATTATCTTTCGCGAAAAAATCATCGGCCCCGCTCTTCATGACCTCCGTCGCCATATCTTCTCCTACCGCGCCGGATATGACGATGAACGGGATGTCCAGGTCTTTTTTTTGCATGAGTTCCAGCGCCGCGGGCGCGCTGAAAACGAGCATCTTGTAGTCCGAAAGAATGGCATCCCACTTCTCGCTGCGCAGGGCTTTCTCCATGTCTTTTGCCGTATCGACACGCCTGAAAAAGACCTCGTATCCGTTCTTTTCCAGCTCTCTCACGTTCAGTAAAGCGTCGTTTTCCGAGTCCTCGACGATCAGCACGCGCAAATGTTTACCCATTAAGACCTCCGTCCATTTAGCTATAACATACAGGATGACTTAAAACTATCCGCTCTTTTCCCCTCAATCCTCCAGTATGGGCGGTTCGTTCAAGAAAAGCCAGTATAGCTCCATTTTTTACCGTATTGACGAAAGCATCGAATTCGACCGGCTTGCGGACATAGCTGTTACAGCCTACTTTATAGCCTGTCACCGGGTCCTGTTCCTCCTTATTTTATCCAGGAGAAACCCGAACCCCTTATCCTGCTCCATTATGTTTTCTTGCATATCCTGCTTCATTAAATAAAAAAGACAACTCCTCTCCGTTAAAGAAGTTGCCTTCATATCATACCCCAGTCATACAAAAACCTGCACCATATCTCCCCTCCCCATCTGAGACATGATATCAGTTTAGCACTTGAAGAATATGTGTCAATAATAATTTTTGCAATTCAGCGATCCGAGGATCATCTTATCTTTCCCTCATTATCCTAAGCTTGATTCGGTTTACGTAACAACCATAATATCATCCCGCGCCAGTGCCTGTCCTCCGCAGCCATGCCACGGCGCACGAACCGGAAGGCGGAGGAGGGTAACCAACGGTCAGCCGAAGATCCGGATAAAAACTTTTTTTGCAACTTGTGCCCCTGATCACATTTTACCGGAAGCGTCCTGCGCCGCCAGGACTATCGGGTACATGGTGGGCGCGCTCGTTAAATAAGGATGCGTGGCCATTTGCAGCGTCTCAAGTTCGGTAACTGATATCCTCTGCTGGATAGCAAGACCTATAACGTTTATGGTCTCTCCGGCCGAAATACCGCCGGCCGCCTGGCCGCCCATAAGTATCCCCGACTGCTTGGAAAAGATCAATTTAACCTTGACCTTGTTTACACCCGGGAGATTTTTGGGATGCTTGTCGACACCTTCGGTGCTTCCCGTTATTATCTCAAACCCCTCTTTTTTCGCGCTGTTTTCGGTAAGGCCGGCCGATCCCATGGCCAAACCATCAACATAAGTGGAATATATGGCGATCGTGCCCTTGTTCTCCCTTATGACCTTAAGCTGATACAGATTTGCCCCGGCTATCCTTGCCTCCGCGGTCGCGGTAGACGCAAGCATAACAGGCGCGTCCTTGCGAGTGTAAAAATCTCTCTTTCCGGCGCAATCACCCACGGCGAAAATATCGGGATCGACCGTCCGCATGTACTCGTCCACCCATATACCTTTCCCTTTGCCAAGATCCAGTCCCGCCTCCCTGGCTAGATCCGTGTTGGGTTCGGCGCCGATCCCCAGGACAACGCTGTCGACTGCTATCTCTTCAGCATTCTCAAAACGAGCCGCTTCTACCCTTTCTTTTCCCAGAAATTCAACAACGCACTTATTCAGCAAAATATTGACGCCTTTTGATCTCAATTTTTCTTCGACCAAATCGGAAAATTCTTTATCAAACGAGTGCGCCAAAAGGTGGGGCAATAATTCCACCAAATGGACCTTCATCCCCGTTATTTTTGAGATCTCGTCCGCGAATTCCACTCCTATAAAACCGCCCCCGAGTATCAGCACGTTCTTGCCTTTTTTGATCTCTTCTATGGACGGTTTCAGGTAACTCATATCCTTGTAAGCGGAGAAGATCCCTTTTTTGTCTATTCCCGGTATCCCCGGCACAATGGGATGAGATCCTGAGGCAAGGACTATCTTTTCATAAGAATATTCGATTCCCGACCCTCCTTCGACCTTTTTCCGCGCCCTGTCTATCCTGACCACCTCGTCCAGTATAACTTCGATCCCGAGTTTTTCCAGAGGTGCCGTACCCAGTTTATTGTCCTCGGGGTCCTGTAAACTTGAAAACATATAGGGTATTCCGCAAGGTATAACCCCGTTCTCTATGTTCTTTAAAACCACGATCTTTTTATCGGGATAATATTTTCGCGCCGTTACAGCGCTGACCATCCCCGCAGGCCCCGCACCCACTATCAGAATATCCGTTTTTTTATCCACTTATACCTCCCCATTTCATTTTTATATCCAGCACAGGGCTGCCGTTAACAGCGTCCAACCCCTCCACATAAAGCTTTGACCCATCCACCCCGACCAGGCGGACATCCTGTATCGCTATCCTGGACAACCTGTAAGGGGTCCTTGAAGCAAAGACACCTACTTTTTTGCCGTCCAAGCCCCTCCTGAACACGGAACGCACTTTATCGGCCTCATGCAGATAATAAACAATGGTTAAATACCTCTCATCCTCCACCTTGAACATGAACGGTTTTTGAGAGTCTAAAAGTTCGATGCAGGATACGCCCCTTTCTCCTGCGGTCCCGAATCCGGATGCCGCCCGTTTAAGGTTATTATGGACCGTACCTATCGGGTAGATCTTGAACGGCTTTGATCTGCCGTAAATGCAGGTCAGGCACACCGGCTTGTTGTCGATAATACATACCTTATCCTCTATGACCTTTCTCCGGCAACGTGAACATTGATAATGCTGTTTTGTCGTCATCACTTTCTTGCTCATTTTTTAATCAGAACTAACAACATTTTAAATTTTTCTGTTGCCTGTATGGAATGAGGTTCATTAGCAGGCATTATTATCATTTCTCCTGCTTTTACCACAAATGGCTTACCTGTTATTCTGACCTCTGCCTCGCCATCAAGCACGTTAACCAAAGCATTAAAAGGAGCCGTGTGCTCACTCAATCCCTGCCCTTTATCAAAAGCGAAGAGCGTCACTGTTCCTGACTCCTTTTTTATTATCTCTTTGCTTACAATAGATCCGTCTTGGTATCCAACCATTTCCTTGAGCGCTAAGACCTGCATATCCGGTATCCTTTATTTTTCCTCGTATTCTTCAACTACTTTAGTATATTTCTCGTGGATCATATTTTTATCAAATTCCCACATCTCTTTTAACATGGTGTCTTTTTCTTCATCTGTAAAATAATCCATGCAAGGGATAAAAAAGTGTTCATCCTCCTTTTCGATATGGATCGGATAGAACTTGACCAGTGCCTCCATATTCTTTACGATGTCCTCTAATGCCTCTTTATCGCCTTGGACATAATTTTCTTTTGCTTCAATGAGCTTTTTTACATTATTCCTGCCCATTTCATGCTCTTCTATAAGCTCTTTCACGATCCTCTTATGCTCATCGGACAACTTCTTCTTCGCGAGGTCCCTGAATAAAATATCCTCCTCTTTCCCGTGATGACATCTATCGGCATACGTCCTTATGAAATCCACGACAATATCAACAAATAACGGGTCGATATCTTGCTCTTTTCTTGTATTTTCCAGTTCGGTCTTCATTATCCTTATCATGCGTTCTATAAGCCTGTGTTCTTTCATCAACGGACCGGCCGGCATCATATTAAACCTCCTGAATTTTTCTCAACAACTCTGAAATCATCTCGCGCCAGTGACACCAATGTTCGCTCGAAAGTCCTTACAAAAACGTTTTTCATGGATCTTTATTCATCCCTGTTTATCACCCGGATCATCTCGAGAAGCCTGCCGTAATCGCGCAGGTTGAAGTTCATTACGAGCCTGGGCAGGTCGGGATATTCTCCTTTTTGGACCTCTTCCTTTGTCGGAGAAGAAAGCTCGATCCGGCCGCTCGTCAAAATATCCTTAAATTCTGTATTTATAGAATTTAATGTTCTCTCCGAGATATTCCTGTTCAGCCTCAATACGGTCAGGCCCGAGACATACCTTATCGAGTGGTATATCTTATAGAAATCCTCTATATATTCAACCGCTTCGTCGACGCTCTTTACGATGCGAAACAGGTTGAAATCTTCTTTTTTAATAAATCCGTTCTTGGCCAACTGGCTACTCACAAAACGCTTCCACGCGGTCCAGTATGTCGAACCTTCCGGCTCCATTAAAACTATGGGCCGGGGCCTGGATTTCCCGGTCTGGATCAGGGTGAGCATTTCGAAGCCTTCATCATGCGTGCCGAATCCCCCCGGAAAAAGGGCGGTCGCGTCGGTCTCTTTAATAAAGATCAGCTTTCTGGTGAAAAAATATTTAAAATTGATAATTTTATCTTTTTCGTCTATATATGGATTGGATTCCTGTTCGAAAGGAAGCCGGATATTCAACGCGAACTCTTTCCCGGGTTCGGCTCCTTTATTGCCGGCCTCCATGACACCGGAACCGCCCCCGGTCACGATCATGTAACCCTTCTCCGTCAGTTTCCTCGTGAATTCCTCGGCCATTTTGTATTCGGCCGATCCCTTTTTCGACCTCGCCGACCCGAAGACCACCACCTTTTTGATGGTCCTATACGGAGAAAATATCTTGAAAGAATACCTCAGTTCCTTCAATGTGTTGTTCGCAAGCTTGAGATCCCCTTTATCGCTGGACTCCAGACCCAGCTTGATGACAGTCGTGAGGATTTCACGCAAAAGGCTTTCGGTCCCGGCGGAACCTGATCTTTTGGCAAGCTCGTCTATCAGGCTATCTACGGTCTTATCACCGACCTCGTATTCCTTGGACGGTTTCTTCACCATTTCACACTTCCGTTTCTGACAGTAAAACAGCTTTCCAGTCTTTATCCACCCACACGCCGTGGACATCGACCCCTAAATTCCATGTCTTTATGTTCTTCACGGCCTGGCTGATCTGCCTGCGGTGTTCTTCTTCAGTGGCCGGGTTCGCGGCGCAATCATGGTGTCCCGCTATGATAATATTCTTCGACCCGTGTTTTTCAACAGAGATCGATACGCGTTTTTTTACCGAGGTGATGATATCGAAGGCTTTATTCTCGCTTAAGGTCTTATCCGGGCCGGGTTCGGTTATCATATCGACATGATCGACCCCGAATTTTTCTATTACGAACTCCATTACGGGTCTTTGAACCCGCCCATCGATACAATTTATAGCCGTGCCAAACCTTTTTCCCATGTCATTTTCCTGTTACGAGTTTTTCTTTCTGCTCGCGGGTAAAGCCTTTTATCTCCCCTTCGGCGCGCAGGGCAGAGCCGAGTGTCCTGTATTTTTTAGAATAGACCAGTTTCACGGGCGCCCTTCCCCTCAGATATTTCGCACCCTTTCCCTTATTGTGCAGTCTAACCCTCTTTTTCAGGTCGTTCGTGTAACCTGTATAATATGTCCCTTTGGCACACTCTACAATATACACATAATGACCGGCCATGTAAACTCTCTCTATTCTGTCTTATATACCGTCATGATCTTCACCCCGCCGGGCTTGATCGTATAATATTCCTCGTACGGATACTCTTCCCTGTGCCACCTGTGATTGGTCAAAAAGTATTTTGCCCCGCTTGCCCTTTCCATATACTGCAATCTTTTCCGTTCATCCGAATGCAGGATGTCGGCATTATACACGCCGGGCGGATTCGCAACACAGATCTTTATTGCCTCATCCTTATCGTTCTTTAAGATATATTCCAGGCCTTTTCTGTAAGAGAGGCCCCAGTAATCCAGGTCAAGATCCTTAAATGCACTTTCCTTATCCAAATCCATCAACCCGTTAAAATAGACGTTCTGGTAAGGATGGTATTGTATCATGGATACGGCCGTCACAGCCAGGCCGGATGCTACGGCCAGGATAACAGCCGCCCTTGCGATCCTGCCCCCCAGGCCCCTAATGCCGGTCCCGGCATACTCAAAAACGGCCTTAAGACCGGCCAAGGCGATCATAAGGAACGCGGGATATATAAAGAACATCTGGCGCCATCCGTCATACAGGACCGACCTTAACACTATCACCATCACGATAGGGACAAAGAACCACAAAACACATATGAGGTCGAGTTTATTCCCGGTATAGTACTGTCTCGGGGTCCTGAAAAAAGACCTGCCCGTCGCGAAACATCCCGCGATGAAACACGCGATGTACACTACGGGCGTAGTAATACCCATCCATACGGGAACATAATGCCAGGGAAGTTCCGTGGCTTTCAGGTACTGGCCCAGGTACAGGACCGTGCCCGGCCAGGGATAGCGGCTCATATGGCTTATCGTCCCTAAAAAGTTCCGGACCGGATCCCTCCAGAGGAAAGGCCAGAAAAGCACGGTAAACCCCGTAAGACATACCGCGTACACCAAAAAGCTCAAGACCGTATCTCTGGCCTTCAGATCCCCTTTCCCGGCGACCGCCGCGTCGAGGACCAGGAAAAGCACCGTCAATACCGGGACCATGATCCCGGCGACACGGATATCTATCAGGTACGCGCAGGCCAGCGCGTGGCAGACCGCCGCGGAAAAGCTTTTCTTCCGCAAAAACCTGATAAGCGTGTACACGCTTATGATGAACACCGCCAGGAACGCTATATCCTTCGAGTTATAGAACGAATGCGCGAATATCCTCGGGCTTAGCACCAGGAAAAGGCTTCCCAGAAGTCCCATCTTCCAGCTCCGGAACCTGTCCCGGCAAAGCTTATAAAAGAAAATGACGCCCAGGAAGAACAAAAGAAAAGTGATAAAATGCCTCGCGAGGTAGACAAGCCGGGGGTCTCTTGTCAGGTTGAACGCTTTTTCGACCGCATACAACGGCAGTTCGAACGCCGTTCCGTGGAACCTGTCGCTGAAGGAAAAAAGCGCCTCCTCGCCGCGGAAAACATATTCATACGTCACTACACCGGCGATCCTGGTGATAGGATCGTCCCATGATATGCCGTAGTCACCGACCGCGCATACCCCGATGAACAGATATGCCGTAAAAAAAATCGCTACAATTATCTTGTGGTTCATCTTCACTTGGTCTGTATCGTCAGAAGGAAGATGTCATCGCCCTGCTGGCCGTTCTCGAATGCGTCCACGTCGCCTGCCAGCCGGCTGTTGAACTCCGTGACGTCCAGGTCCTTATTATCCTTGGCGAACCTTTCAAGCCGCTTTTGGCCGAAAAGTTCCTGGTCCTTGTTCTTGGCCTCGATCAGGCCGTCAGTGAAAAGTATGATCCTGTCCCCCGGCTCGAACTCCATGGTGTTGTGATATACGGCCTGGTCGTCCATCCCTATCCCCATGAGAAAGGTCTGCGACCTCATCAGCACCACTTCGTTGTCGCGTGACTGCAGCAGTATCTGCGGGGGATGGCCGTAATTGGAATAATCCAGTTTCTTTCCGGAAAAATCCAGCATACCGCAGAACGCGGTAAGAAAGATGCCCATTTGGCCGAAATCCCTGTCTATGAACTCGTCCAGGGCTTTCAGTATCTCGCCGGGCGAAAGGTCCTCCCTGATCAGGCGCTCCACCTCGCTGTGCACCCTGTTCACCAAAAGAGCCGCCGAGACGCCGTGCCCCGTTATGTCAGTAAGGACGAACACGAGCTTATCCCCGCCTTTGAACGAGAATTTCGCGTAATCCCCTCCCATGTAGAGCATCGGCTTGTAAGTGACGGCGATATCCGCCAGTTCGTTCTTTATCGAATGCGGGATAAGGCTCGTGTGGATCTTCTTGGCCAGTTCCAGCTCTTTCGCCATTATGGCGCTTTTTTCCTGCAGTTCTCTATGGGAAACGAAATCCTTTTTTCTGAGTATCTCCTGTGTCCTTTTCACGACGGCGATCACGAAAACGGCTTCGACCAGTATGCCGATGTTTATCCCGAATATCTCCCAGGTTATATACGTTCCCGCTAAGGGATATATCCACGCGAAATTGGCTATGGCAAAAAGCCCCAGCGCGGTCGCTTCTATCCAGCTGAACGGCATTAAAAGGACCGGCGTGAATACGGCCAAAAGGATCAGCGCTACTCCCAGGTGGGGTATTAGCGTAGGGTGCGCCGTCGCGGCAAGAACGGATATCATTATAAGGACCAGGCTGAACACTATCGCTCTCGTTTTCTGGGAACGAAGCGATTTTCTCGCGAACCTCCCCGTAAAAAGCAGCGCCAGTGAAAAAAGTATACCTATGACGATCCCCGGCAGGTCCTTAATGCTCAATATCCCCTTGAAGATCGTCATCGCGAGCACAAGCTCAAACAAAAACGCTATTATGACCACGTAACAGAAAAGATTTATACGGACGCGGAAAAGCCGGGCAAGCTCGGTCCGGTATTCTCTTTGGAATCTTTCCGGTATGACAATTCTTTTCATGTCTTCTCCATCGTTCTTATCTCCACTTTCGGGGAACCGGGGCCTCTCTCTAAACCTTTGTAGCGCAGCCACTTATATTCCGGAGCGGTAGAATGCCACACATAGGCTTTCGGCAGCACGAACTTTACGATGCCAAAAAGGCCCAGGTCCGGGTCCAGGCACAGCCTGAAGGTCTCTTTTTGTCGGCCGTTTATCTCTATTTTCCCGGTGTCTATCACCCTGAGGTCCACTTTATAATGCGCGGGTTCATTGCTGAAAAGGTCTATCCTGGCATCTCTCTTGCCGCGTTCAAGGAATTTCCGGATATAAAGCCCCAAAAGAAGCCTGTTCACCGGGTCATTCTTGAAACGGAACGTCTTTTGCTTCTTTGTACCTTTGGCAAGATCTTCCGCGATAATAACGGCCTTCCCGTCCTCAAGGTCGAATCTCTGGGTCTGTACGGCCAAGGCATTCCCGTCTTTGTCAAAGATACGTCTCACGCATACAAGCGGCCTCACCCCGGACGCATCGCTCTCGAACTCCATTTCAGACTTCCACCTGATCCTCCCGTCAAAACCGGTGTAGATCCCCTCTCCCTTTTCCGTGAGAAGATAGACACCTTCCCTGCCACTCTTTTTTATGTCTACCTCGGCTTGCCATCTTTCACCGCCTTTAAGATCAAAACAGGTATACCTTGTCTTGTAGATATCTTCATCCGCGTGAACAAGCGAACAACAGGAAATGAAAATAGGTAATATTAGAACTTTCACTAAGGATCTTTTCATGCGAGTAAGGAAAGGTGTTTTTCAATTATCCGTCTTTTTGACCATCGCAGAGACAGCAAAATCCTTTCCGACCACCCGGTAAAGCTGTCTTGAGGTCCTTGATGACAATATCTTGAAATCCCTGTTCAAGAGGAACATCTTCTCCTCTTCGGAGACCGTGATACTGTAAACACCTTTTATCTGCTTTTCTCTCAAATGTTCCAGGTACGCATCGAGAAGCCGTGAACCTATGCCCATCTTACGGTAGTTTTTAGCGATATATACGCGGAAATACGCGGGGTAATCTTCCATGTAAGGGACGTTGAACTCTCCCTTTATCAGGCCTATACAGCTGTGAAAAAGGAGTTTCGCCGTTTTCGGCTTAAAGATGATACCCCGGATCAGGACCTTGCGGAGGACCCCGGGTATTATGCTCGTGCGACCTATTTCCCTGCACTTTCGCGAATCGGGACACCCCGCCAGGTACCCCACAATCCTGCCGCTGTCCTCGGCCACGAACATCGATCCCGGCTCGTGATCCGTGTAGTATAAAGTCATTATGTCCGCAAGTATCTCCTTGTCGTCGAAAAAAGCCTCGACGGGTTCTCCCAGGAAAACACTCTCATAACATATCTCCCTGACCTTGGGACGGTCTTCTTCCCTGTATTTCCGTATTATCACGTTATCCATGGTCATTTTTTCGGTTTATTCCTTTTCTCTGGACGCTTTCTTCACCCTGTACATATCGGCATCCGCTATCTCGAAAAGCTGTTTCGCGCTTCCCATGTCCTCGCTGTAGGCGGCGACACCTATGCTTATCGAGACGTCAAGTTTGTCGTTCTTATCGCCGAATATATACACCTCGCTGTTGATCTTGTCCGAGACCCTTCCCATGGCCTTCTTCGCCTGCTCCCTGTCGCTCCCCGGCAGGATTATCGCGAATTCATCCCCCCCATACCTGGTAACTATATCCGACTTTCTTAACGTATCGGTCATCACCGAAGAGAGTTTCCTTAGGACGAAATCCCCTACCGTGTGGCTGTATGTATCGTTTATCTCCTTGAAATTGTCTATATCGACTATGACAAGAGAGAACATCTGCTGGTACCTTTTAGCTATATTGAAAAAAAGCTCGAACTGCTTGTCGAAATAATGCCTGTTATACAGCCCTGTAAGAGCGTCCGTCATGGAGATGCGCTCATAGAAACCCCTCCTGGTGAGGGCTCCCCTGACACGCGCCAGGAGCTCGTCAAGCTCGAAAGGCTTTGTGATATAATCGTCTATACCGAGGTTGAACCCTTCGACCTTGTCGGCTGTTGCGCCTTTGCCTGTGAGGAAAACAACAGGTATACTGGCCGTAGAGGTGTCCTCGTTCAGCTTCGTTTTTACTTCCTTGCCGTCCATCCCGGGCATCACAATATCCAGGACTATAAGATCCGGGCTTTCGACTTTGGCCATGACAAGACATTCTTCGCCGTTGGAAGCCGTGATCACGCTGTATCCTTCTCTTGTCAATATTTCGTTCAGCGTGGAAAGCACCGCCGGATCGTCGTCGGTGACAAGTATCCTTCTTATTATTTCGCCTTTTCCTTCTCTCGCCATGCTCTCTCCTGTTATTCTGCCTTCTCCTCCATGCGCTCCCTGGTCCTGCCGGCTGTATAAAGCCCCACAAGCCGCGCTACGAGAATGGCTATGTACATCTGCCCGACCACCGCCTGCAGCGCGGCAAGGTTCTTGGCGAATTTATCCGCGGGTATGATATCACCGTAACCGAGCGTGGTCATCGTCACGAAACTGAAATAAAAAAGGCTTATATCCTTTTCCGGCCCCGTAAAATAAAAAGCCGCGCCGTCAATATGGTCCACCGCTATGTAAAGAAGCGCGAAAAGCATGCCGATCAGAAAATATATACTTATCGCCCCCTTGATGGTATCGCCCGTCACTTTCCGCTCGGTGAACAGCTTTTTTATTATCAGGACAATGGCCAGGGCCAAAAATGCCGAATAGACCGCAGTACTTACGACATAAAAAGACTCATCAAGAATGGGATGGGTATCGAACGTGCCGATGACATCTACCAGGAATGCCGCGGCGGCAATGCTCATCGACCAGCGCAAGGCCCTCCTGGTCAGGGATAAAGCCCTTAAAGTGACGAGTATCATGCCCAGGAACACAAAAGAAACGATCGGCAGGCCTACGTCCCTTTCCGGAAGGAACGGGGCAATGAGAAAAAGTATAATAATCACCGCCAGAAGATGACTGAACTTATTTTTAATGAAATTCGAGATCAGTTTCTCTCTCATATCGCGAAATCCTTTTCTTCGTAATTTATCTTGAAGAACATCGAATACAGCATCGGCACGAAACCGAGCGTAAGGACCGTCGAAAAGATCAGCCCCGCCATTATCGTTACCGCCATGGGCGCCCAGAATTCGCCGCCGCCGAGAGCGAGGGGTATAAGCCCGCCCACGGTGGTTACGGACGTCAATACTATCGGCCTTGTGCGCGAAAGGGCCGCCAGTATGACAGACCTCTGCGGCGTGTTCCCTTCCTGTATATTCAGCTCGATGCGGTCGATGAGGACTATGGCGTTATTTATCACTATGCCGGCCAAACTTATGTAACCCAAAAGCGCCATGAACCCGAACGGAAGGTCCGTGACAAGAAGCCCGACGGTAACGCCTATTATGGCCATGGGTATGGTCAATATGATGATCGTCATGCGCCTCAGGGAGTTGAACTGGACTATCATAAGCATGACTATTATGAAAACAGCGATGGGGAACTGCTCGGCTATCGAGTTCTGCGCCTTGTCGCTTTCTTCTTTCTCGCCGCCGAACTTGTACTTGTACCCGGGAGGCCATTTGCGGGATATCTTTTTCATCTTTGGCTCCAACACTTTCAGTACATCCGTGGCCACGTAACCCGGTTCCACCTGGCTTAAGACCTTCATGGTCCTCCACCTGTTCCTCCTGTAGATCTGCGAGTTCTCCCACTCGATCCTGTCTTCGGCTATCTGCGACAGGGGGATCGACTGTTCGTTCACCGAAGAGTACACGTTAAGGCTCTCGACCTTCCCTACGTCCTTGCGCGAAGCGCCTTCCGCCCTGAGGGTCACCGGGATGTTCTTGTCCTCTTCCCTGTACAGCGTGGCTTCCTGCTCGTCAAGGAGCATCTTGAGGGAATCAGCGACATCACGGCTCGAAAGGCCCACCCTCTTGGCCTTCGCCTGGTTTATGTCTACCACTATCTTTTTTGTCTTAGTGCCCCAGTCATCCCTGATGTTATAGGCTCCCGCTATATCACCCAGTTCTTTTTTTACCTGGTCCGCGAGGGTATAGAGAGTGTCAATATCGTCGCCGGATATCCTTACCTCTATGGGTTCATCGACAGGCACGCCGCTGTCCAGGGGCTTCACCTTGGGCCTGGCGTACGGCACGTTCTCTGAAAGGAATTCGCGTGTCCTTATGATCAGCGGTTCTACGTCATAGAACGACCCGCAGTTGACCAGGACAAAGGCATAATTCTCTCTCGATTGTTTCGGACCGTAGGAAAGATAAAAACGCGGGCCTCCTTCCCCGATATAAGAAGTATAACTTGTTATCTCCTCTTGTTCCGAGAGGAACTTTTCGAATTTTTTAAGTTCGCGCGAGGTGGTATATATACTCGTACCTTCAGGCAGTTCGAAATCCACCATGTACTGCGGCCTGTCGGAAGGCGGGAAAAATATCTTTTTCACGAAACCGAAGGCCCAGAGGGATATTATAAAGACCACCAGAAGCCCCAGGAGACATCTTTTCCTGTGAGTAAGGACGTACGTCAGGAAATCCAGATATTTTTTGTAGAACGGTGACCCGTGCTCTTTTTCGGGCTTTTTTTCCGCAGCGTCTTTGCTTTTTTTGTCAAAGATGTATTTCTTAACAAGGAACGGCAGGATAACCACCAGAAGCAGAATAGGCAGTTTCGCAAAAAAGATGCACACGACATAAAGAAGGCTTATCATGCCCAAACGAAAGTTGCGGTTCGAAAAAATAGCTTTTTCGGGGCGGTCGAACCTCAGGAAATGGAAGCAGAGAAGCGGTATCATGGTAAGGCCCAGGAACCATGAGCACAAAAGCGAGATCGAAACCACCTGGAAAAGCGAAAGACAGTACTCTCCCACTCTCGCCTTGGCCAACGCTATGGGAAGAAAAGCGGCGCAGGTAGTAAGCGTAGATGTAAGAAGCGGAACAAGAAGCTCTTTACCTGTCTTGACACACGCTTCCAGTCGATTCACCCCCTTGCTCAAAAGCACCATTATGTTCTCACTCATCACTATACCGCAATCTACCATAAGTCCCAACGCGATTATTAAGCTGGCGATGGAGACTCTTTGCAGTTCGATATTGAAGAAAGACATGAAAACGAACGTTGCCAGTATGCTCATGGGTATCAGGGTGGCCACTATCGCGCCGGTCCTGAGCCCCAGCGACAGTATCATCACGATGCTGACTATAAGTATTGCCTGGAGAAGGTTCAGCATGAAATCGTTGGTCGCTTTTATGACCTTCGTAGGCTGGAATTCCACAAAATCGATATTCATGCCCACGGGAAGTTTTGGCTCATACTTGCCGAGAAAATTATTGACCGTATCACCCAACTCGACGATATTGCCGCCCTTGGCCATGCTAACAGCCACCACGATACACCTCACACCGTCCTGTCTCGTCATAACACGGGGTGGATCGATATACTCCCTTTTGATCTGGGCCATATCCTTGAGATATACGACTTCGATATCGCCGGGTTTCGATACGACCGTCATACGGATATCGTCCACGTTCTCGTAGTTCCCGCTGGGCTCTATGATTATCTTCTCGGGCCCCACGAACACCTGTCCGCCGGGGAGGACTATATTCTCATCGGCCAAAAGCTGCATAAGCTCCGTCGGGCTCATGCCGAACGCCCCGAGCCGCGCGTTCGAGACCTCTATGAAAACGCGCTCTTCCTGTACACCGTACAGCTCCACCTTGGACACACCCGGGAGCAGGTTTATCTCCTTTTTCAGGTCGTCGGTGACATCCTCTATCTCCCTGTAAGTGAAACCTTCCCCTGTCACTGCCAGCACTATCCCGAAAACGTCGCCGAAATCGTCCCACACAAAAGGTTTGGTCGTTCCTTCCGGAAGTTCTCCTTCGGCATTTTCCACCTTGTTCCTGAGCCGCTGCCATATCGGCGGTAGATCCTTGTACTGATCTTTTATCTCCACGGTGATTATCGAGACCCCTGTCCTGTTCTCGGACTGCACATAATCAAGCTCCGGCAGTTCCTGGATCTTCTTTTCGATCTTATCAGAGATCAAAAGCTCCACGTCCACGGGTGACATGCCGGGATTATATGTCATGACAAGGGCCGTGGGAATGCTTATCTCGGGATCCTCATCCCGCGGGAAATTGGTATATGCCTGTATCCCCCCAAGTATGATCAGGAAAAGCAGCACGAACGTCACCCTGTCGTTCTTTATAAATACGTTAGTTATGTTCATGTCTATTTCAAAAGCTTTACTTTCTGGCCGTCGCGGAGATAATGAGCCCCGGCAGTGGCGATGATCTCGCCGGGCTCAAGACCGGACACTATTTCGGTGCCCTCCTGCGTAACGCCGGCGACCCGAACCTCTCTCTTCGTTACCGTGCCGCTCTCACCGTTATACACCCAAACAAAACGCTTCCCCGACGGGTCTTCCAGCACGGCCTGCGTCGGGACCTTTATGGTCTTTGAGGCGTCTTTCGGCGGCCGGAAAGTGAACTCGACGTCGGCTACCATGCCGGCGCGCAGTTCGTCATGCTGCCCGACGATCTCCACCGTCACCGGGAAAGTCGCCGTTTTTTCGTCCACTCTCACGCCCACTTCTGTCACCACGGCCCGGTATTCTTTGTCTTTCACCGACCCGAAACGCGCCACCGTCTCCTCGCCCTTGCTGACCCTGCCTATCAGGTTCTCAGGCAGGCCCACCTTGACCTCGAGCTCTTTACCCGTCTCGAGCTCGCATATGGTCTGCCCGACCGAAACGTTCTCATGTACTTCCACGGGTTTGCTGACTATCAGGCCGTCACTGGGCGCTTTGAGAACGGTATATGAGAGCTCCTGTTCGGCAAGCTCCAGCTGGGACTTCGCCACGTCGTAATTGGCCTGGGCCTGGTCCAGCTCCTGTTTGGTCGCGCTTTCCTCCTCATACAGCAAGCGGTATCTCTTGAGATCGGCCTCGGCGTTAACATATGTAGCCCGCATTTCGTTGACCTTTGTCTGAAAATCCGTCTGGTCAAGCCGGGCGAGCATTTCGTCCTTTTTGACGGCCTGGCCCACTTTTATGGGCAGCTCTTGTATCATACCGCTCACCCGGAAAGATATCTGTGACTCGGTAATGTTCTTCGACACACCGTTATAGACCTTTTTGCGGACGGTATCACCTTTTTCCACCGTCATGTATTTTATGGGCCTGGCCGGTTCTTCGAACTTTTTCTTTCTTCCGCACCCGGTGATCGACATGGTCAATATGAGAACTGCCGCTATGATGAATTTCATGAATCACTCCTTTTATCTTGTCTCTATGCCTTCCGCGACCAGATATTCCTTAAGCTCTTCCAGCCATTTTTTCTGTTCTTCTTCGGAAGCAAGTGAATAGTATTTCGAGACCGCCCTGTCGAAATTATAAACGTCGGCCAGAAGATCATAAACGGCTATTACGGCGTCCCCCTCGCGGGCGAACTTGTCCTTCTGCGCGTCTATGAGGTCCGTTATCGAAGCCGTGCCTTTCGCGTATTTTGTCTGTACTATACCGTAATTTTCCGATGCGTTCTCCATCGCTGTCCTTGAAAGATCTATGTTCGGATAAGAATGCCCCATCCTGTAAGTCGTCCTTCTCACATCGAGCTCGACCTGGTTCTGTTGCAGCTGTTTTTTAAAGGTGAGCCGGTCCAGTTCCGACTTTTGCTTCTCGTAGTCGAAGGCCCTGGAGCCGCCCTCGAATATCGGGTAAGAGAGCTTCATCTGCACGTACCAGTCATCGTGGTCGTTCTCGGGGATGGGCCCGTAATGTTTTTTCCCGAGCCTATGGTCTATATACCCGTCAAGGCCCGCTTCCGGAAGAAAGAATTTCCTCATCGCCGTGTCCTTGACGAGCTTCTGCTGCCGGATGGCTATATCGAGCGCCCTTAGCTCCGGTGAGTTCTCGAAGGCCTTCTGGACCATGTAATCCAGGAATACAAGGAGCGTCTCCCTGTTCTTGACGAAGCGGTCAAGGTACCCGGCACCAAGATAATATCCCAGGGTCTCCAGCCCCACGTCCTGTTCCGTGAAGGGTGTTTCCTGCGGACGGTTCATGAGCTCGTTGAGCGTGATCCTGGCCTGCTGGACGTTCGAGTGCGCCTTTAACACATCAGATTGGGACTGGGCTACTTCCGACCCCCATCGCAGCTGCTCTTCCCTTCCTGCCACGCCTATATCATATCTTTTCTTCGCCATACTGAGGTGGTGCCTGTTCGCCTCGAGATTCTCGGTCTCCACTTTGAGAAGGGCCTTTGTCCTGAGGTACTCCAGATATGCCAACGTCGTCTCGTCCGTTATGTCAAGCGTGGATGATTCCTTCTGCAGTTTTGTTATATCAACCTCCCGCTTGCTGTTTATTATCTCGGTAAAAACGGGATCGCTGAATATGAGCTGGCTTAAGGAGAACCTGTTCTTAAGATACCGTTTGGGGGTGAGTCCCAGGGAAAGCTTGGCTGTCTCGGTATCATATATATCATAAAGAAGCGAGTATTTTACCGTCGGTAGGTACTGTGACCACTGGATATAATGCTCCTGCCTGGCCTGCTCTATCTCCTCGTCCCTGATCCTGAAAAGAAGGTAGTTGCTGGTGGCTTCATCGACCGCTTCATAGATAGAGAGCTCCTCTCCCCAGCCCTCATGCGCATAAAGGATCTCGGCACTAAGTAAAACGTCGAAAGGCAGGGATATGTCTATTTCCCTGGCAGTGCGCGCATTGACGATGAACCTGTTCTCGATCACGAACATGACATTTATATCCCCGGCGTTCTCTCCCTTAAGGACCCTGTCGGTGTTTATAGCTACACGTCTGGCGAATTTTGTGAGTATTTTCGGCATGAGGCCCGCCAGCACGCCCTTCTCTACATCGACATACCCCATGGCGGAAAAAGTGGGTATCTTCCTTTCGTTCAGCGCGTCAATAAGATTATCGTAATCTTCTTCCGGCAAAAAAGAGGACGGCACAAGATACACCGCTTCGATCTCCATGTCCTCTATTGCCGCGAGCGCACCGGACAGGTTCTCCCTGTACCCGATGAATTCTATCTCGAAATCATGGGCTTTGATCTCCCGGACTATCTTTTTGGCCTCGGCCAGGAAGACACTGTCTATGAATATATGCACTTTTTGGAAGGGTTTTATTCTCCTGAACGCGTCTATCTGGTCCCTGACAAGATGCGGGGTCGCCAGGTAAGTGAAATTACTCTTCCCCGAGGTCTCATCTTTATAAGGCACGCTCATTATCTGGATATCGAAGAAGTCCGCTATGATAACGGGCTTGGGAAGTTCCATCCTGGAGGCTATTATGCCCGTAAAATAACCGGCGCCGATAATGACATCCACATCATCGTCCGCAAGAAGGGCCTCAAGTTTTTGTTTAATGATATCGGGGTCCCAGTCACCATGCTCCGTGCCCATGAAACGTACCGGGGCCTTACCCCCGCGCAGCCCCACCAGCTCCTTTTTTATAAGATCTATGCTTTCTTCATAGAAACGGTCGGGTCCGTCGTAGAGGAACACGATACCCGGAGGGCCTTTCTTTTCAAGCGTCTCCCGGGAATCGTTGTCCTGTGAATGGGAAATTTCATGGAAAGGAAAGATAAGGATAGCCAGAAGGAAAAGCGGCGCTAAATACTTTCCCGTTCTCATGGAACGCATAAAATATCTCAATTCTTTTCCGGTCTTATTTTGCTCCGGCCACCTTTTCGGCGACCTGTTCTTTTTTACAGGTTTTCCCGGCACCGGGACATTCGCCGTTCCAGCAATAAAGGCACAATTTTTCCCGGGGAAGGCCCACGGCGTCCACCATATCCTCGATCGTCTGGTATCGTAACGTAGTGACATCTAGATCTTCGGTTATCCAATCCACCATCTTCTTGTACTTTTCGGACGTGTGGTCTATATACTCGGAAACGTCCTCAAGGTCATGCCCTTCCAGCGCCTTTATCGCCTTGCGGGCGGCAAGCTCGTGTATGCTCCTGGTGGACAGGCAGAACTTGCACGGGAACATGAGCGGCGGACAGGCGGGCCTGACGTGTATCTCTTTCGCGCCGCGATCCCACAGCTTTTTCACCGTGAAGTTCTTCAGCTGGGTACCCCTTACGATAGAGTCCTCGCAAACGACTATCCTGTTGTCCCTTATTATATCCTCGATGGGTATGAGCTTCATCGTGGCTATCAGGTCGCGTGTCTTTTGCGACGGCGGTGTGTAACTTCTCCCGTAACCGGGCGTATATTTCACCAGTGGGCGCCTGAAAGGCTTACCCGACTCCATGGCATAACCGAGCCCGTGCGCGAGCCCCGAATCCGGCACTCCGGAAACCACATCGACCTCTATATCCTTGTCACGCCTGGCCAGGTAACGGCCGCTCCTCTCTCTCACCGTCTCTACGTTAATACCCTCATAGCTGGACGCCGGGAAACCGGTATATATCCATAAAAAAGCGCATATCTGGTTTTTCTCCTTACCCGGCACTCTCTGAGCCATTCCCTGTTCATTAAGAAGCACTATCTCGCCCGGGTCCAGGTATTTGACCGCCTCGAACCGGTTATTCGGAAAGGCGCTCGTTTCGGAGGCGACGGCCCAAGCGTCATCGCGCTTGCCGATAACAAGAGGCGTATAACCGAGGCGGTCCCTGGCGGCGTAGACCCCGTCCTCGTTCAGTATCAGAAGCGAGCAGGACCCTTCTATCTCGTTGAACATATATTCAATACCGTCAACGAGGTCCTTACCCCGGCTTATCAATTTAGCTATGAGTTCCGTCGTGTTGACCCTGCCGCCGCCCATCTCGCTGAAGGACACACCCTCCTCCATAAGCCCCTTCGCCAGTTCATCCGTGTTCTCGATAAGACCGCTGGTGACTATACAGAACGGCCCGAACTTCGAATTGAGGTACATGGGCTGTTCGTTGCTGTCGCTTATGACCCCTATACCTTTTTTGCCGACCATTTTCTGGCAGTCCTCATAGAACTTTGACTTGAACTGGCTCTGGCTGATATTATGGATCTGGCGCTGGAAGGTCTCGCCAAGCACGGCCATTCCGCCGTATTCGGTGCCGAGATGCGAATGATAATCTATCCCGTAAAGAAGTACCTCTGAACAATTACCGCTGGAAATAGCTCCGAATACCCCGCTCATTTTCCGCCTCCGCTTTTGTGGATACAAGTATCGATAAGGGAATGATTATAATTTAGGTTGGTATTGTAACATAAGAAAGTGGGATTGACAACATGGCTCGTACAGATTATCGCTTGCGGGGGCGGGCGGGAGAGATCTTCTTCTCGTCACGGTACTTGGCAACAGTGTCCTTGAACCTAACCGGTTTCAACCGCAAGTTCGGGTTATACTTGCGTCCGATCTTCACACATGGCTTCCCGCTAACCTTGACGATATCGGCCGTGAAGTCCACCTTCTCCCTGAGAAGCGCCGACCCCACGCCAACGGCGTCGAACGGCACTTTAAGGCGTATGAACTTCTTTATCTTCTCTTCATTGAAACCGCTCGAGACCACTATCCGCACATGGCCGAAACCGCGCTTGTCAAGGGCCTTCCTGGCCTTGAACACGAGTTCCGGGCAAACGCCGTAGGAATCCTTCCCCCTGCCTCTAACGGAGATATCTCTCACGTCCTCGGCGGTATCAAAGCGCACGCCCCACAACCGCTCACCGAGGGCTTCGGCTACTTCCAGAGAAGTGCCTATACAATCGTTCTGGAAATCCACAAGGACGACGCGCTGTATGTCTGCCGGCATGTACTTGTCGAACGCCTTCGCGGCTTTGACCGTATCCCCTTTATAGGCGGCTATAAGGCCGTGCGGGACCGTACCCAGCCCCTGCTCGCCCCACCACAGGCCCTGGGCATCTGTCGAAACGCCGAGAGCTCCCGATATGAAAGCGGCATAGCCGTCGGTCGCCTGGACCCTGTAATGGTCGAACCTGGCGGGAAAGAAAAGCACCTTTTTGTCGCGGGCGGCCTTTACCACCTTTTTAACGGCGGTAGCCACGGCCGTGGGCCTGGCTATCACGCCCAGGTATACCGTTTCAAGATGGGCGAAAGTGCTGTAATCCCCTTCTATGGTCATCACCGTATCGCCGGCCTTGACCTCGTCACCGTCAAAAAGGGCCTTTATTTTCAGTTCCTCGGGCCTATCAGCGCACAATTTGAGTATGGCTATCGCCTCGTCAATACCGCACACCACGGCGTTCTTCCTGCAGAATACCTGCATAAGAACACGGGTGTGGTTATTGTCCTTTTCCAGTATTTTTTTGGTCCGGACGAAATATTTATCGCTGTACCAACCGCTTTTTATCTTCTTGACGGGTATATCGAAAACCGAGGGTTTCAGCCTCTTCCCGTATTGCCACCTCGCCAAAGTATGCCCTCCTTAAAGTGTCAGAGCGTCATCGTTCGCCGCGCTCACTAGTGTCAGAGTGTCAAAACCAGACACCTGACTCACCGTCCCGTATTCCTCGGCTCAAGTTCCCTTGTCATAAAACTCTCGCTTTGAACGTCTTTTCCATCCTCTTCAGGGCCGGCTCGTGGGCCTGTGGATCAAAATCCGCCACGCCATCCCTGTAGACCACGGTATTATATCCCCTCACCCTCAACCCGCCGACCACTTCCATGATACATATGGAAGTGCACACACCGGTGACCATCACTTCTTCCGGACCCAGCTCTTTCAGAACTTTGCCAAGATCGGTACCGTAAAAAGGCCTCAGGGTCTTCTTCTCGATAATGATGTCGGATGCTTCCGGCTCGAGCTCGTCTATGATCCTGGAGCCTTCCGACCCTTTAACGGCATGGGCTTCATACATGTTGAATTCCTTGTCGTCGGGATCGTGCGCGTCACAGATATAAATAACCCTGCAATCCGGCGAGGTCCGGCACTCGCCTATCTTGCTCTTGATAAAAGGTATGATATCCCTGCCCTTATCACCGCAATAAAGCGTACCGCCTTTTTCCATGAAATCTTTAAGCATGTCCACGATGATCAAGACCTTCATCGGCGGCCCTCCGGTTTTCCTTCCTCACCTTGTTCTTCATGCCATGAAAGAAATTATAACCAATAAGCAACAGCAAAGCAAACGTGCAGGCATATCCGATCCAGCCGGGCAAAAATTCAGCGTGCTTCAGCGCTTGATCGAACCCTTTTATATGCAGGAGATGCCATACCTTGTCCAGCAGCATTCCCAGGGCGAGGCTGCTTACGGCTATGGAAAAAAGATATATCGCGACCGCCTTTTTCCCTATCTCTTTGGCTATTACGGTAATCCCGATGGCGTTGGTCGCCGGGCCCGCCATGAGGAACACGAATGCGGCTCCCGGGTTCATGCCTTTGAGCATGAGAGCCGCCGCTATGGGTATCGAACCGGTCGCGCACACGTACATCGGGATACCGATCACGAGCATTACGAACATGGCTTTCCAGCCGGACCCGAGATACGTGTGGATGAACTTATCCGGCATAAAAAAGGAGATCACTCCCCCTATCAGGATGCCCAGGAGGAGCCATTTCCCTATGTCGCTCAGGAGTTCGCCAAATGCGTAACGGAAAACCTCTTTTATCTTATATGGAACGGAATGCCTGTGCTGTTCATTCTCCCCGCAAAGCCTGCAGCTCTTCTCTTCTTTCGCGGGAGCTTCCCGCTCTCCCCTGACAAGGATATTGGTAAGCACTCCGGAAAATACCCCGGCCATAAAAGAAGCTATCACCCTGTATACCGCGAATAGCCCACCCAGGAGGGAATAGGTCGCAAGAATGGAATCTACACCGGTCGTGGGAGTAGAGATAAGGAACGATACGATGGACCCTTTACTCGCCCCCTCCCTGCGAAGAGAAGAAGCGGCGGGTATGACGCCGCAGGAGCAAAGCGGCAAGGGGATGCCGAAAAGTGACGCTTTTACGACGGAAAGGAAGTTGCTCTTGCCCAGATGTCTCGCGATGGTCGCGGTATCGATGAAAACGTGAAGAAGCCCCGCGAAAAGGAACCCGAAAAGAAGATACGGGGACATTTTGTTCATCAGGAAAAATGATTCTTTTACTATGCCGAGAATAACATCCATATGGCATTATCCAGCTCTTTTAACGACCGGTTGTCCGCGCCAGGATCCTGCCCAGCTCGGAAGCACTCTCGAGCGTTTCGGGACGTTCCAACACTTCCGCTTTTTTATCAACGCCGGCACAGAACAGCTCTCCTTCGTAATCGGCGTTAATAACGGCGAAAAAATGTTTGATGATAGACCTGGCGTTCTCGAAAAAATCCTCCCTGTCCGAACCCGCCACGCAGATAAAAGCGCCTTTTCTCCTGGCCGGGAACACTTCCCTGCCATGGACGTTCTTTGCCACCCATAAACACTGGGCCCTGTCTATCATGATCTTTGTCTGGGTGGAGACGCTCCCGAAGAAGACCGGCGACGCGATGATGAGGACGTCGCATCCTGCGATCTTCCGCAATACGGCATTCGCGTCGTCATTAACCACCGATAGTCCTTCGTCCGTGATATTACCATATTCTTTCTCGCGGACGGGCGAGATATCCATTTCATCAAGAACAAGTTTTTCCGTGTCGGCGCCGGCCGAGGCGGCACCTTCCAGGGCTTTATCCAGAAGCGTGTCGGAATTGCCGCCTTTTCTCGGACTGCCGCATATCCCCAGCACCTTCAAAGTTCGCTCCCCTTTTTAGTATTGAGTATTGGGTATTGAGTAACCAGTTTCCAGTAACCAGAGAACAGTAACAAGGAAAAAGGAAAAAGTAACAAGTGTTGAGTTGTGAGTTGTTGGTTATGAGTTGTACGACTAAAAACCAAGAACTAAAAACTAACAACTAATATCTAACATCCTCTTGGCACCTACGTCCCTCTGTCTTCTGTCTTCTGTCTTCTGTCTTCTGTCTTCTGTCTTCTGTCTTCTGTGCTCTGACACCTAAACGCCCGAGTGCCGCACCGTCCCCAAGGCCCTGGGCACCAGGATATCGGCTTCACGGACCTTCTGCTCACCGCCTTCTTTATACTTTATGTCCAGCAGTTCTATGAACTCGGTGGTATAATCCTTCAGTATGCCCTCGTATTCCTTCTTTTTCCCTTCCCTGACGACCGCCATGATGACCCTCTTTCCGAGATATCTTTCCAGTATCGGTTCATAAGCGGACCCGACCGCTGAAAAGGCCTGCTGCTGCATCTGGGCGATATACTTGTCCTGCCCCTGGAGCAGTTTACCGACGGACCCCGCTGACTTCATCTTTCCCATGAAAAGGTTGAACACTTCGAGGATAGAATCCCGGACGGTGCCGAAGACATTGCGGACCCTGCGCGTAAGGCGCGAATGCCACGCCGGGTTCGTCGTCTTTTCGAGGCTTTTCGCGCGGAGCTCCGCCTTGGCTGGGTCCAGTTCGTCAAGATAGCAGACAATGTGTCTCAGATCGCCGTATTCGTTCTTGTAAAGGATATAACTGGTCTCGGCATGTCCATCCTTTTCGTCAAAATACGGCTTGTCGTAGATGAGTTCCAGGCCGGAATTTTCAACGCGGAGCTTCCCCCATACCGTTTTTCCGTCGGCCCTTTCAAGGGTAACTCTGAAACCGGAAAAATCGTCCAGGCATCTGTCTTTCGTCCGGCCTTTTATGAAAGCGCCGACTACGGTGCAGACAATAATGAAAATTATGGTTATGGCGAATGTATCAGGCATATCTATCAGATGTCAGAAGACAGATGTCAGAAGACAGACGTCAGATAACAGTACCCGACGGTATGACCGAATTCTTGTATATGATGACGATACCGTCCCTGATATAATAATTGGGGCCGTCGAAATCCCCAACACCTTTAGAGTTGACTATCTTGACATTGTCCCCTATTCTCACGTTCTTGTCCAGTATGGCCTTGCGTATAACACAGTTCTTGCCCACCCCCAGCTGCGGCACTCCCGCCGTGGCATCTCCCTCGAGCTGGTCGACCGTCTCGTAATAATCACACCCCATCGCCACGGTATCCTCAAGCGTCGTGCCGCTGTCTATCCTCATCCTGAGGCCCACGATGGAATGTACTATCCTGGCGGAAAGGATTATCGCCCCTTCGGCTATGATGCTTTTATCTATGCAGCTATTCTCGAACTTTGCCGGGGAGAGATACCGGGGCCGCGTAAAGAACTGCCATTTTTCGTCGAACATATTTATGGGCGGGAACGAATCCGTAAGGGCAAGGTTCTCCTCGTAAAAGGTCTTTATCGTCCCTATGTCCCTCCAGTACCCTTCAAAACAGAACGCATAAGCGGGTTTGGAATCTATGGCGTCCGGGATGATCTCCTTGCCGAAATCCACCTTCTTGTCCCTGGTCAGGAGTTCTATAAGGGCTTTCTTGTTGAAAAGATAGATACCCATGGACCCGAGATAACGCTTCCCTTCCCTGGTCTTGACGGCCATGTCGTTGATGGCCTTGAGGTTTTCGGGTTTTTCGACGAATTTTGTGATCTTTGAGCTTTTATCCATCCCCATTACGCCGAACCCGTGCGCTTCTTCGGCAGGCACCGGGTTGCACGCGACCGTGACATCGGCTCCCTTATCAAGATGGTAATGGTACATGTCCATCAGGTTCATCTTGTAAAGCTGGTCGCCGGAAAGGACGAAAATGTGCTTGATGGTCGGATCGTTAAAATGCTTAAGGCAGCGTCTTACCGCGTCGGCCGTGCCCTGGAACCAGTCCGTATCCTCCATGGACTGCTCGGCGGTCATTATCTCTATAAAGCCTTTGGTAAAAGGGTCCATCTTGTAAGTGCGGCTGATGTGCTTGTTCAGCGATTCCGAAAGGAACTGGGTAAGTATGTATATGCGGTTGAATCCGGAATGCAGGCAGTTGCTGATAGGCACGTCTATCAACCGGTATTTGCCGAAAAGAGGTACCGCCGGTTTGCACCTTTCCTTGGTAAGAGGGAAAAGCCTTGTCCCCCTTCCTCCGCCCAGAATGACACAAAGTACTTCTTTCATTATACCTCACTTAATAAAATGGGGGCAGTATGCCCCCATGGAGAATCTGCCGTCGGACTCGTTTATCTTACTTCTGTCCGCGCATTACGGCTTTCTCGGCCTCGTACCAGTCGGACCAGTCATCGCCGTGCCTGCCGCCGCGCTTTTCATAGATCTCGTAAGCTTTTTTCGCTATGAGCTCCTGGATCTGGTCGGAGCTCAGTTTCTTTCTGGTCTTTTTAGCGGCCGGACTCTTGTCCTTTGACGCGGCTTTTTTGGTTATTTTTCTCACAACTGCCATCATCTCTTACACTCCTCCTTTTTTAGACTTCAGCGTAAACACGGTAATCAATATTCCTGAACAGATTGTATTTGCCCTCGGCGACCGACAGCATTTCACCGTCGATCCTGCCGCTTCTCAGCTGGTCATGCAGCATGAGAAACCTTATTATGTGCTCCCTTGTCCTTTTCACGGCGTAATCGGTGAACGTGCCCGTCTTCATTATAAAGGCCCAATCGCTGGACTGTGCCAGAAGGAGCTCCCTCGCCATCTGGTTGAGGGCCCTCCTTTCAAGATCGCTGGGATCCGTATGATCTCTTGCAGCTTTTTCCATGAGCTCCGACATTTTGTGAAGATGCCTGTATATCCAATCATTCGAACCGTCAAGCCAGACCTCGCTGTAACCTTTCCATCCCCAGCTGGAGGCGGCCGGGGTCATCACGGGGAACCTGTCATACATGGAAAGGTACTCGCTGGGAGTTATGGTCTTTATTATGTCCTGGTCGTAATGCATCTTCTTCAGCAGGAATTCCAGCCACTCCGGCCCCTCGAACCACCAGTGGCCGAAAAGCTCGGCATCGTAAGGGGCAACTATAACGGGTGCGCGGGTATCCATCATGCCGCAAAGATGCTCCACCTGCTTTTCCCCGTTGAACATGAAATTCCCTGCGTGGGATGCCGCCGTCTCGAGAGCGGCGGGCCGGTCATAGACATCTTTGTGTTCCGACCGGCCGGTTATCTTGTGGTACTTTATCCCTGTGTTGATACGGGTCCCGCAGCCGTTTATGTAGGGTTTTACGTAATCATATTCCAGGTCGAAGCCGATGTCCCGGTAATACTCCCTGTAATTGTAGTCGCCGGGGTATCCTTCCTTGGCGCTCCACACCGCTTTTGAGCTCTCGATATCCCTGCCGAAAACAGCGACCCCCGACTTGCACAGGTACGGGCTGTGCACCCCGTACCTCGGCCTGGGGGAGCCGAACATGACCCCGTGGCTTTCCACGAAAAAATACCTTATGCCGTGCTTCTTCAATATCTCGTCATGGCCCGGGTGGTACCCGCATTCGGGAAGCCATATTCCTTTAGGTATGGAACCGAACGCGTCCTTGTAAACGTCGACCGCCACCTTGACCTGAGCGTTCACGGCGGACCTGTAAAGGTCCATGAGAGGCAGATACCCGTGCGTGGCGCAGCAGGTGATGACCTCCACCTTGCCCATGTCCTGGAACTTCCTGAAAGCCCCGACCAGGTCTTTCCCGTACCTGTCGCAGAAAACGTGGCGGGCGCGGGTGAACCTGTCGCGGTACATCCTGGAAAGCCGGTTTATCCTTTCGTCGTGTTTGGTCCTTTCGATCTCCAGATCGGCGAGTGTGATGAGCTTATCCAGGTGCTTGATATAGCGCGAGGCCAGCAGGTCGTCCCTCAGCATGGATATGAGCGTGGGACTTAACGAGACGGTTACGCGAAAATCCACGCCGGAACCCAGAAGCCGGTCAAAGACCTCTATGAGGGGGATATAAGTATCGGTGACGGCCTCGAAAAGCCAGTTCTCCTCCAGGAAGGTATCGTGTTCCGGATGCCTTATGAACGGTAGGTGGGAATGGAGCACTAAAGACAGATATCCTTTTGCCATGTTCACCTTTTATGCGTGAAAAGTTCTCCGCTGCCGAACATGCCCGAGGATATCCCTCCGGAAAAGAACCAGCCCCTGAGATGGCGGTTCAGTATCTCCTTCATCTCCATGGAGCTTTTCCCCACATCGAAAGCGAACATTTTATAGTAGAGGTCTTCGGGGCACATCCACTCTTCGTCGTATTCCCCGGACATGCCGTAAACGGGACTCTTGACAACGTTGGACCTGGCGAGCGTGTAAAACCTGCCGGAAGACGACAATATCCCTATATCGGCCATCCATTCTCTACCGGGCCGGCCGGCATGTATATACCAGTTGTTGGCCCAGTCCCTCAGTTCGAAGTCGAAGAGGACTTCGTACTCTGCATCCGAAGCGCAGCCGGTCACATCGTACACGCGGAGGAGGCTTTTGTCCGGTGTCTCGCCGTTCTCGTTTATCTTCCGCTTTACTTCATCTTCGACTTTTTTTGCTACTTCCCAGTAAGAAAAAAGCGTCCAGGGGTCTCGCGCCATCAATACTATCCTGTTATCACCATAACCGTGCGGGATGTCGCGGATCGTTGAATGATCGGCTGAAGCATGCGGTTTTTCCATCCAGGCCTCTTTCAGTTGAAAAAAATATGTCAAGGGCGTGCGCCTATTAAACTTATCGCGTATTAGATTTTAACTCTCCGGGCTTTAACCGTCAATATAAATCTTATATACTAATGGGGTAAAATATTAACCCCGAGATCGAACCCGTCCCTGGCTCCCGGGCCAAGCCGGATCCCGAGGTGCGGAAAGATGGACGATCCCTGGTAATTCAACTCATATGCCTTCTCCGACTGGGAGACCGTCCTTACCGGAAAATGCCATAACCGGCACCTCCGGCTGGGTTTAAGTTCAAAAGAGAGTTCACCCTGGGCGTCCCGGATAACCACCTTGCCGACATCGTTATACGCGACACGGGCGGTAAGACGGCTGCCTTCTTCCCTGTCATCTACGCAAAGGGTGTACCTTTCTGAATCGGAATCCGGCATCGTGATGTTGAACTCCGGCCCGAACACGAGGTCGAGTTCTTTTTCACTTTTATTGAAAATGACGTATTTCACAAGGAATGAAGAACCCGCCACCGGGAGGGTCACTTCCTTTACGAGCTCTACGGGGTAGGGTCCCACCAGTCCTTCTCTGTTCAGGGTCAATATTTTGCCTTTCCTGGATTTTTTCACCTCAAACGCATAATTCCCCCGGACAAAATCTCCCGCCTCGTTATGATCACACCGCGAAAAGGTTTCGATCGTGGCGCCCGCGTCCAGGAAATGATCGATAAGACCGTAACGCCCGTACCTGTCATAGACGAGGTTTTCCTTCAGTGTCTCGTCAAACACCTGTATATCGTCATGTATCGTCCTGACCCCGCCGGCCGAGCCTTCTACTTGGCCGGCCTTTCCGAGTATTTTCTTGTGGTAGGGCTCCTCCCTCCGGGCAAGGGTATTGATAAAGTTATGGCAGGCCTTTTTTGAATCGAGTTCCTTCAGCGCGCCTCCCTCCGCCGGAGCCAGATAAAGGGCCAGTTCCCTGTTCTCCATTATCACTTCGTCGTGCCCGTCGGCATCAAGATCAAGCACGGTCGTCCTGCAAAACCGGCGTCCCCCGTAAAGAAGACCGTCCATCGCCGCCTCGCTCTTTATCAGGTGGCGGTAGATCGCCCTCCTCAGGTGAAAGAGGTACAGCCCCCCGAAGATACCGTGCCAGTAGGCGCAGTTGCACTGCCCGCGGAAGAGATCTTTTTCCGCCTCGGCAAGCCGTGGGCCTTTTTTCTTTTTTTTGCGCAGCGCTTCCATCTTTCTGCTGACATGGATCATCTTCTTATTCATGTGGTTGGATTCAGGATACCTGGCGAAAAAATTACGCCAGAAACCGCCTGACCATTCAAGCATCTCTTCATAGGAAGTAGTGGGAAGGTACACGCGCCCGAGCGGATCGTTCTCTTCCAGGCATTCCGAAAGCGTCAGCGTGCTCAGCCACCCGCGGTTGGCCATGATCTCGTCAAAGAACTTCTCGAGCCACTTCTCCTGGAAGACCCACTTGTGGGTGCCCGGCCACTCGCCGAACTTCTCGCCGTCATCGCCGTATATAAAGGTCGCTCCTCCTTTCTCATGAAAAGTACGGCGCATGTAATCCATGCTCTCGGCCGGCATTTTGAAGGGAATATAATATCTTAGGACCTTGTCGGACGGGAAAACAGCGATGGGTTTCGCGTTATCCTCGGTAATATAATAACCGTACGTCGCGTCTTTGGTAATACCGGAACAAAGAAAATGGGTGTCATCCAGTATGATGTATTTTATGCCCGCATCATGAAGGACCGAAGGCAATTGCGGTTCCCACACCCTTTCCGCGATCCAGGCCCCTTTCGGTCCATACCCGAAGTTCTCCTTCACATATCTCGTCAGCATGGATATCTGCGAGATCCTGTCCTCCGGAGGGATCGAAGGGAGTATCGGCTCATAGAACCCCCCGCTCATGATCTCCACCTGGCCGCTCCCGGCCATCGAGCGTATGGCCGCGATCAGCTCGGGTCTTTTTCTCTCCACCCATTCCAGCAGACAACCGGTAAAGTGGAAGGTCATCTTTATGTCGGGGTATTCCTTAAGCGTCCCGAGAAAAGGGATATAGCACTTGTCGCAGGCCCGTTCGATGATATGGTCGAAGTTGCCTACCGGCTGGTGAAAATGCAGCGCTATCGCCAGGTCAGCTTTCACTTGTTCTCTCTTCCATTATTTTTTTGTATAGTTGGAGGTATTGTTTGGCTGAACGCGCCCACGAAAAATCATATCCCATGGCCTGGACCATGAGCTTTCTCCAAAGGCCTTTGTCGCCATAGACGTCAACGGCCCTTTTAATGGCCTTTAAAAGGGCTTCCCCTTCCGCGGGACCGAACTTGAAACCGTTACCATGGTCCCGGTCCTCGTCAAAGTCGATTATCACGTCGTCCAGTCCGCCGGTCGCTCTTACCACGGGTATTGTACCGTATTTTATGCTGTACATGTGGTTGAGCCCGCAGGGCTCATAACGCGACGGCATCACGAAAATATCGCACCCCGCCTCTATCTTATGCGCGAGCTCGTCGTTGAAATCACTGCAGGCATACACGTTCTGAGGATACTTCCTGGCCAGGCCGTGAAAAAGGTTGTTATAGTACCGGCTGCCCCTGCCCAGGACCACCATTCCCGCGCCCGTTTGCACTATTTTTTCCACGATGCCGGCTAAAAGGTCCATGCCCTTTTGCTCCGCCAGGCGCGTCACACAGCCCAGAAGCGGCTTGTCAAGCGGGACTTTCAGCTGGACATGATCGAGAAGGTCTCTCTTGCAATCTAGCTTTTTATCGACGCTTCCCGCGTCGTAATTGTCGCTGATGAACCGGTCGGCTTTCGGGCTCCAGACCGAATAATCGACGCCGTTAGGTATCCCGTAAAGCACGTCTTTTCTGGTCCTCAAAAGTCCGTCCAGGCCGCAGCCGTATTCCGGGGTCATTATCTCCTCCGCGTACTTGTGGCTCACCGTGCTCACGGCATCGGAATAAAGTATCCCGGATTTCATGAAATTGACCTTTCCGTAGAACTCCAGGTCGTTCATGTTAAAGAGCCTTTCGGGAATGCCCAGCTTCTTCATTATTTTCTTACTGAAGACCCCCTGGTAGGCCATGTTGTGGATGGTGAAAAGCGTGCCCGCGTCCCTGAAAAGATCGTCCTCTCTCAAACCGAACATGAGATAGAACGGTATGAGCGCCGTTTGCCAGTCGTTGCAGTGTATGACATCAGGTTTGAAGTTGACGGCCTTGAGCGCGGCGAGAACGGCTCTTGCGAAAAAGCCGAACCGGAGGCCGTTGTCCCTGTAGTCCCCCTTACTCGAACCGTATAATCCCCTGCGGGCGAAATATTTCCTGTTAGCTATGAAATATGTGATCACCCCGCCGCTCTTGCGGGAATAAAGGTCGAACCCGGGCATGCGGCCCATGATCTCGCCTTTTATCCTCCGCGTTTCTCTTTCTATGCCGAATCTACCCTTCGCTACGCACCTGTAGAACGGCGTCATGACCCTTACTTCACAGCCCAGCGAAGCCAGTTCCCCGGGTAAACTGGCGGAAACATCCGCCAGGCCTCCCGTCTTTGAGAACGGGAACACCTCCGAGGAAACGAAAAGTACCTTCGGGTAACGCGCCATCTCCATCGGTCCCGCGGCTTCCGGCAACTTCCGGGCCGTCGGCCCGGCGATTATGGGTTTTTCAAGATAATGCGGCACTTTCCTCCCCATGATCCTGTAGACGTTCGCCAGATGCAGCCTAAAAAGGTCGTCAAAAACGAAATTGAGTTCGCTGCCGAAGTCGTCATACCACCAGAACCAGTCGCTGCCTTCCGCTATATAAAGCTCTTCAAGGGCTTTTCCGTCGGGGCGGCCGGAACCCAGAAGTTCCTTCCTGGTCTTCTCCAGATACTCCCAGGCCTTGTTCTTCTGGGGAGAACCTATCCACTTTCGGAAATTCCTGTCTATCCAGGAACCGGCATAGAGCTTGTCGATCTTTTTCCGTTCGCCGTGTGAAGCCAGATAACCCCCGACCGTAACGGTCTTGATATCTTTTTCCGAAGAAAGCCGGCCGTACACTTCCGAGAGGAACTTTTTCCCGCCGTCCGGGTAATAAGGCCACGGGTTCTCCCCGTCAAGTATCACCGCCGCGACATGTTCCCCTTCACGCGTCTCCATGACCCGCGCGATGCCCCTGATATCTTCGAGCATCTCTCCGGAAGCTTTTTCCGCGGCGAGGCTCGCGTACCTGAAACTTATGGCGTTGGATATATTGATGTCCCTGAAGACCATGTCCAGCTTCCTGCCGTTCTCTTCCACGGTGAACGCCTTGTAGATCAGCTCGTCGCGCGGGACACCCTCGCCTTTGAAAGATTCCTGTAATATACCCTCGTCCGTGGCTATCCACTTTATCCCGTTCTCCGCCATGACGGGTATGATATCCTGGCTCACGCTTCCCTCGGATGGCCACATGCCGGCCGGTTTCCTGCCGAACACCTCTTCGCACAGTTCAACGGCCCTCGAAACCTGTATTTCCAGGTCCTGGCGGAAATCGAACCCTTCCTTCGATCTGCCGCGGCACAGAAGCGGCATGATGGGATGGTAGAACGGCGATGTCGATATCTCTATCCTGCCTTCGTCCTGCAGCCGCTTATATAGCGGTATAATGGAACCTACCACCTCTTTCTGCCGGCCGAGAAGCGCCTTTTTCTCATCTTCCCTGTAGCCGTGTCCTTTATGCATGAGTTCTTTTACAAGGCCGTCTTTCTTCCTCAAGGTAAAACCGCACCAGATCAGGTTAAAAAAGACCTGCAGGTCCCTGAAATCATTGTTGCTGAAATTCTTTATCTTTTTTCTGAGCGCGGCCTCTTTCAGGTCCTCCCCTCTCCTCAAGAAGAGGTCCTTGTACCTTTTCAGCGGGAAATCCCCCCTGCTCATATCGCATGAGAAGAAGTTCTTCAGAAGGAAGCACTTATCTTCTTCGGTAAGTTCACGCGCGGCCTTCTCCGAGAGATCAAGATAAACATCATCTATTCTTTCTTCCGACGACATGTCCCGGAGCTGCCATATGAGAGAAGGCGTAAGGTTGAAGGTCGCTTTTATATCCGGGAACTCCTCCAATATGGAGGGCATATCGAGATATGAATATGTGGAGTGCAGACGTATCCAGGGAAGATGATACCTGCCCGTCACAAGGTCCTTGTACATGGGCTGGTGCATGTGCCAGAGGAACGCCACCGAAAATGTTTTCTCCATAGGGCAATATATTACTTTTAATTATATATATTAGTCAAGATAATTCAGGTGTCGGGTGTCAGGTCACAGGCCGGGCAAAATAAGGGCCAGCTTCCTGTTTTCTTCTGCCTTACAAGGGTATAAGCAACTTTTCTCGTTCAGAGCGATTTTCTTTACGCTGAATTTTCGAACTGATTTTGGCGCCGGCAGAACTCGGCCTTAACAGGATGACGGCGCCCTGCACCTTTTCGGTGCAGGATTCCCAAAACAGTTATAAAATTCAGCTGAAAATCACATTCACTCGAAAGCTGCTTACACCCTTATCAGTCAAGATAAAAACTATAGTAGACAGCGAAAACGTCTTTCGTCTCAAGAGGGATAAGCCATGTTCCGAATGAGCGTTCCGGGATTTTAGCGTTTTTATAACTTTTTAAAGGAAAAAGCGTAAAAGCTGTTTGAGCCAGCATTAATTTTTGCAAAATTAGTGCTGGGGAGTTCTTTTACGCCCTTTGAAACAGTTAGAAAAACGCATTAACCCTGTTAGAGAGTACTCTCTAACAGGGTTAAAAAATCCCGGGCGAATGAGGAATGTGGATTATCCCTTATGAGGAGAAATCCGAGAGCTGTCCCGGTGTCAGGTCGTGGAATACAGCAGTTTTAGCGCTTCGCGGCCGCGTCGCCTTTGAGAACTTATCCAGTCAATAAGGTCGGACAAGAAGGTCCTGTGCTTGCGTTCGTACAGTTCGAGCCCCTTATTCTTAAGCATGGTGATGTCTTTCCAGAGATCATCGGATTTAAGAAGGGAGAACACTATCCTGGGCTTAAGTGAAGGGTCTATCCCGACGAAGGTCCGGCGCGCTTCCCTGGTATATCCCGTCTTGCCCCAGGGAGCGTCGTCGCTCCAGAAGAGGGATTTATTATGCGTCTTCAGGTGTATTTTCCTGCCATCCGATCCGTATATGTCCGCTTCCTTCTGCGCCATAAGTTCAAGAATGATCTCGTAACGCCTGGCGTAACGCATCATTTTGGCCAGGTCGCGCGCGGTCGTGTATTGCGAGTCCTTTTTCCCGGTCGGGAGCCCCGAAGGAGTGGCAAAATATGTGTCATCCATGCCCAGTTTCCTGGCCCTGGTGTTCATGAGGCGGACGAATTTCTCCTCGCTGCCCGCTACCCCTTCGGCTATGGCCAGAGCGGCGTCGTTGGCGGATTTGATGAGTATGGCGGCAAGAAGGTCCTTCAAGCGATATTTGACCCCCGGCTCGAGCCCGGCTACCGTCGGTTCCACTTTACTCACTTTTTTGCCCGCTTTGATATACTTGTTAAGCGACATCTTCTCTATGGCTACAATAGCCGTCATCACTTTTGTCGTCGAAGCGGGCGGGTATCTTTTACCGGGATCCTTCTCGTACAGCACTTCCCCGTTCTTCGCCTCGGCGATCACCGCGGCCTTGGCGTCCACCTGCACCACGATAGGTTCTTCCCGGACTGTACAGCCGGCAATAAACGTAAGCAACAAAAATATAAGACAATACCCGTACTTCCTCATATCGACCTGTGGCGGCGCATCCTTCCTTTCGAGGGATTAAAATACCCGTGCATCATACCCGGATACTCATCTTTGACCATACCTATAAGGGTATCTATCCCCATCATCTCCTCTCTTTTAACGAAAACCCGCAGTCTCCTGAAATACCTGAGCGGGTCGTAATTAAGGTTGCGCCATTGTATCATATCCGCTCCTCTTTTATCAAGAAAACGGCGCAGGGCGTTCACTTCCGGCCGTGAATCGTTGAACCCGGGCATCACCAGATAGTTGATCGAGACGAACCCTCCCCTCTTCCCGGCCTCTCGTATGGACGAAAGGACGTCACTGAACGCGTAACCTCTGGGGATATAATAAGCATCGTAATACGGCCGGCGAAAACTGTTCATGCTGACGCGGATAGAATCCAGCCCTTCGTCAAAAAGCCGGTTTATAACGTCCGGCTTGCTGGCGTTCGTGTTGAGATTGATCATGCCTTTGGCGGTCTTTTTCCTTATAAGTTTTACCGAGTCCACCAGCACGTTCCCCACCATCAACGGCTCGCCCTCACACCCCTGGCCGAAACTTACCACGGGATCTTTCACTTTTTCGATATGGAAAAGCGCGATCTCCGCGACCTCTTCCGGGGTAGGCACGAAAAGTATCCTGGGCTGGGTAACGGAACAGTCCCTCCCTTTTTGGTATGATATGCACCCGATGCACCTGGCGTTACAGGTCGGCGAGGTCGGCAGGGGACATTCATATCTCTTGAGGAAGAAATTCCTTGCCGCGGGACAGCCGTAGACAAGCGCGCACCTCTCAAGGTGCCTGACCAGGCGGTTCTTAGGGAATATCTTACGAAAGGCCTTTACATTCCTGCGGATAAGACCTAAGTCCATACCGCCGAGCTCCTGGCGTTTTTCCCTGTCCACGCGGACACCGGCCGCGTAGAACTCCCCTTTATAGAAAGCGACGGCGGCATAACTGAAAAGCGGGAGTATCTTCGTTCCCGCGCGTTCGCGGTAAGAAGCGTTATAAGTCACCGTGTACCCGGGGGCAAGAAAAGCCGACACCGCGTAACACGGCCGGTCCCTGCCGGAAACGGGAGCTTTTTCCAGCTCCACGAACCGGCCTGCCCCGGGATCATACCCGACCGGCCTCCTGTGCGGCAGCATGAACAATTCGCTGTCGGGATGGAGCTTCACGAGGTCTTCGCGGCCGAGACGGAAATATTCCCCTCCCTTCATCCCCGTGGCTTCCAGATGCGGGACATCGAAGATCTCACCCTTTTTATCCGCTATTAACAACTTCGGAACATTTCTTGACATGTCAAATCCATCTTTAATCATGGGTATATGGACTCTTTGAGCAGTACTGTGTAAAAGGAAAGAGTGTTCCGTGCGAGTTTTTTTGCTGTTGATACTGCGGCTAAGCAAAAACTGTCCGAGCCCGGGATACTCTTTCCTTTTCCGGTGCGGTACTAAAACAGCTCATATATCCTTATGAAAGTTCAATGCCGACGGGGCAATGATCGGAACCCATGACTTCCGGCATAATAAAGGCGCTTTTGACGCGGGGAAGTATTTTTCCAGTCACGAAAAAATAATCTATCCTCCAGCCCACGTTCCTCTCGCGGGCCCTTGTCTTGAAGTCCCAGTAAGAATAATGGCCGCTTTCGGCGTTGAAGTGCCTGAAGGTGTCGACGTAGCCGTGGTCCACGAACTTGTCCATCCATGCCCTTTCTTCCGGGAGGAACCCCGAGAACATCTCGTTCGCTTCCGGACGGGCAAGGTCAATCGCCTTATGGGCCGTGTTGAGATCGCCGCAGATCACGATGCTCCTGTTCTTTACGCCGTCGGCAAACTCGAGAAAGGCGTCATAGAACTCCATTTTATATTCCAGGCGGTCCGGCCCCATCCGCCCGTTGGGGAAATACACGTTCATCAGGATAAAGTCCTTGTAGTCAAGGATTAGCGCCCTCCCCTCGGTATCGAAACCTTTGGGCGGAAAATCTTTTTCTACCGAAACGGGCTTTTTTTTCGAAAATACGGCCACACCCGCGTACCCTTTACGTTCGGGATTGTTCCAGTAGGTCATGTACCCTTTGGGGGATGCCAGGCCTTTCTCCAGCTGTTCAGGGTAGGCCTTTGTCTCCTGCAGACAAAGGATATCGGGAGATTCTTTCTTCAGCTGGTCCAAAAAGCCTTTTTCCGCGACCGACCGTATACCGTTAACGTTCCAGGAAAGTATTCTAATACTCATTAGCACGTACCCATATGGGGTTTGGACTGTGTCGAGCGGGGCTATGAAAAAGGAAAGAGTGTCACGTGCGAGTTTTTTTGCTGTTGCTTCTGCGGCAAAGCAAAAACTGTCCGAGCACGGGATACCTTTCCTTTTTCGTAGCGCTTCTAAATAGTCCAGACGTCATTTCGGTGCCTGTCTGATATGTTCGACCGCTTTCACGAATTGCGCAACGAGGTTACCGATCGAGGAAAAGTCTTTCTTCTCGAGCCATTCTTTCTTGAACACGCTCGCGCCGAAAGCCACGGCATCCGCTCCGCAGGAAAAATACTCCTCCACGTTATCCGGGCGCACGCCTCCCACGGCCATCAGCTTTATCTTGTCGAAAGGCCCCTTCAGCTCTTTGATATACTTCGGCCCGAAAAGGCCGCAAGGAAAGACCTTCACCATAGTGGCGCCCGCGTCCCAGGCATCCAGCACCTCACTGGGCGTAAGGGCCCCGGGAAAGACCGGTATGCCCCTTTCCACGCAGGAAACCGCGACCTCCCTGTCCGGGACAGGCGTGACTATGAACGTGGCGCCCGCCGCCAATGCCTCATCGAGGTCCTTCTTTGAAAGCACGGTACCCGCGCCCACGGCAATGCGCCCGCCGGCAACATCGCGCGCCTTCGAGATCATACGGGCCGCTTCGGGAGTGTTCATCGTTATCTCTATGGTGCCGAGCCCCGCGCCGATGACGGCCTCTATAAGCTCTTCCGTGTCGTCCAGGGACACCCCGCGCACTATCCCCATCAGCGGAAGTTCTTTGAAAAGTTCCGTGTCCATATTATTCAAGTTCGGAGGCGGATAAACTCTCGAAGAACTGCTTGTAATCGTCCTTCTTATCCGTCTTTCTCAGGGCCATGGCCGACCTGGGATGTTCATTGAACATGCCGGTAATGGCATAAGGTATGAGATAGCCCCATTCTATTTTCTCTCTCAGCGGCAGGAATTCTTTCTGGATCACATCGAGTATGGGCCTCAAGTCGAACTTCGGGTTCTTCAGGAACCCTATCAGAAGCTCCAGGGGGCAGTTACCGGCGGCCCTGCCTATACCGTAGATGGTCCCGTCCACGAAATTGCACCCGTCTATGATACCCTGGATGGTGTTGGCATAACCGAGCTGCTGGTTGTTATGGGCGTGCATGCCGACCTCTTTTGTTTTGAGGAATTTTTTGTACTTCTGGACCAGGTATTGTACGTTCTCGGAATATAATGACCCGAAACTGTCCACTATGTACACCACGTGGGCCTTGCTCTCCCTTTCAAGCTGGTCCAGGGCCTCGTCAAGCTCGTTATCCAGCGCCTTTGATATGGCCATGATGTTCACGGAGCCTTCGTACCCCTTATCCACCGCGTCGTTCACCAGGTCTATCGCCTTATCCACATCCTTTACGTAAGTCGCTACGCGGACCATGTCCACGACACTGTCCTTGCACGGCAGTATCTCGTCTTTCTCCACGCGCCCGACGTCCACCATCATGGAAAGTTTCGTGTTCGACTCTATACCATCTATCGCGCGCTTGATCTCGTCCTCATCACAGAACTTCCATTTACCGAACTTATCGGGCGACATTATGTGCTTGGAGCACCTGTACCCTATCTCCATGTAGTCCACACCGGCCTTGGAGATGGCCCTGTAGACCGCCTTCACGAAGTGGTCGTCGAAATAATGGTCGTTAATGAGACCCCCGTCCCTGACCGTGCAGTCAAGGACCTTTATGGCTTCCCTGTACATTTGTTCCCTCCTTAGATCTCAGCGTGAAGTAACCAGATACCAGAAGTCAGAAAACAGAGCACAGAAAACAGAAGTATATTATATGTCATGCGCTATCTGTCGTCTGTTCTCTGGTTACTGGTTACTGGTTACTGGTTACTGGTTACTGGTTACTGGTTACT
>Ga0180432_10000177_pt1 | contig 102890 bp, 185 predicted proteins | sample SS_ome_10_FD_132414 | JGI IMG/M metagenome (GOLD analysis project Ga0180432, IMG submission 132414) | Hypersaline lake sediment archaeal communities from the Salton Sea, California, USA - SS_1_MS_2 metaG | ecosystem: Environmental > Aquatic > Non-marine Saline and Alkaline > Hypersaline >... | reverse complement strand
GAGGTATCGGGATTGCAGGACGTGTGCGTGGGAGAAGGTCTGTTGGCGGTGGCAGAGCAGTAGGAAGCCGTGTGAGAGTTATGCTCCAAGGGGATGTGTAGCTGTGGAGCCGTTGCATGAAGAACGATGTGAGATACAGGTGTCGTCAGTGCGGGAGGATTCATCCGTTGGAAGTGAATCACACCAACCCCCATGACCGATGGTATCACTGCAACAACCTGACGAATTACAGTTTGGTGCCGAAAGGAGCGGTTTTTACTGTCGATGAGCGAGAAGCGGATTATCGGGTGGAATCATTGGCCTGCGGGTGAACTCAAGGCTTGTCCTGATTGCGGTTCGGACAAGTTCTTCGAGGGTCCGTGTGGTGGTATAGCACAGAATGTTGAGTGTGCCGGGTGCGGTCACAAGTTCAACTTGATGGGTCCGTTCGGCGTTGACCGGATTTCCCATGAGCGTCCTGACCCTGACGGCTTCGCCGTGGTGTATAATGAAGAGCGGGCTATGCCTTTGGTGGGTTCGTTCTTCAGGCGGCTGACTGAAAGGATGATGAAATCGACATGAAAAAAGCTGAAGAAATTGATGCTGGTTTTGATGAACTGAACAAGCGGATTGATTCGTTGTCGGCAGACATGGAACAGGGGATGGCGAAGATGGGTTTGATGTTGGAGGCGATTCGGATTTCGGTGAATTGTCTTACCGAATACTCCGAGGGTCTGATTGATGATGGCGAGCGTGCCCGGAAAACCATGATTCGGGTCATCGACCTCCTGCGGGAAGGGTTCGTAAGCGAGCAATAAAAAGCAGAGTTTTGCACAAGGGGTTATGGGATGGAATCGAAGGTAGTTTGCGGGAATGCTCGTGACATATTGAGTAAGGGGCGTAGTGGTTTTGTTCATTGCGTAGTGACATCGCCTCCGTATTGGGGATTGAGGGATTATCATTCGTATCCTCAAGTGTGGGATGGTGAGGATGGGTGTGAGCATGAATGGGGTGAGCGTTTACCTGAGCATCACAAGGGGCAGGTACCGCAGACGAAGTGGAAGAAAAACGAGTCTGTATCGGATGGACAGAATGCGGGAGCCGGGCAGTTTTGCATGAAGTGTGGAGCTTGGTATGGACAATTGGGGTTGGAGCCGACGCCTGATTGCGGTAGACCACTTATGGAAATGCGTCCTGACTTAAGCGAGAAAGACAGGGAGTATGTCTTAGGCGAATTACGCGAACTTGGACTGATTGACGAGGCGTGATTTATGAGTGCAAACAGTAGAGCCGCAAGTGGGACAGCAGTATTTTTTTCGACATTCCGGGCAGTATTTTCGAGGATTGCGAATTTTGAACTCTTTCCCGCATTTTTGACAGACCCTAGAACGACCGCTCCATTCACTCCAGACTGGTTTCTTGCCACCGTGTGCCCTTCTATGGCAATTCTGACAAAGGGTCAAGCCGTTGTCTGGATCGTAGCGTCCTTCTTCATAATCAGCGTATGCCCTTATATGGTGGACATTCAAGATGACATTCTCACCTTCGCCATTTTTTGCCCCACATTGCTGGCATGTATAGTTATCTCGCTTCAAGACGGTATTTACGAATGTTTTATACTCTTGGGATTTGTATCTGGCTTGTCTTTCTTTGGCACAACCTCCTTTCCACATCGGGTGGTTCTCTCCGACGAGATGTGTGTTTCTAGGAGGTATATTTCCAGCCTGCTTGACGCCTTTACTTATTGCGGCTCTATGCTCCTCGGAAAGTTCACGACCAGAGAGGGAATTGGAAATCTTCTTGCGTGTTTTATCGGACAGTTTCCTACCAAGACACCGTTTGTTGCCCATAGACGCTTGGGATATTTTCTCTCGCACGGAATCCCTTTTGGCGGGGTTGTTGATTTTGTTCCGATGCTTGGTTTTACAGGAATTCGAGCAAAATTGAGCACCTCGACCCCTGTAGTGTTTACCACACTGTTCGCAGATTTTTTCATAATACTTAGGCATGATGATAAGATAGCAAAAGGAAAAGTAGGATGCAACCCCAAATGACCATTCCCGAGTATCGAATTCCATCTCATTTGCGAAAGTATTTTCGACACAAAACTTGTGGGTCGTGTTATGTATGTCATTTGGTACGGGTATTTCGTGGGGTGAAGCGGGTGCTTCGGGATGACGGGGTGTTATGGCTGAACATTGGGGATACTTATTATGGCGGCAAGGGAGCCAGCAATTATGCGTTTCAGAGGCGTCGAACGAGTTCTTCGGAGCAGAAAGAGTATCACAACATTTTAGCGGGTAAGGGCGAGATGCGACCACAGGATGCCCCTCATCCTTTTCTCAAGCCTAAAGACCTTGTGGGCATACCTTGGCGGGTATCGTTTGCATTGCAGGCTGATGGCTGGTATCTCAGGAATGCCGTGGTGTGGCATAAACCGAACACGATGCCTCAAAGTGTGAAGGACCGCTTGACGTGTTCTTACGAGCACATTTTTCTGCTGACCAAATCGAAGAAATACTTTTTCGATGCCGAGGCAATCATGGAGGATGCCCTTACGAACGTTCCTTGCAAGACATGGAAGGAGAAGGCGTATAACCAGTCGATGTTGAATAAAAAACAACGTCATGGGGTCAAGGGAAGACCCTCTGGTGTTGCAGGATACTCTATTCGAGGGAAAAAGAACAAGCGTGATGTATGGACAATCCCCACCAAGCCGGGCCAGTGGGATTTCTGCTACAACTGCAAAACAGTCTACGAGGGAAAACAGAGAAGAAAAATCATCAAAAAGGGCAAGCTGAAGGTTTGTCCTGAGTGTGGTTGTATGGACAAGTGGGTTGACCATTTCGCCATGTTCCCGCCTGATTTAGTTGAGCCGTGCATATTGGCTGGTACATCGGAGAAGGGGTGTTGTCCGCAATGTGGGGCACCGTGGAGACGGGTGGTACAGAAGGGTGAGTCTGATTCGGAGCAGAAGTGGGAGCCGTCGTGTTCTTGTGGCGATTCCCTTGACCCCATCCCCTGTACCGTCCTCGACCTCTTCTGCGGCTCAGCAAATACAGGCGTCGTCGCCACAAAACTCGGAAGAATTTTCATCGGAATTGACATCAAGGATGAGTATGCTTGTCTTTCGAGGGCGAGGTTGGAGAACATGGGGGCTATGGGATGAGTGTTCTCGGGGTTTGTCATGGTGGTCCGTTGTTCTGTACGTGGGGGCGTATTGATTTCGGGGGCAGTTTGGGCAAGTGGGTGATTGCCCGCAAGAGTGATGGTGCGGTGGTATCGCAATTTGTGATGGGCCGGGGTGACATTCTGATTTTCAAGACGCCCCTGAAGGCTGCCCGGTTCCTTGAAGGGCACGAAAAATGGGTTGGGGAAGGTAAGGCAAAGGCGTTGAGGGGCAAGCCGTGCCTGCTTCGGCTTCACAACGTCCATTACAGCGACCACACGCCCCGTGAGGGGGCTTCGAGGCATCGGCTCGGGCAAGGACAAGGGGCGAGGCACTGGCGTTATGTGGGGCGATTCAGGGGGCTTGAGTGTTTCGACTGGTTTCCGCCGAAAGAGTGGGAGGGAACGACGTACAAATGGTTCGAGTACAACTGGGCGAGGGCTCCGTGGGTCCGTTGGGAGGTTGAAGAACGTGAATTTGATGAAATGGACCGCATCGAGGGTCGGTTGTGGCATTACGGGAACCGGGAAAACCTGAATCCGACGGCACGAAAGCGGGTTTCCGAGATGGAGAAACGTCTGGACGTGTTGCGACGGCGGCGTGAGCAAAGGAAGAAGGGAAAATGAAGCCGGGGCGATGCGAGTTTTGTCGTGGAAGGGGCTGGGTGCGTGATGATGTGAATGAAATACGCGGGACCATGCTCAGAAAACCATGCGAGTTTTGTCGTGGCCGGGGATACATTATACCGGAGGGGGTAGTTTTCGTCAGGGATGAGTGCAGGACCGGTGACATATTGGTGTCGTAATTGCGGAAGGCGAGTGTTGTTGCCGGTGAATGACGAGTCTCTGGTTTGCCAGTGTCATGTGAAGGTCGCCGAGTGGAAAACGAATGTGGCCAGTCCGCCAGAAGGCGTGGTTTTTATCAGAGATGAAGTACGGGTGTGAAGATAAGCAGGTTGTATCCGGGTACGGTTGAGTATGTGACTCGGCGGTGCCAGTCGTGTGGGTATGCTGGTCCACCTGTCACGGAGGAAGAGGATGACTACAAGAACAAGTGTCCGGTCTGCAATCAGGTGATGTGGTCGTGCTTCGTGGACTGTCCAAGGGGCAAGGTGGTGGTGGCGGGCGAGGAGAAGCTCGGGAAGGGTTCAGGGGGCGTGTAAGAGGCATTATATTTCCGGTTATGAGCCAGATAGGCGTATAAGAGGCACTATATTTCCGTTTATGAGCCAGATAAGTGACAAGAGTACCATGCGTTGCCGGTCGTGCGGACGAGGTATGCGGGGTTGTGCCTGTCTCAACAAGAATGTCGTCCGTGTACCAAAGGGCGTGATTTTTTCTGTCGATGGGCATGACGTGACTCCTGCCGCATTTGAGAAGCGATGCGGCATCTGTGGCAAACTCTGTGAGAAAAAACGCACGGAACGTATCATCCCTCGATGTGATTGTGGGCCTGCGACGGCGAGCACGCAGCGTGGTCGTGAGGTGAGCAAGGCGGAATGGGTTCGGGCACAGGTGAGGGTGCCTGCCGGGTCTGTGCATGTGATTGAGGAGGCGGTTGATGGGGCCTGATGATTATTGGATGGAGATTGTTGCCCATGCGGCGTGTGGTTGGATACGGTTCACGTGGGTCAAGGAAGGTCATCGTGCTTTGTTCCCGGACGAGGAAATCTGTCCGGTTTGTAGGGAGAGGGCTGAGCGTCAGTCGTGTGTTGACGGCTTGAGTTTTACTCCGGCTCCGGGCTGTGTGGCAGTTTTCTACGAGGAGCGGGTGTGAATGTCTGGCGTAGATGGCATTGTCGCAGGTGTGGATTCTGGGATGATGCCGAGGCTCCGTTTGTTCCGAGTGGCACGATGAAATCGCTTCTCATGGAGATGCAGGGAGCTTCAAAAACCGACAATACTCGGTGCCGGAAATGTGGCGGGACGAGTTGTGCTGCTTTCTTTGTTCATCCGGTTGGTTGTGTTGTTGTGGATGAGGAACGGACTGCATGAAGTCTCTGGGTGGTGATTGGGTGTGGGTTGTCTGGCGTTGCCTTGAGTGCGACTACATCAATACCGAGACGTATCCACCTCATCATGTGGAGATGTATGTACGCAAGTTGGCGAAGCCAATTATGGGAGATTGTTACGAGTGTGGCAATCGTAGTTGGACTGTGGAAACGCAAGGCTCGCCGGAGGGGATACCTGCCACTTGGGACGAGGAACCAGCGTGAAGTGGTGGCGTAGATGGCATTGTCGTTCATGCGGTTTCTGGAACAACAACGAAATGCCGATTCAGAAGGGAAGCCTGTGGACTGCCGTGGTGAGTGACATGCACCAAATCCAGAAAACGACAATGACCCGCTGCCAGAAATGCGGCGAGAAAAACTCTCGCTTTATCATTCATCCGGTTGGGTGTGTGGTTGTTGACGAGGAAGAACTCGAAAGGTTTTTCTGGTCTGCTGTCAGACATCATGGTGATGATAATATGACGGACACGGAGATTGTCTGGGTCTGTGGAAAGTGTGGAGCACCTACTGTTGGCGAAAAGTGGACTTGTCAGGCGTGTGGTGCTGGGGCTGGAGGGGCAACAGAGGGTGCCGCTTTCCGTTCGCCAAGGGGTATAGTTGTCGTGACGGAGGAAGAAGGGGCAGGAGCATGAAGTTGGAAAAACAGAAGTCGTTGTTTGACCGTTACCGTTGCAAGCGGTGCGGAGCTTTGAGTTTTGTGAATACCCACACTGCGAATGCCATCCGTGGATGTTTTCATCACTGGCAGATATGCTGGATATTCTTGGGACCGGTTCCCTTGGGTTCAGTTTTCGCTTGGCATGAAGAAGCCGTCTGAAAAACGCTGTGGGTTTTGTGGTCTCATTGTTGTACCCATGACGGGTATGACAATAGACGACCTTTTTGACCCACGGTGTGAATGTCGGGAGGCTCTCAGGATGGATGGAGAAATCTTGCAGAACGCCCAGACGGACTGTCCGGTGGGTTCGGTTATGGTGGTCGATGAAAAACAGTGTGGATATTGCGGGTCGGGTTCGTAGTTATTGTAGGAATTGCGGTCGGCTGATTGCGAACTCGGCATTTGGGTGGTCTCATTTCGGCGGTCATTTTCGCTGTGCCGTGGTTGACCTTCCTCTTGATTCCCTTCTTGATACCAAGCACGCCGAGCCGATTCCTTCGGGTGTGGTTTTCATTCATCAGGAGCACGAGATATGAGGCGTCGTGCTGTGAGGCTTCGGTGTCGGCATTGTGCCAAGTTGATATTGGGCTCGTCGATTCTTGGCAGTTGTCGGTGTGTCAATGCCGACTTCACTGTTTTGCCGTCTCCGGGAGAATCTTCTCGAACAGCTTGCCCGGAGGGTATAATCATGGTGGTGAAAGAGGAACGAGGTGATGTGGGCGAGCGAGACGCCGAGGGATTGTGAGGACTGTGCCTTGTGGGTGGTGGGCAAGTGTGAGCCGCCCATGATGCGTGTGGAGCCTTGTATGGGGTACGTGCCGGTAGGGGCTGTCGTGGTAAGGGAAGAGCGGGTTCAACGTCACAGGGGCGATTCTGGCGGTCCCTGTAGGCATTGTGGGATGCCTACCCGGTGGAGTCTTGCTGGTGGTGGACGGTGGACTCATTTGAGGTCGTCCGAAGGGGGATGGCAGCGTTGGTGTAAAGCGAAAAGGACAGTTGCCAAGTCTTTGCCGCCCGGCGTAGTTTTCATATTCGGGGAGGAACGGGATGACGGAGCGGGAGAAAATCACGAAAATTGCGAAGCGGTGGTTGTACCCATTTCCGTGTGACGGGTGTAGCCGGGTCGTCAAGCAGTTGGAAGAGAAGTTCGGACCCGTGACTGAAGGACGGTGGCCGAAGTATGTTATCTTGGCTGATGGCGTGACATACCGGATTATAGACACATTCTGGTATTCCATTCGTACACAAGATGATTGGATTCGGGAGTGGAACCCGTATGAGAAGCCCGAAGATGCCTTGGAATTGATGGCGGCTATGCAGCCGGTTATTGTGAAGTACGAGGAAGGTGTCTGGTATGCCGAGTCTCACGGCGAACATTGTATCGGGGATAGATTTGAGTTGGCCGTGACCGGGGTCGCATTGGCGTTGGCTCGATGACGTTCAAAATCAAGGAGGGTTGGGAACATCGTTGTGGCTTTTGCGGCTGTGAAATTGACGGCGATGAAAACCCTTGTTGTTGCACCTGTCCATTCGGGAGCGACCCATATCCGATTGGCTGGTTGGTGAAGCACGACAAAGCCTCAGTGTTTTCGCCGGAAGGTTGTATTGTGCCCGGCAGTGAAGAGCTTGATGTGGAATGGCTGCCGAAAAATGACAAGCAGGCTTGAGCATAGGTTGTTGCGGCATGGGACGTTCAATGGTCCTGTTGACCCTGCGATGATTGCTTTTGCTCAGCGACAATATGCCATGGCTCTCAAGAGGACCAAGCACGAGCGTCGGAAGGATGGGCGGGAGGACTGGATACCGTTTGCCCGGAAAAACTTCCTTGCGGAATGTCCGGTCGGGTGTGTCAAGCCGTTCAATGAGGAAGTTATGTGACGACAGCCCGGTGTGGTATTTGTGCCAAGCGGATTGTTCCGTGGAATAGCGAACACTGGCGAGATATGGACGAGTGTGGTTGTCAGGCTGGTCCGAAAGGCAGACTACTCAAGACGTTTTTTGAGTGGGATGAAATGCGTACTGAGTGTCCTGACGGTGCTGTTATGGTGGTTCGGGAGCAATTGTTGGCTCGTGCCCCGAGCAAGATTGGCTATTGTGAGTCGTGTCGGATGCCATGGGAGACGTGTTATTGTGCAGCCCATTCCGTGACGTGGGTTCCGGTGAATAGTGTTGCCGTTTTCTGTGAGGAAGTGGTTCCGTGAAAGAGCTGGGTACTACCGATAAGGTTTCACACGGTCCCGGTCTTGGTTATTGCGAACAGTGCCGTGCCGTGTGGAAAACGTCATGTATTTTCGAGGGGCACGATGTTTTTTGGGTTCCGCAGGGAGTTGTTGTCGTTTTCAAAGAGGAAGAGGTTCCGTGAAAACAATGTGTCTGCATTGCGGGCGGGTTGCTCGTTCCATGAGGCGTTCTCCGGCGGTTCCAGAGCCGATGCCGCAGTGTACTTGTGGGTCGATTGATACCTTCAAGATTGAAGACGGCGTGGCTTACGTGAAAATGGAGGAGGTTATCAAGCCCACGGTATTGCGGTGCGGGTTTTGTGCCAAGTCCTTGTGGTCGGAGAGGGACGTTTCGGAGTTTTGTCAGTGTCTTACTCGCATGGCTGGTAGGAGTTTCGGTATGTGGAGTCTTTCGAGGACGGAGTGTCCGAAAGATGTGGTGATGGTGGCGATGGAGGTTGTTGCATGAGGGTAGATTTTGAAAGGGAGGAACGGGCATGACCGATGATGAGAGAAAAGAGGTTATAGAGGCGATTTGTTGTTGGGCCGAGGACAACGAATTCGATGTGACGTTTTTGGGCACACCACAGGACCGGCATCTGTATGCTGATGCTATTGTGGGCACGGTGGACAGTCCGCGTCCGGCAATCGTGTATCTGCGTAGCAAGGTCATCGAGGTGTTGCGGTCGATGGGTTCCGGGGATTACGAGGAAGCCGTGGAGATGTATGAGTTCAACACGGTACGGACACTTCCTTACATCAAGGACGAGGAGGGACCGTTTATCCTTGTCGATGACATCATCATCTGAAAACTGTTTGGAGTTCCCGTGTCGGTAGCCAAAGACTATACAAGAACAGTGGGGTTTCTCTTTAGTACGCACAACCCCCGTTGTAATCACTGCGGGAATCTCTATCTCGTTGGGTGTGAATGTGACACGGCGAATGTGAAGCCCGTCTGGGTTCCCAAGGGCACGGTACATGTCACCGGAGAGAAGCGAATAGTCTGTTGCACGCAAATGACGCGAAACGTGCATTATCGCGGCAGTTATCCGCCAGTTGGGGCGAAAACCATGTCGGACGTGCAGATAGAAATGGCGAGGCTCCCGGAAGCCAAGAATGAGCTACGAGGATGGTGTGTTTTCATTGAGCAATACAAGGGACATCGGGCTCGTGTCAGGCGGCTTATGCGTAGGGTCAGGGGTCTTGACGAAATCGAAGCGGCTCAGATGCTGGAACGGCTTGACAATTGCCCGTACCATACGGTGGTTGTAGCTCAGGAGTGCAGGGTATGAGATACACGGAAGAACGACGGGCGTACAAGTTGTTGCGGTTGAGGAAAAATGGTGAGCTTGCTTCGCCGTTCATCAATCGGCGTCCCGCGTTGCCCTTGGGGGTCTGGCTTCAGGCGTTTGATTTTCGCACCAAGGGTTTTGCTCATCGTCCCGGATGGCATTGTTGTCATGCCCCGGAGGCTCCCCATATCGGTATGGCAGGTCGTGTGTGGGCCGAGGTTGTCATCCGGGATTATTACCATTTTCAGAGACCGAAAAATCAAGGCGGTTTATGGTTCATCGCCGAGTGGATGAGAATAGAGCGGGTGATGTGATGGCTGTTTACGTTGACTTCGGAAAAATACCATACGGCAGGATGCTGATGTCACACATGCTTGCCGATTCCGAGGAAGAACTGTTGGCTATGGCAGACACAATCGGGGTTGCCCGTAAGTGGATACAGCGTCCGAAGGGAAAACCTGTTCATTTCGACATCTGCCAGTCAAAACGTGCTCTTGCTGTGAAAAACGGGGCTCGGGAAATAGGTCGTCGTGAATTTGTCGAACTGATGAGGAAACAGCGTGCGGGCTGACAGGGATATGGCTGATGGTTACAGGTATGGCAGGACTTACCTGTGTCGTCACTGCGGGGAGATTATCACGATTCACAACCACGAATGGCAACATACGGAGAGGTGGGGTTTTGGAACGGCATGTGTGAAGAGAGGTAGTGGTTCAGCCGGTAAGCAGGCTCATCCAGTACCCTTCGGGACGGTGCATGTCTTCGACGAAGAACTGGTTAGTGGTCCCTATCAAAACTTGATGAGGAAAACTGCTTTCGAGGTACGTTGCGAGTTATGCTCGAAGCTGGTCAGTGTGCGTGACGATGCTAAGATTTTAGGATGGTGCCATTGTGAGGGGACCAGCGGCATGAACGGGAAGCATAGACAAGTCGTTCCGACCGGAGTGATTCTGCCCGGCAGCGAAAACCCGGTCAGTATTGGTTCCACGTAGAAATCGTTTCACTCGGTACAGATTGTTCTTGTGTGAAACGGATAATTGTGCGAGGGTCCGTTCATGGACAAAGCTGAGCAAGGCAGAGCGAAGAAGCGGATAGCGATAGCCTTACGTCGTTTTCTGTTGGGTTCGTATCCTTCGTGGCGGTACGAGAGGATATTCGGGTGTGATAGTGAATATCTCAGGGCGTTTGTCGAGCATCAGTTTACGGGCGGCATGTCGTGGGAGAACTTCACAACGGAATGGCAGGTAGGTCACGTTGTGCTGGTTAGCTTCTTTGACCAGACGAATAGAGCGGAGACATCTATCTGTTGGAACTGGGTAAACATTCGTCCCGTTCAGAGCGAGCATGTGCGTTCATGGAATCCTGTTTTGGCTCGCAATATCCTTTTGAACCGCAAGAGGCATTTTTCTTCTAACGATGTTGTTGAGCTATTGTTAGCTCGACTGAACGAGGTGGCTGGTTACCGGGAGGGAGGGTCGGACGCTGACTGGTCCACCTTCACGGTGGAAAACCAGCACGATATTCCATTGGAGGTGGAAGATGGATAATGAAGAGCAGGAGGTTGGTATGAGAGAGGTAGAGGAAATCAAGGTCAGGCAGAGCGGGGGCGGATTAGGACGGGCGGTGTGGCTGGTGATGGCATTCATTATGGTTGTCCTGTTCGTCTTCACTGCGACAACTCCGATTGATGAGATTCTTTGTGAGGGGTATCTCAATATCGGGCGTCGTGTGGATGGTTCCCCCACGATGAGGCAGTTCGCAGGTATGGCAAAAGCCGTCCAGAATCAAGGGAACGGTCTCAATGAGATGATGAATAAGCACAACGCCTTGGTGGGAGGCATTCGCGGTGACGTGAAGAATTTGGACGACAAGATAGGCAGCACGCGGGTCGCCTTGGGCAGTAGGATGGCGACTATTGAGGAGACACTGATTGAGCTTCACGGGCTTGAAATGTGGACTCAGGCGAAGTCCAACGCACTTGAGCGGATAGCGAGTGAGCCCGCACTGGAACCGAAAAAGGTCAAGCCGGAGGATGGTAATGAAGACGATAACGGTGAATGATGCGGTTGTGGTGTTGAATGAGGCTTTCAGGGCAGACCCGGAGGCTATGTCTGCTTTGATTGAAACCCGAGTGTCCTGTAATGAGTCTTTGGCTTCTCATCCGACCATTCAGGTGTTAGCAGGGGAAGATGGGAGCAACCCCAAGGTTGGATTACTGGGTATTCTCAACGGACTTTTCGGTGTTCGTGGGGATGGAAGGGGTCATATTGAAGCGACCTATGACGACAGTTCTGGCTCTTTTGCGGGATTTCGCGCTGGGCCAGCAAAAGACACCTCCGATTCTTGAAAATCCCAAGTTTATTGTCTGTCCCAAATGCGGGGTGGTGAACCAGTGGGGGTGGGCTGACTCTCTGGCTGGGATTATTCAGTGCGATAACTGTTTTCATGGGGGATTTATTCAGGATTTTACCTGTGATTATCCTTCCGGTGTCGCTGTGGTGGTGGAGGAAACCCGATTGTGAAAACTCTATTTCAAGTCTTTCCCAAGTACGCCCGGCCTATCAGCAAGAACAAATTGTACTGGGGAACGGATAAGGGGACTGTGCATAGTTACATCAAGATATATGAGTGGTTTTTCTCCCCCGTTCGTGAAAAAGTTGAGCGGGTGTTAGAGATAGGGATTCAAACCGGTGCCTCGCTGCAAATGTGGCGTGAGTATTTTCCTCGGGCCGAGGTTCACGGTGTGGACATAAAAAGGTGTCCTCGGAAGTTTTTACCTGCAAACAGAAAGCGGTTGGTTTTTCACAAGATGGACGGGAGGGATGTGGAGGCTGTCAATGGGGCATTCGATGACGAGTCGTTCGATATTATCATTGATGACGGGTGTCACCGTGCTGCTGTTCAGGCTGCTGTTGTGTGTAACTTCTGGTCGAAGTTGAAGTTGGGAGGGATGTATGTTGTCGAGGACGTTTCCGCTCCCAGTATCGTTTTGAACAGCTTGGTGAAGGTGGGGGCGTGTGCGGGACTTTTCAGTTTGGAGCACGAGAGACCGAATAAAGAGGACAACAATCTTATCGTGGCGTTGAAACATGGGCGATAAAAACTGGTATGACGGTAGGTACGTTCGAGCCGAAAACGGTCGTTGTATTGATGCGGCGATTCACGACATTTGGGCTCATCCCTGTCCGTCGTCTGACATCGAAGCCTTCGGTGATAAAAACAGACTCGTTTTGGGATGGCGGTGCAAGTGTGGTGCTGCTTGGGAGATGCGTTTGATTGACGTTCAGAAGGGAGGGCGTGCTTCTCGATACTCGGAGGAAATCAGAACTGAGCAGGGGAGGCAGCGACTTGTCTCCGTTTTCAGGGAAGCCATTGTTCCACGGTGCGAAGAGAGGCTGAACCCGGTAACAGCCCGGCTGATAACGAAAAAGGATTGGTTGTGGGCTGTCGGGGAATACATGCGGGTGTATTCCGTTGACGATTATCGTGAGGCTCGCAGGCAGTTGCTTCGCAGGAGGTGTCCGAGGGGCGTGGCGGGAGTTTTTGACGAGGGACAAGTGTGAATGGTTCAAGTCATTGTGCCCTGTGCGGAAAATGGACGACTATCTACCATACAAATTGGAGTGTTCCTGTTGAAAAAAGCCTGTGCCATGTCTGTCACACAATTCTGACCGAGAAGCGGCAGAAGGTGCCTGCTGGATGTGTTTTCGTGTGGCTTGAGAAATGTCTGGGGTTTGGTTGTGAAGTTCAGCTTGCGTACTGATGATGGTCTTCTCCCGATTTCCGACAAGGTGACAGAACAAGATGTTCGGCGTTGGTTCCGCGAAGATTTCACTGACCGGGAAAAGTACGAGATTTTGACCGGGAAAATTGTGCCGGACGGGACGGCGTTTGTGAGTGACGAGGAGACGGATGCGGGTAACGGAGATATGCCGATGTAGTGAGTGCGGCGTTCGGATTGCCTTCATCGCTCACGGTGACGGGAGTGCTGCGAACCAATACATGCTTGGGCGACATTCCGTTGATTGTCCCAGCTTGAAGGGAGAGGGTACTTGGTGGCGTCCTGTGGCAAACCTAATAGGTGTCGTGGTGATTTGGAATGAGCAGATTGATACCAGTATTGAATCCGGGAGCATGGCGATGTAGTCATTGCGGGAGGCAAGTGACTCATGTTTTTCGTGTCACCGGAAAAAGGGCGACGGGGGTTTGCTCGGTTTGTTCGGGCAATGTTCCAGCGATGGAGATACCGAAGGGTTGCGTATTCATTGTCCGGGAAAAGGCTCTTCCTATGGTGTCTTCCGAAAAGATGGAAGCCCAACACGGAACGAGTTCCATTTCCGCTTTTCGAGATTGCTTGCAATCCCACCATCAAGCTCTCTGATATCAAAGCTCGACGGTTCAACATCGTGGAGCCACCCCTTGGTTGCGTGGTTGTGACTGACGAGGAATGGATATGTTCGGTTCCCGAGGAAACCATCACGGTGTAGAATGGCACAGAGCAATAGAGAGCTTCTGAACCTGATTCACCATACGGAGGAAATCCTCAAGGGGACCAAAATCTGTGCTTTTTGTTTTAGGAAACCACCGGAGCACCGATTGGTCGTGAGATTTGATGGCGATGTGCCTCATTGGTTTTGCCCTAATTGCGGACGAGAATGGAAGGAAAGGAGAGAGTGGCTTGGTCCAGAAGGGACAATCACGCCGTTCGATGAGGAAGTCGTGGGGGTGGGGGTGGCGGTGCAAAATCTGAAGATACAGGCTGAGGAAGACCGTCGGATATTTGAGGAAATCGACAAGGCGATGGTGCCGAAAGGAAGTGTGTGGGTGAAGGACGAAGACAATCTCGGACAGGCTTTTGACCCGGACACCATTTCGGTTGAGACTTTGCGAATGATGGACAAGGCGGCGAAGAATTTTCGTCGGAGCGTGTTGTGCGTCGTGCCGATGCAAGAAGAAAGGGTGAATTATGGAGATGGAATTAGCGTATCTGGCAGCACCCCTGTCGCATCCCGAAATAGAGGTGATGCAGTCTAGGGTTGAAGCTATCAACCGGGCGACGGCTCACCTCTTTGAGAAGGGCGTGGCTGTTATCTCTTTGGTCGGTCAGTGCTGGCCAATATCGCAACAGTGTGGTCTCAGAACGGATTTCGAGTGGTGGCGTTGGTATAACAAGGCTGTGATTTCCCGGTGTGGTCGGGTCATCATTCTCAAGCTGGACGGATGGCAGGAGTCGATTGGGGTCAAGGGAGAAGTCGAGATTGCCGAGGAATTTGGAATCCCTGTTGAATACATGGAGCCGGTGTGAATCGCTCCATTCTCGTTAATCCCAAGCGAGTCACTTCATGGCTTCTGTTGCGATGTGTAAAGTGTGGTCGCACGGACATGGCTCTCATCAGGGGATTGTTCTCCGAAGGTGGCACGTGTTGTGGTCAGGACATGTCTGAATCTCTTGTCCCTGACCGTGTGGTGTGCGTGTGGAATGAAGAGCGGGTGACTGTTGTGGAGCACGGTCTTGTTGCTCGTCGTGTTCCCGGTGGCAACTTCCGTGTTTATCGTAATGGGGAAGAGTGCGGGCGGTTCTTTGACCCGAACAGGGTGTGCCCGGATGAGTGCCGAGTGACGGTCTTCGGTGTTCCCGGAGAAGCTGAATGTCGGTACAGAGTGGAGGGGATTGTGATGGCACATGACGAGGAGCGTTTGACGTGAGAAAGAAGAACTACGCGGCGGTTCGCATCCGCAAACAATTGGAGAGGGCGGCTGAACAGGCTGGCTTCGGTGTGCCGCTTCGAGTGAGTATGACTTACTGGGCTCACATGCGTTCCAACATTCGTAAGGAGACCCGTCAGGAAACACGGGTCGAGCACCAGAAGGACGGTATCGTTGGCAAGTGGAACGGGCACGTGATTTTCGCCCTTGCCGGTAATCCCGATGAGCCGCTTCCGCACCCCAAGGGTCTTGAGATTCTGGAGACGATTGCTGCCGAGAAGCGTGGTGAGAAGAAGGCCCGTGACGACGAGCAACGCGAGATAGACCGATTTCTTGAGGACTTTGAGTTTGAGAACATTGAATGAAAGAGTGTCCGAACAGGGAGTGCCCGGATTATGATATCATTGGCAGCGAACATTCCTGTCGGGCTGGCAGGCTTCCACAATACTGTGAGCGGGCGAGGAAGTGGCATTGTGGGGCGGTGGTTGTCCGTGATGAAGAGGTGGACGACGGCACCCTTCCGAAGACATCGCGTGGTTCGATACTGTTGTCGCTGTCATCGGAGGGCTTACGGTTGTGATTGTGCTTGGGTTGTTGCATCCAATATAGCGGCACGCTGTCAGGACTTTGCTCAGGCGTCCCGACTGTATAGGACAAACACGTTTGACGATGCCGGGTGTGTGGTCGTGAGGAATGAACATCCATGTTGATGACGGAGGAAAATGCGAAAGCTATGGAGAGAGCCGTATCTGCGGCGGAAAGGGGACGTGTTCGCTGCAAAAAGTGCGGTAAAAGATTCTTCAGCATCTTCCAGATTTGTGAATGTGGCGGGAGGGCGACAATGGTTCTGCCGGGCTGTGTATGTGTTGAGGAAGAAACTCTTTTTGAAAGGCTTGGGGTATGAAGGTTTCCGTGGTTATCGTGACGTACAATCGACCGTTCATGCTTGGACCTTTGATTTGCCAGCTACGGGAGCAGACGGTTCCGGTCGAAATTGTCGTGGTGGACGATGGGAGCAAGCAGGCAATCCCATGTGGTGACCGTTACCTGTGGCGGACGGATGACGGGTATCATCGGACATGGATGGTCAATCGCGGCGTGGAGTTAGCTTCCGGTGATATTGTGATTTTGTTGGACGACGACATACGCCTGAAAAGCCGGACGTGGGTGCGGGCACATTTGGATGTTTTCAAGGACGCTCATGTTTCCAGAGGGACGTTCTATATGGGGCGTTACAACGACGGCGTGTTCGAGCAGACCTCTCCCTACATCTTCGGTTTGCCGGGCACGTACTGGTCCAGTGTCAATGTCGCCATGCTGAAGGATGTGTGGCACGCGGTCGGAGGTTACGACGAACAGTTCGATGGGGCTTATGGGTTTGAGGATGTCGATTTCGGATTGAGGGTCAGGGAAGCCGGGTTCAGGATTGGGAAGGCTGGTTCAAGTGCGATAGTAGAGCATATCGGGGAGCCTTACTGCGGGGATGATGAATCCCTCATGGATAGAAACCGTAAGCTGCTTGAGAATAAGTGGGGTGATTCTGTGGACAAACTCATGGCAAGAAGTGGTGGGGGCGTTCCCGGATGAAAGAAAGGTTCTCTACGAAGATTGTTGTGGAGTGCTGTTGCAACGATTGCAAGCGTGAGTGGGACATGACAGCGACTATCGGTTTGTACGGGAAGATTCATGCCGTGGGGCTTTGTCCTTCTTGCGGAGGGACGCCGCATTATGTTCGGCAGAAGACTGTGGCTTGGCCAACGGGTCGAGTGCTCGTGACGGAGGAAGCCGAGGCACCCTTGAAGCCGGGACCGGTTCTGGAGGCGAACTGGTGATATACTCGCTTCGTGATGGGCATTGATTTGATATGAACGTGTTTAGCCAGCTACGGTCATGTGATGAGTGCGGCGAGCTTTGTCTTCACAAGGAAAGGAATCAATCGTTTCGTGATGGCAGGGTCCGGGCGTGCCCTATTTGTTTCAGCTTTTGTGTCGAGAGGGGTCCGACCTATCAGGGTTTATGCCTCGACTGTGACCGAGGCGATGTCCTTCGCCGAATGTGGGTCGAATACGATTCTTCCGCAGTAGCCGTTGTCCACGAACACCTTACAATGGTGAATACGTGAAGGCTTGACTGTTTGGGAACCAAAATCATTGTAAGGTATTGTTACGGTGTAGTTTATGAAAGAAACCTCTTGTCTTTGTTTCCGTGTTTGATAGACTTCATTTGAATCTGCGTTTTAACTGCTGGTCGGTCTGGCAGGGCGTGGAGTAAAGGAGAAGCAGCATGAAGAAGTTGCTGTGTTTGAGTCTGTTGGCGTGTCTGTTGGTAAGTCCTGCTCTTGCTGCTACCAACACGGTCAACATCTCGTGGATGAACCCGCAGGTCGATGTCGAGGGCAATCCGCTGCCTGATGGTGCGATTGCCAGTTACGACGTACTTGTGGGGGACAGTCAGGATATGGTTGGCGCGGAGGTCGTGGAAAACGTGCCTCCGGCAACCGAGCCCAATGGCGACGGGGATTATGTTCAGACGGCATCCCTTCCGCTTGGCAATGGTGTGTGGTACATCAGTGTCAGGGCTATTGACGTTATCGGGCAGGTGGGTCCGCTCAAGGCTCCGGTTGTCCATACGACGCTGGTAGCTCCGGGCGAAGTACGCGACCTGAAGATTGTCACAGTCTCGGGGAGCGTGGTAACCGTTGGAGTCAACGTCAACGTGGGCGAATGATTCCTTTCTGGAAAAAGGTTCTCGTCAGTGCCGTCTTTATGGCGGCACTGACGGTTCACTCCTTTGCAGCCACTAACGAGTACGGCTACCCGTACTACCCTGTCGGTCAAACGGGCACCGTTACACTGACTTGGGATGCTCCTATCACGGGGCCTGATACATACAAGGTGACAAACGAATGTGGCTGTGTGCAGTGGGAAGGGGGCGTGCCTTCAACCAACATTGGTTTTTATGAGGTTGGGTGGGCTACGAATGACTCCGGGTATTACAATTTCTCGATTTCCGATTCCAATTTCCCGGCTGGTTGTGGAATCAAAAGTGTAGCTGGTAATGTTCTCACTGCGGCGGTCGAGTTGGTCAGGGAGGATGTCTATTTCTTCGGAGTCCGGGCTGGCAAATATGGGACGAACTCTGTTCCGACCGTGCGTAGTGATTGGTCATGTCAGCTTATTTGGTTCAGCGTCGTTCATGACCTTGAGGTTGACCCACAACCGGGTCTTTACTACTTTCCCGTTGATGTGGTCCTGACTAACAGGGCGTGGACAAAGGGCATAACGTGTGGAAAGCCACTGACGAATCGTTTCATACGGGCGTTCTATACGCTTGATGGCAGCTTGCCGACTACAAACTCAGCTATCTACAATGGTCCGATTACGTTTACCAGTAACACGTTTCTGACGGCGGCGGCGGCGAATCAGGCAACAAATGTTCACTGGTCACAACACTTTATCAGGGGAGAGTATCGCCAGTATGCCGCTCCTGATGGGGTGAGAGGGTTAGCGGTTGTCGAGTGATTGATTTGTACTGATGAGTTCTGATTCCATTCAGCCCGACCTAGATGAACTGGTTCGTATTCTCGAACAGCCTGACAAGTATTGCTTTGCTGGGTACTACGAGGGGGACGGGACAGCTTCCAATCCGTCTTTGTTGTACTTCCGGGATACGACCGTCAAGGGTGCGTGCGTAATGACGGTCAAACTTCCTCCTTTGCTTACACAGTGCGTCATCCTTTCCGCGATGAGCATTGTCGGTGGGATGTTGAAAGACTTGTCTATCCCTACTGCTCTCAAGATAGGGAAATTCAGGAACCGTCCATCGGTGCCGGAGAAGAAGCCTTGTTGGTGGCCCAGTTGTACCGACTTCTTTCTTTCGTGGGAGATGTTGCTGGAAAGAGGACGGACGGATTATTCTGTTTCGTTCTGGCGGGATTTACCTTGGCACGACATCGACGATGGTGAGATTCGGAAGTACACCGGAGCTTCTATGACTACCGTTCAGACGTGGAGGAGACGGTTCGATGGTGTTGATGGTGAGAGACCGAAAAAGGGCACTCCGGCTTTTTGGAAGAGGGTGGACTGGAAAGGCATCCCCTCGAATGCTCAAGTGGCTGAGATATACGGCGTGAAAGAAAATGACGTTGCCCGCTGGAGGGGCAAGCTCGCTCCTGATACCGGAAGGGGAGATTACCTGTCGGGCGGGAATGGTAACGGGCGGAAGAAGTCCGGTAGCCGAAAATCTGGCAAGCGTACTGTCGCTGCGTGATTCTCCTGAGAGGTGTATAATCCCTCTGGAGGAAGAATGTCTTGGCATCTTGCAACACTTACCGGACGGATTCGGAAGACTACTTGGCTTTGGCATGGCGAGTGGACGAAAGCTATCAGGGGTCTAAGCCCGGAAGCTCGTCTCTGTTCTCAAGCTCCTGTGGAATGCACTCGGTGCGGGCATACGTGGGTTCGACAAGAGGTTGACGGGCTGTATTCCCCTCCCAACGTGTGCCGCTGCGGTTGCTCGAATGTCAGAATAGGCGGCGTGACACACACCTTTATTCCACGCCATTGTGCCGTTGTGTACGGCGAGGAGACGGCGTGAGCCTTGCCCGGTGGTATCAGGTAACCCGGCAGCATTGTCGCAGATGTGGTGAGGTTGCGTGGCTTGTCGAGAGGCAACTTGTCGGGGGAGACCCACGGGTTATGCCGTGTGGGGGTGGAGTTTCACAAGCATTCCCATGGAACCGAAACCGAGGTTGTCGTTCCCCCGTCCTTACTTTGCGGAGAGGTCTTTGTCTGGGATGAAAGGCGGGACGAGTGAAAGTCACATGGCACTGCCGTAAATGTGGAGCCTACTTCAAGGGAACATGGATGATCGAGCGGTGTGACTGCGGCAATAGGAACTTCTTGTCTGCTGTGGACATGAAGGGTAAGAGGATGTATTCCAGAGATGTTATTGTCCCGGCGAGGCAGGGGTATGTCTACGACGAACAAGAACTATGTGGCTTACGAGCCGGAGATGATACCGGCGTGTAGTCACTGCTGGTATCGGGGAGAGCCGCAAGAAGCCAATCTGGAGAACTCCAACGGGGTTATCGTTTCTGTTCTTCGGTGGTGCCCGGAGTGCGGCAAGGGGTGGTCTCCCGCGATGTGTCCGGTTGGTTCTGTCGCAATTTGTCCGGTCACGGAGTCGGTGGTGGGTGTATAATCATTCAGAATTCAGGTATCGTTGTGCAATGAGGGGGTTGAGTGGCAGGTTACGAGTACAGGTCTGAGGCATCTATCGTGAACTCTGACAGGGAAATCCGGGCAACGGATATTCCAAACGGCGTTGTGGTTCGGGGTCCGGGCGGGAAACCCATCCTCGTGGATTACGACGACGATGGCAAGATGGTCAACTCCGGCACGGAGGTTGAAATCGGGGACTGGCTGTCGGGCATCGGCAAAAGCATACCCGAGGACATGGTGATTCTTGTCCATTCCGTCAAGGGCGACGGGCAGATGCTTCTCAAGAGCCTTGAGGTGAATCGTATTCTGAGGAACGGCAAGAAGATGAGCGTGGCTCAGGCGGCGAAGGAGGGTGTGCTCCCGAAGTTCGTGGAAACTCTGCGTGAGAAGTTCGTGAAAACTCTGGAGAAGAAAGGTTCAAAATGCGTAAGTACAGCAGACAGCACGGCTGGATGATTCTTCACAGCTATGCTTCTGGTGACGGCTCAATTCACTTTACGTGGATTTCGGAGAATGACCCACAGGGACCGGCTCTCAGCGAGTACGTTACCGAGAGTGACGTGAGTGAGTATCTGCGGGAGGACGAAGAGTCCGGGGCTCACAGGTGGAAGGGTTGGGAAATCTTCGTCATGTGGCCCGGTCGCACTCGCTTCCCCGAGATACGACTGGTCGAGCCCGCCTTTCGTCCTTTTCACACATTCAAGCGTCTCGTCTTTCGGGGAGGGGGATACGAGTATTCCTCGATGAAGGGTGATGGCGACGACTACAGGTTGTGCAACACGACCTTCTGGGCTCTCGATGAGTTTGGAAAGCACGAGGTCCATAACGGCGACATCAGGCTTGCCCTGTGCTTCTATCTGAACCACGAGGAGGATTTTGCCAAGCAGGGTTTTACCGTGAGGGAGCGTCGTGCCGGATGTAGTTCACGAGCCGTACATGGTGTGGGAGTGCCCGCATAAGAAGGTGCTGACTCGGACGGGGTGGGGTTTGAATCTTCCGCCGGAGTGCCGTTTATGCACGCACGAGGAGATGGATTATGTCGGGGCGGTGCCGAGGGGATGTGTGTATGTCTGGTGGGAATGTTCAGTGCCATCGCCCGGACTTGCCGTGGCATCCGGTGCCGGACAAGTACACGGTCGGGGTGGACATGGGCACGGGGAAGGACGTAACGAAGTTGGTGTTGCGGGATGAGCACGGAGACCTTTACTTCATGCAGCCACCACCCGAAGGTGTCGTTCTCGTCTTCAGCGAGCAAACAGCCGGTTCCCAACTGGGAAACCATGAGAAAGCTCGCGGAGCGTGCGAGGTTGGATGCGGCGTATGATGCGGACAAGAGCATTATTCGGGGTCTTTTGGGGTCCGCGAATTGGACGAGTGCGGATATCGAGCAGTGGGAAAAGAAAGCAGATGAAGAGCATTGGATACGGACGAGAGTCCTCATGGACTGCCCGAAAGGTTCTGTGGGCGTATGGCTAGAGGAGGAAGTTGTGGATAAGAGACTTGTGACGGTTCCTGTTATATTGTTGTTTCTGGCGTCGAATGTTGCGGCGTCCGGCATCATTCTTCGCGAGGAAAACGATTTCTTCACGGGCTCTGATGACTATTACACGCAGGGGTTGGAATTGCTTGGTGTGGGTCATGTCGTCAGGAGAAAAGACCATCTCTATTTGCGTTCATACGGCGTGCGTAATCTCATGTACACCCCGAGCGATATCCGTATTGCCGAGGACCAGCCGGAGGAACGTCCTTGGGCTGGGCTGACCGCCGCTCTGGTCGAGGAGTGGTATTACCGGAAAAAGCAATCGTTGCGTGTCGAGTGGATGGCGGGTGTTCTTGGAGAGTGGTCTCAATCTGATGAAATCCAGACTTGGTTCCACGACCTGATAGGGGACAATCTGCCGATGGGGTGGGACAACCAGATACCCAACGAGCCGTTCGTCAACGTGGCTGTTGAATACTACCGACCTCTGTATGTTGTCGGTAGCCAGTGGCAGTTTGACGTGACGGGGCAATGGGGAGGCAGCTTGGGTACGGCATTCGTCAATATGGGTGGCGGTCTGTTGCTACGGGGTGGCTGGCAGGTGCCGTCGGATTACAACCTCGGTCTTATCACGCCGACCGTGGCGAAAGCAAATGAGCTTTCAGCTTACCTGTTCCTTGAGAACAAGGCACGCTTTGTGGCTCACAATGCAACATTGGGCGGCAGCTTGTTTCAGGATGGTCCGAGCCGGGAACTCGAACCACTGGTCGGGGACGTAAGGGGAGGCTTTTCCCTTGGTCTCAACAGGGTCTTGGGCTCGTCGTATGATTTCCGTCTGGTGTATTCAGGCGTAGTCCGCTCGAAAGAGTTTGAGGGTCAGAAAGAAGTCGTCGATTACGGTTCTATCCTGCTTTATGTGATGGGAGGATTTTGACATGAAAGACAAGGTGGCGTTCATTATCAATGAGATGGATGACGGTCAGTATGCCGTTCAGGTCACGGATGATGTTGGCAAGGCGGTTGTCAGCTTCCGCAACTTGCACGGCAGAGCGAATGACCCGCCCACGCGAGTCACGCTGATAACGATGAACTACAAGGACAAGGAGTTTCTTATACGGGCGAAGAACTTGCCAGTGCAGGATGTATCGAAGGATGAGTTGCCTGACGGGGTCGTTCTTGGGAAAGGCCCTATCTGGCTGGACAAGGAGGAAGACGATGCCAGCGACACTGATAGTTGAAGTATCTGCGGAAGACCATGACCGGGTAGCAAAGCGAATCGAAATGCTTGAGGGCGTTGATTCGGTTGGTGAAGTCGAAGAGGGTCAGCATGAATACAAGGGGTGGGCTGACTTGCACGTTCGCTGTGGTTGCGGAACCAGCCGGTTCGATGTAGAGGAACTCCTGCGGGGCGTGAGCGGAGTGGAGGTCCGTGTGGTGAAATAAGGGGGGTCTGAGCCAAGAGGTTATCGTGAACAAGACTGTCTATCTTCCGTATAAGACCGTCCGGGAATCCACCCGGAAGATTGTTGCTCGTCAGTATCCCAAGAAGGAGCGGAAGAAAAGGCGGGACACGATTTTGAAGGATGCTATAAGGAAAGTCCTTCTGTTTCCGGGTATGTTACAGACCATGGAGGCGAATATCCTGATGGACGAGGAGGCTTACGTCGAGCGTGGTTGCCGTATGTACTTTCCCGAGTCCGCTGCCCTTTTGGAGATGTTGTGGGGGGGGGCGAGGATGGACTTGGATTTGGCAGACCTTGACATGGATAGGATTCCTCCGGTTTTCAGTGTCGCGTGGCCGAAGTGTGAGATAGACGGGGCACAGATGCGTGGATGCCTTGTGGTGATAATGACGGGGAACCAGTATAACGAGCTTTGTTCCCGTTTCGGTCGCCGCTACTTGGGAAGTGACATAGCGAGGGTGAAGCTGGTGGACCGAATCCCCGATGACATTCTCGGGCTGCATCTCACCTACTGGCAGCCCCAAGAGAAAGGCGACCCCATGCTTGTACGCTGCTGTGTCCCGGATACCGGCATCAAGGAGTGTTTCTCGTCGGAGTCCGGCTATCGTGAATTCATGGAGTCATTCGGAAACTTGAGGTTGTTGGGGGCAGTTGGCTTAGACGAACAGGAGACTCATCAGAACTACGTCATGTCGAAGCTCGTCTTGCGTCTCATGGTCTACATGCAAGCCTGTCCCGAGCATGTTCATTATGGGTTGCCCGATGGGCATAAAGACCGGGACTTCAAATCGCCCTATGAGGAAATCACGACTTGCCGAGTGGGTGTTCCGGCGGGGTTGGTTGGGACGTACGCTTCTCCGTCGGTACACTGGAGGACATGGCATTTCAGAAGCTATCCGGTACGGAAGAACGGGACAAAGAGGAAGGGTGCCGTATTCGTAAAGGGTACAGTCGTGAACGCGGACGTAGACCCGCAAACGGTGGAAGATGAAACTACGAGCAAGAGAACTGAAACATTTGCACAAGGTGTTGTCCACGGACATCGCTGAGTGTACGAGTCTGCTTGAGGGAGACATCCCGGAAGGGCAGGTTTTGAGGGTGGCGGAACGGATGGAGGAAGACCGCCGCATGATGGAAATGATTGACAATGAGTTCCTCGCACACCCGGAATGGAGGAGATGAGGGTTATCATCGCAGGACCACGTGACTATGAAGACTATGTGTCACTCCTTGTTGCGGTACGTTTGGCTGCGTTCGATATTTCCGAAGTCGTATCGGGACATGCACGCGGCGTTGACACTCTTGGAGAGCGGTGGTCCCGTGAAGTCCTTGGTAGGGAGCCCAAGCTGTTCCCGGCGGATTGGAACAAGTACGGCAAGGGAGCCGGGCCTAAGCGGAACCTGCAAATGGCGAAGTATGCAGAGGGTGCCATTATCCTGTGGGATGGAATCAGTCGCGGGACTGGCAGCATGTGGAAGATAGCCAAGGCGAATGGTCTGGAGTGGTTCGTGTATGGTGTCAGAGGATACAAGCCGGGAAAAGGCAGAAGGTCTCTTCGAGGCTCTGGTTCTTGACCGGGTTCTTTCTGAACGTGAGGTTCAGGAGGCTATGAATGGACCGGCTCCGAAGCTGTCGGAAGAAGAAGAGGCGATACTGGACAGGATAGGCTCCGAGCTTCCGAATCGGATTGGCGAATGGCGTGCAGCCGAGCAAGGGTGTATAGTCCCGAGGGACGAGGAAACGATTGGAGTGTTATGCGTGTCCGACTGGCACATAGGAAACGTCATGGGTCCGCATTGTCCGAGGGGTTGCGTGGTGGTGGAAGATGAGAGACCCGTTGATTGATTTCCCGATGATGATTCTTCAGGCGTGCGAGCCTCCGGTGCCGAAAGGGAGCGTCATGGGTCTCAGGGTCATCAAGTCCAGAGAGTGCAAGCCCGGACAGGCGTTAGTGGCCAACAGGAACGGCAACGTCTACAATTTAGATTTCGGGCCGCCGTTGGGCTGTGTGGAAGTAACAGAGGAACAGGAGGTTGGGTACGGAAGGCAGCGGATATTCTCGGTGTTTCAGAATCCTGACCCTTGTGTGCAATGAGGGTGTATTGAGAACGAGGAGGTATTCGATGGAAGTCCTGAAACCGCCCTGACAATCAGTGTGACTACTGAATGATGCACTTGATAGGATGTTTTGTTGATGAGGCGAAATGTCTTGTGGTTGAGTAGCCTTGAAAGGCCCGCAAAGAACAGCGGGCCTTTCTTTTTTCAGAATTTCCGTGTGGTTGTGCAATGTATGTATGTGAGGCTGAACGAGAAAGGACGATTGTAGAGGAGGTTCAATGCCGAAGTACACAGAGTTGAGAGCCAAGCGGAATGCCGACGGCGAGTACCGGGGTGGCGGTGTCTATCGCAAGACGGTTGAGCCGTTCGACCATCGCGGGCGTAAGGTTATCGTGGGGCTTGAGCCCGGTGATGTCATCACGTTCCGTGAGGAACGCACCCGCAAAACCTACACGCTGAGTATACGGTGGGCCATGATGCAGGCAATCAAGAACGAAGCCGAAGCCAAGGCTCGTGAGAAGAACAAGGCGAAGGGCAAGGTGGTACGCCGTCGCCGGGTGAAGCGAGGTATCCTGTGAGCAAGGTGCCGGACAAGATGGAGATGGTTCAGTTCATCTGCTCGGGTTGCGGCAAGCGGTCGATGTCGGGCGTGAAGGACGAGAAGATGAAGTGTACGCACTGCGGCGAGGTATACCGCAGGGTCAAGGGCGAGTGGGTCTGGCGTATGGCGGATAATCCGAGGAAGAAATGAAGCTGACCAACAAGACCAAGTACGATGGACGTGACCTGCGGGCGTTCATCACGTGGGTTTCCAACGAGGAAGGATGGGAGCCTGACATGCGGAAGCGGTTGTCCGTGAAGGTCGTACCGTCCCGCAAGTGGCACACGGGTACGGCGTGGAAGTCGTACTTCCACATCGAGCTTCGGATTCCCGGACCTGACCGGCTGAACAAGTCCCGCTTTGCGTCTCTTGTCGCTCACGAATTGAAGCACCTGACCAACCGGGAGCATATCAGGTACAGCACGGAGCGATGGATGCGTGGTCGGGGACGGTACGGGCATGTGGATTCCGACAAGTATTGGGGCGAGTCCGAGAAGCTCTCCCTCCGGGTTCTGACGCCCAAGGCTAAGCCGAAGACGACTCCTGTAGACCGGGCACAGGCTGGTCTGGCTCATGCCGAAGCCAAGGTTGCTGAGTACGAATCCAAGATTCGGCGTGCGGAGACCCTGCTCAAGAAGTGGCAGAAGAAGGCTCGGTACTACGAGAAGCGGGTGGAGGCTCTCGAAGGGCAGACTCCACCCGCTCCCCGGAAGAAGCCGCAGCCGTCCGAGGAAACCCTTGTGCGTCGGGCTATCAACAAGCATATCACGACTGTTATCAGGGACGGCTACGGACCCTACCATGTGAAGTGGGAGGTGTACTCCATGATGCGGCGTCCGTCCATGCAGGCATCTGGCTTGCGTCACCCGGACGAGGAAAACTGGGAAGGCGATTTCGTGGAACTGAAGGAGGCTCGGAAGATAGTGCAGCCCGGCGAGACCATCATCCTGAATGGATGGCACGCCGATGCCCCGGCATATCAGTGGGAGGAAGTGACCATCCCGAGTCGGGACGAGTTGCTCGGGCGGGAGCCACAGAAGATGGCGGCTCAGGTCAAAGAATGATTCAGAATCAGGCGCGGCTTGTGCAATGAACGGGTAGAGATGAATCAGGCACAGGCATATCAACGGAAGGTGTTGCGGAACTGGGCTCGTCTTGAGGGCAAGCCCCGGTTCGTCGGCGACTTGGCGTGGGCTAAGAAGCAGCGTCAGGCGGGCAACGTCGTAGACGTGCCCAAGAAGGGGAAGGCGTGAACAAGACAAGGAAGATGTTCCCCGGAAGCGTGGCGTGCAAGCCTCCCAAGTTCAGCGAACGTGGTCGTACTTGGGACAAGTGTGACGTGATTGCCACAGATGGCAGCCGACACGATGGCTGGCTGGATACGTCATGGGGAATGTACTTCTATTTCCGAGCAGATGGGGCGTGGCGTAAAGCCAAATGTGACGATTGGATGGCTTCGTTGGATTGTAACACGGCGGATTTCAGGGAGAAGCAATCGTGAGATACTCGGCATTCATCTGTCCGAATTCTGGTCATGTCATCATCGAGCATATTCCGAGTGACAACAAAGTGATATGTGACTGCGGGAAACCGAACCCGGACGTGAGTGAGGGAATGCAGCGGGTGGAGGTCAGAGACCGTGTGCATTATAAGTCTGGTCTGAGAAAGGCATTTGTGGAGGTGGATGATGGATAAGCCGTGGTGGGAGCAGTACAAGGTGGACGTGCCGGAGGGCACCGAGGGGGATTACTCTGTCTCGAAGTTCACCGTGTCCAAGGAGGATGCCGACTTCCAGAACGCACGAGCGACCTTCTCGTTCTCCCACAGGGGGTTGTTCATCAAGCCGGGCACGTATACCGAACTCAAAAAGGGCGGCGTGATACTGATGAGCGACGTGCCGTCTGAAATCCGTGACCACATGGAACCGATTCGCCGGGCTCGGGGAGAAGTTCTCATCGTTGGGCTCGGCATTGGCATGGTGACTTCGGCTTGCCTGAACAAGCCCGAGGTGGACCGGGTGACAGTCGTTGAGGTTGCCCCGGAAGTTGTGCGTCTTGTGGGCGACCACTTGAAGGGCATTCACGGTGACAAGCTGGACATCGTGCAGGCGGACATCTTCAAGTGGAAGCCGCCCAAGGGTTTCGTGTGGGATTGTGCATGGTTTGACGTATGGGACGATATCTGCGAGGACAACCTTGACCAGATGGCGACCCTGAACCGACGGTTCGGACGCCGGGCTGTGTGGAAGGGCTCATGGAAGCGTGACGAACTGCTGTACCAGCGGCGGCGTAACAGGAATGCGGGGTGGTAATGAGTGCGTTCGATAGTACCCGAGACCCGGAGGAACAGGCAAAGGCGTTTGCCGATGACGAGTTCATGGCGTGGCTCCGGGAGTATGAGCCGGACTACAAGACTGAGTTCTGGAATCGGAACATCGTGGCTATGTACCACGCTTATCTGGCGGGAAAGGTAAGCAAGGGGATGTAGATGTCTGTTACAAGCAAACCAGCCAAGGGCGGTAGCATCGACGTGGAAGTTACTCGTGATGTCTGTGGCGAGCCCATTATCGGGTCTGACCAGTACGGCATGTACTGCAAGAATCGCTGTCATGATGCCGAGAACAAGGCTGCTAAAAAGAAGGTTCAGGCTTTCTTGAAAGGCATTGGTGGCGGAAATCCATTCCAGAAAATGCACGAGGACATGAGCCGGGGTGTATAATCGGACGGGAGAAGAATCAATGGCTTTGTTGAGTTGGGACAAACCGAGGAAGGTGAGGAGCACTGAGGCTCATGCCGAGAGGTATCAGGCTGATGGTGCTCCTCCGGGGACTTTTGTTCCCAATATGTCCGAGGCTGACAAGTTTCGTTGGAAAGCCAAGAGCATCGGTGGCAAAGACCCGCGTATCGAGATACGCAAGACGACTGAAGGCATCAAGGTCACACGTCCCGGTTCGTATGGTCCATTTGCTTCGTATTGGGAGGGTAATGCTCAGGTACTCATTGTTGTTCGCCCGGACGGGACGGTGACGTTCAGTGCGAATGGCAAGGCACGGTTCGATGTTTCGGAGCTAACGGCTGTGTTTGGGGAATGCTGTGTGGAGATGTCGAAATGGCATTAGAAGGTAAGATTCCCGCAAAGAGCTTCGTCGGGACGCTGGCGGTCAATGTGGACAACGGGAAGCTATCGGACGCCGAGTTCCGGCAGTTCGTTCGTAACACACTTTCGTCTGTGCGGTATGACAGCAAGTGCAAGTGCGGAGATGGTGGCTCCTGTCGCTGGCTCGACGACAAAGAAGTCGGGTACTGGTGTGACGAGTGCTGGAAGAAGTATCTGCTGTCGTTGCTCAGTCCGGTTGACAGGTCGGCGATTGGCAGGTGTGTGGACCATTACCCGGCGAAGAAAATCTACCGATGGGTGGAGCAGCGGAATGCAGAAGACCCGTTCAAGGTGACGGGGCACAGACTTGTCCGGGCTCCGGGTGGTTCGGTTATCGAGGAAGGAGACCTCTGGCGATGAGCAGGCAATACTACGCCAAGAACCCCGAAGCCAAGGGCTTTTGGGAAGGTGATGATGGTCTCTTTGATGTGAACTCTGCCGGGGCTCAACTCTTGGGTGTCATTTGCTTCGAGGCTGGATGGTTCTCCAAATCCATCTACGAGAAGTGCTTTGGTGAAAAGGAAACTCCGATGGTCACGGACAGGGCTAAGTGTCTTGAGGGAGCGTCCAGACTGAAGGCGTTGACTGCCGAACAGAGGGAGCGGCTTTGGAAGGATACCGGTGGAAGCAAGCGACCCAAGGAGGGTCGTTTCCATCAGTTCACCCTTGAAGAATTCAATGCCTTTCTTGACTCGTGGATTCGGTTCCTTGAAGTGTGTGATGGGTACGACACCGACCCCGGAGACTTGGATGAGTGGAGAAAGCAGGGGAGTGACGAAGCCCATCGGAGAGAGGAAGCTCGACGTACAGGAGCAAGTTGGCGGACGTTCAATGTAATCACGAGGGGGTTCTGATGAAACTGTTTGCCGTAGGCGCAGACAAACCGAACCCGGAAGACTGGAAGGCGTGGGACGAGGTTGAACTTGTCATTGCGGAAACGCCGAGGAATGCCGTCAAGATGTGCGGGCTGTACTGGGGCAATGATGACGACCATGCCCCGGTAGCAGAAGTGGACATGAGTGAAGCCCGGCGTGTGATGAAGATGCCGGATTACGTGGAGGACTGACGATGAGAGACCGACGATTCAGGAATACCGACCCGACGATGCGGTGGAACCAGCGACCGTATCGTGACGACCCGACTGAGCCGCACAACAGCAGGGCTTATCGTGACGACCCGACTGCCCCGTGGAACGACCCGGCGGCAAGCAGGGAGAGTACGGAGCGTTGGGAGAGGGAGCACGGATTCAATCCGAGGGGATTCTGATGCCGATTTTCAGATGCAGTAGGTGTGGGGCGATTGAAAATACCGCCTTGTCGAATTACTGGTCGCAGAAGTACGGCTTCGGCGATGAGAAGCCGTCGGATGTTCTGTGTTCCGAATGCGACCCGGAAATCGGCAAGTGGCACGGATGCTTTCCTAAAGACCCCGCAGACGGATTCGACATTGGCGAGGACGGGTTTCTCTATCACCCTGACCACAAACCGCACCACACCAAGATTGTCGGCAGGGTGCCCGGTGAACTCAAGGTGACTCCGAGAGAGGAGCCGGAGTTTCCCGAAGAACTGCTGGAGGGCGAGTCCGGCGAAGAATAGTTCAGAATCCATTGCCGCTCGTGCAATGAAGTCACATGAGAAACGACGTGACAGTAGGTTGGTCAACATTCGCAGCGGGTAGGCATTGTCCCGGACAGCCCTACTCGCACTATACGGGCAATCCGCAGGACGTGATTGACCGGGTGCGAGAGAACTGGGACAGGCGTGAAATCGGCATGGGTGCGGAGTCTATTGACGACGTATGCGTGGTCCCGGTCCCGAATGACGGTTTCCGGTGCGGGTTCGTCCGGGTGGACCGTGCCAAGTTCCTTCTGGCTGAAGTGACACGTCGGCAGGAACACGAAGACCCGTATGTGCGGGTTACTGCTGACGGTGCGGCTCCCGAGGAAGCCAAGTTCGTCAAGGTCGTGCTCTATGCGGCTCACGAGTTGGAGAAGAACGGCGAGTCCCGGAGCACGGATTGTGACTGGGAGATTGTCTGTATCATCGCCAGCCCGGTCGAGAACGAGCCGATGCACCCTCTGGCAATGGCGAGGAACCAGCTTGCGATGCCCGGTGGCACGCCCCGTCATTACACGTCCGATGAATGGGCTGAAGCCGTATGGTACTGGAACCAGTATGTACAGGTGAGGGCAACGAAATGATAACGAGCTTGCTGATAGGGGTTGTAGCAGTGTTGTGGGCGTCCGGTCTGATGGCTGGGCTGTGGCGAATGCGTTCGGCTCGTTACGGCATCCGGCAGCCCGTTCCCAAAGATGACCCGTGGCGGCTATGGCGTTATGCTGTTCGCGACCCGTGGATGTGGGCGACTATATTCCTCGCCCTGTTGTTCTACGTGTTCTTGTGGGTTATGGCGAGCACGGGGAGGATTGGATGACAAGTCCCGAACCCGGTAAGCTGGAGAAGCCGAAGAGCCTGTGGGCGGCACGGTGCTTCCGGTGTTGTCGGGTTCGGTCAGCGGGTCATCCCTTTACGCCGAAGCATACCTTCGTTGCTTACGAGTTACGCAAGGAGGGATGGGGCACGAGGATGAAGCAGTGGACGTGCCCTGTGTGTTTGGGAAGGTGTGAACCGGACGAGTTCAGGAAGGGACCGCATCAGAAAAGAGAGGATTCAATATGAGAGCTTACATCGAGATACTGGACAAAGACGCCTACGATATACTCGTTCGGTTTGTGGAGACCAATCAGTTCACTTTCGATGAGGTAAGGATTGCCCCGGAGAGCGGCGTGTTAACCGTCAGTGATGCTATCAACTCCCTTGCCCAGCCGTGCTGGCCCGAGGAGGGTCCGTATCTTGACGAGCAGCGTCATCCCCTGAAGAAAGCGGAGGGGCTCACGCAGAAAGAGCACGCTGACTACTACAACAACTGCATCGTTTCCATACTTCGCCGGGAAGGGAGCGAACCCAGTGTCAGTCCGCCGGTTGCGGACCAAGAACGACCGATGGACGGCGAGACGGTTGAGAAGCTGTGGTGTCTGGCTCTGCTCAACGAGGTCGATGACATGAAGTTCCGGGAGCGGTTGCTGAAGCGGTACTTGGAGTATCGTGATAATCGTGATGAGGTACTGGCACAGGCACACGGAACGAGTTTGACGATGCCAAAAGGTGACTGATGGATATTGGAAGTAAGAGCAAGTACCCGAGTAACGCCTTGAGCAATTTCGCTCCGCATCCTTTCGTGTTCGACGGAGTGGAAATAGCTTCGATGGAAGGCTGGCTGCAATCACTCAAGTTCAAGAACCCGGACATGCAGCGACACGTCTGCACGTTGGTCGGCATCACGGCAAAGCGGCGTGGAGCCAAGAAGAATTGGAAGACAACTCAAACTCTCTGGTGGAAGGGGAAGCCGTACCGCCGGGGAGGACATGAGTATCAAGTGCTTCTGGAGCGTGCGTACAGTGCTTTGGCTCAGAACTCCAAGTTCCGCAAGGCGTTGTTGGCTAGTGGCGATGCCCGGCTGACGCATTCGATTGGCAGGACGAATCCGAGCGAGACGATTCTGACTCGGGCGGAGTTTTGCGGGATACTGACTCGGTTGCGGGCTCAGATGAAGATGGAGAAAAACCGTGCATCCGTTGCTGACAAAGTTGCCGTATGAAGATGTGGTCTTCCCCGAGTTATACCGGGAAGAACTGTTTGTGAGGCATCTCAAAAGGGATTCCTACCTTTACCGGCAGGCGGCTTCGGCTCTTTATCTGTCCCGGTTTTACCGGGAGTGGGCTAGGACGGTTCTCCGTGATTGTGATTCGGATTGGTTGTTTCTAACAAGTCCGCTTCTGCATCTGTACCGTGTTCATGAGCTACAGGCGTCGGAACCCTTTGGCGACGAGATTGATGAAATCGAGGAGCGTGAGTCTTGGTATTTGTCCGAACTTTACAGGCGTCTTGGGGTGGAACCCGATGACCATGCCTTGAGGCTGGCTGTTCATGGCGTTATGTACCTGCGGGGGTTGTCTCGTTATCGGCAGATAGCTGAACGTGTGGTTGCGGGACCGCCTTGGGAAACATGGGAAAGGGATGCGGAGTTGAATGCCCGGCTGTGTTTCGACGTTTTATGGGATATGGCTGGGTGGGAGAAAGCCAAGGGGCTTGTTGCTCGGGCATCACAAACTGACAGGGAAATCATACAGGAAGTCGAGAAGCGGAAGGAGGTTGAAAATGCTCAGCATCGACTTGAAGAATGCGATTGAAGACCCGAAGATGGACAACTTCACTGCCTTGCTTTTCCGTCTCATCCTAAAGGCGGACGGTGAGAACAAGCGTAAGCTCGCACTCGGCTACCCGGTCGAGGTCGAGATGGTGAAAATCTTCAAGACCGAGTGCCCCTACGTGGAGCCTTCCGATGCTCCCTTTACAGGTGTGAACTGGGAGGAAATTGAACGCATGGCACGTGAGCGAGTGGAGGGAGAACAATGCGAGTTCTGAAAGCACTCCAACTGGACAGGAACGACACACAGGACATAGCGGACCTGCGTGATATCGAGGAGTCGTGTAACAAGGCGGCAGCTTTCTTTTTCGAGGACCGTCTCGGGGCTCGTGACCAGCAGGAGAGGGGAGAGGGGCTTCGGGCTATCCGGGTGCTGTCTGGCGGGCACCCGTTTGAACTCAAGCACATCCAAGCGGCACTGGACGAGGTGAATACGGCTTGTGTCAGGCTCAGGAGAACAGAGCCGCATCAGTTCTTACCGGCTGAACTCAAGGAACAGTATATCGACGACTTGAGCAGGGTGACGACTATCCTGCTCCGGTGGAGGAGGATGGTCGAATGAAAGTCACAGCCACGAAATGTCTGAACGGCAAGAGGCACTACTGGAAGGTCTTGCTCGTGACTCCCATGCTGCCATACGACCCTGTATCGTATGAGCAGCGATGGTGTCCTAAATGCGGGTGTTCGGCATAGTTCTTACGAAAGCGGGGACAGCGGAGGTACAAGCGATGCCGGGACCATGATGGCTCGGTTGACATTGAAATCCCTGATTGTCACAAGACGGCTGCCGAGATTCGGGAGGAGCGGCTTGCTGCCGAGCGTGAACGACGCCAGTTGATAGGCGAGTGCGTGGAAGCCAGCCCGGAATAACTCCGAGAACAGGCTTTTTCTTTCAGAATCCCCCGGTCCTCGTGCAATGAGGGGTTGTGAGCAACCGGAGGATTTGAAGATGATGGTGCGTGGTCAGGCGAGTTATTACACGGAGACAGAGGCACAGGATGCCATGTCTGTCGTGGCTGGTTGGATTGGACGGAACCGGGGAATCAAGGTCCAGTATCACGGCGGCACGGTCGTTGACGCCGACATTCGCAAGGGAATCGTTCGCATCCCCCGTCTTGCCTGTGCTTCCGGTATCACTCAGGAAGCCCTGATGCTGCTCCGTCACCGTGTCTATCACGAGTCCGGTCACATTTCCGAAACCGACGTGGATAAGCCTGCCGGTGCTCTCGGCGAAATCATGAACGCTCTTGAAGACCGCCGAATGGAAGCGGTCACTGCCGACAAGCACAAGGGTTGCGAGTACGTCTTCCGGTGGGGGAACGAGTGGTACAATCGGGACATCGCAGGCAAGGCTATCGAGGGCAAGATAAACGCTCCCCTGTGGGAAGCTCTTGTTGCGATGGGCTTCATGTCGGATGGGATGCAGCCCTTGTGGGAGCCGTCCAAGAAAGCCAGTGCGTACATCAAGGCTGCCTATGACGAGTTTGCCAAGGTTCGCTTGTGCAGGTCCGCTCGTGAGTGCCGGGATTTGGCGGAGAAGATTCTGGCACTCCTGAAAGACGCCAACGAACAGTACAAGAAAGAGAATCCGCCTCAGCCGCAAGGTCCGGGTCAGCCGCAGGAACAGCCTAAGCAGGATGGGGAACCGCAGGAACAGGATGGGGAACCGCAAGCTGGTGGGCAGGGTGACTTGGACGAGGAAGAATCGGAAAGCAAGTCGCAGAAATCCAAGAGCAAGTCGAAGTCCAAGGAAGATTCGGAAGACGAATCCGATGAAGACAAGTCCAGTGGTTCCGGCTCTGGTGATTCCGAACCCGATGAAGATGAGGGCGAGGACGAGTCCGATGGTGGCAGTGACGGCAAAGGTGATGACGAGGAAGGCGAGAACAAAGACGGCAAAGGCGATGAGGATGACGAGGAAGACGGGGACGAGTCCGAGGGTTCTTCCGAGGGTGACGAGGAAGATGGGGACGAGCAGGACAATTCCTCTGCCGATGATTCAGACGAGTCGGATACAGGTGATGATTCCGATAGTTCCGAGGGCAAGCCGGAGCCCGGTTCTGATGACGGCGATTACAACCCGGACGATTCCCTTCATGGCAAGGACGGCAAGGATGGTGAGGGAGAGAAAGACGACGAGTGGAACGACACCAACCTTGAGGATGAGTTGGACGGTGAGTCCCGCGAGGAAGCCATCAACGAAGCCATCAAGGAATACTTCGATGAACTCGACCCGAAAGACACGGAGTACCTGAGCCGTCGTGACCTTGACGAGCACACCATTCCCGTCACGCATGACGGGGACAAGGAAGAATTCAAGAACGAACGTGAGATGGTTGCCGTGATGGTTGCGTCCATGACCCGTGCTCTGGAGCAAGCTCTCCGGTCGCTGTCCCGGTGCCGTCGTGTTGGTTATCTTCCGCAGGGTCGTATCGACCGCAAGCGTCTGACGGCGATTGCCAAGGGGCTGAGCAAGGAAGTCTTCTACAAGGTGCGTGATGGGCAGCACATGGAAGTGGCTGTGGAAATCATCATCGACGAGTCGGGTTCGATGGGTAACTATATGGCTGTCCGTTTGCTGGCTATCATCATTGGTGAAGCTCTGAATGCGATTGGCGTCCCGTTTGAAATCACGGGTACGACAACGAAGTTCGGGTGGGGCGGGTATTCAATGCCTCCGCTGGACGGCATGACTCGCACGAATCCGATTTGCTACCAGCACTACGTTCAGTTCGGCGAGACGTGGGATGCTGTGCGTCACCGTCTGGTTCACACGGGGCATCATAACAACAACATCGACGGCGAGGCGGTTGAATACTGTGTGTTCCGTCTGCTTCAGCGTCCTGAACGTCGCAAGGTTGTGTTCTCCCTTAGTGATGGGGAACCGTGCGGTGGTCAGGGCAACGATTCGGCTCTTGGCGTGAACATCAAGCGGGTGTGTGCCCGTGCCCGTAAACAGGGTGTGGAAGTCTATGGATTTGGGATTCAGACCCGAGCCCCGGCTATGTTCTACGGTGAGAAGAACTTCGTGTATCTGGACAACCCGACCACGATGAGTCAGCAGTTCCTTGTCAAGCTGGCGGAGGTGGTTACGGGCGGTCAAGTGAGGGTGTGATGAAGCGGAACTTGGTAGCACACAATCAGGAAGGCTCGTCGGACAAGCTGTACATGTTCTGCATTCGCAGGGACCGTTCCGGCGGCTACACCGTTCTTGGCAAGTGGGGACGGAGAGGGAAGAAAAACCTGCAACAGCAGACCAAGCTGACGACGAACAATGAAGCGGCTGCCGTAGCCGAGCAACGCAGGTTGTTCAAGAGCAAGCTCAAGCGTGGCTACGTGGATATCGAGTCGCCCGACTACACGGGTCCGCTGTCGATGGCTTCGCCGGAAGTGAAGGCAAACCTAGAGGGTTCGGACGTTGTGGTTGCTCCCAAGCCGAAGCCCCCGAAGTCCAAGCCGAAGACTAACGACTCCGGGGAAGTCATTGTGGAGTGCGTGGACAATTCCGGGATGGAAGACAAGTTCGATGCCGGGATTGAGTACGTGGGCGAGATTCACGACGATGACTCTCTCGTGTGGGTGTATGATAAGTTGGGGCACAGGCAGGAGTGCTTTGCGGAGCGGTTCAAGGTTTTGGAGAACGCATGAATGGGTGCCGTACATGCAAGTACATGATGATGCACGAATTCCACAACCATAGGGGCGAGAAGGTCTTCCGGGTTACCTGTCAGAATTGTGGTCGTGCCGTGGTGTGTGGTTCGTCCCGAGACGCTCACAAGGCGGTTATGGGGGCTTGTCATTGTGACGGCTGGCAGCGTGTTGGTGACAATATCTCCGAGGGGAACAAGGACGAGGAATTGGATTACGGCAAGACGGGAAAGCCCATGTTCTGGAAACCCGAGCCCGGTGAGAAAGCTATTGTTCGTGTCATGGAGCCGGACAACATCGTGGAGTGTGTGGACAACACGGGCGTCGAAGCACAGTTCGATTTGGGGGTGGAGTACATCTTCGAGGGCAAGTCCACAGGTGACATGATTTCAGTGTATGATAAGACCGGGGTTCTGCGGGAGTGTTTCGCTTCCCGCTTTCGGGTCAAGTCAACTTCGGAATTGATGACACACATGAAGCACGTGAAGAAGTTGGTGGAAGCATGATATTCGCACGATACAAGGGAAGTGGTTACGAGTTCACGACGGGCCGGGTTTACCTTGCTGTCCCGGAAATGAACGGTGGCGAGACTGTGGGCTTCGGTTCTCTCTCCATCGTCTCTGACGACGGGACGGTGGTCAAGGTGAATCCCGATGATGAATCATTCGAGTATTTTGACGAAGCCTATGCTGTGGTTTGCGAGCCTGTTGAGAAAGAGGACTGGGAGACCGGAGAGATTGTCGTGGTCACCGATGCCACGAGAGATGCCGGGTCCGAAAGGCTGTACTACAGGGTGAAGGGCGTCGGTCTCTATCGTGCTGAGCATTTTGTCCTGCTGGACCACACGAACGTCTTTCCGGGTCTGGTGGTCATGGACGCTTCGACGGGACAGTGGAAGAAGGTCATGCGGGTGGACGAGTGCTTGTGGATGATGGTGGAGAACGGGGACGCTTATCGTGCCCCCGAGGAGTTCAGGTTTGCCGTGGCGGGGAACGACATCCTCACGGAGCCTCTTGCCCGGTGTGTCATGGCTGACGGGGAACCCGCATTGACTAGGGGACGCCTTTACCGTCTCGCATGGACCAATGAAAACGGTACGGTGATTGTTGCCGATGATGACAACGTGGCTCGTGAGTTTATGGCTGACCGTTTCGTTATGGGAGAGTGATTTTCTTTCAGAATCCTCAGCCCCTCGTGCAATGAGGGTGTAGAGAGCAACTGAGGAGGGTATGATGAGTGATATTGATAAGTTAGTCGAGCGGGTTGAGAACCTACTGGGCGGCAACGAACGGGTCGAGATTGACATGGCTGACCCGGCGATTGCCGACATCGTCGTCGAACTCAAGAAGGCGAAGCCGCGTCTGGCCATGACGAAAAAGGGCCTGTGCGTGGACTTCCCTCCGTCGGGTTCGACAATCATGACTGTCTCCAAGATTTCGGCAAAGGTCGGCTCTACGTCCGCATCGAAATCCCCCGAGAAAAAGGCGAAGGCTCCGACAAAGCGTCCGGTGCCGAAACGCCATCAGCACAGTTACATGCCTCCGAAGATTGCTCAGGACATCATCGGAGTGCTGACTGACGAAGCCTCTCACATCACTCAGCTTGTCGGTCCTACGGGTTGTGGCAAGTCTACGCTGGTCCGTTATCTGGGTGAGGCTCTTGGTCGCAAGGTGTTCCAAATCAACTGCCGTGGCGACATGGGTTCCGAGGCGTTCGTGGGCGACAAGACCGTCGTGGTGGACGAGGATACCGGACAGAACAAGATTGTGTATCAGCCCGGCGTCATCGAGCAGGCGATGGTTGAAGGTCTCGACGAGAACGGTCAGGAAGTCGGCGAACCCGGCATCCTGTTCATCGACGAGATTCCGGCTGCCCCGGCTCGTGTCGCTCACGTTCTGAACCGTTTGTTCGAGAGTGACGACCCTCGTCGGACGCTGGTGCTGGACATTGACGGCGGTCGGGTTATCCGTTCGCACAGTGGTCTCCGCATCATCGTCGCCGGGAATACGGTCGGGCGTGGTGCGACCTCGATGGAGCAGACTGCGTACACGGCCCAGTTGGATGCTCTGGACCTGTCGCTCCTGTCCCGTGTCGCGGTCACGTTCCGCATGGGCTATAACAAGCCTGTTGAGAAACACATTCTCGCGGAGAAGGTTGGCGATGACAGTGTGGCTCGTCTGGTCCTGCGGTTCCGTGACGCGATTCGCGGACACATCAAGGCGGGCAAGCTGACGACGCCCTTCACGACTCGTCACATCATCACGATTGCGGACATGTACCGGATTTTCGGGGACATGTGCAAGGCGGTTTACTACTCCGTGGTCGAGCAACTCATGCCGGAAGAGCGTGCGGTGTACAACGAGACCGCGATGGCGGTTTTCGGCAAGGATATGCTCCAGCAGTTCGTGGATAACGAGCAGGATTATATGTAGGACGTGAAACAGAAATCCTCCATCGGTTGCTCTCGATAGAGGTAGGAGGGCGGTTCCCGGATGGGGCCGCCTTCCTTGTTTACGAGAAGAGCGCATTTTTTCTTGCAGGGTTTTCCAGAGTTCGTTATCTTATGCTCAGAATTGTTGGAGGTGTCTGTGATTTCCGACCCACACTCAATAGATGTCTCTTCTCACGACCGCTACCTTATCTACGAAATGCTGGACCGCGAAGTGTCTTTCGAGCACTCCAAAACTCGCAAGATGCACTCCGGCGTAGTCGAGCATGTCCTACGGGATATTTTCGACAATCAGGTTCATTTGACCTTGAATGGTCGGCTTTTCCAGTTCGATGAGCCTGTGGCTATTGTCCGAACATCAGATGGAGTAACGCCGTTCGGCACGGTTGTTTTCGTCTATGGGGACTTGGGTGCCGACCTGTCGGATGAGGAATTGTTCGACCAGATGCGAGGCTCTTCTGAATTTTACGGGGAAACGGTAGATGACGTACTATCTCGCACGAGACCTAAAGTGCCACACGTCGTTCAATTCTACCTTGGGAAGCAAATCCCCCGTCGCCGTACATGGCGTATGAAAAAAGCCGCTTCCTGATTTTTCTCTTATCTTTTCTCAGAATCCTAGCCTTCTCGTGCAATGAGGGTTCAGGATGTTTTCGGGGTCGTAGTGTCGGTCTCGGGAGTATAATGAGGTGATGATGAAAAATCGAGCGATTGTGTGGTTGATGGCGGTTTGCTGTGCGGTTACAGCGTTGGGTGAACCTACCTTGCCTGATTATCGTAGCAAGTACGAGTCCGCTGATTTGACGATTGCCCTTGAGTACCGGGAGGCGGAGAAATCCGCCCTGTCCGACTACGAAAACTACGTGGCCAAGGCAGCGGAGTATCTGCGAACAAAGGGAGACCTGAAAGGGTATCTCACGCTGGACTCCGAATTGAAGCGATTCCGCTCCTCGAACACCGTGTCCAACGAGCTTGCCGACGTGCATAGTCTCCTCGCCAATGCGGTTGCCCAGTGGAACGATGCGATGGGCAAGGCTCGGTCTCACCGCAACGAACGCAAAGCGTCTCTGATGAATGCGTATCTTTCGAGACTTCGGGCAATCGTGCAGGAGTATACTGTCAGTGGAGACATTGAAGCGGCCAAGCGGTTTCAGGATGAAGTTGACCGCATGGAGTTCGTACTGGCTGAGTTTCAGGTCTCGCATCCGGTGGTGTCGGAGAGCATTAGCCCGGCAGAGGGAAGAAAGAGAATCCCGGAGGGGGCAGTTGAGTTCGGCGGGCATCATTACAAGGTCTTCCTCGAAGGTGAAGATTGGAGGACTGCAAAGGCAAAGTGTGAAGAGTTGGGCGGGCATCTCGTGACAATCACATCCGCATCCGAGAATGAGTGTGTTACGAAGATAGCAGGCAAGCAGCAAAGGATGTGGATTGGAGCATCTAACTCTATCAGGGGTAAATGGTCTTGGGTGACCGGGGAGAAGTTCGAGTTCTCCCCGTTAGGCCCCAGCATGGTGGGCAGGCAAGGACGTTACCTGTTCACACATGGAGAAAGAGGCACGGATTGGACGGGCCGCTGGTCTGACCGCTCCGATGTCTATGACAGAGTCGATGGTTACATCTGCGAGTGGGACTCACATCAGCCCATGTCAATCGGCACTTCACCAGCTATGTCAACAAGGAGCAGAAACCCAGTGCCCTTGGGAACAAAGTCCTTTGGTGGACATCATTACAAGGTCTTCGTCGAAGGTGAGGACTGGAAGACTGCAAAGGCGAAGTGCGAGGAGATGGGCGGGCACCTCGTGACCATCACGAGTAGAGCCGAGCACGAGTTCCTCACACAGTTGCTCGGAAAGACCATTGTGCCTTCGCTGGTACGGGACAGGCTACTCAAGAGCCAGTGGGAGAATAGCTTTGGCGATAAAGGGCAAGTTGCGTATGCGTGGATGGGGTTCACTGATGACGCTAAGGAAGGGCAGTGGGAGTGGATAACGGGAGAACCTGTCACCTTTACGTCTTGGCGGAAGACGGAGCCCAACGGCAAGAGACGGCAGAACATCGCCCTATTCAACGCATGGGGAGGATGGGAAGCCCTGAAAGGGACAAGGCGGTATCCCTACACCTGCGAATGGGATTACTAGGACGTGGCGTGATGAAAACGATGTACATTCTCAGGGGACCGTCCGGGGCGGGCAAGGGTCACTACATCAGGAACAGGCTGCTCGGGCCGGACAGTCAGGCTATCGTATGCAGTGCCGATGACTTTTTCATGCGCCCTGTTACTTGGACGGATGAGTGTGGTGTGTCTCAGACGGACTTCAGGTACGAGTTCGATGTCTCCAAGCTCCCGAAAGCCCACGCTGACTGCATGGGCCGGGTGCTTCAGGCGATGATGCTCGGTCACGAGACCATCGTGGTGGACAATACTCACACTCGCAGGTGGGAGTATCTCAACTACGAGCGAGCCGGGCGATTGGCAGGGTACGAAGTCAACATCATCGAAATCGTCCCTCGCACCATCGACGAGCTTCGGCTGTGTGCCAGACGCAATGTTCACGGTGTCCCGGCGTCAGCGATTGCATCCATGATGATGCGGTTTGAGCCGGATACTCGGGCTGTCAGGGTTCCCATGAACGGGTGGCAGGAGGACGGCAAAAATGCCTCCGATGGGTCTCCGAAAAAATCGCAAAGGACTTCAGAATCCGAGGCTCCTCGTGCAATGAGTGGTTATGACGGGAATGGACCCGTAACATAGGAGGTCGTAAGATGAGCGGCGAGAATGCGATAGGTGTGAATGTCTGGTGGCATGTGCCCGAGGTTGCCGTGGAAGTGGGAGTGGCGAAAAACGCTCTGGAGTCCCACGGCTTTTCGGTTGATGCCATGAAGGAGCCGTCCCGGCGTAACGAGGTGAGCCGGGCTGTGCGTTCCTTGCAGGACTGTCGGACGCGGGACCAGCAGACGATTGCCCGCCCCACGAACGACAACGGTGTTGCCGTGACCTATGGCGTGCTGGATGAGGGTCACGTGGACGACGATACTGTCGAGTTCAAGCAGGGCACGACCGTTCGGCTGAACAAGGAAACGGGAGAAGTGGGCGTCGAGGGTTGTCACGCCGATGCGGTCGAGGAAGCCATCCGGCACTACACGGGCAAGATTACCGACGAAGACATTCGCATATTCCTGCGTATGATTATTCGTAAGTGCCGTGGCGTTGCGAAGCGTCCGACTGGCGGCATCTACTTCGTCCCGGAACGGTTCACCGCCCTCATTGAGCGGGCACAGTCTGTACTGGATGCGATGAACTGCGGTGCCCTCATTTACATCGAGGGTGTCGTCAACGGTATCCGCGAGCGTCAGAACGTGTGGACAGCCGTCGAGCGTGAAATCGGTTCGGAACTGGACAAGGCTTTGGCATCGGTGGACCGCATCAGCCGCAGCACCAAGTGCCTGAAGGGACACGAGGCGAAAATCGCAAGTCTCCAGCAGATGATGGAAGTCTATACGGCTCTGCTCGGCGAGCAGGCGGAGTACGAAGCGATTGCGGAGCGTATCTCCGGTGCCGTTGAAACGGTTGCCCACAAGCTGACCGAGCTTCAGGCGGGGACGGCTTCGGTGGTCAAGCGTGTCGCCTCCAAGGGTTCTCGTGGTCCGACCATGTATGATGCGGCGGTTGACGTGCTGGTCAAGACGGGCACGGCGATGAACTACCGTGACATCCTCAAGGCGATGGTCGAGGCGGGCACCTACGCCGAGTGCGAGACGGCGGTGGCTTCCGTGCGTGGGATGCTGCAACGCCGGGCAAAGGATGCCGACTCCCGCATCGAGAAGGTCGGTCGCGGGATGTACAAGGTGGTTCCGGTCGCAGCGTGAGAATCGAATTCATGCCCCGGCGGGACAATCCCGCCGGGGTTGATTCGGAATCCAGAGTCTTTCGTGCAATGACAGGGTAGAGGAAAACATGGATACACGGGAAAGAATCAGAGAGCTTGAAGAACAAGTACGGTATCACTCGGACCTGTATTTCAATCAGTCCAAGTCCGAAATCACCGATGCGGAGTTTGATGCCCTTGTGGACGAACTTCGTTCTTTGGCTCCCGAAAGTGCCGTGCTCGGTGAGGTCGGAGCGGTTCCGAGCTACGGTCAGAAGGTCAAGCACTCGTCCATAATGGGTTCTCTGGATAAGACCAAGGACGCTTCCGAGGTCGAGCGGTGGGCTCGGACGTACACGACCGATACCAGCCAGATTCCCAAGGTCACGGTCATGCCCAAGATGGACGGTGTTGCTGTCCGGCTGAACTACGACAACGGTAGGCTTGTTGAGGCGGCTACCCGTGGCAACGGCGAGGTAGGGCAGGCTGTCACCGACAACGTGCGGGTGATGAAGGCTATCCCGAATACGCTCTCCAACAACTTCACAGGCGAAGTCCGGGGCGAGGTTCACATGCCCCGGTCGGCTTTTGACATCATCAACCAGCAGCTTCAAGCCGCAGGTGAGAAGACTTTCGCCAATCCTCGCAACGCGGCATCCGGTTCCCTGACGTGCCAAGACCCGCAAGTCACGGCAAATCGCAAACTGGACTTCGTGTGGTACGACGTTTTCTGCGACGAGGAGTTTGCCACGGAGCGTGAGAAGCGGTTGTGGGGTTCGGTGAACCTGCCCGGTCTCAAGCCTGTCGAAATGCAGACCATCGAACTCGACCGCTTCCCGGCGGTCGCCCTTGAGTGGGAAGCCAAGCGTGCGTCTCTGGATTACGACATTGACGGTCTCGTGATTTCTCTGGTGTCCATCGAGGACCAACAGGAAGCCGGATGGAGCGGGCGTTGTCCCAAGGGCAAGCTGGCGTACAAGTTCAAGCCCGAGCAGAAGACCTCTGTGGTGCTCGACATTGACTTTCAGGTGGGACGCACAGGACGGCTTACGCCCGTGTGCCGCATTGAGCCGACCTACATCGCGGGTTCCACGGTGAGTAACTTGACGCTGCACAACTACGGTCGTGTCAAGGAACTCGGCGTTGTCGTGGGTGACGAGATTCTGTTCGAGAAAGCGGGTGACATCATCCCCGCCGTCATCCGGGTCACACAGAAAAAAGACCCGGCATTCACCCTGTTCCTTCCTCCTGAGATATGCCCTTCGTGCGGCGAGCCGGTTAGCTTGGACGAGAATGAGGTCAACCTGTGGTGCAAGAATCCTGCGTGCCCGGCGAAGCTCGAAGAGCGTGTCCTGCACTGGATAAAGAGGCTGGACATCCTCGGCATTGGTCCGGCGGCGGTCAAGGCACTGTGTTCCTACGGGCTCGTGAAGGATATTGCGGACCTGTACTACCTGACGCCCGAGAAGGTTGCTCACTGCATTTCCGGTGACACGATGCCGGGGCGTATCGTGGAGCTTATCTTGGAGAAGAACGAGGTTCCGTTCTGGCAGTTCTTGAGTGCTCTCGGCATCCACAATCTCGGACGCACGACATCGAAGCTCGTGGCAAATGAGTTCAAGTCGCTGGACAATCTCCGCGATACGGTGTGCCTCGGGACGAAGGGTTACGAGCGGTTGTGCCTGCTTGACGGGATTGGGGAAACGGTTGCCACCAACATCATTGACGGTCTGAATCACATGTGGGAGACCATCGACCGTGTGACGGAGTGCATTGACGTGCTGGAAGTCAAAGATGCGACGGGTCCGCTGGCGGGTTTATCGTTTTGCATGACGGGAGCCCTGCCGTCCGGCACGAAGCGTGACGAGATGGCAAGGCGCATCGAGGCGGCTGGCGGCGAAGTGAAGTCCAGCGTGAGCAAGGGCTTGACTTACCTCGTGCAAGCAGATGTCAACAGTACATCGAGCAAGAGCGTCAAGGCTCGGAAGTATGGAACGGAAATCATAGACGAGACGATGTTGCTTCAGATGATGGAAGGCTGAAATATGATAATCAAGGCAACAGAAAACTTCAAGGTGCTTGCCAGAAAAGCGAATGAGCCGGGTTCTCGTTTGGAATGGCGTGAAATCAAAAGCATCGAGATGGGCGACAAGGTTATGTGTGCCAGTGCGAAAACGGCTGACCTTGTTACCGTGACAAGGGTCATTCCCGGTGCCGATTCCAAGCAGCCGGTCAAAGTGATTGGGAAGACAAATGCGTGAACCTTGGTACGAAACGAAAGATGGTCCAATGGCACTTGTCGAGGTGCTTGGTGTCTATGCCAGAGTGTCTATAGGTATGGGACCGGATTGGTATGAAGTACGATTGAGGGGTGGCAAGTTGTTCTGTCTAACGGGGTATCATGCCTTTGTGGCAATTCGGGACGGGCAGGAAGTCCTCCTTCGGGGTGGTGAGTTTCGCAAGGGCGACCGGTTCTGGGTGGACGTGTCGGCATTTGGGGCTGATAAGTCGCTGACGGATGACAAGCGGAAGATGCAGATGGTTGGCTCGTACTTGGCAAACGGATTTAGGAAGAGTTTGTGCTCATCATGAACTATCCCAAGGACTTCGAGACGTATTGGCAGCAGATTCTTGACGAGGAGGTCGAGACTCCGGCTTACAATCTCAAGCCTCGTCGTGACCTGTATACGGAGCAGTGTCTTGAGGATTGGAAGCAGGTCGTCTTCCGTCAGTGGAAGCAGTATGTTATGTATGTCAATGCGAGCAGGGGCACATGAGACCGTTCCGGGATGTTGAGCATATCGAGGAGCGTACCGGCTCGCGTGGCGGTCGGTACTGGTTACTCACTCTTTCCTGTGGGCACATTGTGACTAGGGACATCCCGAGGTTTCGTATTTGGAAAGCTCTGGATGGGCAGATGCCGCCAACGGCTCCGCACAGGGTCCAATGTCGGGTGTGTGAGTCAGTGGTAAGAAGGGAGCAGCATGAAAAGGCGATTGGTGCCGGGAGAGAAGTGCGAACAGCCGGGGTGTGACCGGCTTGCGGATGTCATCGTCTATGATGAGAACGTGCCCGCACTTCGGGCTGCTTGTGAAGAGCATGGCGATGAGATTGTAGAGCGGGGCAAGACGGGCGTGGGTTCACCGGAGTATAATGTCGATTGCCCGAATTGCGGGTGTCATTTCGGAGTTGGATGATGATTCAGCAGCTTGATTGGATACAGGCGACGTTCGCCGGTCGGATGGTTGCTCTCGCCGAAACGGGTCTTTCTTACGGGGAAGCGGTGGACGAGTACCATGACGACTGGAAGAAGTTGTCTCCCGATGTCCGTGAAAAGCTACGGTGTGTTCCTACTGCTAAGATTCGTGAGCCGTGGATGACGGAGAGCCCGGATGGGCGAAGAGTGAACACCGATACGTTACTCCGGCGAGCCGAGCATGAAATCAGTTACGGTGCGAAGCGAGCTATCGAGATGTATCTTCCGGTGTGGGAGAAGGGACCAGCCTTGGAGTTGTTCAACAAGTGTGCGGAGCATCATGCTTTGTGTAGAGGGGAAATCGAGAAGTGCCGGGCTCTCATGGTGGAGCTTGGAATGGAGAATCCGTAATGACCAAGACGCATTGGAATACTGACGACGTTATTGGGGCTATCAAGGGTAAGCTGCCGAACGTGACGGTGGATAACACGGGTCCGGGAGGTGACGTGGATACGGACAATCTCGTTGTCCGGCTGCCCGGAGGCGGGAATCTGTTCCTTTGCGGATTTATCACCGATGGCGACTTGGGGGCGAATCGCAGTGACGTGGACGTGGAGATGGTCGAGCTTTCGGCGGGCAAGGACAGCCGGGGCGGTCTGCACGGGGTTATCGACCCCGAAGTGGGCGTAGCTTACGGCAACATTCACGCCGTGCTTGTCGGGCTCGGGTTCAGCGTCGTGCCGTGTCTCAAGGATTACTTCTGACCGAAACCGAGTCCCGGAGTGTATAGTAAGGCATGAACGCACAGCAGGTACTTGAAGAACGCAAGACGGAACTGACCCGGAGACGTAACGAGAACTCTCTTCTCAAAAGGCAGATGGATGCCCTTGAAGAGAAGATGGTCGAGTTGACGGAGAATCTCACTGTTGGTCAAGAGGCACTTTCTTTTCTCGAAGACCTTGCCAATGCCCGGCGTGGTAGTATGAAGGGTCGCATCGAGTCTATCATCACTGAAGCCCTGCGGCTCATCTACGACGACTCGTACAGTTCCGAACTGACTTACAGCGTGAAGAACAATCGCAGTCACCTTGCTATCGAGATGGTTCGTGAGACCAAGCAGGGGACGGTGCGGCGTGACATGGGTGGTTTCGGAGGCGGCTTGGCTGATACGATGAGCGTGCCTCTTCGCCTCATGGTGCTCATGGGAGCCAAGCAGACTGACAAGGTGTGCATCTTGGACGAGTGCTGGAAGCACATTGACCCGGACAGGGTGGAGCTTGTAGCGAGATTTCTGCGTATCCTTGCTGACAGGCTTGATATTCAGGTTGTCTTCTTGACGCACCATCCGACCATGCGTGACTTTGCGGACAAGGTGTTCGAGGTGAAGGAAGTTGAAGGAACGTCGATAGTTGAGATTTTCTGAACTCCCGATTGAGCCGGGGTGTATAATCGGGCAGGAAGGAGAACAATCATGCCGAAGAAAGAAATCAGAATGATAACAGCGTCGGCGGACCAAGCGGCAATCATTGACAAGGGTGCCGATGTCAAGACACGGCTCGACAATCTGACTTACGAGGACAGGGGAATCAAGCTCAAGATTGGCGAGATGGCTGCCGGAGAAATGGCTGAGGGTGAAACGAACATCCGGCTGGAGGGGAGAGAGGCGGTTGCTACGGTTACTGCTTCAGAGAGATTTACGGTCAAGGCAAGTGCCGAGCGGTATCCAGCCCTTCAGACTGCCGTAAAGAATGGATTCCTACGAAGTGTAGTGACGGTGAAGCGCGACCTCGTGGTGCCCCCGGATGATGTGGCGAGGGCAGCCGAGGCTCTCAGGGCTGCTGGCATTACGGCGAACGTGGTTGAAAGTTTGTCGGTCAAACCCGACGACGTGCGTACCATGCGAGCATCGGAGGTTGCCAGTACGGAAGAGCACGAAGCTCGACGGGCACTTGAAGCCTGCATGGATAGCGATATTACATACAGGGTAACGTATAGCAACAAGGGGTAATGTGATGTCTCCGGTGAATGAAAAGCAAGACCAGACCTTTGAGGGGTGTTACGGCGAAAAGGTAGCTTACGCGGACCTTCTGACTTTCCTGCAAGATTCCTTTGCGAATAACAGGGCTGCTGAGGAGTCGGGTTCCGAGGAGCGTTTCGCGACGTGTATCTGGGGACACTCTGGTATCGGCAAGTGCGTTTCGGGGGATACCCTTATTGAAACAAACAAGGGGATGATGCCCATTCACGATCTGTTTCCCCTGAATACGACAGGCGACGTGGAAACGGAGATAGCCGCACCCCGAGGATTGCATGTGTTTTCGGTAGCGGGGATGAAGCCAGTATCTCATCTTTACTATGGTGGAGTCAAAGAATCCATTCGTGTCGTGACGGAATCTGGACGTGTTCTAGTGGGCAGCTATGCCCACCCGGTGCGTTCAATCCGTCCGGGGCTTGATGATGCCGGTGTCCCATTTCGACGGCTGTCTGACATACAGTTGGGAGACTTTGTGGGAATATCTATTGGAGCGGATGCCTCATTGCCGGTTACAGACGACCCGGACGCTGCCATGTGGATGTGGCATGGAGGCGAGCCACTGACGTTGCCCGTTCCTGCTCGGACGTTTCGGACAAAAGACTTTCAGACGCCAACCCACATGAATGAGGATTTGGCCTTTATCTTGGGGGTGCTGGTGGGGGAGGGAACCTGTACATATCAGAACACAATCAGGATGACACAAGAAAAGAGTAAGCCGCTTACGGGTCGGTATCTTGATGCGTGTCAGAAGGTGTTTGGAGTTATGCCAAAGGGGTCTCCCGACAAGCGAACAGAGGCAACGTGCAACTTCAACTTGAATCGTTCTGATTTGCGACGATGGCTTGCGTCCATTGGATTGGGGTACGAAAGGGCTGATGACAAGTACGTGCCGTGGTCTATTTTGCGTGCCAGAAGAGACGACAAGGTGGCATTTATTTCTGGAGTCTTCGAGTCCGAAGGGTCGTCAGAAAAGTCTGGAATGAGTCTGTCGTCTAATTCGGACAGGTTGTTGTCTGAGTTGCAAGTGATGCTTACGTCTTTGGGCGTGATGTCTTACATCAGTCCTAAGACGAAGGCGTCTTCCCGATTGTGGGTGACAGGAGAGGACGCACGCAGGCTTCATGGCATGATTCATTTCAGCCGAGCAAAAGGGGGTTGGATTTCAGCGAGGGGCAATCCTAATAACAAGGGTGTTCCATCGCATGTTGCAAGGGCTGTTCTTTTGCGGATGAAAGAGTCGCACTTGCGTAATGGCGGAAGGCTTACAAAGAAGCTAATTCATTCGGCACCGTTGAACAGGCTTTATAGCAGGTCGTTTCTAAAGCATGGTCGGTGGTCGAAGGACATGATTCGTAGAATTGCCGGGTTGCTCGACTGTGCGGGACTGGATTGCCAAAACGAATTAGCTGTTGTTATGTCATACGAGTATGAGCGGGTTGCCTGTATTGCAGACAACGGAAGAATCCCGTTGTATGACGTGTGTGTGCCGGATGGCAATGAGTTTGTGGCGAATGGATTTGCCGTTCACAATACTGCCATCGTCAAGCAGCACTGCAAGAAGCCTGTAGAGTGGCAGGGAAAGAAGTACGATGGCTACCGAGTCATTGACGTTCCTCTTGCCCAGTTCGAGGAGATGGGCGATTTGCATGGTATGCCGTCTCGCCACGTCTTGCTTTTCAAAGAGAATGGCAAAGGTCCGGTGGAGCGTTGGGTGCCCGAGGAAGTCGTCAAGGGTTACTTCGATGATGGTTGGAAGATGAGGCACCATGCAGGCGTGCGTACCATGTATGCTCCCCCGGATTGGGTGCCTCACGAACCCGGTCCCACCATCCTTCTGCTCGATGACTGGAACCGGGCGTCTGTCCGTATCGTCAAGGGCGTCATGCAGTTGCTTCAGAACTACGGCATGGTGTCATGGAAGCTGCCGCCGGGTTGCAACATTGTTCTGACGGCGAACCCTGACGAGCAGGAGTATCTGGTGACTTCTCTGGACCCGGCTATCCTGACACGTATCCGTTCCATCACGCTCAAGCACGACGCGAAGGAGTGGTCCGTATGGGCTCAGGGGGCGGGTATTGACTCTCGTGTGATTTCGTGGGTGCTCCAGTACCCCGAGATGATGATTGGCAAGGAACGCACGAATCCGCGAACGATTGCCGAAGCGGGTCGGTCCTGCCGTCACATCACGGACATGACGACGAAGGAAAACGTGCGTCGGTTCCAGATGCAGGCGAGTGCCGTGCTGGACGAAGAGACCGTTTCCAGCATGACGGTCTTCATGCAGCGTGACGTGGAGTTAGTTGTGGAGCCACAACAGATTCTCGATGGCGAGGAGTGGATACCAAAGCACATCAAGAAGCTCATGGAGGGCAAGGAGAAGCGTGTGGATGTGCTTGGGGTCATCTGTGACCGTCTGTTCGCCTATGTCGTGCAGCCGGACACGGAAGCCACTCCCGAGGCTGTCAAGAATTTCCAGAAGTTCCTGACGGCGAAGGAAGTCCCCGAGGACATGCGACACAACATCTGCCTGCGTGTGGCTCGTGTTCCAAACGGAGCGGCGTCGGAGTGGATTCTTCACAACCAAGTGTTGACGAACATGATTCTGGACGTGGTCTAACGGTTAGACTTGGCCCACCTTTGGTCTGCCGTGGAGAGCCCGGCCCTTTGGGGTCGGGCTTTTCGTTTCAGAATTTCGACTAGCTTGTGCAATGAGTTGGTATGAGATTGGTGGAGCCCAAGGATTTCGAGGTTTCGTGGGGGTACAAGTACGTCCGCTTTGCGGATGGCACCGTGCTGTTTTGCGATGCTGCTGACCCATGCAGTTCCCACAAGCAGGTGGTCGATTCCAAGCCTGACGTACCCGCTTTCTCTGCCGGGACTATCCGGGTGAGGGACAAGTCGTGGTGCGTCAAGGAAGGTGGCAGCAGCACGGCGAAGCTGCCCCGGATGCCCAGTGACGAGAAGTATATCCAGCGGGCTCTGGAGCCTTTTGGTTACAAACACGACGAGGAACTGTGGTACTCTCTGTGATTTTTTCAGAATCCGATTCTTCTTGTGCAATGGTTGGGTAGGAGGACATGACGATGAGAATGGCAGATTGGCATGAGACCCCGGATATCGAAGTGGAAGCTGACCGTTACGAGGACGAGATGCGTGCCTTGCGTGAGATAGCCGAGGGTGAGGCTGTCGTGATGGCTTGTCCTGTGCGTGAGGTTCCGGTGGACGAACTGACGGCGGTCGAGGTGCTCGCCGACAAGGTGGAGCGGGAACTGGCGTTCCTGATGTGATGATGAAGAACGTGCGTAAACCAGTGAAAGAGGGGTTGGACTTCGTGCGTGATGGGAACTGGAATCCCGTCAAGCGCACGCGGGCGGGCGTGATTCGTCTCGGGTGGAAGATTCGTGACGCGGTGGCTCGGAAGTATGGCTTTGTCCCGGTCGTGTGTGACTGTGGCGACTACTTCCGTCTGAGCTTCGCCAAGCCGGAACCCCGGAGGATGTGATGAATCTCAAGGGCACGGTGATTGTGGATGACAAGGGCAGCGGCAGGAAGCCCAATCGTGGCTTGCTTCGCTATCTCAGGGGTGTTGCTGCGAAGACAGGTGATATCCGTCTGGAGTTTGCATACCGGGGAAGCTGGTGTGATGATAGAGATGACACATGGAGAATGTACGCCCCTCGTTATCTGTGGAGGCACAATGTTCACAGTCCTCGGGCTGTCAGTTATGCGGACGGTGCCCGACCCATCGTGAAAGCCGGGCTTGTATACAAAGCCACGGTGACGAAGTGGAATAAGCGTCTGGCGGCATTGCGGGAGCTTCCTTCTCGGGTCAGGAAACTCAAGGGGATGGATGTCATAGCAACGCAGTGCGGAATTTATCCGAATGGTACTGTTCATTTCGGTTCCCCTCACGGATTTGTATGGAAGGCAACGGGTGATGATGGCTATTGGAAAGGCTACAAGCCCGGTGAGGAGAGAAAAGCCTTGAAGATGCTTCGGGGTGGGCTGGTGAAGAGATGAGGAAGGATTGCCAGAACTGGCTGGAGAGGAACAGGGGGCACTTCGGAACCCATGGCGGGTTGCCGGGTGAATTTCATCGTGAGTTCATCTTCGGCTGTCTTGGACCGGGCAAGCCCGTGGCTATCGAGACGGTCCACGGTCAGATTGTGACCGGGAAGGTGGTCATGCGTGGTCCCGCCGGATGGGTGGCTTGTGACGACCGGACGGGCGGGGCTCGTCCTCTTATCTGTGACGAACGCAACACGGTCTGGACGACGGGTATCTACTTCAAGCGTGAGAAGGGTCGTGTGAACCAGTCGATATGTTCGAGGGACGCATGAAAACAGGGAACCTGATAGTGCTCGTGGGGATGCTTGTCTTAGTCGGCACGGGATGTCTGGCGGGCGAGAAGATTCGCAACTGGACCGGGATTGTGGTCCATCACAGCGATAGCGGTCCCGAGACAACGAGAGACGACATCGACCGCTGGCACAAAGAGCGGGGCTGGGATGGTGTTGGCTACCACTACGTCATAGAGTGGGATGGGACGGTCAAGGTCGGTCGCCCCTTGTCCAAGGTAGGAGCCCATGCCAAGACGGGCAAACCGTACAATCGTAATGGCACGCATATCGGTATCTGTCTGGTTGGGTGTGACAAGTTCACGGCGAAGCAGTTGTCCAACCTTCGGAAGTTCATTCTCGTGCTCGCTGACGGTTTAGACATCAAGAGTGTCGAGCGGCATCACGAGAACTGTCCCGGACCCGGTGTGGACGTGGAAGCGTTGAACAGGATGGTTCAGAATCTTGCCCGTCCCGTGCAATGATGGAGTGGGAGGACAGCGATGAAACAGTGGGTTCGCGTGCAGGGCGAGATTGCGGAGTTGGCGGCTTCTGTCGAGAACAAGGCTCTGTCGCAGTACCAGTACAGCGTGAAGGAAAACGTGCTCCGTGGAATCCTCAAGGAAGAGGAAGTCGCGGACCATGCTTTCCGCACGGGGCTCGTGGCGGCTTTGACTCAGAAGTACGATTGGGTTGTAGCTGATTTGCTTCGGCTGTGTGCCGACATTATGGAAGACGCTAACGACCACGACACGGCAGCCGAGCTTCGGGCGAAGGCTGTCAAGGATGATGACTGCGAGGAAGTGGAGGACTGACATGGGACCAGAGTTTTTCCAGACAGGAATGGGTCGCAAATTTTACGAAGCCGATGTTCCACGGATTGCGAAGGGCATCGAACGGTTGGCGGCAGCCGTTGAGAAGCAGAATGAGTTGATGGAGCGGTGTCTTCAGTTGCAGGTGTCTCCTGACAGCCTCAAAACTCTGACGGGTCCATTCATGACTTCGGAAGGTGACGAGCGGGAGGTTCCACAGAGGAATCTCAACACCGAGCTATGTCGTTGGCACGCGACGTATGCCAGCAAGAGCGTCAAGGCGGAGCATGTAGGAGAACTGTATCATCTGCTGATGAACAAACTGCCGTTCATGGTCGCCCAAGTGGATAGTGGCGAATCTGAGGCTTGTGAGGCTGCCGACAGGGTGGTGCTTCAGTGGGTTCAGGAACACACGTCGTTGGAAACGGACGGTAAGTCGTACCGGGCACTGGCGGAAATGGTTACGGGGTTCATCACCGATGAAATCGAGAATGCGGAAAGAGCGTTTGAATGACGGCACGGGGGTTCTCCCGACGATTCCCTTGAGCCCGGTTGACCTTGCGGTTGTTCTGGCTCAGGTTCGTCAGGCGTCTCGTCCCGGCAGGCGGGAGGACGGGACTCGCGTTCACGTTCACTACAGGGCGTTCGGTGTGCCGACCGTTCGGGCGAAGGAAGAGGCGAAGCGGGCTGCCGAGCTTGGGCTCGACCGGGACCGGTATACGGGCCGGGTCAGCAAGGTCTGGAAGGCTGAGGATGGAAGCCTGTGTATCCGCTTGTGGGTGGAGCTTGAGAGGAAGCATCGCTACCGGACCCTGAATGCCACGAAGGGGCAGATTTTCAAGTTCGTGGTCATGGGAGGTTGATAATCGTTTGATACGAGGGGTATAGTGTAGAAGGCGAGGAGAGATGATGAGAGAAGGGTACTGGATAAACTATCGCACGGGCAAGGTGTTCATTGTCAATGAGCATGAACAATGGCTGCGTAAGAAGGGCAACGCCAAGAAGCTCGGTCTGCGTGCCAATGTCGTTCGGGCTTTTGACGAGTTCGAGCCGGGGCGTGACCGTGATAAGTTTCTCCTGTTCGTGATGCAGAATGCCCCGGTCATGCGGGTTCGGGGGCATGGCAATTACGTGAGTTTCGAGTATGCCTCTCGTAGTCGGCGTGACCCGATTGACGCTATTTGGAGTTGGGCTGAGGACAACGCTGGTCCGTTTACTGAATTGTTCATAGTCAACTTCGCTACCCGTGAGAAGACCACTATGTATTTCAAGGACTTCGAGGAAGCGATGGACCGGGGCGGAGCCGAGGCTGTGATGCGGGCGGCTTCAGTCAGGAAGTTCTCCGTCCGACGCAAAATCGCCGAGGAATTGCTGGTTCTGGCGAAAAAGTTGATTATGGTCTGACTTTAGAGCGTATAATCTCATTGTAATGCTCAAGGTCGGCCTATCTATCCTTACGAACGGAAAACGTCTGGACAATCTCCAGACGTGTGTTTCGTCGTTTCTGACCAACTGCTACTTCCGTCCCTTGGTTGTGGCTGTCTTTGACAATGGTTCAAAGGACGATACGTTTAGTTGGCTTCAGGAGCGGAAGGCGAATCCGGGGTATGCTATTGGGTGGCGTATCGAGCGGTCGGAGCGGGACGTGGGGTGTGCCGCAGGTGTCAACAGGGTTTCCCGAATGGTGGATGATTGCGACTATGTCGTCCACGTTGAGTCTGATTTCCGGCATCTTCCCTTTTCGATTACCGGGGTGGATGGTTATTGGCTTCACAGGGCTTTGGATTTCATGCAGGATGAGGACTGTGACTATCTCTATCTGCGACGGATGATGACGGAGCGGGATATTGCACAGCATTGGTGGGCTCAGTGGTTCGCTCGGGTCACTCGTATCGAGGGGGATTACATTGACTGTCCGTCGTTCTGGTGGAGCAACAATCCGCACCTTAGATTGAACCGGGCTATTTGGGACGCGGGGTGTCTGCCCTTGGACGAATCAATTGATGGTCCGAAAGGTTCCGTGGGATGGAGCAAGCCCGAGTTGTCGGCACCAAAGCCTTCCCGTCCTTGGATACACAAGTGGGGGCTTTTTGTGCATGAGGCTCCTTCGGATGAGGAACTGTTGTCCGTAAAGGGGTGTCCGTTACCGGGTGGTTGTAAGTACGGGTTCTTCCTGCCCGGTCCTGCGGGTAACATGTTCTGTCAATGCTGCAATCTGGACGATGACTTCACGGATATGCAGGAGCACTATGACAAGTTCAGAAGGATGTTCTAGTGAATGACTTGAACGTGGTATTCTTCGGTCTTCGTCGTGGTGGGCAGCACGCGGTTATCAACTGGGTGGCGGCACACTTTGAAGAGCCCGTCTGGTTCTTCAATGACATTTGTGATTTCAACAATCCTGAGCCCATCATTGATGACACAGGTGCAACGAAGCCTTCGTATTATGTTCCGACCCCTATGAAGATTCCCAACGTATGGCAGATTCCCAAGGGAATCGTGTTCCAGTCTTACGAGGACAAGCCTATCGACAATCTGGACTTTCAAGCCAACGCTCGGGTTGTGGGCGAGAGCAAGAAGACAATCTGTGTCATCATCTTGCGTGATTTGTTCAACACGGTTGCCAGCCGCATGGCTCATCCAAGTTTTCTCATGTTCAAGGTGGAGCCGTGGCTGAAGGAGCGGTGGGAACAATACGCGATGGAGGCTATTGGCGAGACCAGTTATCTACCGAATATGGTTGTTATCAACTACAATTTCTGGTTCAGGAGTGAGATTTATCGCCGTCGGTTGGAAAGGCTGATGGGTCTCGGCGTGACGGATGAGGGAATGAATACCGTTTCGGGGGTTGGCAGTTCGTTCTCTTGGCTGAAGCACGACGGGAAGGCCCAGAATATGAAGGTCGAGAAGCGGTGGGAAAGATGGCAAGGCGAGAGGAGGTACATGGGATTCTTTCGGGAAAGTCCTCGGATATGGGAACTTCATGATACTATCTTCGGTAAGATAGCTGAGCCACTGCGACAACCTCCCAAGATACCGCGTTCCACGCAGGGTTCTCTCAAGGGTAAGCGGATGGTGTATGTCCGAATTCCCAAGACGGCATCCACTACATTCAAGGAGTCTTTGTCTGAGTGGGCATCGGAAAGAAAGCTGCGTGTTTTGTACCAGTCTCACCACAATATCCACGACGATGGTGTCCGGGGAGTGTTCGACCTTTCCTTACACCACGTTGTTTTCAATCCAATCAATGTTGCGAGACTCAGGATGCTTTTGCCGGACTGTATTTTCATTACGAGTGTTCGTGACCCTATTGAACGGGCAAGGTCTCATTATCACCATATCGGGCCGGAGGGGCACGTCAATAGGTTTGCCAAGAACGGGGTTCCCTTTTCCGATTGGTACATGAAGCACAAGGATTTGGAATCGGATATGGCCGGGTGGAAAAACTCAATCAATTTGAGGCATTGGACGAATGGCACGATGGCTTGCTTTATGGGGTTCTGCCACCCGAATGTTTCGTATGAGCAGTTTTGCACAAGGTACGCCTTTATCATGGTTGCGGAGAGGTTCGAGTTGAGCTTGCGTGTTTTCGAGGCATTGGTAAATACACAGATTTCCCGGTTAAAGCCAGTTCGTGTCGCGGTGTATAATAGGGAGGAGATACCGCAGGAAGTGAGAGACGCTTTCCGCGAGAGGAATGAACTGGATTACCGGATGTATGAGTACGGATGCCGTAGGCTCGAAGAAGAGGCACGAGAGGTTGGGTGTGAAGATACGATTTGTTCTAACGAGGGATGAGAACGTACCTACGGGTGGTGTGAAGCAGGCATACCGCCAAGTGGACGTACTCAGGAAACACGGTTACGACGCCGCTATCGTGACCCCCGTGGAGGGTTTCCGTTGCTCTTGGTTTGAGAACGATACGTTTGTCGTTGGTCCCGGAGAGCAAGTGGGTCCGGGGGATTTCGTGGTTCTCTCAGAGGTACTCCCATTCGTTCCTCCCGAAATCAAAGGTGCCGAGGAAGCCAACATTATTGTCTACGCTCAGAACCCATTCAACGTGCCGAGGGGATTCGGGGGCATCTCAAACTTCGGCAAGTTTTACAAGGACAAGGTTCGTGGCGTGATGTGCGTATCACAACATTCCCTTGAGCAGCTTTCTGCTTTGTTGCCAGAAACGGAAGTGCATCGCATCCGATACTCTTTTGACCGGGCTCCTTGGGGTCTGTCGAGGTCTCCCAAAGAGAAACGTATTCTCTACATGCCCCGCAAGAGGGGCAGGGACATTGAGGAAGCTCTGATGCTTGTCAATCAGGCGGGTCTGCTCAGGGGGTGGCACGTTGACACGGTCGATGGTAAGAGCGAATCCGAAGTCGCCGAGCTTATGCGTCGGGCGATGGTTTTCATCTCGGGCAGTTTCCGCGAGGGATTCGGTATGCCTCCTGCCGAAGCGATGGCATGTGGCTGTGTCGTAGTTGGCTGGACGGGTATTGCTGGTCGGGAGTTCATGTTGCCGGGTGTCGCCTATCCGGTTCCCGAGGGGGATGTGTTGCATTGTGCCAACACACTGAAGGAGGTTCTGTCTCAACCCGTGGACAAGCTCATAGCGACGGGGGAGATGGCATCCGAGTACATCCGAAACACCTATTCTTCTACGGAGGAAGAGAAATCTGTTTTGGAGGCGTGGAAGGCATTTACGGGAACAGCCGTTTTCCCATTGAAGGACGTTGCTGCTTTTGTATCGACGTATGACGAAGGCCCTTACTTGGAATCTGTTCTGCGTTGGCTGTCTCCCAGAGTGGGAATGATTTACGTTGTCGAAAGCCTGACCACTTTCCACGGGGAGCAGAAGCCGGAGGGGGAGAGGCTGACGAAGAAGATTGTAGATTCGGTCAGGGGAGAAGGTCTTGAGAATATCTCCTATCATGTCCTTGAGGGTAAGTCGCACCCCAAGCCGGATATCAAGGAGGCACACGAACGCAATCAGGCTCTTGAGATGATTGAGAGGGATGGTTACAAATGGGTCTGGATTGTGGATGCTGATGAGTTTTACACAGATGACGAAGCCGAGAAGTTGTGGGCGTGGTTTCTGGATGTGTCGAGTCGGCATCCCGAGGTTTGTGGGGCGAAGTGTACGTGGTATACCTATTGGCGTTCGTTGAAATGGCGTATCGACCCGCCGGAGAATTTCCATCCCAACATCATTGTCAAGCCGTCGTGCCGGATAGCGACTTCCCGGCATCTTGTGCCGGAACAACAATCCAGAATCATGGATGTGCCTCGGGATATCTGTATGGCTAGGCATTATTCATGGGCTCATACTCCCGAGTATGTACAGCGTAAACTGGCGACGTGGACTCATGCTCATCAGGTTGTTCCTGATTGGTTCAGGAGGGTCTTTATGGCGTGGAAGCCGGGCAGTGACATGCGTAACCTGAATCCATCTGAGCCCACGGCTTATCAGGAGGTTGTTCGGGCGAGTGAACCGATGCCGGAGGCTTTGGCGAGTCATCCCTACATGCGTGCGGAGATAATCGAGAGTCCCAACCGAAAGCGTATCAAGGTCGTCATTCTGAATCACAATATGCCTGAGAACTGTGACAGATTGTATGAACAGCTTTCGGGTTGTTTCGATGATGTCGAGATATTCGACAGCGGTTCCGACCCGGACAAGATTCCGATACACATGGGGCGTAGGTTACCGAATGTGTATTGGACTGGTGGTTGGAATGAGATTCTGAAAACGTGCTCGGGATACGATGCCGTGTGGATGTTGGGAGATGACATCGAGCTTCGCTCAAGTCCAGAGGATTACCGGGACGCCATAGAAAGCTCGCTTCCGTTTGGGTGTTGGAGCCCTTGTATTGAGGGCAGAGCAAAGCCTTTCATGCAGGCGGCTCATTACGCTCACGGGGAACCCAAGAGCGTGCGTAACATGGAAGGCATGGCAATGGCTCTCTCGGGCGAAATGATGCGTTCCGTGAAACGCTTACCCGAGGGTAGTAACGGCTATGGACAAGACCTCTGGTTGTGCTTCAAGGCACGCGAGGCGGGGTTGCGGAACGTGGTGGATGGTCGCGTTCGGGTGTTCCACCCGGAGGGAATACGTTACGACGACGAGAGCTTCCATAAACAGATGGAAGCTGTTTTCGGCAAAATGTTCGGTCCTGATTTCAGGCGGACGGTGTTTCAATACGATGACAGATACGAGCGGAATCTGATGGAGGAAAATACGATGAGTGAGAAGCCACGGGGGCAGGATAAACCAGTCGGGAAGCCTTATACGATTGTCACGGTGGATAACGGATGGTCGTACCCGGACTACATTCGGATTACGAATGCGTTCCCGGAAGCTCGGAAAATCATCATGACAAAGGGCGTTGCGGAGATTCCCCCTCACAAGGGAATTGAGATAGTGCCGTATGACGGCAGCCTGTCAATGTTCTTGGTTGAAGCCGACGTTGCGTTGTTCCCGAAGGTTGGTGTTACGACCAAGGAAGACTTGTTGAAGCTGATGAAAGCCGGGGTTCCCTGTGTTGTCCATCAGGACTTTGCCAAGGATATTATCGAACACATGGAAAATGGGTATATCTACCAAGTTCTTCCGTGGGCTCAACGGTGGCTTGAACAAATCAGGGATGACCCCAAGCTGCGGGACAAGATTGCTTCGTACAGGTGGCCGGATTCGGATTCTCAAGAGGAAAAAGAGAGCGAGCCTGTTGTTGAGGTTGTGAAGGAGGAAGTGTCTGACTCACAACCTGCGGAAACTACGCTCGTGACGGTTATTACTCCGACGTGGAGCCGTGACCTGAAAATCATCAAGCGGTGTATTGATGCCGTGCGTCTTCAGACGGAGCAGAACTGGGAGCAACTCGTGTGCTCGAATGGCCCGGAGGAACCGCAGGTGAAGCAGCTTGTGGAGGGATTGAGAGACCCGAGGGTGAAGTACCGTTGTGTGGGGAAAGATATATCCGACAAGGACTTCGGGAACTCGGCTCGCAAGGCTATGATTGGTGAGGCTTGGGGTGAGTTCGTGGCGTTCTGTGACGATGACAATATCTACCTGCCGGGCTTCTTGGAGACGATGACTGTGAAACTCGTCAATGAACCAGATGCGGGCTTCGCAGTGTGTGACATCATGCACTTTGGTCCGTTGAACGAAGCCGAGGTGGGGTCGCCGCCTATCGTGCTCAAGGGGGAGCCCGTGAAGCTCTATCATATTGACCCGCTTCAAGTCATGGTCAGGAAGAGTGTGATGCGGGAAGTGGGATGGGATACGGAGGTTGGCTACTTATCGGACGGCGTGACTCTTGAGAAACTTGGGAGGGGTCACGAGCATATCAAGGTCAACGAATTACTCGGGGTGCATCTATGAGCCGGTATTTCACAGCCAACAAGCTCGCGTATTGGGAGCGTTCTGCTACATACCTGAAAGGAGGTTGCATTGTTCCGGTCACGTGGGAACTCGACCTCACGACAGCTTGCAATCAGGCGTGCCCCGGATGTTCAGGCAATCGGTTCTTCAACGTGTCGCTTTCGCCGGACGAGGCGACTCGTATTGTGAAGGAGATTGCCGACGTGGGTGGTGAGGGACTTATCCTGACGGGCGGGGGCGACCCGACGATGAACCGGGAAGGATTGCTTGCTGTTCTTGGAATTCTACCGATGCTGCTGCTTACGCACGGTGAGCTTTTTGACGAGGAGCTTGCTCGTGTCGTGCTTCCGCATTTGGAGGGTATCCGGTTCAGCTTGGATGCTTATGATGACGAGTCGGCTGTCAGGTGGCGTGGTATTACGCCCGAGCGGTGGCAGAAGACGCTAGGGAATATCAGGAGGGCGGTTGCCATCAAGAGGGAGCTTGGGTTGACGCTTCCTATTGGTACGGCGTATCTGACCGACCGGGAGCGGAATGCCGGGATTCCGCATTTTGCGGACTTGTCGAAGGCATTGGGTGCTGACTACGCTCAGTATCGACCCATGCTCTGGTCAACGGCGAATCAGCAGCAGCCTGATTGGGACTATCCTGTTTTCGAGGAGTTGTACGGGAGGGCTGAATCTCACTACCCGGACATGGTTACGTGTTCCCGGCAGAAGTACGACCGTATGGCGAACGGCACCACGGGAAGACCTTACGAAAGGTGTCATGCCGGGCGTTTCACATCCACTATCGGGGCGGACGGGAAGCTGTATTTCTGCTGTCACACGCGGTACATGCCGAGCTTCAGCTTCGGAGACCTCAAGACCGAAAAGCTGGCGGATATTCTCAGGACGGAACGCATCGAGAACATTCGGGACAGGATGACCATGGAGGTTTGTCCGCTGCTCTGCCGGGGTGATTCCATCAATCGGGTCATCACGGACATGCAGGAGAAAAAGCCCAATCACCTTATGTTCCTCTGATTTTCTCAGAATTGTGGGTTCCTCGTGCAATGAGGGGGCATGAGTACGACGATTTTAGCGAAATGCCGAAAGACCCTTGACACTCTGCATCGCTTGGATGAGATGGGTGGCTCCGGCACGATGTTCGGTCGCGAGCACATCTTCGGCGAGCTTCTTTATGAGGCTCACGAGCGGGCTGGAGAGACGGATAAGGGGTGTTTCTGTTTCAAGAAGCTCGGATGGTACGGGAATATCGTTTCATGGGAGCCCACGATTGACGCGGTCAAGGAGTTCCTGACTCGGGGATTTACGGGTGCTGACATCGAGGAACTTATCGGGTGGTATTCGGGTATCAATGCTTCACCTGACCAGTTGTTACTCTCTGTTTACCTGAAGCACATTCTCAAGCGTGATGATGTCCGGGGATTGGTTGCCGAATCTGACCGGAAGAAAGCCGAGACGGACGCTGCCGAGGCTGCCCGTCTTGCTGCGATTCCCCATACCGAACCTCCGGCTGATGCTCCGTTGTATCGGCACGAGGAGTGTCTTGAAGACTTTGCCGGGAACCACTCGCAGCCGGGTGTGTGGGCTGACGTGTATGTGGCTGATGATGGGAGCGAAGTGGTTACATTTGGTGGCTGCTGGGGGTACTTCATTGAAGGCGATGACGTGCTTGCACAGTTCATGGACGGCGAACGGGGATGTCCCGTGGAGGCTCGACGCTCCAAGGTCCGTGAGTTGAAGAAAATCGCCGATACGGATAACCCGTTCGGCGGGTTCTTGCGATTCTTGGAAGCCAATCACAAGAGTCTTCGTTTCGGAGAAGAGTTCCGATGGGGTGACAGATGATACGATGGCTCAACAAGGTGTTTGTTCGCGGGAACGATGAGTCCCGTGACTTCAATCGCTTTCGTGGTGGGAGCACGACGCGGCGATTGTGTTTTAGGGGGTGTGATGTTTACGGATGGATTCGATATTCGGTTGGAGTGCCGGGCACACGTCAAGGAATCGCGGTCGTGGTTCTGGATTCCCGGCTGCTGTGATACGTGGCCGAAGTGCCCGGTGTGTAAGAAAGACTTGGTGAGGGTACGGGGCAGACCCCCGAAACGAAAGGGTGCGTAGGTCAATGGCAGACCGAGGGGCTCTAACCCCCTGCGTTGCCGGTTCGAGTCCGGTCGCACCCCCCCAATGAAGACGATACGAAAGGCGAACCTGCTAAGTGCGTTGCACGAGGCAATCATGGCGGTCGAACGCCGTGACAAGCGGAAGCTCGGGCCGGATTTCGAGTCTGGACTTGTGGGAGGCTGGAAGGAAATCCGGGACGCCCTCAAGCGCGGCGAAGAAGTCCGAATCGGCGACTAGGTTGGCGACTAGGTTGGCGTCAATGACCTTGGGAGGGCTTTGAAATGAAGTGCCTTCGGTGTGGATATTGTTGTCAGAACCTCTTTGTGGTCATAGCGATAGACCCTGACAGGGGGCTTGAAGAAGACAACCTCAAAGCCATTGGTACGAGGGGTTCCGAGCGGTGTCCTCACCTTGTTGGGGACACCCCCGGAGAGTTTTCTTGTGCTGTTCATGACCGTCCTTGGTATCCCGAAACGCCGTGTGCTTCTCACTCGCAGATTGAGCATGGTGACACTCCTTGTCGCATGGGCGAGTACATCATCGCCGAGTGGCGAAGAACCGGTAGCGTGTAGCACCCGCTACCTTTTCCGCCAGCTTTACTAACGCCAGTCTCACATTCCCGAGACGCCGTCTACCGTAATAATTCTTTGATATTGCGACTAAGGTATAGTGGCGGATGCCGTACTGGAGGTTGGCGATTTCCGCCGTCCGCGTGCGTTGCGTGGAGGTCGTATGTTATAGAACGGGGACGACATCACGCTTGTAGCCGTCATGCCATCCCTGTAACGAATAGGAGATACAAATGAAACAAAGTCTCACGGGGTGGTTGAGGGAGAATGCAGACGGGCTGAAGGACAGGGAGGCAGTGGTGGCGGAAGCTGCCAAGGTGTTTCCCGAAAAGGGTCGCGATTCCGTTATCCGGCGAATGACTGAGTTGGTCAACGCGGGTGAAATCAAGCCGAAGCCTCCCACTGAAAAACCCAAGAAGTCTGTTGCGGAGCGTCCGCGAAGTGGAGCACCAATCAAAAAGGTGCCCCGGAGGTTCAGGATGGCGGTGGATGTGACGAAGGTACAGGGTGAATACGACGACGAAGCCAAGATTGATGAAGGTATTGACAATCTTGGCACAAGCATCATCAAGGACAATGATTTCCGGGTGGAACTGGGCATCGCTATGGATAGGTGGAAGCTCGTTTCCAGTCTGGAGAAATACAGCAGGAACAAGATTGACTTACGTGGCAAGCAGTTCAAGGGGACGTACTGGGGGCAGGAAGAAGTGCTTGTGAGTCTTCGTAAAAAGATAGACATGACGGACTAAAGCGAGGTGTATCATGGCGAAGAATGGAAAGCCTGTTTCTCCTGACAAGGTGATTGACGCACAGGATGTGGTAGATGATGTCAACCCGTCTCCCGCGTTGACGAAGTTACGCAAGGACAACGCGAAGCTCCGAACCCGTGTTGACGAACTGAAGCTGGCTCTTGGCGAGGACGAGGAGTATTTCGATGTCATTCGCAAGAGTATAGACGCAATCGAGCCGCTCCCCCTGATTCCGTATGAGCCGCCGGAGGACAAGAAGACCATCGGTTCCGCACTTTCGGCGGTGTTGGTTTTGAGTGACTGGCACATAGGGGAGTACGTGGAGCCCGACGAGATTGAGGATTTCAACACGTTCAACTGGCTTATTGCACAGAGGCGTGTTCACTACCTCTGCGAGAAGTTGATTGCGTGGGCGAATATCCAGCGTATCGCCGCGAAGATTGAGGAACTGGTTATCATCGTGGCGGGCGACCTTATCTCGGGTGACATCCATCAGGAGCTTCAGGTTACGAACGAATGGCCGGTCCCGGTACAGAATGTCAAGGCAGCGTACTTGCTGTCTAAGGCGGTATCTCAACTCGCTCCTCATTTCAAGAAGGTCCGGGTGGAGTTCGTGACGGCAGACAATCATGCCCGTCGGACAAAGAAGCCGCAGTACAAGCAGACCGGTTTCAACTCCGAGGGATACGTCATTGCGTTTCTGGCAAAAGAGCGTCTGCGTGCTCACAAGAACGTCGAGTTCAACGTCCACTCGAAAATCAAAACCAACGTGCCCATTTGCGGGTTCCCGTATCTGTGCCAGCACGGTAATACGATTCGTGGTTGGGCGGGGTATCCGTGGTACGGCGTGGACCGTCAGGTTTCCCGCGAGGCAAAGGCTCGCCGGATGATGCCGACGAAGACGTTCTACAAGTGCATCATCGGGCACTTCCATACGCCCCTCAAGACGATGGATTACATCGTGAACGGCAGCCTGACGGGAACGACCGAGCTTGACCACGGGCAGGGCAGGCACGCTCCGCCGTGTCAGGTCGCGTTCTTGGTCCACCCGAAGTATGGCGATTTCAACTTCAACGAGTTCTACCTGCACTTCGGGGATGAGATTGATTTCGGAGGAGCGGAACTCGTTCACGACCCGGAGGACGAAGATGCCATCACCGAAGCAATACATTGACCTTCAGATGCCGAGCATTATGGGTATGGGGGCGGTGGGTCCGACACTCGCCGTGCTTACCGCAACACTGTATTCCGCTCTGTGTTCGATGATGGAGGTTCCCCCTCATTGGGCCTATGCAGCCATCATGCTTGTCCTGAGCGGGCTTTTGGCGACCTTCCCGACGGCGAAGATGACGTATCCCCTGTGGCAGAAGGTCGCACTGTGGCCGATTGCCACGGCTATCGTTTTCTCGATGGCATGGGGTACGAATAATGGGATGTCGGTCGGAGAAGATGCGTTGAATGGTGACAGTCCGGTAGTGGAGGAAGTCTCTTCGTGGTCATTTTCCCTTGTGCCGTCTGCGTATGCGGGAAATGGCGATACGAAGTTGACGTTGCCCGAGAAGCCCATCTTGAACAAGGTGGATTTCTCCCATGTGATGTTCGACTCGAAGAAGGCTGTCTCACAGGAGCCCTTCAAGAAGATACCCAAGGACACGTGGGGGTTGAGTTGGAAGGGCGTCTTGACTGTCTATCTCAAGGACGACAAGGGGGTATGGTGGCAATACCAGTTGCGTCCGCCGGAGCCCAAGCCCGAGCCGATTCAGTCTCAACGCCCTCTCAAGGGCGGCTTCTTCAAGCGATACTAGGTTTCTGAAGAAAAGACGTGCGTCTGGTGGTCTCCCGTGTGTATAGTAGGGATGCTTGTGAGAAAGATTCAGAATCTTGTGTTCCTCTTGCAATGAGGGTACAGGAGAAAATGATGTACTAGGGATTTACATAGCTGGCACGTGGTCCTCCGAGGGGACCGTTACACTGATTGGTGTCACACTGATTAGCATAACGGTCATCAACCAAAGGAGGAAATCATGACCACGGCTACTATCGAACTGACCAAGACGCAGGTCGCACATCGCGAAGCCTGTGCATATCTCAAGGGCATTCTGTGCGGTTACGCTGACCGCAAGGGTCGTCCCTATCACTCCAAGCGGGAACCGTTCGAGTGGAGCCCGGCTTTTACGGCTGGCTTCAATGAGGGCAGGGACTCGTGGGCGAGTGCGGACGCCATTACCGGCACCCATATCATCCACAACAGGTTGCGTAACCGTCCCCCGCACGCGGGCGGTCACGGCTACACGGCTTGGGCTCGTGGCAACCTGAACATGTATCTCGGTGATTTGGCCGGGGAGTTGGAGGGCTTTCTCGATGAATAAGGCACTCTACATTCTCATCCGTCCCGAGTTGACGAAGAGCCAGAGGATTCCGCAGGCGTGTCATGCGATGGCGGAGTTCATGGGTGAATACGGTTAGGACGCCGATATTCAGGACTGGCTTAGGAATCACCGGACGATAATCTGCCTTCAGGCGACCGAGGAGCAGATGGGTGACATCGGTGACGCCCTGTGGAAACGGGGCGAAAACCGCTCGGCGGCGTTCATCGACAGCGACTTTCCCGAGGACTTTGGCTGGACGGCGATTGCCTTCCCGCCGATGGATAAGGAGGAGGGTCGCAAACTGTTCGGGCACCTTCGGCTTGCCTGACAACGTGTGCCCGGCCTGCCTTCGGGTGGGTCGGGCATTCATTTTCATGGTCACGGGATGCGTCGGGGCTCATACCCCCGTTCCACCGGCTTGATACTTCGACGGAGTAGCTGAAGACGCCTCGTGAATCCCGTTATGGCGAAACGGGATGAGGCGGGATAGGTGAAAAGAGACGAGAGGAAGGCAGGGGTGAGCATCGTTTCCGAGTCTGTTTTCGCTTCGCCAAGCGTATTCAGACGGAGTTATCAGGTTCGAGTCCTGCCGTGACTACCACTTTCTTTCAGAATCCCGGACGGCTCGTGCAATGAGGAAGCATGAAAGAACTTGATGCGATACGTCAGTCGGAGGACATGAAGCGGCTTGTCTCCCTGACTTCCGAGGTGGAAGCTCTGAAGTGGAAGGTGACGGCTCAGGTTGAGGATGCTTGTGCGGTTTACGGGAAGCCGGGGGAGTTGCTGACGGATTGGGAGAAACGGCTGGATGCCGTGGAGCGGCTCGTTGAGCATGAGGACGTACAGGCTGTCTGGGATGACGGTAAGACGCAGACGGCGACGAACCCCTTGGGGTTCCTTCAGTTTGAGGTTCGGAGGGTACGGAGGGCCATTGAGCAGCATCGGGAGATGGGGCTCAGTCGGTGTCCTCGAAAAAGTTGAAAAAAGTTGTTGCGTGCCCCAAGGCTGGGGAGTATAGTGCGGTTGTGATTGGGGAGGAATCCCCCGCACGGTGGCTTTAGGAGTCACTGTGCCGACAGGAGAAAAGGAACAATGAAGGCGTTATTGTCGAGTTCATTCTTTAGCCTGTGTGGCTATTCCAATAGCCTCACCGGAAGGGGTGTGCTCTGACCTGACACCGTAGAACAGAGCGATTGACACCCCTTCCTCGGCGAAAGCCGGAGAAGGGGTTTTTGTTTGGACTGATAGCTCAGATTACATGGTAGAGCGGCGGGTGAAATTCCGCAGGTCGTGAGTTCGATTCTCACTTAGTCCACAAGCTGGTAACAGCATTGTTCATTGACAATTGAATGAGATTGCGGGGCAGACCACGCCAAAGGTCTGTCCCGATACGGAGTGTGTGCAGGTCTGGTGATTGCGCTGGTCTGAAAAACCAGAGAATCCGGTTCGATTCCGGGACACTCCACCATCGTCGAAGCACGCTTCAGCAGAGCGATACATCACTGGTTCGATTCCAGTATTCCCCGCCAGAGGGTATAATCTGGGGAATACGCCCACTGTTGGTTGGGCATACCGTTCAGCGGCTATCGGTGCGGAGACGAATTTGGATGAGTGGCGGAATTGGCATACGCGCAAGACTCAGAATCTTGTGTCTTCGGGCATACGAGTTCAAATCTCGTCTCATCCACCAGCAAGGGAAAAGAAAGGTCAGCGAATCTATTGGCTCGTGCAGTCACGTGAGCGGGTACGAGGGAGACCGATATCGGGATGAAATAAGACCTCCCTTGCACGAATTTGATGTTCAGGAGGGAACGCCAGAACAGAAAGCTGGGGCAATGTCCGTGCGAGTTGTCCCGTACAAAGCCGAGAAGGCAGCTACGGCAGAGGGGTAAAAGTCCTCCATTCGCACGGTCTACGGGCGAGTGGCGTAATCAGGCAGCCGCGACAGGCTTAGAACCTGTTGACTTCGGTCGTGCGAGTTCGACTCTCGCCTCGCCCACCAGAGGTGTATAATGAAAAATATGAAGACGATGAAGTGTTGTGTTTGTGACAAGGACGTGAGGCTGGACGGGGAGCCCCCCCGAAATGGTTCGGGAAGTATAACGTGGACAAGTTAATTCGTGTTATATGTCGTGAATGTGTTATGCTTCCTGAGAACAAGGATTGGTGGAAAGACTGAATGCCGATGTGATGGAACTGGCAGACATGCGACTCTCAAAAAGTCGTGCCTTCGGGCGTGTGAGTTCGATTCTCACCATCGGCACCATTTTGACGGGACAACCGTAGAAGCAAACTGAGTCATTCCTTTAGCGGGGAACAAGACAGGGGAAGCGAAGGTTGTAACAGAGGGTAGCCCTTCTCCCGTCTTATGCTATCGTGGCGGAACTGGCAGACGCGCTAGGTTGAGGGCCTAGTGGGACATTACGCACCCGTGAGAGTTCGAGTCTCTCCGATAGCACCAATGTTGAAACGATGTGGAATATGTGCGAAGCCGATACTCGGAGTGGGGCTTGAGGATGTTGCTTGTCCGGGACATAGGGATGTCCCGTTTGACGAGTGGGAATTACTGGTGATGAAATGCCCCAACGGTTCAGTGGCGATAGGAAGTGAAATTGAAATACAAGGATGGCAGGAAGAAACAGAAGACCAGAACAAGCTGGTGCAAGTTCTGGAAGTGGCACCGTGAGAAACGAACGTGCCGGAAGGAGGACACCATGAGCGAGGATGGCTATACAAGAGAAGGGAGATGCAAGTAAGGCAGACTGGCAATCTGCGCGTGGCCGTAACCTGCGTCTCACCAATATGGGCGGTTGTAGCTGAGCGGCGAAAGCACCAGACTGTAAATCTGGCACCTAATGGTAAACATCGGAGGTTCGAGTCCTTCACCGCCCACCAAGTATTACTGAATCGGTGAGTATTCCCGATAAGTAATAAAGGCAATTTGAGTAATAGAAGGGAAACAATAGTTCCCGAATAGGAACTTGAGCAACAAAAGGGAGCAGGAACGACTCTTTTTGTTACACGAAATACAACATAAATGTTGTGAAAGGCGACACGGAATACAACATGGCGGGTTGGCCGAGTGGCTAGGTGCGTGGCTGCAAACCACGATACATCAGTTCGATTCTGATACCCGCCTCCAATGATTCCACGGATATGTTCAATTTCACTGCCGAGTGAAATGAACGGTTTCAGTAAAACGAAATGAGTCGTTGTCCGAGTGGCGAGGTGCGATGGCCGAGGGGTAAGGCGGGAATCTGCAAAATTCCATTTCATCAGTTCGATTCTGATTCGCACTTCCAAAATGAAGACGAAGTTGATATCGAGGGTACTTGAGAGAAGAATTGAAGCCAGAGAGAACGCTGCTGCCCTATTTGGAAGGGTATGTCGGGATTACGACGGGTGGGCCTGCTGGTCGGGCTCAGAGGATTGCATGATGGTTCACAAGAAGGTCGGGAAAAGAGGAGGCCCCGAGACAAGGTTTGTCAGGGGCTCCGTGGCAGTCGTTGCGGATGAGAGGCCAGCGTAAACTCGCTACATCAGTTTAATTCTGATACGGCTCTTCGGGTGAAGAAAGGAGACGTAAGGTGAGATTAGACGACGTGATTGTTGGCTTGAGGAAGATTGGCCTGTGTGCCTGTCATGTCGAGTGTTTTGGGACTGAAGAAGGAATCGGACATTACAGCCATCCGTATCCCGGAGACCAGTATGGCTGGTTCAAGACCAAGAACGGCATGTTGATAATGGTGGTCTTTTACAAGCCGATAACGGAGGATAAGAAGAGGATTGCCGAGGATTGGATTGAGAAGTGGGAAATTCACGTGTAGTTCAATTCTGATACGGCTCTCTAAGTGTTTGCACAAAGAGACATAATACGCTACATTGTGCAAATGGTTCAGAATTATCGTTGTCTTGTGCAATGAGGGAAGCGAAGGGCAGTGCCAAGGTCGGCACCGTACTGGCGAAAGCCGATACCCCGGCGATAACCGAAAAGGGTCGCAACCTTACGGGTCGGGGATTGCCGGGGAACGGCATTCAGGCATACCGTGGTGCGGCATGATGAGTTCGACTCTCATACTGTCCATCAGATTTGATTCCAGTGTGGCTCAATTGGTAGAGCGGGGATAACACGTCTTGATAATTCTTTGATATTGGTTTCTCTCTGTAGAAGGAGGTTACCATGTCAAAGAGTTCAGAGAAGGTTAAGAGGTGGCGGCGAAGGACAAAAGAGCGTTTGGTAAGGGCAATGGGTGGGGAGTGTGTATGTTGTGGGTACTCAAAGTGCTTGGATGCTCTTGAATTCCATCATCGAGACCCGAATGAGAAGGATGTGGGTATAGGGGGAATCCGTGGAAATGTGGTTGCATGGAAAAGGATTATTGAAGAGGTAAAGAAATGCGTCCTTGTGTGTAGTAATTGTCATAAGGAAATTCATCGTGGAATATCTTTTATTCCTGTCGATGCGAAAGGGTTTGACGAATCTTATGAGGATTATCGAAAAAGTAAGGTGATTGAGATGGAGCCGTGTCCTGTTTGTGGCGGACCTAAAGCAACTCACCTGAAAACCTGCTCACATGTTTGTGCGGCAAAGAGGAAAAGTCCCGTTGATTGGGATTCTGTGAATCTTGAAGGGATGATGAAGGAGATGTCATTTGCGGAAATAGGTGACGAACTTGATGTTTCTGATATGGCAGTTCGTAAAAGGGCTAAAAAGTTAGGTCTAGTGTGATTCATCGGTACGCTAATTGGTAAGCGACGAAGCTGTTAACTTCGCGTATGGGAGCAATCCCTATGGAGGTTCGAGTCCTCCCCGATGAGCCAGTTCCAAGGGTAGTTGGCTTAATGGCAGCCAGCTTTAATGAGTGGGTCGCTGAGAATCGTTCCGTGATCGCCGGAGGAATCCCGGCTATTCGGAATGGGGCAGCAGAGATGAGATACAGGCCGGACGCAACCGGATGTCAGACTGCTCTGTTGTCAGGCAAAGGGGGGTTGCGGCTCCCGGCGGGGAAAGCATTTCGTGTGATTCTTTAGCATCCCGCAGGCCATACTCAATCGCACGGTGGACTCTTTGGCGTAACAGCACGCCTTTGGAACGTTTTGCGAGATGCGGCCAATTGGTCTAGGCCGGGGATAGCGCGTCCCGATGCAAGTTCGAGTCTTGCTCTCGCAGCCAATCGTCGAAACACGCTTCAGCAGTGAGATACTTCGCTTGCAAAGCCCGGTGCTCGTAAGAGCGTGCAGGTTCAAGCCCTGCTCCGGTGACTGAAAGGTTGCCGGATGGCGGAACTGGCAGACGCGCCGGATAACGTGACTCGTTGCGGCTATTGGTGTGGAGACGAAATGGAGGGTTGCCAGAGCATGGTAATGGGCGGAAAGCTGTTGCGTTGCTAGTTTGCTTATGATAGTCTGTCTGTGAATTACCACGGGAGGACTGTCATGGGAAGAAAAGCGAATGCAATTTGTGATAGGTGTGGGAAACCCTATTATCGAAGGCCATACCAAGAGGCTTACGAACACGGGTATTGTTCTCGGAAGTGTTTTGCAGTTGGGAAAACCATTCCTGAGAGGGAGTGTCAGCACTGCAAGGCAATGTTCAAACCTGTGAAAAGGACGCAGCGGTACTGTTCGAGAAGGTGTGCGGGGGTTGGCAGCAGGAGACCGTGGAGTACGAAGAAAAATGGAATGCCTCGTAATGCTAACGCGAAAAGGCTTGCGTTCCTGAAAGAGAAGTCTGGAGCGGATTGCTGTATGGTCCAAGGTTGTGATTATGGGAGGACGCTTGATGTTCATCGGTTAGTTGAAGGAAAGGATGGCGGGAAGTATTCTTTGGGCAATATGTTTATGATATGTCCAAACCATCATGCGGAAATTCATCGTGGTGTCGTAAGAGTGGAGAAGGGGGGAGATTTCGTTCTTCGGGCGATAGACGCTGGAGACATGGCAGAGTCAGGCTAATGCACTCGACTGCTAATCGAGAGGCGTCAGAGATGGCGTCCGTGGGTTCAAATCCCACTGTCTCCGCCAGAGAGGAGGATGAGATGAATGCTTATGTACAACTGTTTCTTGGCATTCTTGTGGTATGTGCCATGTGGAAGATGGCAGATAGGATGTGTATTGTATTTCGCACAAGGAAGCGGGGGAGGCGTTGATTGCTAAACCGAGACGCGGTAACACGTACAGGGGTTCAAATCCCTTACCCTCCGCCAGTTGCGAAGTACGCTTCAGCACGAGGGATACTTCTTCTAACTGTTGATTAGAACGACAAGGTTCGAGTCCTTGGCCCGGAGCCAATACGAGTAGTTGACGGATATGTCAACTGCGTGTATTCATTCCGGGTGCATGGTGCTAGTAATCGTGCCCCTTGGCGACTATCGGTACGGAGCAACATTGGAGAGTTGCCAGAGTCAGGTCAATCGGGCTCGCTTGGAAAGCGATGCGTGGTAAAACACACGGGGGTTCAAATCCCTCACTCTCCGCCAGACCCGAACCGTGAAGTCCGGCGACTCATAATCAAAGGGCGTACAGGAACGGGATAGGTGCCGCCCGACGGGGATGGGGCATTATACAGGGAGATGAAATGGCTACCACTTCTCAGATGGCTAGTTGAAAGACCCGTCAAGCTATAGGTCGAGGAGACAGGCCGGGAAGTTCTCCTGTGGGCCGTGGGTAGGTTGCAAGTATCCCACGGATACGTCTCCATCAAGGAAGGTTGCCAGAGTGGTAATGGGACGGTCTCGAAAACCGATGCCACGGTGATGAGCCGTGCGGGAGTTCAATCCTCTCACCTTCCGCCAGAGTCGCTTCTTGTGTAGCGTGAATTGAAACGACGTGGGGAATCGTGAAGATGATGACACCAACATTTCGGTTGAGACAGCCCGGTGAAATGTCCATCACGGACAGGAAGAACATGCTGGCTCATCCGGGATGCGTGGTGACGTGGGATGAAACAGAGGATGGAGGGTTGGCAGAGCGGGAATGCGACGGTCTTGAAAACCGATGCCACGGTGATGAGCCGTGCGGGAGTTCGATTCTCTCACCCTCCGCCAGAGGAACACTTGGCTTGCGAGCCGGGTAACACGTGAAATGCCAAGTCTGAGAAATCCATCAGCGGCAGGCAGTTGCGACGGCACATAGTGGGCAAGACTGTTCGTTCCAGAGTACCCGTGTTCCTTGTTTTGGCCGGAGTGATGGAATTGGCAGACAACCTACACTTAAAATGTGGGGCTTTCGGGCGTGGGAGTTCGAGTCTCCCCTCCGGCACCATGTACGGGCGTGTGGCAGAAGTGGACGAATGCACCAGTAATCCGGTAGTGAACTGGCTCCCGTAATAGGGGCACTGGCTGAGCACTCGGGGTAAATATAGCAGCGTTGTTGCGTTCCCTCAGAGACTCAAATTGGCAGGGTTGTAAAGAGCTTCCGTGGCGGTGTGCCCAAAGCGAAGAGTGGATGGTACGCGGGTTGGAGTAACAGCGCGGTGATGCCCGGTTCCCAAACGCCAATTGGTCAGTGTTTTACGGGTTCAAATCCCGTCACGTCCATCAATCTCATTCAGTTGTCAGTGACTTCCTTTCAGAATCCTGCCTCTTTCGTGCAATGAAGGGGTATGAAGACGAAAGAAGAAGCGACCCGACCCCGGATACCGCAGGTCGTGAAGACCAATCATCCGAAGCCCCATGACGATGTGTGGCGGCTTCCGGACGGCTGGTCCTACGAACTGGATTTCCAGATTTTCAGCCGGTCGCATTGTGTGACCATCCTCTATGAAACGCCCGCCTATACGGGAACTGTCTACTGGCATTTCAACTGTTGCTGGGGTGAGTTCGCCGGGGCTTTCGAGTGGGAGGGGGAAACCCTGCACGCTTCGTCCGGGGCTGACCTTGGTGAAAAGCTCGGCATCCCGAAGGACTACTATGTTCGTTCCGGTAAGGACGGCTGGCAGAAGCTCCTGACCCGCGAAATGTTCGAGATGTGGCTTCGGGAGCAGGCGTGAACGGCAAGCCCTACAGACCGACTTCCAAAGACCCGGAGGTCGAGGCGGAGCTTCTGTATAACATGGGCTACCGGCAGGTTTCTCGTCGCTACGGGATGATTGCTCGGGTCGAAGTTCCCGACCTTGTGACGGCGATGAAGGCGAAGATGCCTCATTCCAAGATTGAGAACTGGAAGCCGCACGTCCGGGAATACCACTGGCTCAGGTATTTTTCAAAGGATGTCGTTCGCGGAGTTCCCGAGCCTGTTATGGCTGCTCTTCGGAGGATGTGTGGAGGCATGTGGGGCAAGGCTGTTGCGGTCGAGAGCGATACCGTTCCCATAGCTGTGTGTCGGGACAATACCGGGATGGAGGACTCTTTCGACCGGGGTGTCGATTACGTCGTAAGTCCCTGTGTTGAAAAGGGTTTCATTCGAGTGTACGACAAGCGAGGGATACCCCGGAAGTGCTTTCGGGGCAGGTTCTCGCCGGTTGTCGTGGGGAAATAGGTTCAGAATCCTGCCTGTTTCGTGCAATGAAGGTGTAGAATGAAGATGGAGGAGAGCATGAAGAAAGCGGCTAAGAATGAGAAGGGATTCGGTTGTCACGATATCCCGTAGCAGCCTCAACGGCAGGATGCCTTGGACGACCAGTTGCGAGAGCTTACGATTGCTGGCAACAGGCTGGGGCTCTATGACGCCGTTGACGTGGTTCAGAGGCTCATAAAGAGTGGCAAGCGATGAGGGCATCTGAGAAATTCGGTGGTCTGGCGAGCCGTACTGACGGTCCTGACGAGTTTGCCCGTGAGGGATGCGATGCCGGAATGTTCGTTTCCATGTCTGAGGGTCGTCGAATCTGGCACGGCGTTGTGGAATGTCCCAAGTGCAAAGCTGCCATGAAAGAAACCCGTCAGATGCACCTGCACCATGTGGATGTCTTCATGGAGTGCCCGGACTGCAAGACGAGGGTTCCGCCACGGTGTACGTGTCACGGGATGGCGGAGGCTCTTCGCTCAAAGCCGTCGGCTCTCAAGCAGGCGGGATGGGGAGGGCTTGCACAATGACCGCTGTTCGTGTCAGGCGAGAGACAGACCATACTCCGAGGTGGCAGCACGAGAGGAATCTCGCGGAGCATCTTGGATGGGAGTGTGTCCCGGATGCGAAGCGGGGAAACGGCTGGTGTAGTTTTCGGAAGGGCGATGTCCATGTGTGGCAGGGTCGCTATTGGGTCCGGGCACGTTTGATTGGTGACACTTACCGTTTCCATCAACTGCACCAGAGACTCAGTGAGGCGTTGAGGGACGAGAATGGGATTGCGTTCGGTCCTGACTCCAATCCTCGCCGATACGTCCTGAGTGTGAGTTTCAAGATTGACCAGAATCGCAGCAGGGAGCGTTTGAGGTTCCTGCGTGATACTTGCGAGCGGGACGAGTTCGTGCTTATTGGATGTGCCGAGGGTGCTTTTGGCACCCGCCGTGGAGCGAATGAGTGGTGGGACAACTTGAGGCACACGCTATGAGAGGCTTGCAGGAACACACAGCCGTCAACTTGCCGAAGCTGCTGACCGCAGAGGAGCGGAAGTGGTACGACAAGCTGGAGAGGCGATTCCCTCACAAGAAACCGAGGGTGTTGCGTTCCAATGCCCGGCGGTTGGCGAAGGGGCTTCCGTCTCCCTTGCTCTCGGCAGTTCCGGCACGACCGGCGGTCCCGGCAGGAACGAACACGGACGGGTTGCCGGATGGAGCAGCATACTGGTGGGGAGCGAGAGGGCATGAGCACGTCGTGGAAGCCAAGCCCGCTCGTCCCGGACGCCCGGAAATCAAGCCGGAGGACTTGTGATGATACCGACACGGGAACGAGCATTCTTTATTCTTGATATGATGAGGGTGGCTCTTGCTGTCAAGAAGGATTGGAAACCGGACGAGACTTTTGAAAGTGTTGTCTGTGATTATGGGGCTCGTTCCGGGATAAGGCATTCGGAATTGGAGTCTTTCAAGGAATTGACTGTAGGTGAGATTTTGAGGCTTCCGACTGAGGCGGATGTGGACGATGACGATTTTCAGTATCGTAACTGTGGTGGTCCGGGTTTGTTGGAGCGTAAAGAAGCAGCTTTTGAGGACGAAAGGGTTCAGAAGTGTAGCAGGCTTGTGCAATGAGGGGGCGTGAGAGGTAAAGTATGAAAGCGGCACCCAAGAAAATCTCGGTGTACTGTGTAGAAGTCCAAGGCACGCCGGAAGGTGATTGTGTCGTGTTGAATACGGACAGGGGATTCTTGCAGGCTGCCTTGATTTCCCGTGACCACACGAAGTTCTATCGGTGGTTGGGCAGGGAGTGTCGGCACGACACGGCTCCCCGGCGTCACGCCATGAATTACGCCTATGACCGGGCGGGAGGTTGGTGATGGGCATTTATTCTACAATGGAAATCAGCAGGAAGGATGCTTTCAGGGTTCTTCGAGAAGCGGTGACATCACACCACGGGGAAAGTCTCATTACCGATGATGAGTTGTCGGATATGCTATTTGTCTTATTTGGAGATCGTATTGGGCACAATTTTTCGATAACCGATAATCCATCAGGGGTTTTTGTTTATAGGGATGGGATGTTGAGATTGTGAAGAACCAAGCCTTGCTGACAACAATGATGCAGACGGCGGTGCCTCTTCACGTCATGCGGCTCAAGGAAAAGGGTGGTCCGACGAAGGAAGATATGGCAAGAGCCCAAGAGACCTCGGATATTCTCGGTGAACGGGGAGATATTCTTTTGCATGGCGGCGGGAAAAAGGGTGAAGCGGCAGACCAGTTCAACCGGACGGCACATGCGATTGCGGTGTTGGCGTTCGTACCCGGTGGTGTAACATTATTTGGTACGACTTTCGATGCGGAGAAGATGCTATGAACGAAGTCCTCGAAGACGTGTGGGTGGCGTTTTCCATCGAACACAAGTGCGGTGGCGACGTGAATCTCCATTACCTCGACCACGGAACGGACTACGCCAAGCTCCGGGAGCGTATTCGGTACCGGGAGTTCACTACATCGCCGACTCAGGTGGTCATTCACAAGCTCGGTGAGATGGTGCATTCGAGTTGCCACGACCATATCGGGCGGGAACTATGAACACCAAACTCAAGCCGCCGTGCCAAGTCATGTTCGAGGGTCGCAGGTGGTCCTTTCGGGCATTGTCCCATGCCAACCCCATGATGAAACGACGGGGCTGGAAGGGGCTTGTTGCCCATATACAAGGGTATGGGGGAACGATTCTGGTCGAATACCGGAAGTTGGAGGCGATGACATGAATGATGCAGATAGAAAGCTGTTGGAAGCGGACGGATGGGAGATAGATTGTGAGTCCCCGTTCGAGTTGAGTCACCCGGATGGGAGTCGGGCGACGGGTCAGGCGGCGTACACCGTCTTGGAGTATCTTCGGCAGTCAGACAAGCACTGGTACGTGGTGACTCTCAAGAATGGCAACGTGCAATCACGCAATGTGAGGGTGTTGGCAGAAAGTTTCAATGATGCCGTTGCCGAAGCTGAGGGACAAGCTATGCCGGGGTTCAAGGCAACGATGGTAGAACTGGATGAAACCTGAAGAAATTAAGAGGGTCCGCAAGAACCTCGGTATGACACAGACCCAGTTTGCGGACGCAATCGGAGTCTCTTTCGCAACCATGAACAGGTGGGAGCGTGGTCATTGCGAGCCGTTGCCCGATAGAGAGACACGCATAAGGGAGTTGTTCAACAGGATGAGGGAGCGGGAATCTCGGGATTGGGTAGTGTACCTGTTGAAATGTGGGGATGGTACGCTCTACTGCGGCATCACGAACGACATCAAGAAGAGGCTTTGGGCACACAGGCAGGGACAGGGAGCCAAGTACACGAGGGGTCGCACTCCGATTGTGTTGCACGCTTACCGGGGCGGTCTTACCAAGCGTCAGGCTTTGAAATTGGAAGCTCGGGTCAAGAAGACACCAAAGGTACGTAAGAAGGCAGTCTTGTTGACATGGACGTGTTGTCCTCACTGCGGCAAGGAAATCCAGTGAGGATATTACAAACCACAAATGCTCATCTCGATTCTCTGTTCACGGGAAAACCCGACAAGGCTTGGAATAAGGTCCACAGGGCAGATGTCATCATCGCTGATGGGGTCGTCATTAAGAACCGCGAGGGGCATACGGGAGCCCGTGTTGGTGGTAGCATCTTTGCGTGGGACGAGGAAGTTGTTTCAGAATCGGGCGTTCCTTGTGCAATGAGTGGTTGAGGGAAAAGCCGGGACGAGGACGGTGCTGGAATAGCCCGATATCCGTTGACTCCCGGACCCTCATTTTTGAGGTAGAGATGGATAAGTCGTTCACAGTCAGGCAGAAGGAAAACCTTTTTGGCGAGAAGAAGTGGTGCTTCTGTTTTGGGAGCGACCAGACGGTGACCGGGGTCGGCAAGGATAACCGGCGGTGGTGGGACAGCCTGAAAGAACTGACCGACGAGTTGAAGGCTCTGGGGATAGAGAAGAACGTATACGTGGTGTTCGATGACCAAGGCACGCAAAGCAATCGTTGAGCAGTACGACCGGATTGTGGATGTCTACGAAGCAATCCCGATGGACGGCTCTATCTCCGTGCTGACCGGGCGTAACGGTTCCGGCAAGTCCCTTATCCGTCAGCAGTTGACTTTCCGGGCTCGGAAGAAGGACAGTCAGGCTCGTATCTATGACGCTTCCATGGAGCGTCGAACGGCGGCTCATGGCGGTGGTCTGGGTGCCTTCATGCGGGATACGTCTTGGAATCCGACATCCGTGAATACTCTGGACTTCATCCGGCAAACCATGAACCGGGAACACGGTTTCGTTGTGCTGGATGAAATAGAGGTTGGGTGTGGGGAAGAGACCGTAAGGGGTCTTGTGAGTTGGCTGAACGCTAATCTCCGGGATGGCATCAAGAACACCATGGGTGCCTTGGTAATCACGCACAGCCGGTACGTGGTGGAGAACCTGACGTTCGACCACTGGTTCAATCTGGACGGTTTCGAGACACCACAGGATTGGTGCCAGCGGGCACGGAAGACGGCTGACTTGGAACAGCTTCGCAGGGACAGTATCGACCTGTTCCGGTACGTGACATCCATGATCAAAGAAGCCAAAGCAAAGCGTAAATGACTCCTCGTGTCTATCGTGACGGCGAACCGTGCAGGCATCGTGGGTGTGCCGGGCATCTCAGGAGCCCCTGTGAGGGCTGTGGTCGCATGGGAGCCCGAGGGGAAGCCACGATGAGGGGAGCTATCTTCGTGAGAAAGGAGGAGCCTGTTGACGGGTCTGACGAACAATCCGACGGATGTGAGGATGTTCCCCCAGCCGTGGTGAAGTGTGTGCTCACTGTTTTGGAGAACAGGCTCTCGTCAACAGCTTCTTTCAGGGTTCGTTCCCGTATTGCGAGCGTTGTGGAAGACAATGGAAGCCGTTGAGGAAAAAGAACAGACCGAACGGGGTGGTTTGTGTGTGGGATGAAGAACCCGAACCGGATAATCGTGTGGGAGTGCTTGAAGTGTCAGGCTGTACTTGAGCGGCACATCCATGCGGACGGAACGTATTCCCAGCCGCCGTGTCCCGAGTGTGGCTCCAAGATGGAGGTGGTGAGGGTCAGGACGACAGGGACGGCTTTCGTCGAGAAGGAAGAGATTGTGTCAGAATCTTCCGATGTTCGTGCAATGAGGGAACAGGAGGTGAAATCGTGAAAATAGAAAAGAATCGTGATGGGATTGTTGGTGCTGTCGAGACCATCTTGGACAGGGCTCGAAAGTCCCTTGATGAGCAGAGGGACAAGCTGGCGGAGGCGATGGACAAGGACACCATTCGTCATTGGCTGGAGTGGAATGCTCTTTCGCTCGCTCGGGCGAAGATGCGTGCCGGGGAGTGGGAAGGAATCTACAACGGTGTCCGTCGTATGTTCGATGACGAGGGGAAGACGCCGGACGAAGTTCTCGGGGAGCTTCGGAAGTACCGGGACAGCATCGTTGAGCGTGTCCTCGGGGCTGACCAGTCCAACAAAAGCACGAGCGTTATGGGCAATGCCTTGAAGGACGAGGATATGCAGGTACTTCGGTCTGTGGCGGGAGTGAATATCCTGAGTTGCAACTCTCTGGCATCCATTCTTGCTGCTTGTGATGCGATGTGAGAAACTAGGAAGAATTGATATGGCTAAACGTGTTGAGATTGTTCGAGCCAAGGACATTATCCGCAATCCCCGTCGTTTGACACGGGATGAGGCGGACAAACGCAAGGCTGCTGCCGACTCTCTGCATGGGATATGGTCCGATTTACCCTCTCACGTTGTGAAGACACTCATGGAGAAGACGTATCCGTGATTAAGAACGAAGGGTGACGAGAACGACGATGAAAGCGAAAGTGCTGATTGATTTGCTGGAGCAGGGCAAGAAGCCCGTTGTAAAACTGACGGACAACCTGTGGGACGACTCTTTCGGGGGTCCGGGTATGATTGCTCGCGTGGTCAGCGTGAGCAACGCATCGGATGGTATGGTTGAGTTGGAATTCGATTACAACGAGAACCGTGAGCACAACGTTGCACTGGATAAGCTGGACTGGCATCTGGCCAAAGGCGGTACTGGGACGGCTATCGAGGCCGGAATCATCGCAGACCCGAGCAACATTCACGAGGGCGTCTACTTCGAGTTGGAGCAGGAAGTCCCGGCTGAGTTCGTAGACGGGGAGACACCTCTGGCGGAATATCTTGAATCGGGTTCCGATGTGCCTTACGTTGAATGGCTGGAAGCCAAGTTGGAGGAACTTGTGCCGAATGCCATGAAGACGTGGAAGAAAGGACTCGATTGATGGACTTGGACACCTGTTCGGGGTGTAGCATGACTGGTCCTGCCGAGGATATGGAAGTGTGTCACGAGTGCGGGGTTCCTCTTTGCGACTCGTGCGGCAGCCTCAAGAACAACAAGCTCCTGTGTAAGAACTGCTTGGAAGAGGAGCAAGCGGCTGAATTCGAGGCAGAACTCGATGCAGAGATGCAGGAACTCATCCCCGAAGGTGTTGCTGTTACATGGAGCGAGGACGAGGATGGGAAGAAAGACAAGTAGCCGGGAGCTTGACGAGACGCTGGTCACGTCCGACCTGCACCTCCTTCACGCCAACATCCTGCCTTATTGCAACCGTCCTTGGTTACAGGAAGGCGACTTCATCTGGAATCCGCCGGAGCCCGGCAAGCATCGCCGGGGGAAGTGGGTCTCCAAGGAAATCAAGGAACAGCGGGCTCGGGAGATGACCGATGCCCTGACTGAGAACTGGAACATGGAAGTCCGTCCCGGCGATACAACCTATCATATCGGCGACTTCTGCCTGTGCCGGTGGATGAAGCTCACGCCATTCGACCTTGAGCAGAATCTCAATGGTAAGGTGGTTCACATCGTGGGGAATCACGACCGGAGCAATGGCGTCAGGGGATTGAAGTATGCCATGCTGGAGGTTATGGGTCATTCCATCTTGCTTATCCATCGTCCCATTCACCGGGTAGAGGAACTGCCTGACGATTGTGACATCGTGTTCTGTGGTCATGTTCACGAGAAGTGGGCGTACCGGTGGGTCGAGGACCGGCTCTTGCTGAACGTGGGCGTTGATGTGCGTGGGTTCTATCCGTGGCGTCTCCGGGATGCGATTGCCGAAGCTGAAAGGTTGCAAGATGAAGCTGGTATTGCCTGAAGTTCCGCTGGATGAAGCGGTTGAGGGGCAGGATTATCTACTCCATCATCAGGGTGATGACTCGGAGGAGTGGGTTTTTGGCATCCTGAAGGCCGGTCGTGCGGGTTGGGCTACGCAGGATGGTCCTGACCGTCCTTATGGCTGGCCGCTCAGAGTGTTCGAGTCACCGCGTTTGGGATACATTTCCGAGTAATCTGCGAAGAAATCGTTCACGGATACGCACGCAGGGTTTCGGGCTTTTGGTTAGGAACCTTGCGTTTTTTTTGATACTGATGTCATAGGTGGAGGCTTGTTGTGTTGGAACATGGAAGGTATTCGTAGATGAGGCGTGTCGTATCGTTACTTTTGGGGCTGCTTGCGGGTTTGTGTCTTACATCTTGGGCGGCTCTTGATTTCTCGCGGGGGCTTACGGGGAGAGATGGCGGGCAACTGTTTTCTTCGGGGGTTCGGAGTAATCAGGTCATGCTTTTTGAGTTCTCGGACTATCCATCTTTGAATTTCACGTATCATTATGAAACGGAACCCGGAGTGACGAGCTTTCTCGATGTCCCGACGGGTCTTTATCGCATGAGAATGACGGTTATCAGTGGTGACGTGGCAGGTGAGCCTGTCTATAGGGTAGTGTGTGTGCTTCCCGAAGAACCTGTCATTGTGTGTGGCAGGAACGGGACTGTTGATATTCATGGTATTGATTTACAATACAAGGAATAAGTATGTCACCAATCACTAGAGAAGTTTGGATACTGATAGGAACAGGGGCGGGGCTCCTTGCTACTGGGTTGATTGTCGGCTTGGTCAAAGGTGTTCGCAGTTGGTTGCTTCAGTGGGGTAAGAAGTCATTCCACCACGAATTTCCAAGTAAGAAGGAAGCTGACCAGCATAGGGGTATTTACACGGCTCTTATTGAGCTTCGTGCCTTGACTGATGCCGACCGTTCTTACGTTATTCGATTCCACAACGGCAAGGAGTTCTTGCTGAGTGACCCGGTGTGGAAGGCTACCTGTACCCACGAGGTTGTTCGTCCGGGCGTTACCTATGAAGCGATGAACATTCAGGACATTCTCGTGTCTCGGATTTCTGATTTGCTGGAGCCAGTCATTACCGGGGAGTGTGACACGCAAGGTATGTCGATGGGTCCATCTTGCAAGTCCTGTCCCTATTCTCCTGAATGTGACCGGATAGCCAAGCATCTTGTGGTGGTACAGGTGGATGACCTTCCGACCGGGTATACCAAGTTCTTTCTTCAGGAACAGAACATCAAGACCATTATCCAATGCACTTTGACCAGTAGGCATGGTCCGTTTGCCGTAATAGGAATCGACATTACGAGTGCTCCCGTTACCGACCCTGCAACTCTGGAGTCCTTGTCCGTTCAGGTGTGTCAGGCTGCCGAGCGTATCCAATTCCTGTTCTTGGGCAAGGATTTGCGGAAAGCGAACTCTTCCCAGAAACATTCCCCTCCCAAATCGTAGTTTTTCCATCCCTCATTGCTGTTTGCGGTGTATAATCAAGCATGGCAGGAATCCAATGGCGTGAGGTAAGGGGCTACGAGTTTACCCCCGAAGAGGCTCAAGCGGCTTCCGATTTCTCGGAAATCGTGAATTTGCATGGTCTCGACCTTGAAGCGGCGTATAATCTGTTCAAAGCCAAGGGGACAACTCTGGGGGTTGGACAGCGGCTCCTCTTTGCCGAGAAGATACCTATTGACCGGGCGACCGTGCTTTTGCTTTGTGACCCTGACGAGCGTATCAGGGGTGTCGTGGAGAAGCGGGTCGCCGAACACAGGGAGCAGGAAAGTGGCGGAATCATCACAGCCCGAGTATGACAAGGCCAAGCTGAGGAAAGAACTCATCAAGGGCATTGTCCATCTTGCCCGGCACAAGGAGTTCTACGGGCACATTGTCCAGCAGTTCGAGAAGGTCTGGGTGTGTGGCAAGCATCGGATAGAGACAGCCGCAGTCGGGCGTTTTCGCGGCGAGCGTTTCATCAAGATGTGGATGAACATGGATTTCTTTGCCGGTATCTTTGCCGAGAACACCCGTGAGCAGGCGTGGACATACATGCTGAACGTGCAGGAGCACGAAATCATCCATTGTTTTCCGAAGGGGACAATGGTTGGTGGCTCGTTTGTACCGATAGAAAAGATGACTGAGGGAATGGCTATTGTGGGTTCTGATGGGGAAAGGCATGAGGCAGAGCGGGTTGAGTCTCGTCGGTACACAGGGGGTTTGGTGTCTATTAAGCCGATGGGGGTAATGCCTTTTAATGTGACGGACCATCATCGCATTCTTGTGGCTGACATTGGCTGGAAAACCATCAACACCGATAAGCCAAGACGGAATGTGCGCTTAATACGGAACGTTGGCTGGAAGGAATCCCAAGATGTAAAGAAGGGGGATTGGCTTGCTGTTCCTCGGATGAAGGGACACAGGGAAGATGTCGAGATAGACGTGTCTCAATATATGAAGGGGAACAAATGGAGTCTCCCTTGGGGGGTGCGAGTGGGCCGGATTCCTCTGAATGAGGATGTTGCGTGGTTGCTTGGGTATTATTGTGCCGAAGGTAGTGCAAGTTGCTCTACGGGGCAAGTGATATTCTCAATGCACGAGAAAGAGCGAGTTTCTAATGGCTCTGAAGTGGCCCGAATTGTTGAGGGATGGGGTCTTGGGGGTAAGCCTTTCTATCAGCGAGGAGAAGGTCATTCGTTGAGGATTGTTTTCAATTCCGTTGTAATGGCTCGGATGCTTCGGGATATGGCGGGGTACCACGCTAACACCAAGGCGGTTCCTCCAGAAGTGTTTTGGCATCGTGATGATGGTATTGTAAAGGCTTTTCTTCGTGGATATTTCGATGGAGATGGCGCAACGGAGAGCGAGGTGTTCTCGTCAGCGAGTGTGTCCAGCACATTAGCCTGTCAGCTTCAAATGATGTCTGCCCGTATCGGAGCATGGATGAACATGCACTTTGATGAGCTTTCTAGGCAGCCTCCAAGGGTCATTGTCAGTGGGAAGCCGAGAAAACTGAAGGACCAATACCGTTTGCATTCTGGTGGCGATGATATCCGTGTGTTGCTCGGATATAGTCCCGTGAGAAAGAAGGGCAGGGTAACACGGCATCATGTCATCAGTGAAGACTTCATCTTTGTTCCTGTAAAAGAAGTGTCCCGGCAAGAGAAGTGGTCGGGGACGGTCTATAACCTTCGGAGTCCGACAAAGGATTATCTTGTTCACAATGTCGTAGTTCATAATTGTGTGTTCGGGCACCTCTTCCTGACGTTCGAGGACAAGACTCGTGGTGGCGTGGCGGTGGATTGTGTGGTCAACGGGATTATGAATCCGCAGGACGATAAGAAATTGATGCCGGGGAATTACGTCCATCCTGCCCATTATGGATTTCCGCTGGACAAATCCGCCATGTGGTACTATACACATCTTCGGGAAAACCCGCGTTTCCAGCAGCAGTGCAAGTCCGGGGCTTTCGGGGCTGGTGGTGCCCTGTCTCACATCATGTCCGGGCACAGTGCGTGGGATGACGTGAAGGACGACCCTGTTGCTCAGGAGTTTGCCAAGGATATTGTTCGCAAGGCTAAAGACCTTTGCAACAAGCAGTACGGGAACATTCCCGGTGCGGTTCAGCAGCAGATAGAGGAACTGCTCAAGCGTAAGAAGGCGATTGTTCCGTGGGGACGGGTTCTCCGAATGTTCTGTGCCTCGGCACAGGAGTCTATACTGGACTACACGGTCAAGAGGGTGAGTAGACGGTACGGGACTCGTCCGGGGACACGGAAGGGCGATGTGCTCAAGCTGGCTGTGGCTATTGACACGTCGGGATGTTTTGTTGGAGAAACGTTGGTCCCAATGGCAAATGGAGGAATCAAACGAATTGACGATGTGGTGGAGGGAGATATGGTCGTGTCGTCGGCGTTTGGCGGTTGCCAAGTGCCCAGAAAATGTACCAATGTATTTGAAAAAGAAGCAACGGAGCTTGTCTCTGTGACAGCGGACAAGGGATTTTCATTTACCTGTACCCCAAATCACCGAATCTTCGTTTTGCGGCCAGAAGTCGGGCCGAAGCGTATTCGTAAATATGATAAACTTAGACGGGGAAAGATGATGAATGAGCTTCGAGAAAGCTCTGTTGTTGAAATTCCGGCAGAAGAGCTTCAGCCGGGAGACTGGCTGATAACAACACATGGTTCTGCACCTTGGATGACTCCGTTAGAGGGCTCTCTTCTACCAATGACGGATGCTCAGTCTGGAATGTATGTTACAGAGTCGGATATTTCGGAAGCTGATAGGCTAAAGAGGCAAAAGGGGGTATCCTATCGGAAACAGCACAGGGACGGAATGATGCGTTTTCATTATGCGTCAATCTTGGAAGCGAAGCGGCGAGGTGTCAGCAAAACGCTTCCGGTAATACCGAAGCAACCGACGGATGATTTTTGTCAGATTGTTGGATATGCGATTGGTGATGGGCATTTGTCCGATGCAACTTTTGTGGTAACGGACGAGTCTCGTAGTCGTCTTGATCTATACAATGACTTGATGGTAGGCGTTTTCGGTTTGACGGGAGATATCAAGGAGTGGGATCGTAGAAGGCTTGTTGTAAACTCGAAGCCGCTAGTGGAATGGTGGAAGGACAGTTTACCAGAGACCGTTGTCCGTTCTCCGGACAGGACAATTCCGCAGTCTTTGACTCGTTTGCCGGATAGCAAGATTGCTGCACTCCTTCGGGGATTGTTTGACGCAGAGGGTTCTGTTGGTCCGCATTATGTTAACTTTGCCAATTCGTCCAGAAGTCTACATGAACAGATTCATTTGCTTCTCCTCCGGCTTGGAATAGAATCAACCATTCGTGATTCAAATGTGGATGACAGGGAGATTAGCGGGCACGTGATAAAAGGGGGAGGGCACTGGCGATTAAGCATTTACGGATTGGAGAATCTTGAAAGATTTGAAGAGATTGTTGGATTCGGGTGTCAGGAAAAGGCTATGAAGCTGGCGCGAGTCGTAGAGTCAATTGGCTTGTATCACAACAATGGTTCATTCCCCTACACTGAACATCAAAGGCTGGTACAAGTGAGGGCTGTTGAGAAGACCAAATTGTCGCAACCAGTTTTGGTTTATGACCTTGAAATTGAGGGAGAGCACAATTACATGGCGAATGGTGTTGTGGTTCATAATTCTATCAGTGATGAGCAACTCGTATTGTTCTGGAACGAGATAAACTGGGTGCGGCGTAATGGTGCCGAGGTATGGATTTACGAATGTGATACGCAAATCTCTCCCCGGTCGCCATTCAAGTATCGTGGCAAGTGGGATGGTACGGTTCACGGTCGCGGGGGCACGGACCTTGAGCCGCCTCTCAAGGAATGCGAGGGCAAGTATGATGCTCTCATCTACTTTACGGATTTCTATGCTCCGCAGATTGAAACCCAGTATCGGATTCCGATTCTGTGGGTTCTGACGACGGAGTTGGAAAAGGATGCTTACCCCTATCGGTGGGGAAAGCACATCAAGATAGACGACGGCAAAGCCGTGGCAGCATGAAGGGAGATTAGATGAAGACGCTGTTTATCGTGGGACAGAACCGTGTCGATAGCCATGCGGGGGAGACTTACGACTACATCCTTGAAGTCGAGGATGCTCCCCTGACGACGGAAATCCAAGAAATCGCCGACCGGGTTCGCACTCGGCTCCGTTCTCTGTGGATGGAGCAGGTGAAACCGCAAGAGGGCGAGCCCGACCCGAATCCGAGGTTGGTCTGCACCTTGGACGCTCACCCGGTTTTCCGGGCGATGCTTGTTGACCTGCAACTCATCTTGAGGGAGGAAGAGAATATCGAAATCGAGTTGCCGGGAATAGAGACCAAGCCGGAGCCTACGGACCCGGAAGCCCGCAGGGCACTTGGGCTCCCGGTTGACGAGTCGGATGGTGATGAGGATAACCCACAGGAAGGAGAGTAGGCATGGCTAAGTTTGGAGATTGGTCGGCGGCACAGGATGTCAAGGACATCATGGAGAGGTTCGTGGAGCATTTCCCCGACGTGTTCGATGGATTTGACACGGACGGCATCTTCTTCATTCTCACACAGAAGAAGAAGTCGAAGGTGCCTATCAAGGTCAGGGCACTCGGTTATCCCGGATATGTCGTAGCCGGGAAGCCGTATGTCGTGGAGTGCTTCGAGTCTTGGTGGAAAGAGATGGACCAGCGGCAGAAGAACATTGCCTGTTGGGATGCCATGAGTTATATCCCCGAGGGGGCGTTCGACGAGCAGTCCAAGCGGTATGGTAAGCTCGTGCAGCCGGAAATCAAGATGCACATGCGTACATTCGCGGCGTGCGGTGGTGTGCCGAATTGGTTTGAAAACCCGGCGGCGAAAGACCCGATGGAGCGGACGGCTGACGAAATTGCGGATGACGTTCCCTCTGTGGAGCCCATACCGGAAGAAGCCGTAAGTGGCGGCGATATGAAGCGTACCCCGGTAACACCGTCGGATATCGCGAACGTCGGGGGGAAATCCAAGGGGAAGTCTGCCAAGGCTGCTGAGCCCGTTGCGGCTTAATGGCTCGTCGGAACCCATCTGAACCAATAGAAAATCTCTCCCGCGAAGAGAGACGACGCTTGCGTGTCGGTCGCTATCGTGTGGGAGGGTGGAAACGGGAGAAACGCCGGAGATTGTCCAGAGATGAATTGCTGGACTATCTCCGGCGTAATGGTTTCAAGTCTAGGCGTCAACTTGTACAGGGGCGGAAGCCGGGCGACCCGCACGTATGGGATTACGTCTGCGAGTTTGGCAGGTGGTCGGATGCCACGTTGGAGGCGTTTGGCAAAGAGCCATTTGCCGCCGACTTTACAGCGAAGTATATCGTTCGGGTGGTTGCAGAGAACAATCTCTGGACGGCTGCCTTGTACCGGGAAGAACGGCGGGTTAGACCGGATATTGTCCCGTCTTTCTATCAGGTTGAAAAGGAGTACAAGCGATGGGAAAACCTCAAGTACGCGGCAAGACAATATGATGCACGTCGCACGCTGCACGAGTACCTGAGACTTATGAGAAGGTATGGTCGCAGGCCGACTGCTCAGGAGTGTAAGGAAAAAGGAATAGATGTTCGGAGGCTCGTGGATTTGTTCGGTGGTCGTAAGCGTTTCAATGAAAATGTCTTGTCTCTGAGGAGACATTATGAGAAGTGAACAAGAAATACGTCGAAAACTCAACGAGTTGTTGAAGCGAAGATTGAAGGGGATGAAGGACGAGTATCTCTCCCAGATTCCGCATAACTGTGCCTTCAACACAAGGCTTCGGGTCAAGGGTCAGGGCAGAATCGGATTCTGTCAGAATGCGGTTGTTCTGAAAGCCTTGGGGGTAAAAGTGTATGTGTGTAATGAGCCGGAGACTGCGAAGCAGTGCAAGGTATTCCACTGCCGTAACACACCGGAATCGGTGGAGGAGGAATTCCAGAGTATCCTTCAATCACCATCGCGTTGCGGGGAGAAATTCCCACAGTTGGCCGTTCTGATATGGGCGATTCAGGATTGGGGAAGGCGGTCAAGGGCAACGAGATTCAGGAGGTCGGCTAGTGCCATGCTTCGGGAATTTTTGAGCTTGATTACTTTCAGATGGTGGTGACGTGTACGGTCAATGGGTTTGTCTTTCGATAAACACCTCTTTCCATCATGGCGACAAGGAAGCCGTGGCTCTGGAAATGGAGCGTGTTTTTGCCGGGGACGTTATTGAGACACGTGTTGTCTCCGATGATGTTCTTGAGGGGTCGGGCGAATACTTCGCTCTCGTAAAATGCTCAGACTACTTTTCCCACGTTGACAGCCTGAAGGAGAGCGTTGCAGTTCTCCGGGTTGTCCCTTCCTATGCCGAGCCCGCTTTTCTTTCTGAAGCCGAAGTCGATAGTTTTTCAAAATCGGTCAGTGAGGAAGAGAAGCCACAGCTTGTCGAGCTTTTCTATGGGGACATCGTTCGTGTCAGGAAGGATGTGTCTTCCAATCTCCAGCACTTGTCTGGTCTCTATGGAATCGTTGTTGGCTTTGGCAAACGTGAAAACTGGTATCGTGTTTTCTTTCGCTTCGAGACCAAATCATTCGAGAGAGTTATTTGCTCGACATCACTCACTTACACGGGTAATGTTCTGGAGAATCTTATTGTCCGTCCGTTCACTCAAAGAGTGAAACGTAAAAATCTCTTCAAGAAATACCGGGTCAAAGCACGAAAGGCGATGCAGAACCTTGTCAACCGCGATAAGATACGTCGGCGACAGCGTAGAAAACATGAGAAACCGTACCGTCGTCGTTGAGACGGGGCGGCCCCTGCCGTATTTCACTCCTGACCAGATTCGCACCTTCAAGCCTATTTTCGTATTTCTCAATGACAAGGATGTTGACATCCTTTATCTGATTTTCGTTTCTCGAAAACGTCAGATGGATGTCACCCGCATTCTGAACCGCACACAGTCCTCTCTTGCTTACGACATCAAGCGTATCCGTCGCCGTCTGCGGTTTATACGCTATCTGCACAGGGAGTTTGACGTTTTCCTCGACTTCATTCGTCGCGAGCGTGAGGGGGACTGCTTCACCCCGGAGGAGATTGAGGTGCTGACCCTGATGTTTTACACGTCCTCCTTCACTCTTACGGCGAAGGTGCTCGGGACTTCGCCTGTCCGGGTGAGGCATTCTTACACGAAGTGTATCCGCCGGATGAAGGAGCGTTCCATGTGGGACGCCTACGAGATATTCACGGTCATTCGGGAGAATCTCAATATCGTGAAGCGGGTCTATCCACTGTCTCGCCGTTCTTCGTGCGGGTTTGAGTGATAATTCTTTGATATTCGTTCCGTTGGTAGGAGGACTGTTATGTCTGATGTTCTGGAGCATTTCACGTGGCACAGTGCCGTCGGGATTGACTGTGCGATGGACGGTAAGCGGATGGTTGCGAGGCTTCCCAAGACGAAACGTGCCTTGAGCATGTTCGAGGCTGCCGGGAATGACTTGTTGATACACAAGACGACCCGTTGCCTTTGGCGGTTGAGTGAAGATAGCAAGCACATCGAGCCCGTATTCGGGAATGACGTGCTGACAGAGGAACAGGTCGCCGAGGCGATGAAGGAGAGTTGATATGGACCTCACAGATATGATGAAAGAGGCTTCAATTGTGGACCACTCGTGGGCTGAGTCGCTCGGCGGGATGGTATCGGACGAGCCATTGATTGACGTTGAAGAACTGAAAAACCCTAACAATATCAAGCCCGAGTTGGAAGTTCAGTGGGGCGGTGGCGGTCCTGAAATCGACATCGACGAGCCTGCTGGGGTGGTGGAGCGTAATCTAGGGGACGAATCGCCGGATGTCGATTCGGTCATCATGTTCGCTCGTGACCAGATGAATCGGGGCTTGATGGGGCGTGACCTGAATCGTGCCCTCCAGTCGAAATTCGATGCGGAAACCCTGAAAGCCGCTTCCGAGGGACTTGCGGAACAACTCAAGCTCGAAGGAATTGTGGGCTGTGTGGCTATTGACGGAAGGGGCTACATGGACTGCAAGGAAGCCTTGAAAGCGTCTCGCCAGTCGCCATACAAGGGGCTTATTAGGTATGTCATAGGGTGCGAGTGCGGAACGCCGCATACGATGCCCAAGGCTCCCCGTGGCAGGCTTCTTGGGGATGCTGCTGATTCTACCGGGAGTGCTGTGGATGACTTCTTGGCCGATTCTGGAACCCACAAGGCCGAGATGGTTCCCATTTGCAGGTCTACAGCACTCCCGATTCTTGGTCGGGACGAGCTTGATGCTTCCGAAGTGAATGCCGGTCTTATCGACATGATGACCGTAACAGGACTGCCGGAAGACGTTGCGGGGGAAGCGAAGAAGAAGGGCGGACTCAAGGCTTTTCAGGCAGCTTTCCGATGGCTTCAGGAGACCCGAGAAGCACGTGAGAAGGGTAAGTACGCGGAATCCGTGGACGCTTCCGAGCACGTTATTGAGCCGACGGATATGCCGGTGGATGTCGCTCCTGAAGTCAAGCGTGAGGCTATTTCCGTGAACGCACAGCCGAATCGTGGTTTTGAGATTGACGTGGCCGGGGCCGGGCCAAGCGTTGACGGGGTTGTTCCTGTCAATGGTGCAGCCGACCAGTTGCCTGTCGAATTCGACAAGGAGTTCGTCGCTCAGGAAGTCGAGCCGGGCGTATTCTTGGAGGAGGAATTCGAGGGCACCGACGAGGTCGAGCTTGACGAAGAAAAGACACCTCCGGGAGAGCTTGGTGTCGAGTTCTAATATGGCGACAGAAACGGAATTTGATAAGGCTGACAAGGAGGCTGGTGTTCTCGAACCCGAGCCGGTTTCTCCCGATGTCTCCGTTATGCCCAAGGGAACAGGCGGTATACCTGCCAACGTGGTCCATTTCCGGGAGCAACTTGTTGAGCAATACCACAAGGGAGCCCCAAGTCTTATCAGACGCTTGCGTGAGGCGGGCAAGCAGAGCATCGAAGACTTGCTTGTCGCCCTCATTGATGAGGTTGTCGCGGAAACGGACAACCTGCTGGGAAATGAGCTTGTCGCCACACACAACGGAGATTTAAGGGATGCGTCTATCATCTCCTTCAAGCGGACGGAAGCCCTTGAGAAAGCCATCAAGGCTGTTCAGGCGAAGCAGGAGTTTGAGAGGACGGGCGGCATTGATGTCGATTCTCCGGCGATGGTGACGGTTTTCAAGTTCTTTATGATGAAGACGAAGGAAGCCTTGGAACTCATGGGGGTCGATGCCGAAATGAATGATTTGTTCTTCCGTACCTTCGGAGACGTAACAGAGGGGTGGAAGAAGGAACTTCGTAGTGAGTTTGAGAGATTGAAGGCTTAGGGGCAATGGAATGGCCCGAGACAACATCATTGCAGAGCTTGCCAAGGGATTCATCTCGGGCAGCAATGGCGATATTGCGGACATCGTCACGTTTGTTGAGGCTCCGTGGGGTCTCAATATGCGTCTCCTGCCCGTCCAGAAATTCATCCTGAAGACCTTTTACGGTCTTCCTCTGGACAACAAAGACGCCTATATCCCCGTTTACAACCTCACCAACGAGCATATTCTCTACACTTTCACCGAGAGTGGCTTCCTCAATTGGCTTTACAGCGAAGGTCGCTGCAATACCAACGAAACTGAGGGAAAGAACTTTCACGAACTCGTTCTTTCCGTGGGACGCCGTGGGTCGAAGTCGAGTATGGCGGCTTTTATCGCCAACTACGAGATATACAAGCTCGTGCGTCGAGGCGACCCGGTAAAGCACTACGGCTTCAACCCCGGTGCTCAGTTCTACATCCTTAACGTGGCTCCTACCGACGAACAGGCGGCTATTGTTTATGACATGATGCAAAATCAGTCCGGTGAATGTCCCTACATGCGGGACCGTTCCATTCACAACACGATGACCTACTTCGACATCCAGACAGATGCGGATTTGTCGAGGAGGGAACGTAAATCCAAAGCGAGCATTGTAGTCCTGTCGGGAGGCTGTTCGTCGAACGCTTTGCGTGGTCGAAATGCCATTGTCGTCATCATGGACGAGATGGCTTTCTTCTTGGACAATGCCGGACGCTTCTCGGGAACAGAGGTTTACAGGGCTTTGACACCCTCCGTGGCGTCCTTTATGGACGACGGCAAGGTAATCTGTATCAGTAGCCCCTATGCCAAGTATGGTGCTTTCTATGACAGGTTCTTGCAGTCGTTCCATGAAACGGACATCACGCTGTCGTTCAAGATGTACAGTGCGATGGTCAACCCGGAAAACGTGTCACCGTCCATTCTGAAAGCTGCCAAGCGACGTGACCGGGCTTCGTTCATGTGTGAGTACGGTGCCGAGTTCAGTGATGCGGTTGTGGCGTGGGTTGATGACGAGGAGGAATTTAAGCGGTGTATCACGTTGCCCGCTGCATCGGCTAAAGGTGTTCCCGACACCAAGTATTTCATGGGTATCGACCTTGGATTCAAGAACGACGGTTCCGCGATTGCCATTGTTCATCGAGACCGCAAGACAGGGAAAATCATTCTTGACCATGCCGACGTGTGGTTCTCGGGAGCCTCGGACGTATGGGACTTCGAGGATAGTATCTACAGTTCATGTCGGAAGTACGCCAATCAAGACCTGTTGAGAATGGCTGATATTGTGAGGGAGATTGCGGAGTTGGTCAGGTGGTTCCCCTTAAAGGCGGGCGTTTTCGACCAGAGCAACGGCTACGCTTTGGCTGAACTGGTGAAGGCGAAGGGATTCAAGCAGATTGAGATGGAGAACTTCACCGATAAGAAGAATCACGAGGTTTACGAGTTGACCAAACGGCTTTATGCGGAGCGGCTCGTGGAGTTGTACGACCATCCTGTTCTTGTCCCGGAGGTTCTGACTTTGGAGGGTGAGAGGCGCAGTAAGAACATCATCATTGTCAGGGCTCCGAATCGCAGGGGTGCCCACGATGATATTTCTGATGCGTTCGCACGGGCAGTGTGGCTTTGCTACAAGACATTCAAGAAGCAGGCTCCTCATATTTCCACGGGTGCTGGAGGGGCGATGGCGGGAATGGGGGCAATAGGGCTGTACAAGGGTCCGCCCGAACTTCGAGTAAAGCAGCAGACGTTGCGTTCGTTCCAGTTGGACAGGTTCAAGAAGCATGGGGAACATCCGAGGTTGGGGGCTCCTCGTCGGCGGGCTCCCGGAGCGGTGAAGTAGAACATGGACGAGCAACTCATAGCACGGGAGATTTTGACCGTGGCGAAGAGCCTGTTGGCGGTTCGTGGTCCGTATGTGGATTCTGTCATTGACGGCATCAGGGTTACTCAGGTCCAAACTGAAAACTCTCGGTCCCGTGCTACCATTCGGGGTAACAAGCTCCTTATCAAGTGGGGCACTGATGCCCCGGAGGGGAGCTATATGCGGAAGCGGTACTTGCCTAAATGGGTGAGTTGGGCAAAGCGGAAGATTGTTCGGAAGAGTGAACGGGTTGAGCAGAAGAAGGAGTGGGCTCGGACGGTCGAGGACGGCTATTCGGTCTACGACCTTGAGGGTAAGGACGAGGTGGCAGCCATTCTTTCAAAGGTGGAGCGTGATATTCGTCCGGTCCTCCGAGAGTTCGACTTGAAATATACGACGCTGAAGGAGTCGGTGGCCGAGGGTTCACTGGGTTTCAATCGTGGCAGACGAGTCATTGCTCTGAATATCAGGCAGAAGCGGTTTCCGATGAAGTTGCGTAAGTACAGTGCCGTTATGCGAACGATGCTTCACGAGTTGGCTCACCTTCGGCACATGAATCACGGGCCGGATTTCAAGATGTTCGAGATGGAGTTGGTCGAGTGGGCAAGGGGCAAGGGAATCTATCGTCCGGGTTGATATGAGCACACAAAGAATATGCAGAATAGCCTTGGGGCTTGTGGCAAGCACTCGGACTGCGAAAGCCATGACACCGGAGGAGCAGACCCGGCGGAAGAAGAAGACCGAATCTGTCCGTAAACTTGCCCAGCAGATACACAAGCTGCGTCGGAAAGTCACGCAGGACATGAAGTCCGATGACGAGAAGACCCGATTGACGGCTCTGGCGGTTGCCTTGATAGACAGGACAGCGGAACGTGTTGGGAACGAGGAATCTGCGAAGGATGGACATGTGGGTGTCACGGGTTTCAAGCGTGGTCAACTCACGGTAGAAGGCAACACTGTTACGTTGAAGTACACGGGCAAGAGTGGAGTGAAGCAGGAGAAGACGTTCACGGACAAGCTGGTTGCCAAGCTGCTCAAGGAGTGCCGTAACAACTGCAAGGGGGATGAAAGTCCGATTCTGGTCACGTCCGATGGTTTCAAGGTCAAGGCGGACAAGGTGAACAGGTATCTCCGGGACTTCGATATCACGGCTAAGGACATCCGGGGGTATGCGGCGAACACCCTTGTCTATGATATGCTGAAACGGAGCAAGACTCCTTCCGACCCGGACGAACGCAAGAAGCAGTTCTGCGAGGTGCTGAAAGCGGTGGCTGAAAAGGTGGGGCATCAGCAGGCGACTCTCAAGAAACACTATCTGCTTCCGGGGGTCGAGGAGTCTTACGTCAAGAGCGGCAGGGTCAAGAAGGTAAAGAATGCTTCATCTGGGCTGATGGCGGTAAGGCTTGCCGTGGAGAATGATGGATACTGCCGTATGGTTGTTGAGTACGCCAAGGAAGCCATTCCCGTGTTGGAGGCTGCCTATGAGGAACATATTGGACCGCTTCCGGCTGTAGTCCGGTTCCGGGTACAGGTCAACGATTGGGATTTGCCGGAGGGGAAGGTGGGTTCGTTTTTGCATCCTGACCCTGAAAATGGCAGGGAAAAGGGAGTGCTCACGCTGAGTCCTGAGAATTTCCGTTCAGACAAGTGGAAGCAGGTGGTCAAGCACGAGTTGATTCATGCGTTGCTTGGAAAGGATGCACCCGAACATGGAGAATTCTTTGATATTCTTGCCAATAGTATGAAGATACCTGTGGAGTACCGAGACTGATGTTGTGGGCTGTTGGACAACCGAGATACGAGAGCCCGGAGGGAAGTGGTCTCTGGGTTTGGGATTTTCAGGGTGTCTTCAGTACAGAGGAAAAGGCGATTTGGGCATGTAAGGGTGATGACTGGTATGTTTTCCCGGTAGAGGTGGACGAGGAGTTGCCGGAAGACCCCGTGTCGGCTCCGGGAGCGTACTATCCGAATCTCGAACGCGAAGAAGGAATTGCGGCTAGGGTGGCATCATGGGCGACCTCTATTACAGGCTGAAAGATGGAGAGACCTTTCCGGTCGAGCCGGTGGGCACTTTGGCTTCGGAAGGCTGGCTTCCGGGTGCATGGGTCACGTATGCGGGGACGGCTGTGACGTTTTCCGGGGCTCTTGCTACGGTTGACAGGTCGAATGGTGTTGGTATCCTGACGGGGTTCCTACAGACCGGTCCTCAGCATAACGTGCCTGTCGAACAACTCAGTGATATGTGGACGACGGATACCCGTCAACGGGACGGGGGCTCCACCAAGGCGGACTGGTCCGGTTTCGATGCGTCTGCCCGTTTCCAGTTCGATACAAACAGCCAGCTTCAACGTCTTGGAACTCGCATTGTCACGGTGAATGCCCCTCCGACGGGTATTCACAAGTTCTATGTTTTCGAGACGGAAGACTTGGCAGAGCGGACAACGCCCGGAACGGGTTCGGCTTTGACCTATTCACCGGGAGATATTCTGTACGTTAGTAATCGGGGTCGTTTGACAAACGAGCAGGAAACGGTAAATCACAAGTGGACAGGTTATGCTGTTGCGAAGTACGGCAATGATGATGAGGGCAACTACCTTATTGTGGCAGCCGCAATGGGAGTGTAACCGTGGAAGACGCAAAGAGTGAGAGTTGAAGACTGACCAGAATTCTGGTCATCCTCTAAAGGAGGGCATTATGAAAGTAGGAGCGGACATACTTTCGAGCGCAAGAGCCGCCGAAAGCACATTGAGAAGGGAAGAAGTTCGGAATCTTCTCGGTGGGTTGCCAGAGGGTCATCCACTTGAGGAAGAAGTCGAACGGGTTAAGGCAGAGGTCGGTGGAGACCTTACGGGACTGCCCGAGGACCATCCCCTGATACGGGAACTCAGGGCTGCAAAAGAGAGATATGAGCAGGACATAGCCGACGAAACAGAGGAGGCTCAAGAAGAGGCTCGTAAGGTTAGACAGGCTAAGAAAATAGACCGTGCGGAGAAAAGACGACGGGAGATTGCCGAGGAAGAGCGGAAGGGTATCGAGCTACGGGACGCCGCAACAGAAGTGAACAAGGGTCTTGATGCCGCGCTGAGTGTCGTGAAGGGGCTGTACGAGACACTCTCACGTCATGAGGATACTTTGGGAAGAAATCGAATGAATGCGGCGAGAACAGCGAGGTTGAAGCGGCTTTTGTATGCGTTTGAGCGTGGAGCCTCCGAGAGCAAGATGGGCAGGGTATAATCATGGCTGATGAAATCAAAAGAACGCCAGTACCGAGCCCTACCAAGGGAGGGGTAAAGAGGCCGGGAGTCAAGGTTGGCAAGGCTGACCCCGTAAAGGGTCGTATCGCCAAGAAGGCTGTTGGAGCCGGTGGATTCGGGATGCAGAGACAAGCGGGCATGATGCTTGACCTGTCACAAGACGCCTCGTATTACCAGACTGGCTACGCTCTTGAGAGCTATCGTACTTCGTATGCCTATGGACTGGGCAACCGGACGGGCACGTATGACGTGCCACGGTATTTCGTCCAGATGAACCAGCAGAACGGCGGTATCCTCTACTGGCCGGTCACTCTCAAAGAACGGTATTCATGGTACCGATACTGGGCACGGTGCTTTACCAATCCCAATGTGATGATTACCCGTCGAGACGGGACGGAAGCACCTTTGTATTCCTTCAAGCCCGGCGATGAAGTTGTCAATGCCGAGGGTGGATTTACGGAGGTTGACGAGGTCACAACTCAGAAATATGAGGGCGAAGTTGTACGTCTCGACGTGGAGGCAAATCGTTGGAACGACTTGGAGGTCACCCCTGAACATCCGTTCAAGGTGCTTCGTTCGTCTCATATCGTAAGACACCATCATCGGGTCAAGGACGAACAGGGCGTTGAGCATCGGGAAACGAGGGTGGAAATTGACTATTCGCCGGAATGGGTGGAAGCCAAGGATATCTGTGTTGGGGACTGCCTTATTGTACCGGGTACAACTATTTGTCCTGACGGACGGTTGTCTGTCGAGCGTGCAAGACTTGTCGGGTACTACCTTGCAGAAGGGAATGTCAATTTTGACGAGGGAAGACCGAGGGCTGTTACTTGGAGCCTTGGCTCGCATGAGTCGGACTTGATTGCTGAAATAAAGGCTCTTTGTGTGGCCGAGGTTGGCAAAGAGCCTTCTGAATACAACTACCCGGATAGAGAGTCTTTGACCACTTTGAGGCTTCACGATTCTGAGTTCGCATCGTGGATGCTTGAGAAGTGCGGCACGGGTTCTCGTTCTAAGAAGTTGTCCTATGACATTTTTCACGCCACTGATGAAACCACCAAACATATTGTTGGTTGTTGGCTCAATGGGGATGGGAGCCGAGATAGTGCCGAGGCAGAAGGACAGGTGGACGGCACCACTTGTTCTCAAGATTTGGCCCATCAGTTGTATTTGATGATGGTTCGTATCGGACTGGCTCCTGCGAAGAGGCACAAGATTTCCTGTCGTTACGGTTCGTCTGAAGAGATTGGCCCCGCATGGAGAATCTATCTCCCGCCCATGTATGCGAATCAAGTATCGGCGTACACGAAATGGGATGGGGTTCAGAAATCTCATCGTCATAGGAAGTACAATCACGTCCATGATGGCACTGGCAATATGCTTTTGCCGGTGAGGGGGGTGTCTAAGAGGTATTTCGATGGTTTGATTTGGAACCTCTCGACTCGTGGGGAATCCTACGACGAGAGAACATTCCTCGTCTATGGGATGGCCACGCACAACACCGATGCCTACATCGGTCGGGCGTTGGAACTCCTTTCCGATTTGCCCATGTCGAAGCTCACTCTGACGATGCCAAAAGTCACGAAGAAGCTCGACAAGAAGAAGCGGGAAAGCATTCTGCGGTTCTTCAAATACCAGATGGAGGTTATTGGCGGGTTCGAGACCTGTCAGAGCATCCTCTGGGAGTGGAACATGATAGGGAACTGCTTCAAGGGTGACACACAAATCCTTACTCCAGAGGGGATTGTACCAATCTCAGATATAAGAGAAGGTGATAAGGTTCTTGACGCATCTGGAGAGTTTTCACAAGTGGTAAAAATCGCGAGGAGGACGGTATCAGAACGTCTAGTCTCCATCGGCGTTGCAGGTATGAATGGTGTGGATTTCTCTCCGACGAATGAACATCCAGTATTCATTCTCAGAGGAGAAGACGAGTGTATGGTGAAGTCGGAGGAAGTAAGAAGGGGTGATTGGATAGGTGTTGCATCCAAAATCGAGACAAGAGATGTTGATATTGTAAATTGGCGCGATGATGTATCTAGTAGACTATCTGCGTTCTATAAGTCTGTTAATTCAGATAGTAATAGCACTGTTTGCTCTTACGAGATTCCTACGGGAACAAATGTGGGAACGAATGAGGTTAGAAGTGCACTTTTGTCTTGGTTGTCAGGATTGGACGAACCTGTTGTGATGGACTGTGCAGAGGTAGCACTTGAGATTGGTATTTCTGATTCGGTTCGAGTAAGGTCCGTTGCTTATGCTCTTCGTAAGAGGGGAGATATTAGAGCAGATAGAACAAGTAAGGGTCGCATAGGTGGAAGCTCCATAAGATGGTTTCCTCTGGAGTCTGAACCTGAATATGGACATACGAGGGATAAAACAATAAGTTTCTCTCAAACTTCAAATACTTCATTTGATGTAGATGAAGACTTTATGTATTTGCTTGGTTATTGGCTAGGAGACGGTTGTCTTTGGAGGTCAAAGAACAAGTTTTCAAAGGAGTTTGAAGGTCTCGATATCTGCATATCGGAGAAAGAGTCTGAATTATTTAAGCGTGTTGATTCAGTAGCTCGTAGCGTGTTCGGGTGTGACGCTGTAACGAATGAACCCTTTATTGATGACTCAATGAATCATATTGTGGTGGCTGACCCTTTGATGTCATCTTGGTGGTCAACACAATTCGGTTGTGGATGTAAGACTAAAAAGATACCGGGATGGGTAATGCAGCTTCCAGAAGAGAAGCTGCTTTGGCTACTTCGTGGAATGATTGACAGTGATGGGTATGTATCTGTTCGCGAGTCGGGTGGCATTGCTGCTATGGTTGGTACAAACAAAGAGCTTATGTTGCAATTGTTCCATATCATGCTTTCTTGCGATATTCCTGCTTTATTTAGTAAGCAGAAGGGAAGAAGGCAGGGGAAGACGAGCATCGTCAGGACGGAATCTTCCGATATGTACGTGGTAAGTATTGGAGTTCGGGGGTATTTTGAAAAACTGGTCAAGGGGTGTCATAAGGAGACTATTGTTGAATGGTCAGAAATGGAATCCGTCAATCCTACATTCAGAAAAAAGGATGGCTTTTATTACTACCGTGTGGACTCTGTGGATAGGCCATTCTATTCGGGGTATGTCTATAACTTTGAGGTAAAGGGTAGTCATACCTATTGCGCTAACGGGATTCGCACTCATAACTGTTATATGTTCCACGAGTGGGACGATGAGAAGAAAATGTGGAGTCGGGCGGTCATGCTTCCTCCCGAGGAAGTTGGTGTTTTTGATTACCCGTTCCAGCAGAACAAGCGTGTCGAGTATCGTCCCGAGCGGCTTATCAAGCTGATTAAGGACAGTGTCGTACATGGTACTGGAACGGGGGAGGCTTCGCAGGTTCCGGGAGCGAGTACGGAGTGCGACCGGGCTGACATGCCCTCAAAGATTCTTGAGGGTATCCCGGACGAACTCGTGGATATGGTGAGGAATGAGGGTTGTATCGTCATGGATTCCGACCCCATGACCGGCTCTTTTGTTCACCACATTGCACGTCGCAAGTCGCCCTACATGGATTTGGGAGCATCGGTTCTTGAGCGTGTGCTTGTTCCCATGCTTCAGAAGGAGCACTTCCGCTATACGCAACTCTCGCTGGCTTCCCGGAACATGACGCCGAAGAATATCGTGACGGCTCCGGGACTTCTTCGGGATGAACTGGATGACCTGCGGACACAGGTTGACCTGAGCTATCTTGACCCCGAGTACACCATTGTTACCAACTACGAGGTGACATGGGAACAGATTGGGGCTCAGGACAGGCTGCTTGACCTTGACAGGGAGTATGAACGTATCGAGCGTGAGGTTTTCGCGGCAATGGGGGTCACTCGCGAGTTGTTGACTGGTGAGAGCACGTACAGTGGCAGCAAAATCACGGTCGATATCCTGAACACAATGTTCTTGCTCACCCGCGAAGTGCTCCAGAACTACATCGAGCGTAGTTTGTTCCTTCCGATTTGCGAGGCACACGGCTGGTATGACGAGGACGAGAACGGTATCAAGGAATACTGGTATCCGAAGGTTGGCTTCAACCGTCTGACCATTCGTGATAACGCGGAAGTCTTCGATTCGCTGTTCCAGCTTTACCAGAAGGGCAGCATCCCCGTGGACATCATCTACGAGTTGTTCAATCTCAACTCTGACGAGATTGATTCTAAGCTCATGGAAGACCTGTTCAGCGTCAAGGATGCCAACTTCAACCGCATCATCGAGGAAGCCAGTGGCGAGATTGGACGGGTCATTGTGGAAAACAGTGACCTTGCGGAAAAGGTTGCCAGATATCTTGGTCTGCAATACCAGAAGCCTGCCGAGGAAGGGGAAGAGGGTGATGGCGGCTTCGGTGGCGGCTTCGGTGGCGGCTTCGGTG
>Ga0180432_10000176_pt1 | contig 103073 bp, 73 predicted proteins | sample SS_ome_10_FD_132414 | JGI IMG/M metagenome (GOLD analysis project Ga0180432, IMG submission 132414) | Hypersaline lake sediment archaeal communities from the Salton Sea, California, USA - SS_1_MS_2 metaG | ecosystem: Environmental > Aquatic > Non-marine Saline and Alkaline > Hypersaline >... | reverse complement strand
GCTGCCGCCTGCGGCGGGCAGCTCTGCCCTGGGCTGTTGAATGCCGGCCCTTCGCGCTGATGGACCCGGCAACGGCTCGTGATCCTGCTTCTACGCAAAAGATGTGTGGAACAACGAGGTGTAATCACCCGGGGCGAAATGGACATCGCGGGATCACGCCTCTGGACGGACGGGGAGTGAACGCTCCCAATCGGCAAATCGACAATCGCAAATCCTCATCGTCTCTACTGCGCATCGCGGTCTTCAAAGACGTGGTCTCCCAATTGCCTGTCGAAGGCCGCCAGTTGGGAGTGGTCCGTCATGTCGATGCGGAGGGGCGTGACGGTCACGAAGCCGTCCGCCAGGGCGGCCACGTCGTCGTCGGCATACTCCAGGAAGCGGTACTCGTCGGCGAGCAGGTACGTTTCGGCCGGATGGTCCGGCGCGTGGCGCGTGTAGATGTCCTCGATTCCGGAGGTGGACTGCCTGACGACGCGGAGTCCTTTCGGCGTGGGGGGCGCATGGGGGATGTTGACGTTGAGCAGCTCGCCGGCGCCGAGCCCGGCGGCCAGGAGACGATCGAGCACGTGTCGGGCGATTCGTGCGGCGCGGGCGAAGTCGGCTTCGTCGCCGGCCAGTTCGACGGACAGTGCCACGGCCGGGATGCCCGTCATGGCGGCTTCGGCGGCGGCGGCGACGGTGCCGGAGTAGAACACGTTGATGCCCACGTTCGCCCCGGCGTTCAGGCCGGACAGGACCAGTTGGGGCGGCTGCGGCATGAGCCGCCGCGCCGCCAGTCTCACGCAGTCGGCCGGCGTGCCGTCAATGCTCAGAACGGTCACATCCGCCAGCGGGCCGAGCGGGCGCCGCTCCACGGGCAGGGGACGTTTGAGGGTAATGGCGTGTCCGGCGGCGGACTGGTGCCTGGCCGGGGCCGCCACCGTGATCTCGCCCAAATCCGCCACCGCCCCGTACAGCGCCACCAGCCCCGGCGCGTCCGCCCCGTCGTCATTACTCAGGAGGATTCTCATCTCGGGAAAGACGATAACGGCAAACAACGACAACAACGACAACGGCTGGCCACAGATTACACAGATTTCACAGATTTCAAAAACAAAACGACAACTATTTCATCTAATCTGTGTAATCTGTGGCCAAAGCCGTTGTCGTTGTTGTTCTCGTCGGCTTGAAGGGCTTACATGTCGCCCTGGGGCATCTTTTCGAGCTGTTCGACGGTGAAGACCGGGCCGTCCTTGCAGACGTACAGGCTGCCCACGTTGCACCGCCCGCACTTGCCGATGCCGCACTTCATCCGATTCTCCAGCGTCGTGTAGATGTCGGCGGGGGCGAACTGGAGCTTCGCCAGGACAGGCAGGGTGAACTTGATCATGATCGGCGGGCCGCAGACGACGGCCACCGCGTTGTCCGCAGCCGGGGCGACCTCATCGAGCACGGTCGGCACGAAGCCGATCTTGCCCGACCAGTCGTCGCCCTGGCCGCCGGGGTCGACGGTGGTCACGAGGTCCACGTCCTGGCGGGCGTCCCATTCGTCCAGTTCGGTCTTGTAGACCAGGTCGCCCACGGTGCGGGCGCCGTAGACGATGGTCACGTTGCCGAACTCATCCCGCCGGTCCAGGACGTTCCAGATCACGCTCCTGACGGGCGCCAGGCCGATCCCGCCGGCGATGAAGAGCACGTTTCTGCCTTTCCAGTCGTCCAGGGGGAAGGCGTTCCCGTAGGGCCCGCGGAAGGTGATGGCCTGCCCGACCTCGCGGTCCCTCAGTTCGGCGGTGACGTGCCCGGTCTTGCGGAAGGTGCACTCGATATAGTCGGTACGCGTGGGCGGGCTGGCCACGCAGAAGGTGCTCTCGCCCGAGCCCGGCAGCCCGTACAGGCCGAACATGCCCACCCGATACCGCTCGTGGAATTGCGCCTTGAACGCCTCGTCGTCGAACTCCAGGCGGAGCGTCCGGGTGTCGACCGTTTCGTCGCGAACGGACGCGACGGTCATCGTGGTGGTCTGGTAGACGTTTTCGGCGGCTGGGGGTGTGGTTTGGGTCATGGGGCGGGGGCCTTGGCTTCCTGGTCAATCTGCCGGCAGACTTCGGAAATCGCCACGTTTGCGGGGCAGAGCCTGGCGCACCGCCCGCAGCCGGTGCAGCCCAGGACCTCGAAACGCTCGGGCAGGTAGCTGAACTTGTGCATGACGCGTTGTCGCCAGCGGTGGGCCTGTTCGGGTCGCGGGTTGTGCCCGCTGGCGTGCTGCGTGAACAGGCCGAACCCGCAGGAGTCCCAGTTTCTCAGGCGGACGGCCGCGGTGCGGGTGCCCTCGTCCTGCATGTCGAAGCAGTGGCAGGTGGGACAGGCGTAGGCGCAGGCGCCGCAGCCCAGGCAGCCCAGGCTCACCGCCTGCCAGAGGTCGGACTCGAAGTTGCCGGCGCACCATTCGGTGACCGCCTCGGCGTCGAAGATCACGGGCACGTCGGCGGGCGGGTCGGGCTTGACGTCGAGGTCGGCCAGCACGCCCGCCGCCGCGTCGGCCAGCGCGGCGCCCTTGTCGGTCTGGGTCTCGAGGGCGAGCTTCGCCCCGCCGTCGGCGGGCCTGAGGATGGCGTCGGCCGCGGGCGCCGCGTCCGGGGCGCCCCCGACGGACGTGCAGAAGCACTGCTCGTCGCAGGTCGTGCACGCCAGGGCGACCACCGTGGTCGCCTCTCGCCGGGCGTTGTAGAACGCGTCCTCGTAGTCCCAGTTGAACACGGCGTCGAGCATGGCCAGGGCCGCCACGTCGCAGCAGCGCACGCCCAGCGCGACGGTCTTGGGCGCCTCGACGGGCACGTCGGTAAGGGAGAACGCGTCGCCGTCGATCGTCGCCGAGGCGATGACCTCGCTGCGGGGCAGCAGGATGTCCTTGATCGAGTTGACCGCAAAGCCGTCCGTGCGAATCTCGTCGCCCGCGGTCCATTCGGCCAGCCGCAGAACCTCGCCGTCCGAGACGGGCGCGATGACGCGGTAGCCGGCCTCGGCCAGCGCCGCGGCCAGATCAGACAACTTCGCCGTATCGAGAGCTTTCATATTCGTCTCGTGCTTCGTGCTTGCCGTGTTGCTACCGGATGTATTCTTCCTTGTCCTCTTCGCGCCAGGCGCCGATGACGGGTTCGGCCTCGGGGTCGTAGCCGACCTTGGCGTCGAATTCGGCCTCGACGGTCCGGCCGACGCAGGCGTTCAGGAGCATGAGGGGTATTCCCTGTGGGCAGGCGGCCTCGCAGGCGCCGCAGGCCGTGCACCGCCCGGCCAGGTGAAACGCCCGGATCACGTTCCACGCGTAGTTGCCGTGTTCGAGGGCGGCGGTGGAGATCCACTGCGGGGTGTTCCTCTCGACGATGCACCGGGTGCAATAGCACGCGGGGCACGCGGCCCGGCAGGCGTAGCACCGGGTGCACTTGGCGAACTGCTCGGCCCAGAACGCCGCCCGCTCTTCGGCGGACATCGCGTTCAGCTCGTCGACCCGGGCCAGGACGTCGTCGTCCGGACCGAGGTCGGGGTACTGGGCCTTGAGCAGCGCCGCCGCTGCGGCCAGGTCCAGCACGCCGTGAAACGTCTGGCCGTCGACGCCCAGGATGACCACGTCGTCGTCGGTGATCTGGCTTTCGGCGGCGAGCAGGACAATGCTCCTGATGACGGCCGGGCGCGCCACGACGGCCACGGGCATCTGCCGGCGTATCTCCTCCTTCCGGAGGTAAGCCGCCGGATTGAGCTGCTGGTCGGGGTCGTGGTCGAGTGCGTCGAGCTGGTCGGCGTTGGTGAAGAAGCCCGGCACGCAGTCGTGGCCCCGGCGGCGCGAGGCGATGATCATCGTGACGCGTCCGTCGGCCAGCAGCGCCGCCGCTTCGGTTCGGAGGGATTCGCTTACCGACATATCTTCCTCCTGGCCGGATTCGTGGCCTCGAACGGCCCGGCGGCGTGGACCTTGGCGGTGATGTCGTTGATGAGGTCGGCGAACTTCTGGCCCTCGGCGGCCGAAACCCAACTGAAAAACAGCCGCTCCGGCGCGATGCCCGTGAACGCCAGCAACTGCCGGAATATCGTCCACCGCCTGCGGGCGTGGTAGTTTCCGGAGGTGTAGTGGCAGTCACCGGGGTGGCATCCTGAGACGAGGACGGCGTCGGCGCCGCCCTCGAAGGCCTTCAGGACGAACAGCGGGTCGATCCGCCCGGTGCAGGGCAGCTTGACGATCCGGACGTTCGGGGCGTAATGGAGCCTGCTCGTCCCGGCCAGGTCCGCACCGGCGTACGTGCACCAGTTGCACACGAAAGCGACGATGCGCGGCTCGAAGGCCTGGTCGGCCGCGGGGGTAGTTGTCTCGATTTCTGTCATATTCTCCGCTTCGTTCACATTGCGGGTTGCGGATTGCGGGTTGCGGATTCCGCGCTGAGGGACGCCGCCCTGTGTTCACAAATCCGCAATTCGCAATCCGCAATCCGCAATTCGATTATTCCAGTGTGGCTATCTGCGAGTGAATCTGTTCGTCGGTGAAGCCGTCCAGGTCGATCGAGTTCGATCGGCACACGGCGATGCAGGTCCCGCAGCCCTGGCACAGCCCGGGGTTCACTTCGGCCACCACGCGAAGGACGTTGCCCTGGCGGTCGGTGATGTCCCGGTCGTCGATGGCGCCGTAGGGGCAGGTGTTGATGCAGGCCCGGCAGTGGACGCAGGTGGTCTCGTCGACGCGTGCGACGATGGGCTCGCGGGCCAGTTCCGGATTGGCGAACAGGCCGAGGACCTTGCTGGCCGCCGCCGAGGCCTGGGCCACCGCCTCGGGGATGTCCTTGGGCGCCTGGCACGCCCCGGCCAGGAACACGCCCGCAGTGGCCGTCTCCACCGGGCGGAGCTTCGGGTGGGCCTCGCTGTAGAACCCGTTGGTGTCGTAGGCCACGCCCAGCATCTGCGCCAGGGCGTCGGACCCGGCCCGCGGAACCACCGCGTCGGCCAGGACGACCATATCGGCCTCGATGGTGACGGCCTGTCCGGCCAGCGTATCGGACCCGCGGACGATCAGCTTGCCGTCGGACCGCCGGTATATCCTGCTGACGCGCCCGCGCATGTACTGGGCGCCGTCGGCCTCGATGGCCCGGCGGACGAACTCGTCGTAGCCCTTGCCGGCGGCGCGGATGTCCATGTAGAACACCACCGCCCGACCGTCGTGGACCTTGTGGCGGTAGAGCATGGCGTGCTTGGCCGTGTACATGCAGCAGATCTTCGAGCAGTACTTCAGCCCCTGCTTGTCGTCCCGGCTGCCGCAGCACTGGATGAAGACGATGGTTTTCGGCTCGGCGCCGTCTGAGGGTCGGCGGATTTCGCCCCCGGTCGGGCCCGACGCCGACGCCAGCCGCTCGAACGCGAACCCGTCGATCACGTCGGCCAGCCGACCGCCGCCGTACTCCCCGTAGGCCGAGTGGTCCCACAGCTCGAAGCCCGTCGCCGCCACGATCGCCCCGACCTTGACGGTGACCCGTTCGTCGGTGTCTTCGTAGTCGATGGCGTCGCGGGGGCAGACCTTCGCGCACGCCCCGCACTTGCCCTTGGTCAGCTTGATGCAGTGTTCGGCGTCGATGACGGGTTTGTTGGGCACGGCCTGCGGGAAGGGCGTGTAGATGGCGGTGCGGGTGCCGAGCCCGGCGTCGAACTCGCTGGGAATCTTCTTGACCGGGCACTTCTCGAAGCACGCCCCGCACCCGGTGCACTTGACCGGGTCGACGAAACGCGCCTTCTTGCGAATCGTCACCTCGAAATTGCCCACGAAGCCGTCGATGGCCTCGACCTCGGCGTAGGTCATCAGCTCGATGTTGGGATGGCTGGCGGCGTCGACCATTTTCGGCGTGAGGATGCACTGGCTGCAGTCGAGGGTGGGGAAGGTCTCGCTGAGTCGGGCCATGTGCCCGCCGATCGACGGGCTCTTCTCGACGAGGATCACCTTCTTGCCCCCGTCGGCGATATCCAGCGCCGCCTGGATGCCGGCGATGCCGCCGCCGATGACCAGGGCGGTCGGCTCGACGGGCACGCGGATCTCCTCGAGGGGGGCGTTGTACCTGGTCTTGGCGACCATGGTGCGGACGATATCGACGGCCTTGGCCGTCGCGGCGTCGCGGTCCTCGTGCACCCACGAGCAGTGCTCGCGGAGATTGGCCATTTCGAGCAGGTAGGGATTCAGGCCGGCCTCGGCGGCGGCTCGGCGGAAGGTGGGCTCGTGCATCCGCGGGCTGCACGCGCCGACGACCACGGCGGTGAGCTTCTCGTTGACGATCGCGTCCTTGATCATCTGCTGCCCGGGATCGGAGCACATGTACTTGTAGTCGACGCTGGTGACGACGCCGGGCAGTTTGGCGGCCGCCTCGGCCACCGCGGCGCAGTCCACCGTCCGCCCGATGTTTTCGCCACAATGACAGATGAATACGCCCACGCGCGCCATGGCTAGTCGCTCCCATCCCCATCGATTGCGGATTCGGCGCCAACGGCGGCGCCTTGGGCCTCTGTCAGGTGCTCGGCGACGCCCATGGCGTCCACGAAGTGCCGGTTCAGGCCGACCTGTTTCGGCTCGAGCCCGCCGGCCAGGCCCAGAAGCTCGCTGAGATACAGCACCGGCATGCGGAAGTCGCCCTTTCCGGCCTGGCGAATCGTCTTCTGCCGCATGTCCAGGTTCGAGTGGCACATCGGGCAGCCGGTGACGATGATCTCGGCCCCGCAGTCGCGGGCGTCGGCGAGGATCCGGCTGGTCAGGTCGACCACCGCTTCGGTCTTGGACATGCTCAGCCCGGCGCCGCAGCACTCGACGGCGAAGTTCCACGGGACCGGCTCGCACCCGGCGGCCCGGAGCACCGGCACCATCCCGCCGGGCGATTCGTGATCGTCGCCGGTGATCACGTCGTCGTCTCGGCTGAGCAGGCAGCCGTAGTACGCCGCCGCCTTCAGCCCCCCGAAGCCCCGAGGAAGCCTCTCGGCCAGGCCGTCGGCCAGCAGCACGTTCAGATACTCGATGATGTTGATCACCTTCACGCCGCCGCCGTAGGTCCGTTCGGTAATCTCGGCCATCTCCGCGGCCAGGTCGGCGCTGCGCGTCACGCGGGCGTGCGTGCCCTTGAGCCGCGCAAAACACGCCGCGCACGGCGCCACGACCGTCTCGAGCCCCTGCTCTTCGGCCAGGGCCAGTATGCGGTACGGCAGCGCGATGGCGAGGTTGTGGTTGATGTTGTGTGCGGCCGAGGCCCCGCAGCAGTTCCAGTCGGCGATTTCCTTGAGTTCCACGCCGGCCAGCTCGCTCAGGGCACGGATGGACATCTCCAGTTCGATCCCCCCGCCGGCGCTGCTGCATCCGGGATAGTAGCCTATGGAGGTCATCGGCGGTGTCCTCCCTTTCGGCAGGTCTGGAAGATCTTCCTGATTTCCTTCCGCCCGTCGATCTTATGGGCCAGGAGGGGCAGTTTCCCGCGGACCAGCATGGGCGGGACCATGGTCACGTCGCTGAACAGGTCCCTGCTGGCCAGCTTGTACCGGCGAACCAGCGGGATTTCGCTCATTCGCCCGGTCTTCTCGACGGTCTTGAGGAACGCCTCGTGGAACGCCAGGACCTTCTTCTGCGCCGGTGAGACCAGCCCGCGATCGTACGACATCTCCCGAAGCGCGTCGATCACCGCCGCCGGATCAAGCTCCTTCGGGCAGCGCTGCGTGCAGGTCAGGCATCCCAGGCAGCTCCAGATCGCCGTGCTGCGAAGCAGTTTCTCCGTGGCGGCCTCGTCGCCGATCTGCACCAGGCGCATGATCTGCGACGGGGTGATGTCCATGTACGGCACCATGGGACATCCGGCCGAACACTTGCCGCACTGGTAGCATTCGGCCACGTCGACCCCGACGGCCTTTCGGATGGCTTCGGCCAGCGGCGATTCAACCTTCTCAGACACAATCATGTCTCCAGCAGGGGACAAACCGGAGCGGCGTCCGCGCTGCGTGCAGGGGACGGCGCTCCGGAGTTTCGTCAGGCGGGGCCGACTCTGCGACCCCAGCCGGGCGGGTCTCGACCCGGCGCCAAGGCACCGGCAAAACCCGAGCGGTCGACCGTTCAGACCATTGTAGGAATGTAACCGCGCACCCGCAAGGTCCGGTCGTGAAAAAATGCACAAACATCGTCCATTGCGGATTGTGGATTGCGGATTATTTCGTCAGACGAGAGAACCCGCAATCGCGAAGGGACCGCTGGTCCCCAATGAGCGCGGGCTGCCGTGGCCTGCGGCTCTCGTTCCACGTCGCCGGGGCGCAAAGCCGACGGGTCGCACAGGGGTAACGTGCGGCCCGTCGTGCGGTGAGGCCGCTCGGCCCGCAGGCGGCCCGGGCGTCCATGGCATGCATTTCGCTACCACGTCCAGACCAGGTCCAGCAGCACCTGGAGTCGCCTGCTGCGGTTCCCGCCGGCGGGCGGGCCCCCGGCGGGACCGATCCGGCTGGAACGGGAGTGGCTGTAGATCACCTCGGCTTCGAACTTCAGGAAGTCGCTGATCATGTACCCGGCGCCGATTTCGTGGCCCTTGCGGTTGGTGCCCATGAAGTCGCTGTCGCCGACGAGACTGGGGAAGGCGTTCTCGTCGATTTCGGCCCAGCGGTACCGGACGAACCAGTCGCCCTGGTTCTTGGCCTTGCCCAGCTTGCCGCCGATCGAGTACGCCTCGTCGACGCCGCTGACCTGGTCCTCGCAGTTCCGCGCATAGTCGACGAAGACCGCCAGGGGGACCTCGCCCAGCGTGAACTCGACCTGTGCCGTCGTGTTCAGCACGTCGAACTCACGGGCGGACAGTTCGGTCGGCAGGGCGGCGGTCGGCACCGTGTTCCCGCCGGGGGCGCCTAGGAAGAGCTCCACGTGGCGCCAGTCGTACCACGTGGCCGTGCCTGTAACCTTGACGTCGTCATGGGCTGCGATGACGAGGCCTCCCTGGTAGGCGTGCAGTTGCACGCCCCCGCCGCCTGTCATCTGGAATGCGGCGGCGGTAACGAACGGCCGGACCGTCTGGACGCCCTGGACGGCGCAGGTCGCGGCGATACCCTCAGGACACACGTCGCTGTCCCAAAGCATGTCGGTCTTGATGGTCACCAGCGGGTTCTTCATCTTGCCCGCGGTGACCGCCAGACCCTCAACGGCTTCGGGCGTGTACTTCGCATACGCCAGGCCGATCAGAATCAGCTCGTCATTACTGACGCCCGCGTTGCTGAACGGCACGTTATCCGATGTCCTGGACCCTCCGGTTCCGGCATCCGAGTCCAGGCGAAAGCCCGTTTCCATCTGCCCGTCCCACCAAGTCTTCCTGGCCCCGATACGCAGGCGGAACTCGCCTCTGCTCAGAGGCTTGTCACCACGCCCGTGATTGGGGCCCATCCGCCGGTACCGCCAACGCAGACGCAAGTCCCCGAACAGGTCGAGGTTCTCCGCCCAGTCCCCGATCGTGATCGCCGGGGCATCGGCGTCGATGTCCTTGAGGATCTTCTCGATCTGCTTGCGGCCGCCCGGGGCAAGGTCGCCCCGATCAGCCCGCCCTTTCAACTCGCCGATCTTCCGCTCCTGCTCGGCGATGCGCTTTTCCTGCTCGATCAGGCGCCGTTCCAGGGCTTCCAGTCGCGCGTCGTCTTCCGCGCCCTGAAGGGGAAGGGGAGGCGAGCAGGCCAGAGCCATTCCGGCCGCCACTATCACCACGAGAGCCCCGGGTCGTTTCCTTCGTACCATAGCCTTTCCTTTCTTGCCGGCACTACGAGGAACGCCATCCGCGAGGCAGCGGCAGTACGGCAACATGCCGAGTCAGCCTCGACGGCCCACAGCGGATCGTGCATGGAGGATGCCGGCCGCGGGGCGTAGTCTACCAGGAAAGGTGTTAAGAACGGACTAAGGCGAGATGAAGATACAGATGAGAATGTGAAGGACGGATTAACGTATGATGTGGATCCTGTTGTCCTCCTGGCGGCATGTCACTGCGGCAGCCCGGGGAGAAAGAGGGTCCGCCTTCGGCGCCGCGCTGTGCGGGCCGAAGGCGGACCGTTTCTCATGCCACTCAATTGTGTGTACGACCCTGGTGTTTACCAGCTCCAGGTCAGGTCCAGCAAGACCTGCAGGTTCCGCGACCGCCCGATCCAACTCGTGTCGCCGGCAACGCGCACGCGCTCGGAGGACCGCGCGGCGTTGTAGATGACCTCGGCCTCGGCTTTCAGGAAGTCGCTGATCATGTACCCGGCGCCGATTTCGTGGCCCTTGCGGTCGGTGCCCATGAACTGGGCATCTCCGACGATGCTGGGGAAGACGTTCTCGTCGATGATCGCGTAGCGATACCGGACGAACCAGTCGCCCTGCTTCTTGGCCTGGCCGAGCTTCACGCCGACCGAGACCGCATCGTCGTCCTTGCCGTCGTTGTCTTCGAAGTTGCGCGCGAAGTCGCCGAACACGGCCACGGGAATCTCGCCCAGCTTCATCTCGACCTGCGCCCTGACGTCCAGCACGTCGAACTCCTGGGCACCCAGTTCAGCCGGGTGGGCCGCCTGCGGGATCGTGTTGCCGCCGAATACGGGCTCGGTCGGAGCCACGACCACCCCGCCCAGCAACTCCACGTGGCGCCAGTCGTACCAGGTACCCATCGCGGTGACCTTGACGTCCTCATTGGCGCCGAGGATGACACCGCCCTGGTAGGCGTGCAGTTGCACCCCACCCCCGCCGGTCAACTGGACGGCGCCGGCGGCGACGAACGGCGTGACCTTCTCCATGCCCTGGAACGCGTAGATCGCGGCGATACCCTCGGGGCACAGGTCAGAGTCCCACAGCATCTCCGTCTTGATGGTCGTCAGCGGGTTCTCCATCTTACCGGCGACGATCGTCAGGCCCTTGACGGCCTCGGGCTTGTACTTCGCGTACGCCAGCCCGATCAGGATCGGCTCGTCACTGGAGACATTCGCCCCGGGGACGAACACGCCCGCACCGCCCATGGGCACGTTGTCGTCCCGCCTGGACTGGCCAATGCCTGCATCCGAGTCCAGCCGGACGGCGACTTCCATCTGCCCGTCCCACCAGGTCTTCTTCAGCCCGACCCGCAGGCGGAACTCGCCCTGACTCCAGGGCTTGTTCACACGGCGCCCCGGGTACGCGGTGCCGGCCGGATACACGGCCTTGTGGTTCTCGCCCATGCGCTGGTACCGGTAACGCAGACGCAAGTCACCGAACAGGTCGAGGTTCTCGGCCCAGTCGCCGATCTTGATCGCCGGGGCATCGGCGTCGATGTCCTTGAGGATCTTCTCGATCTGCCTGCGGTCGGCCGGGGCACGATCGTCCGTGTCAACCTGCCCCTTCAACTCGCCGATCTGCCGCTCCTGCTCGGCGATGCGCTTTTCCTGCTCGACCAGCCGGCGCTCCAGCGCTTCCAGTCGTGCGTCGTCCGCCTGCAGGCCAGACGACCACGCCAAGACAATTCCGGCCGCCACCATTGCCACTACGCACATCAGTCCTTTCGTTCGTACCATTGCCTTTCCTTTCCTGCTGATCCTACGAAGAACGCTACCTGCCAAACGGCCGCACCACAAAACATGCCAAACCACATTGCGCCAGTTGAACGTCAGAGTCAAGCACCTTTGCCACGTCACACCTTCACGAGTTTCGGCGCAAAGCCCTGGTATGCGACCTGCTGTGGATCGCAACTTGTTGAAAATTATCGGCCGGTTGGTCTCCGGCACGCAACAGAATTTTTCGAGGTTCTTCGCAGGTGTGCTCACGTTTCATTTTCTGATGCCGAGCGCTTCAGGCGAATGCCCTGGCCTCCGAGGCCGCGGTATGTCATAAACGCTCCGGGCGCCCGGACCGCAATCGCCCCGGACGATCCACAGCATGGATGGGACCTGCAATGAGCCGGATCCGACGACCCAGGCTGCTGGCGAGCCTCCTCGTGACGCTCGCGCTCTTCCCGGGGCTCTTGGCCCGACCGGGCCGGGCCGGCGACGTGTTCGTCCGGTTCAAGATGCTCGAACCGCCCGGCAGCACGTATTACGTCCGCCTCGGCGGGTATATCCACAAGAGCCCGTGGTACCTGCCCAAGGCCGTCTGGCCCGACCGGGCCGACAAAGACAAGACCCGGCGAGTCCCCGCCGGGCAGTTCACGCCCTGGCTGAACTTCTCGCGCCATGCGGGCAAGCGATTCCATGGCCGCCTGCGTCGGGCCGGCGGCGTGGCCGAACTGCCCAACGTCACCGTCGACTTCCTCGCCGAGACGCCTGACGATAAGCGCAAGGTCGTCATCGAGATAGCCACCGCACCCAACGACCGCGCCGTCGTCAAGACCCTCCGGGAGTCCTACACCGGATCGTTGACCAGCTTCCTGATCTGCCCGGACCCGGCCCGCGACGCGGCCGATCTCGAGACGGCCGGGCAGATGACGGCCCGGCGGCTGGCGTGGGCCCGCCAGGCCGCCGGCGGTAAACGACGCTCCCCCAAACGCCATATCATCCAGACAAGCTTCTGGTCCCCGCAGCGCCGGGAACTGAATCTCAAGGAGGCCCGGGTCCTCTGGCTGCTGGGGTTCAACGTCGTGGGCAATCAGACCCCCGCCGTCCGCGACGCCTTTGCGTTCCGCCGCCCGGGACACACCCACGGCGTACGGCTGGGGCCGGGGGCCACCCGCCGGCAGATCGACGATCTGATGAAGAAGCTCGCCGCTCGGCATACCGAGCCGTTCGCGCCCGGGGTGCCGTTCGGCTTCACGGACGAGATGGTCTGCCGGCCGCGGATAGGCACGGACACGCAGGCCTTGGCGCATTTCCACGCCTGGCTTGAAACACAGGGGATCGCTCCGCGGACACTTGGGGTGGCGCGCCTGGCCGACGTGGTGCCCATCGAGACGCCCGAGGTCTTGCGCCGGCGCAGCGCCGCCAACGACGAGGCCGCCAGACGCGTGTTCTACCACACCTCCCGATTCCGCCAGGAGTCCAACGCCCAGAGGCTCACCTGGCACACCGAGGCGTTTCACAAGCACTTCGGGCCGCACGCCTGGACCTCGACGCTCGTGGCCGACCACCCCTACTTCGGCGGGACCGGGCTGGGCATGGGCATGACGCCCAACACCACCTGGGGCGGGGCGCCGCTGGCGGCGGACTGGTTCCTGCTGGCCCGCACCCGGGCGGTCGACCTGATCGGCATCGAGGACTGGATGGGCCTGCAGTACATGTACGGGCCGAACGCCACGTGGGAAGGCTTCCAACTGATGGGTTTTCAGGCGGCGATTTTCCGCAGCGGCTCGCGCGGGCGGATACCCATCATCGCCTGGATCACCCCAAGCGACGCCACCAACCTCCGCCTCAAGAGCACCTCCGCACTCTGCCAAGGCGCAAAACACTTCTTCTACTGGACCTACGGCCCGACAGCCACCAGCACCGAAAACTACTGGTCCGACCTGAGAAGCGCCTACGACGGCATCGTCAACATCACACGCCAACTGGCTTCGGCAGAACATGTTATCGCCCCCGGAAAGCCCCGAAAAACCAAGGTCGCCCTGCTGTACAGCATCTCGGCCGACCTCTTCCAGCCCTTCGGATATGTCCACATGCTCGAACGCCGGCTGACCTACTTCTCGCTCATCCACGACCAGTATCTCGTCGACATGCTCACCGAGGAGGACATCGAAGCCGGTCGGCTGGCCGAATACGACGTGCTCTATGCCACCGATCCGTGCATCAAGACCGCCGCCGCGCGAAGGATCGCCGAATGGGTCAGCCGAGGCGGCCTGTTGTATGGCTCTTGCGCCGCAGGCAGTTACGATCAGTTCGGGCGTCCCTCGACGGCCCTGGAGGGCGTCTTCGGCATCCGCGGACCGCTCAAGACTGCCGTGCAGCCCGGGCGGTATCGCTTCCGAGGGGGGCTGAATCCCATGACGTTCATCGATACCGTTCGCCTCAAGCCCGCCCCGCCGGCCAAGGACGGGGTCTCCTTCGGCGCGATCGGCACGAAGACGTCGTTTACGCTCTTGCCGGTGGCGAGGGTCTTCGGCACGTTCAGGGACGGCTCGCCGGCCGTGGTGACGCGTCGTTACGGCCGCGGCCGGACGGTCTACGTAGCCACTTGTCCAGCCATATCTTACGCCAAGGACGCCCGGTTCGTCCCGCGCGAGCTAAAGGAGAGTTGGCCCCCTGCCCAACGCCGCTTTATCAACGCCTTGGCCGGCGCCGACGCCTCGCGGCGGCTGGTCGAGTTGTCGCACCCGGTGGTGGAGGCGGGCCTCTACGACGCCCCGGCCGGAACGGCCCTCGTCCTGGCAAACTTTACGTACAAGCCCATAAAGGACTTACGCGTAACTCTCCGCCTGCCGAGGCCCGCAAAGACCGTCCGTTCAGTCACGCACGGGGTGCTCGAGTTCACCCCCTCCGGCCCTGCAACGCCTCCCGACCGGGCGCTGGGCCATAGCATCACCTTCACCGTCGCGCTGGGGCTGAACGATATCATCCTGGTGGAGTAGCGCCCCGGCGCCGGGCACAGATGAGCCAAGCGACGACGACGCGCGAAACCGCAAGCGGGTTGGCGCCGACGTCATGGGAACCTATCCCGTTTTTTCAGAACCCCTTACCACTATTACCCGCCCCCGCGCCGCTGATCCGCTTGAGCGCCGCGGCCGCCGCCCGGCGAACCGTTCTGTTCGCGTCGTCCAGCACACTGCTCAGCGCCGCAGCCGCCTTGGGCCCATCGCGGCGAATGTTGCCCAGGGCCGTAGCGGCCGCGGCGCGCACGGAGGCCTCACGGTCCGCCAGCAGCCTGGTCAGAGGCTCGATTGCGCGGGGATGCCGCGTATAGCCCAGCCAGATCGCGGCCTGGCGGCGTGAGGCGGGCCCGGCTGACTCGGCCGCTTCGAGCACGACCGCCCAACTGTCCGCATCGCCCAGTCTGGCCAGCACGCCGATGAGCGTCGTGCGGCACAGGCGGACCTTGCCGTGGGTTTGGCGCAGTTTCCGCAGCGGCGCGACGGCGGACGTGTCACCGATGGCACCCAGCGCCATCAGGCCCGCCTCGGTGATGTCCACGTCGAACCGCCGGGATATCATGTGCTTAAGCAGCGGCCCGACGGCGCCGGTTTCCTTGCGTTCGGCCAGGGCCGCCGCCGCGGATGTCCAGCGCTGCGGGCTGGAAGTGGTCTCGATCGTCTCGATCAGGGCGGCGACGGCCTTCGGCCCGCCCAGGCGACCCAGCCACAGCGACGCCGCAAAGAACACCTGCACGTCCCTGTCTCCAAGGGCTTCTACCAGAAGGCCCACGGCCGCCGGATTGCCCGACTGGCCCAGCTTGCGCACGGCGTAGGCGCGGACCTCTGCGTGCCGGTCGGCCCTCATCGCCGACCATTCGTCCGTCGGCTGGGGGCGGGCAGCGGGACGGTTCGGACCCAGCAGGCGAATCGCCGACAACGCCGCACGGCGCACCGCCGCCGGCTTGTCTCGCAGCAGCCTGGCCAGGGGCCGCTCGGCCGCCCGGCGACCGAGCGAACCCAGCGCCCGGGCGGCGGCGATCCGCCTCGTCGCCGCCTCGTCGTCCAGCACGCCGACCAGCGCCCCCACGGCCCGCGGATCGCGCAGGGCGCCCAGGGCCTCGATCGCCGCCAGGCGCACCGACTCCGACGCGTCGTCGAGCAGGTCGATCACGGCGGGCGTGGCCTGCCGGTCGCCGATCCTGCCCAGCGCGTCGGCCGCCGTCGCCCGCGTGCGGGCGTCGTCCACGTTCAGTGCGGCCATCACCGCCCCCGCGGCCCGGGCGTCTCCCAGCAGGCCCAGGGCCTCTATCGCCGTCAGGCGCAGGGAGTAGCTCTTGGACCGGGCCAGGGGCAGCAGGTGCTCCACCGCCCGCCTGTCGCCCAGCTCGCCCAGCGCCAGCGCCGCCAGCATCGCCTCGGTGCCACCCCCGCCGAGCTTCCCGACAAACTGCTCGAACCGCCCCGCGGCCGCGTTCGGCCGCGAGATCTGCGCGCACGGCGCCTCCGGCACGCCGGCCGCCACGCACAGCGCCGCCACCGTCGCCGCGATCAAGGCTCGATTCCGATTCGCCACTGTGATGTTTCCGCTCCGCTCCGTACTGCAGCCCATCCACCGTTACTTGTATTCTCGGCTCGACGGGCGCCTTTTGACAGAACAATCTCGGAGAAAACACGTGCTCCCCGATCGCATGCCAGGCTCGCAGACGCCTTGGGGAACTGCACGCCGCCAGACCGCCAACAATGCCAGCAGGTGTCTGCTCATCGGCTGGAAGCATCTACGCCGCACCTGCCCCGCCCGGCGAGCGGGGAGCGATCCTCGTCCCTGAACACCGGTGACCACCGCGAGCATCAAGCGGGGCCTGGCGATGCGCCGGACGCTGCTGGGCAAGAATCCGCAGATCGTCCTGCTGGCGGAGATCCGCTATCGCGATGCGCCCAAGACGTTCCTGCCGGCCGAAGGGCCGCCGCCCACACGGTCGCCCCCTGCGACGGGGTCGTCTTCCTGAAATGACGCCCGTGACGTCCGGCGTGTACTACGACGGCACGGGGTCGCCCAGGGCGGAGGCGCTGTGGCCGAGGGCGGCCCACGCCGGCGCCAGGTCGGGCGCGGCGACCAGCCCGTCGCGGTCGAGGTCCGAGCGTGTCTGGTCGGTTCCGGCGCCGGCGGCCTGGCCGCGGCAGTCCCAGGCGGCGAGCAGGTCGAACACGTCGACCTCGAGGTCCTGGTTCACGTCTCCGGCCAGGGCCGTCATGATGCGTTCGTCGTCGCCGATCGGGGCGGCGTTGCCGGCGACGTCCACGACACCCTCGAGGCGCACCAGGTACCTCGCCGCGTCGGGCAGCGCCGGGGTGAACGTGATGCGGGCGCCGTTGCCCGGGGCGGGGGCCACGTCGGCCGTGATGCCCGCCAGGTCCATCGCCCCGTCGGCGTCGTTGCCCGCCAGGGCGACGAACGCCCCGGCCAGGTCGACCGCCTCGGAAAAGGCGATCACCAGCTCCGCGAGCCCCCCGCTGCGGGGCTCGCTGAACGACCCGTCGGGCGCCACCTCCAGCAGGCGTTCGGTTCCGCCATGGTCGGCGGCGCTGAACCACGCGTCGAACGCCGGGGGCGTGGTGTCGACGGTGAACCCGGCCAGGGGAGCCGATTTGCCGGACTCGGCCTGGCCCGGCACGGTCTGCCGGGCCGTGATGGCGTGCGCGCCGTCAGCCAGCCCGTGCGTGCCCCAGGTCGTCACGATAGTGGTCGGCTCGGTCCCCACGGCGCTGCCCATGGGCACGTCGGCGGCGTAAATGGTGACGGTGGCCCCGGCGACGGTACCGGCGACCTCGAAGCTGAGCGCCTGGTCCGGTGCGCTGGTGTTGTCCCGGCTGGTGATGTTGTCGGTGTTGTCCCGCCCGGTGTCGCTGCCGGGCAGCAGGTCCGGGGTGCCGGGAACGGGACTGGCGCCGCCGCGCTGCACGTGCAGCTCGTACGGCCCGGTGGTGCCGTCCGCGCGGCCGGCCAGGTCCGCAGGCGAAAACCCGTCGTTGAACGAGTTGCGGACGGCGACGTAGTACGTTCCGGCGGGCAGGTGGCCCTGCCAGTACGGGTCCGGGCCCGGGCCGGTCTCGGGGTCCTCCCCGTCGTCGTTCCAGCCCACCTCGGTCCACCAGGCGTCGTAGACGTGGATCGCCGCGTCCAGCGTGCTGCCGTCTTCCCAGGCGTCAATGTCGAACCCCCACGTCTCGGCGGTGGGCAGGTCCACCTCGAACAGGTCCACGTCCATCGCGCCGATCCACTCATCGCCGATCTGCGCGGCGACGGTCGTCTCGGCCGTGCCGATGTGCTCCGGCGCGGCGCCGAGGGCGCCGTCGGCGGCGACGTGGGCCTCGCCCGAGACGCCGTCCATGTCCGCCGGCGGGCCCTGGTTGGCGTTGTTGGTCTCGTTCAGTTCGGCTATCGCGTCATCGCCGTCGACGATCATCCCGATCCAGTACTGGTTGTCCGTGACGAACGGGTCCTGCGGGACGCCCATCACGTCGAGGTCCAGCGCTATCGTGTCCGAGAGCGTCCCGCCCGCCGCCAGAAACGCCACGTTGTACCAGCCGACCAGGTAGTCGTCCGGGGTGATGGTCGGGTCGTCCGAGAGGTAGACGTCCACCCAGAACGCCTCGGCGTCGGCGGCGCCCTGGTTGGCCACGGTGAAGTCGGCCTGGGTCTGCGCCGTGCCGGGTACGGGTGCGTCCGGATCGACGTCGAAATATGTTCCCAGCAGATCCGGCGCGGGTTCGCCCCGGACCAGCAGGTCGTACGGCCCGGTGGTGCTTTCGACGCGGCCGTCCAGGTCCTCCAGCGAGAAGCCGTCGTTGCCCGCGCTGCGGACGGCCACGTAGTACGTCCCGGCCGGAAGGTACGCTTCCCAGTACGGGTCGGTGCCCGTGTAGGCGGTGTCGGGGTCCGTGCCGTTGTCGTTGACGCCCAGGGGTATCCACACATCGTCGTAGACGTGGATGACGGCGTCCAGGTCGCTGCCGATCTCATCGGCGTCGATGTCGAACCCCCAGGTGGTTTCGTGGGGCAGGGTCACCTCGAACAGGTCCACGTCCGCCGCACCGAGCCATTCGTCCCCGATCTCGCGGGCGACGGTCACGTCGGCGTCGCCGATCGGCTCGGGCGCGGCCCCGAGCGCGCCGGTGGCGCCGACGTGGCCCTCGGAGGACACGTCGGCCTGGTCGGCCCCGTCGCCCAGGTTCGCGTTGTTCGTCTCGTCGGACTCGGTCACCTGGTCGGACGAATCGACGATCATGCCGAGCCAGTACTGGTTGTCCGTGACGTACGGGTCCTTCGGCAGTCCCATGGCGGCCAGGTTCAGCACGACGCTCTCCGTGACGGACCCCCCACCGGCCACGCCGAAATCGAGGTAGTGGTAGCCCGCCCAGGCGTCGGCGGCGGTGATGGTCTGGTCGTCCGACAGGTAGAAGTCCACCCAGAAAGCCGTGGTGTCGGTCTGGCCCTGGTTGGCCACGGTGAACTGGACCGTCGTCAGGCCCGTGCCGCCAATGGGGCGGTCCGGATCGACGCTGAAGCCCGTGCCGAGCAGGTCGGGACCGCTCAGGGCCGCGGGCGCCCCCGCGGGCGCCGCCGGGGCCGGGTCCTCGAAACCCGTGGCGTCGCGGCCGGCGTTTTCCCACGCCGGCGCCAGGTCGGGCGCGGCGACCAGCCCGTCCCGGTCCACGTCGGCGCGTGTGTACTCGGTTCCGGCCTGGGGCGTCTGGCCGCGGCAGTCCCAGGCCTGGATCAGGTCGAACATGTCGGTTCGCCAGTCGCCGGTCACGTCGCCCAGCAGGGCCGTCATGACCCGATCGGCGTTCCCGGCCAGTGCGTTGCCCGCCAGGTCCGTCACGCCGACCAGGCGCACGAGGTACCGCGCGCAGTCCGGCAGGGCGGGGGTGAAGACGATCTGCCCGACGTCCGGGGCGCGGTTCGAGACCGTCACGGTGATGCCCGCCAGGGCCATGGCCCCGCTCCGGTCGCGGCCGGCAAGCGTCACGCCGACCCCCGGCAGGTTGACCGGCTCGGAGAAGTGCAGCACGAGCGTGCCGATGCCTGCGGATCTCGGCTCGGAGAACGACGCGTCGTCGGGGATCTCGAGCAGCCTTTCGGTCTCGCCGTGCACGGCCGCGCTGTACCACGCCTCCAGCCGCGGCGCGACGGTATCGCCCACGAACACGTCGAAGGTCTGCTCGACCGTTGCGCCGCACAGGTCGGTGGCGCGGACGGTGACCTGTGCCGTGCCGTGCACGCCGGGCGCATAGGTCAGCCTCAGCGTGCCGTCGCCCTCGACCGCGGCGGTGACGAGCGCCGGGTTGGTGTTGGCGGTCACCTCGAACGCCAGCGGCGCGATCTGCGAGATCGAGCTGAAGTAGACGAAATGCTCCTGGACGAGGGCCTGGTCGGTGCTGTAGCCGTTCAGGGGCAGGTCCGTGAACGCCGGGTGGAGCGCCGTGCCGTTCCAGACCTTCAGTGCCGCGATCGCGTCGGCCACGTCCATGCCCGCGCCGACCACCTCCCCAAACGGGCAGAACCCGCCGTTCTGGTAGTCGAGGTTGGGCCCGTTGTCGGCGAGATTGATGAACCACCCGTTGGAGGCGCTGTTGGGAAGGCCCTCGAGCTTGGCCGGGGCGAGCGTGCCGCGAACGTTCGAGATGTAGGGGAGGGGCTCGTTCTCGATCATGCCGTAGTTGACCACGTCGTCCACGCCGCCGGCGTCGGTGTAGATGAAGCCCCCGCTCTGCACGATGAACTCGGGCATGGAGCGGTGGAAGATCGAGTCGACGTAGTCACCGGCGTCGGCGTAGAGCCTGAAGTTGCCCACCGTGATGGGCTTGCTCGCGTCGAACATGTGCACGTCGAACGTGCCCATGTTGGTGACGAAGCGATAAACGCTCCCGGTGATGTCAGGATCGTTGAAGTCGTCCGGCAGGGTGATAAGCGTGGGCGCCGCGTCAACCGGGACGGTGACGTCCGGCATCGCCGCCGTGGCCACGGGCGCCAGGTTCACCCACAGGTCGACGGCCGTCAGGTTGTTGTCCTCGTCACCCTCGATGACGTTTCCGTTTGCGTCGGCCAACGCCCCCACGTGGTAGCGCCCGGGCGTCAGCGGGGCCGTGAAGGTCGCCGTGAATGTCTGCTCGCCCCCGACGGGGATATCCGTGTAGGACCGCTGGCCGACGATATCGGCCGTGAAGGACGGATCGAACGACCAGGCGTCCCGCAGGAAGAGCATGGTCTGGAAGTCGGCCGCGTCGACGGGCGCCGCCGGGCCCGGGCCCGTGTTCCGCGTGGTGACCTCGACGGTGACGGTTTCGCCCGGCAGGGGGCAGCGCGGAGTGACGGTGATCTCCGTGACCAGGTCGGGCGGGTACAGGTGGTAGGTGTACTCCCTCAGGACGTCCTCGGCGGCCTTGCCGTACGGGCTGTATCCGGTCATCACGCCGTCGCCCCCGACGTCCGTGCCCAGGTCGACCGGCCAGGCCCAGAACGCCAGCGCGTCGAGGTAGTCTTCGCCGGTCCAGGCCTCGAGCGCGGCGCGGTAGCAGTCGGCCTGGGCCTGTTCGTCGTAGGTTCCGACCCGCCAGGACTCCCACGGCCGGATGTGGGCCCCTTCGATGCTGCGGTACCCGATCTCGGTGATGATCGCGCGCTGGGACGGGCGGTCGGTCGCCATCCACGTGTCCACCTCCGCCACGAACGGGTCCCACGCGGCGAGAATGTCGTCGTAGGACGCGTCGGGCGCCGGCGCCTCCAGGCCCAGGTCGAAATACGCGTCCAGCCCCACGTAGTGCACCGCGTCCCAGAACGAGACGTCCTGGTACTCGTCGTGATTCGCCGCGTAGGTTACCGTCCCGCCGTAGACGCCCATGACGGCGTTGGCCACGGCGGTCCATTCGTCCTGGTAGTCGGTCCCGCTGAGGGCCGCCAGTTCCGTGCCCATCACGAACAGCTCCACCTGGTTGGCCTGGGCGATCTCGGCGTAGTGGACGATGAAGTTCTCGTAGGACGCGAACCATGCGTCGACGTCGCCCGGGGCGATGAATCCGCGCCAGGACCCGTCCCACACGTCGACGTGCGGTTTGAGCATGACGAGCATGTCCGCGGCGTGGGCGTCGGCGATCATCCGGACCAGGCCGGCGTCCGAGGCCGTCTTGTCCGCGTCCGCCTCTATCGCGTTTGACGTCAGCGTGTCCTGGTACCACGTGGGCGTCAGGCCGACGAAGTTCGCCCCCGTATCGGCCAGCGCCGCAAGCGCCGCGCCCCCGGTGGTCTCGTACGTGTTGACCCACCACGAGGGGATGCTCGCGCCGAGGAAGCCCGTCTCCAGGGGGATGACCGGCTCGACGGTGCCGTCGAGCAGGACCCTGGGCTCGAGCGCCTCCAGGGCCGGGTGCTGTCGCAATGCCGACGAGGTGGCCGGACTGCCTTCTCGTGCCGTCGCGCCGTCAGGTTCCATTACATACTACCTTGTTCGGTCTCGGCGCGGGTCCGGTGCACCATACCCGGCCGAGAAAGGAATCGTCTCGACACTCTGCGGGAGCAGCGTCTCCGCCTGGGCCTCTCTTCCTGATGAACCGGCTGTATATCCCTTACTGCCGCCCACGGAAACCAGGAGCGATCATACCCCGTGAGCCCCCTGTCTGTCAAGAGATTCCCGGCCGGATCCCCGGCGCGCAAGCGAGCGAACGGGCGAGAGAGGACCATCCGCGCGGGAGAGTCTCCCAAGCCCCGGGATCTCAATCCCGGGGGGCGCTGTCCCTGCGATTGTGTGCTGCGGATTCAACCCCCGACCGAACGACCCCAGGGATTGGGATCCCTGGGCTTGGGGGGCTGTCCCCGTCAGTCACGCACACCCTTGTCCGTCCGTTTCCGCGCCCGGCGCTTCTGCGCGAACAGCCACTGCCACAGCTCGGGCGTGTTGTAGGCGCGGGTCCAACTGTTGTGCCCGACGCCGGGATACTCGGTCAGCTTGACGGCGCCCCCGGCCTGTTTCAGGGCGGCGGCCATGGCGCGCGAGAGTTTCGGCGAGACGACGCGGTCGGCCCCGCCGTGAAATATCCAGAACGGGACCGCGGCCATGCCCTTGACGTTCCTCTGACCGGGCCAGCCCCCGCAGACGGGGACGGCGGCGGCGAACAGGTCCGGGCGCGCCGAGACCATCCCGAACGTCCCGAACCCGCCCAGCGACAGCCCGGTGACGTACACGCGGTCGGGGTCGACCTTGAACTCCTTGCCGAACGCCTCCAGCATGCCGACAACCCGTTTCTCCATCGTCGGGCGTCTGCGGCCCATGAGTGCCCCGGCCCAGAAGGACCCCCGCGGGCACTGCGGCACGAGCACGAAAGCGGGGTAGGCCTTGCGGAGCCTTTCGTCGGCGAAGATCTTCGGCACGCCAGCGTCGGTCAGGTTCTTCCGGTTCCGCGAGCCGCACCCGCCCATGCCGTGAAGAAACAGCAGCACCGGATACGGCTTGCTCTTGTCGAACCCGGCGGGCTTCATCAGGTGGTACTGGATGGTCTTTCCCGCCTTGTCGGTGAACTTGCGAGGCTCGTAGAGCTTCAGCTCTCCGGAGTAGGGTTTGGCGGCGGGCTTCGGGGCCGCAGCGAGCCCCCGCCCGATCAGGCACAACACCGCCGCCGCTATGACTGCCGTCTTCATCGTCCGCATGAGATCACCTCGATTCTTCTGAAAGACAAGAGCCCACAGGGTACACGGACCCGAGCGGAGATGCTACAGTTGCGCAGGGTCCGGAACCGTGCCAGTGTCTGGTCTCCTGGCAAGGACCGCCGCGCGGCTTCGGAACATCTTCGGCGATTCTGCTGCGGTGAAACCGCACGCTTGCGCCGCGGCGAGTGTCCGCTCGAAGGCGTTCTTCGAGACGTGTCCTTTCGGCTCGGCAAGGAGGAGTCGGCCCTGCGGCTTGAGCGCGGCATTCAGCTCCGAGAACAGCCTGGACGCGTCGGCCACCTCGTGAACAACGGCAAACGCCAGCGCGAAGTCGATCCGGCCGGCCAGGTCGGCAATGCCCAAGCTGTCCGGCCCGCACGGCCGCGTCTCGATGCGGTCGGCCAGGCCCTTTCGGCGGGCCCGGCGCTGGAGTACGTCGAGCATCTTCTGCTGGAGGTCGACGCAGATCACGCGCCCGTCCGGGCCGACCAGCCTCGCCAGGGGCAGGCTGAAGAACCCCATCGCGCAGCCGACGTCCAGGACCTGCATGCCCGCCGTCACGTGCGGGGCGAGGATCTTCCTCGGATTCTGGAGGAGCTTCCTGACGGGACTGGCCAGGAGATACCCCACCCACACAGGGCAGACGTGACGACGTCCGGATGCTTCGGCGTGCTTCATGGTGAGAGCCATGCTACAGGAAGAGCAGGACACAGGCACGAACGCTTCCTCGCTCGTGCCCCGCGCCCTATCCCTGACACCTTGCGCCCTGCCGTTCAATCGACAATCGCAAATCGCAAATCCTCCTCATCCCTTCACTCCCGTGGTGGAGATGCCTTGAATGAACGTCTTCTGGGCGAAGAAGAACAGGATGATGATGGGCACGACCAGCAGCACCGAGGCGCCCATGAGGAGGTGCCACTCGCTGCCCCCGTGCTGGGACTGGTACTGCTGGAGCCCCAGGGCCATGGTGAACGTATCGGGCTCGGTCAGGAAGATCATGGGCGCCAGGAAGTCGTTCCAGGCGTAGAGGAAGTGGAACAGTCCCACGACGGCCAGGGCGGGCCTGGCCAGGGGCAGCATGATCCGCCAGTAGATCCCGAACTCCGAGCACCCGTCGATCCGGGCCGCCTCGGACAGCTCCTCGGGTATCGTCCGGAAGAACTGCCTCAGCAGGAAGATGTTGAACGCCGAGCCGAACCACGCCGGCACCCACAGCGGCATCAGCGTCCCGATCCACCCGAGCTTGCGGAACAGGCCGTACAGCGGAACCATCAGCACCGGAAACGGGATCATCATCGTCGCCAGGACGATGGTGAACAGCGTTTCGCGGCCGCGCCAGCGGATCCGCGACAGGCCGTAGGCCACCAGCGAACTGGAGAGGATCGTCCCGATCACGCCGAGCACGGCGACGGTGAGCGAGTTGGCCAGGTAGGTCAGGAAGGTAATCGTTCTGCCCTTGGCGTTTCGGGACGTCCAGGGCCAGCGCGTTTTGGCCAGAAGCTCGCCCAGGGAGCGTTTCTTGTGTTCCTCGCCCGCGGTCAGGGCGCGGATGGCCTCGCCGTAGTTGCCCCAGACCGGCTCGACCCGGACGGTGACGCTGTCGGCCGGAACGTAAAACTCGCGGGGCGTCTCGGCCTGGTACTTCGACACGAACCACTGGCGGACGTAGACGTATCCGGCCGGGACGTCCTGGACGAGTTCGGCGGGGAACTGCCTGTCGACCATGCGGTCGGCGACCTGGATTTTGCAGGTGAGCTTGCCATCGGTGAACCTGGCCGCCTCGGCCAGGACGGCCTTGCCCTCGTCGGGCCCGCCGACCGGGCGGACCAGGACCGAACCGACGGTGATCGTCTCGGGCGGCGTGACGCCGATGCGCTCGTCGCCGAGGGTGAGGTAGTGCATTCGCGGCAGCCATTCGGGCGGGATCTTGCCCACCTGTTCCCTGGGCTGGAGCGAGCTGGCAATCAGCCAGACCAGCGGGAACAGGAACACCATGGCCAGCAGCACCAGCGGCACGTGCGCCGCGGGGGTCGATTGGGTCAGCGGGTTCCTAGCGCTCATAGGTCACCCACCGTTTCGACAGCCTGTGCATCAGCAGCGTCAGGGCCAGGATGATGACGAACAGGATCCACGCCATCGCGCAGGCGTAGCCCATGCGGAGGTCCTGGAAGGCGACGTTGTGCAGACGCAGCACGTAGAACAGCAGGCTCCGCTCGGGTCCGCCCGGCGCCCCGGCCCCGGGCGCGCCGCCGGTCATGATGAACGCCTGCGTGAACACCTGAAGCGAGGCGATGATCCCCATGATCAGGTTGAAGTAGATCACCGGGGTGATCATCGGCAGCGTGATGTGCACCAGCCGATGCCACCACGTCGCCCCGTCCACGTAGGCCGCCTCGTGCAACTGCACCGGGACGTCCTGGAGACCGGCCAGGAAGATCACCATCGCGTGCCCCGACGCCCAGACGGCCATCAGGATGAGCGCCGGCTTGGCGTAGGCGGGGTTTCCCAGCCACGCCGGGCCGTCAATGCCCAGCGACTCGAGCACCGTGTTGATGATCCCGCCCTGACCCTTGTACATCCACATCCAGAGGATGCTGGCGGCGACGATGGGCACCAGCGACGGGAGGAAGAAGATGGTGCGGTAGAGGGCCTGGCCCCTGACGCGGCAGTTCAGCAGCAGGGCCAGGACCAGGGAGGTCAGCAGGCCGAGCCCGACGGCCCCGGCGGCGTAGTACACCGTGTTGCCCAGGCTCTTCCAGAACAGGGCGTCGGCGAGCAGGTCGGCGTAGTTGTCCAGCCCCACGCCCACCGGGGGCAGCAGCACGCTGTAGTCGCAGAACGAGTAGACCAGCGCCGAGGCCATCGGGTAGACCATGAACACCGCCAGCCCGATCAGCCAGGGCAGGCAGAACGCCAGCCCGGTCAGTTGCCGCCTGCGTTCGGTCCTCATCGCCGCCGCTCCCTGCGTTCGGCGCGGCGCTCGGAGCGTTCGAGGGCCTTGCTCATGCGCTCCTGCACCTCGGCCAGCGCCTCGTCAGGCGTGACGCTGAGGTTCTGGATCCGCGTGCAGGCGTCGACCATCTCCCTCTGGTACTCGGCCCAGATGCCTGTCTTCGGCATGACGATGGCGTTGGGGCTGTTCGACAGGTCGCTGAACATCCGGATATACGGGTGCGGATGTTCGGCCAGAAACGTGTCGGGCCCGTCGGCGGGGGGTTTGAGCGGCAGGAACTTGCGGTGCCCGCCGCAGAGGATCTCCATGCCCCGGCGGGAGTTGACGAACGTGATGAACGCGAACGCCTCGCCCTTGTGGCGCGACCCGGTCGGGATGACGATGGTGTCTCCCCCGGCGACCGCCGACCGCGCCAGGTCGGGCCGGTCCGCCGGATGGGGAAACGGCGCCGCGCCCCACTTCATGCCCGGCGCGTACTTCTCGATGAAGTTGTACATCCAGACGCCCTGGACCTCCATCGCCACCTTCCCGGCCATGAACGGGTTCTGCGGGCTCGAGAAGTTCCCCGCGCTCGAGATGAACTTCTGGACGTTCTTCTCGCCCAGATGCCTGGTGAACGAGGCGACCCACGCGTAGGCCCTGACGTTGGCCGGACTGTGGGCGCTGAGACGCCCGTCGGCGTCGATGTGGGTGCCCCCGAAGTAGGGCCCCCAGGCGTAGGCCCACCAGCCCGGCACGGCCGGCAGGAAGCCCACCTGGATGAGGCGCTTGTTCTCATCGGGCACGTCGGGGCAGTAGCCGGTGCGGACCTCCGTGCCGTTGTCGGTGGTGACCTCCCACCGGGTGAGCTTTTCGGCCCACGCGTCGAGCTGCTCGATAGTCTTGGGCGGCGTGTCGGGGTCGAGCCCGGCCTCGCGGAACAGGCGCTTGTTCCAGTGCAGGGCGGTGGTCCACGGGGTGGTCGGCAGGGCCCACATCCGCCCGCGATGCTCGCACATGTCCCAGTAGATGCCGATGTACTTGTCGCGGGTGATGCCCGCGGCGGCCAGCTTGTCCGTCAGGTCCACCAGGGCGCCCTTGTCGGCAAAGGGGTAGACCGTCTCGACCCACACGCCGGCCACGTCAGGCGGGTTGTCGCCCGCGATGGCCACCAGCAACTTCTGATCGACCCGCGCGACGGTCACCATCTCGACCTCGATGGGCCGGTAGGACGGATCGGCGGCGGCCTTGTCGCGCTGGTTGGCGTTGAAGGCCTCGACCACCCTCCCCATGGCCTCGCCCTCGAAACCCGTCCACTTCTCCCAGTACGTGATCCTCCGGGGCCCGGTCGCCTCGTCCGCCCCGCCGCCGCAGCCGACCTGCACCGCGCACAGCGACAGGACAAGAACAGCCTGACACGTGAAGGACACCCTCATCGACCGGGCCTTTCGGCATATGTGCCGCTCGGGACTGCGGTCATTATTCGCACGCCCCCATGCCTCCGCAAGGGCCATCCCCGTGTTGTGTGGGTCCCGCATGGAGCGGGTTATCTGCGTCGGCGGATCAGGGCCAGGGCGCCGAGGCTCATAATGGCCAGCGTGCCCGGCTCGGGGACTTCGTTGATCAAGTGCAGTCCGACGTCGTCCAGGAGCAGGCGCTGGCCCACCAGGGCGTCATCCAGCTCGAACGTCAGCGTCGCGCCGGTCAGGTTGAACAGGGCGGGATCCGAGACGACCAAGCCGTGATCGATCCACTCGCCGACGACCGAGTCGGCCCCCAGCAGCGTCGCCAGCAGGGTCTGTTCGAGCGTGACGGTCAGCGTGCCGGCCTCGTCGAGGAACTGGTAGTCGAAGAGGATCTGGAAGTCCCCGTTCGGCGTATCGACGGATTGGCTGATTGAGACGGGCGAGCCGGTGGTCAACTGCACGCACGTGTTGCCGGGGTTGTCCGGGTCAGGCACGGTTTCGGCCGTGCCGCCGCCGGCGGTGGTCCAGTCGTTCAGGTTGTCGAAACTGCCGCCTCGCACGGCGCTGTTTCCCCTTTGGGGGTTGAGCAGGACGAGTGTCTTACTGCCATCGGGGCGCGTGGCGGTGCTGAGGATCGTCCAGGTGTTATCGATGTCTTGCGGGTCGCCGATGGTGTAGCCGCCGAGGTTGTCGGTCAGGGCATGCAGGTGGTAGGCACCGCCATTCCTGAAGACGTACGCCCCCCCGCCCCCGCGGCCCACGACCATTCCGTCGTTGTTCACGCCGTTGGCTGTGGCGGGCGTTGCGATGGGCACGTAGGGCCCGCCGATCTTCTTCACGAACGCCAAGGTGCCGCGGGAGCCGGCTACCCAACCCGTGTCGCTGATATCATGTATATTAGGCACGTTATGGACATTCTTCAGGCCCAGCGACTGCATGCCGTCTGCCTCAGTCCAGTAGAACCCGTCATAGTAGCCGCCCTCGACTATGACGCCCGCGACAACATTCTTGTTGTTTATCACGTGCCCCAGGACGGCCGTTCCAGAATCCCGCGCCCCGTCGTTGTCGAGGTCAAGCCAGCCCAGCCAGGTCGTCTGACTGCTCTTCAGATCGTGAATGTACGCGTCTTTACCGAGGGCTGGGTTGCTCGTCCAAGCGAAGCCGGTGACGACCTGCTTGTCGTTGATGTCCCGCGCCTCCGATTCGTCCTTCAGCTGGGCGAAGACATGCCCACTGGGACCATCCCACAACCATACCGCGGCCTTATGGTCGTAGTCCTGCTCTATCTTATGGCCGCATACGTCGCTATGGTGGTTGGCACGCCAACATCTGGCATCACCGATGGTCCAACGAGTTTTTCCCCAGATCTCGACGTAACTGCCGCCGCGATACACCCATATTTTCTCTTGTTGGATGTCATAGGTCGGAAAGACCGTGGACGACTGGCTCATGAGTCCCGGCATCACGGCTGTCGCCGTGGTCCCGGGCGGAAGCCCTATGTCCTGCAGCATGTACCGCAGGTTGTCCAGGGGCAACCGGGCCGACACCGACCGGGCCGATACGACGGACAGTACACAGACAAGCAGCACGGCCGCGATGCGCCGGCGGCGGTGCCGGTGTCTTCTGTCACGCGATGAGCTTCCCGACGTGAGCAGGGGCTTCATTGCCATGGTCGTCTCCTTTGTCGGTCGGCAGAGTCGCCATGAATGGCCGGTCTACCACTCCGATGCAACTAGCGCTCCTCAAAGGGCAATTGTGTTGGAACAGGGCCTCAGGTTGAGCCGGCCCCATATGAGCAATATCAAAACCCTACCGCCTCGGCCCGGATAATGCAAGCCTTTTTTCGAAGGAATGTTGCTCGGGCGTCTCCGCAGGTCGCCTTGGATCTTGCCCGGGGCGCGGGGACGTGCTATAGATGTCAGGACGGGAGGACCTGGGCTATGAGCAAACGGTCACCGACAGCAACGGGCGGGTTGACGCGGCGGGGCTTCCTTCATACGGCGACGGCCGGGGCTGCAGCAACGATCGCCCTGCCGGCACTTGTCCCGTCTTCCGTGCTCGGCGCCGAGGCCCCAAGCAACCGCGTCACGATGGGATGCATCGGCGTCGGCGGGATGGGCACGCGAAACCTGCGGGCATTCCTCGTCCGCGACGACGTCCAGGTCCTCGCCGCGTGCGATCCCGTGCGGGCGAACAACGAGTACGGCCACTGGTTCCGCAACGGGTGGAACGGCAACTGGTTCGGCCGCGAGCCGGCGCGGAAGATCGTCGACGATCACTACGCCACGCGCAAGCGTTCCCGGCGGTACCGCGCCTGCACGGCCCACGTCGACTTCCGCGAGGTCGTCGCCCGCGACGACATCGACGCGGTCACCGTCGTCACGCCGGACCACTGGCACGCGGCGATCTCGATAGCCGCCGCCAAGGCCGGAAAGGATATCTACTGCGAAAAGCCGCTCACGCTGACCATCGACGAGGGCAAGGCCATGGTCCGCGCCGTTCGGCGATACGGCGTCGTGCTCCAGACCGGCAGCCACCGGCGATCCGAGGCCCTCTCGCGGCACATGTGCGAACTCGTCCGCAACGGTCGGATCGGCCCGGTCAGGCGCGTCGAGGTCCGCGTGGGCCCGAATCACCGCACCGCGCCGACGGGAGCCTGGGAGCCGATGCCCGTGCCCGACTGGCTGGATTACGACATGTGGCTGGGCCCGGCCCCGGCCGCGGCGTATCACAAGGACCGCTGCCTGTACAAGTTCCGGTTCCTCTGGGACTACTCGGGGGGGAACTTGACCAACCTCGGCGCCCACTCGCTGGACCTGGTGCAGTGGGCCCTGGGCACCGATCACACCGGCCCGGTGGACGTCGAAGACCAAGGGGGGGTCTTTCCGGCCGACGGGCTGTTCGACGTGGCCACCGACGTCCGCTTCCGCGCCCGGTATGCCGACGGGACCGAACTGGTCTGCCGAACCGGCAAGCCCGACGCGTACGTGCGGTTCGTGGGCCCGCGCGGGTGGATATCGTACGGCTCGGGCCAGGGCTGCCGGGCCGAGCCGGCGACGCTGCTGAAGGAGACGATAGGCCCCGGGGAGATCCACCTGTATCGCAGCCCCAACCACTACGAGAACTTCATCGACTGCGTCAGGACGCGGACGGACCCGGCTGCCCCGGTCGAGGTCGGGCACCGGTCCGCCAGCATCTGCCATCTCGGCAACATCGCCATGGTGCTGAAGCGCAAGCTGAGGTGGGACCCGGCCGCCGAGCGGTTCGTCGGCGACGAGCAGGCCAATCGCCTGCTGGCCCGGCCGCTTCGGGAGCCCTGGCGCCTGGGGTGAGCCCCGGCGGGCTTCAAAAAACAGTTGCATCGGCCGCCGGGGCGCATAGGCTGTGTGTCAGCGCAGAATTCGCCAACTCGCGAGGACAACGCCATGGCAGACGTCGCACTCGAGAAGGTTGACAAGGTATATCCCGGCAACGTCAAGGCGGTCACCGACTTCTCGCTGGAGATCCCCGACGGGCAGTTTGTGGTCCTGGTCGGCCCGTCAGGGTGTGGCAAGAGCACCACGCTGCGGATGGTAGCCGGACTCGAAGAGATCACCTCCGGGCGGATCAGCATCGGCGGGCGTCTCGTCAACGACGTGCCCCCCAAAGACCGCGATATCGCCATGGTCTTCCAGAACTACGCCCTGTACCCGCACATGACGGTGTACAAGAACATGGCCTTCGGGCTGAAGCTGCGCAAGTTCCCGAAGAAGGAGATCGACGCGCGGATCCAGGAGGCGGCCAAGATCCTCGGCCTGACCGGCCTGCTGGACCGTCGCCCCAAGGCCCTTTCGGGCGGACAGCGGCAGCGGGTAGCCGTCGGGCGGGCCATCGTCCGCAAGCCCGCCGTCTTCCTCTTCGACGAGCCCCTCAGCAACCTCGACGCCAAGCTCCGCGTCCAGATGCGCGTCGAAATCAGCCAACTCCACAACCAGCTCGGCGCGACCATGATCTACGTCACCCACGACCAGGTCGAGGCGATGACCCTGGGCAACCGGATCGTCGTGATGAAGGACGGGCTCATTCAGCAGGTCGCCGACCCGATCACGCTGTACGACAGTCCGGCCAACACGTTCGTCGCCGGGTTCATCGGCACGCCGCCCATGAACTTCTTCGCCGGGCGGGTCCTGGCCGACAACGGGCAATTGGCCTTCGCGGCGGACAGCGGCTTCGACGTGCCCGTCCCGGCCGCCAAGGCCGACGCCGTCGCCGCCTACGCCGACAAGCCCATCACGCTGGGCATTCGTCCGGAGGACATCGGATCGGCCGCCGCCGAGGCCCTGCCCGGCGCGCCGAAGATCGCCGCCACCGTCGAGGTCATCGAGCCGATGGGCTCGGAGTCCTACGTCTACCTCCGCGCCGGCCAGACGTCCTTCATCAGCCGAGTCGACGCCCACAGGCAGTTCGCCATCGGCGCCGACGCGGCCCCTGCGGTGTTCATCGACAAGGTCCAGTTCTTCGATCCGGAGACGGAGAACAGGATCGCGTAAGAGACACGTTGGACCGCTAAACGTGGAAGGAACCACACGTCTCCCTCATCATCGCCGAGAACGTCACCCACGCCTACGGGGCCGACCAGGTGCTCCGCAACGTGTCGCTGCGCGTCTCGGGGGCCGACCGCATCGGCGTCGTCGGGCCGAACGGACAGGGCAAGACGACCCTGCTGCGCATCATCGCCGGGTTATTGGAGCCGACCGGCGGGCAGATTCACCGCCGGCGCGGGCTGCGGACAGGCTACCTGCCCCAGGACCCGCCCGCCCTGGGCCGGCAGACCGTCCACGACGCCATGGGCGAGGTCTTCGCCGACCTGCGGGCGCTGGAAGAGACCCTCGCCGAACTCGCCGACGCCATGGGGTCCGACCCGGCCCAGGCCAAACGCTACGCCGACGCCCAGCATGAATTCGAGACCCGCGGCGGGTACGACTACCGCCGACGCATCGAGCAGGTTCTCGACGGGCTGGCCTTCCCGCGCGAGCTGCGGGACCGCCCGCTGGACCAGATCTCAGGCGGGCAGCGCACGCGGGCGTACCTGGCCGCTCTGCTGCTGAAAAACCCCGACGTGCTCATGCTCGACGAGCCGACAAACCACCTCGACCTCGACTGCGTCGAATGGCTGGAGTATTGGCTGCGGTCGTTCGGCGGGGCGCTGCTGGCGGTCTCGCACGACAGGTACTTCCTCGACCACGTCACAGCGGGCACGTGGGAGGTCGCGTTCTCCGCCGTCGAGACCTATCGCGGGTCCTACAGCGCCTTCGTGCCCAAGCGCGACCAGCGCTACGCCGAACGCCTGGCCCAGTGGGAAAGCCAGCAGGCCCACATCGCCCGAACGCAGGACTTCATCGACCGCAACATCGCCTCCCAGCGGACCAGGGAGGCCCGAGGCAGGCAGACGCGGCTCGAGCGGTTCCTCCGCGACGAGGCCATCCCCAAGCCACAGGCCCCGCAGGAGATCCACCTGGCCATCCCCGCCGGACCGCGCACCGGGGATATCGCCCTGCGGGCGGCGGACCTTGCAGCCGGCTACGAGCCCGACGCGCCGCTGGTCCGCGTCGAACGCCTCGACGTCGAGCGCGGGCAGCGCGTCGCCATCGTCGGGCCCAACGGGTCGGGCAAGACCACGCTGCTGCGCACGCTGCTGGGCCAGATGCCCCCGCTGGCCGGCAGCGTCGCACGCGGCGCCAACGTCCGCACGGGGTACGTCTCGCAGACCCACGCCGAGATCGACCCCGACGTCACGGCCGTCAAGGCCGTCCAGACCGCCGCGGCGGGCTGCACGCTCGCCCAGGCGCGGAGCGTCCTGGGCAGTCTCCTGCTGGGCGGGGACGACGGGCTCAAAAAGATCCGCGAACTGTCCGGCGGGCAGCGCAGCCGCGTTGTCATGGCACGCCTCGCCGTGGTCGGGCCCAACATGCTGTTCCTCGACGAGCCGACCAACCACCTCGACATCGCCTCGACCGAGATCATGCAGGAGGCCCTCCTGAAGTTCGACGGGACCGTCCTCTTCGTCAGTCACGACCGCACCCTCATTCAGGCCGTCGCCACGCACATCTGGGCCATCGAGGGCGGTCGGCTGCGGACGATACTCGGCGGCTGGGAAGATTACCTCCAGTGGCGCGCCGCCACGCGCCAGGCCGCCGCCGCACCTGCCGAGGCCGACCGCCCGGACAAGACCGCCCGCGTCGCCGACTACCGCCAGGGGCGCAAGCGGGCCAACCTTCTCCAGCGCCTCCAGCGCCGCCACCAGCAACTCGAAGACGCCATCGACGCGACCGAGAAGGCCCTGGCCGAGTTGAGCGACGCGATCTCCGCCGCCGGCGAGGCCGGCGACCTCGAACAGGTCGAGGCCCTCGGCGCCCAATACCAGCAGACCGATGCCCGCCTGAAAACCCTCTGGGGCGAATGGGAACACGTCGGCGAGCAGCTCGAATAGTCATCCAACGCCCCGACGTTCCACCGTCGGGGGTCATCCCGAACAAGACACCCGTGCCGTTCTTCAGTCGTTCCACTCGCGGAGGGCCTGGAAAGCGGAGAGGATGGGTTTTATTGTGGATCCGGCGGCGGGGGTCAGTTGGATGTCGAGGTAGTCCTTGACGCGGACGTCCTTGATCTGCTTGACCAGGGCTCGGCGGGGGCCGCCGGCTTGTTTGGCGATATCGAGATCCTTCAGGACGGTCTTGCCCTGGAGGCGGACGGAGAAGACGCGTTTGCCAGGTGCGACGTCCTCTGGCTCGGCGAAATACAGTCGCACGGTGTAAGTCGCGGCCGGCTGACCGTTGCCTATCAGACGGAAGCGCAGGGCTTTGGTGTGGGCGTAGCCGGAGGTGAACAGCCATGGCGTGTCGGTGCCGCGGATTTCGGTCCGCAGGTCGTCCAGGCGGTAGCACATGTGCTGATTGTGCTGGTAGGTCGGCAGCCATTTGCCCAGCAGGCCGGCGGCTATCCGGGCCGGATACGGGATCCACAGGTTGCCCTTGCCGTCGGTGCGGTATCCCGGCGCGCCGAGGTTGATCGAGACGTGCTTGACCGGCAGCGGGTTCACTTCGGCCCGCCCGCCGGCAAAACCCGTGCCCCAGTCGCGCCGGTCGGGCCGCGGATACAGGGCGATGGACGTGTAGATGGGCGTGGCGCAGGTGCATCCCGACCGCCCCTCGGGCACGGCCAGCACGCCCCCGGCCGGGACGGCGCACAACCCGCAGGCCAGTGCCATGCCCGCAAACGGCACGAATCCGCTGGCCTGGTCGAGGTTGTAGTGGGCGATTCCGCCCCGGGCGCCGAACAGGGCCCGGCCCGAGGCCATCAGGTGCCCGCATCCTATGTATCCGCGGTGGAAGTCGAGAGTCTGCGGCTTTCCGCTGAGCGGATTGGGTGCGGTGCGTATTTGGCCGGTCTTCAGGTCCCACGCGAACGGTTCGGCGTAGATGGTCTTACCGACGATAATCGGCCGCTTTCGATACCCCTTTCGACCGCCCCAGAGGAATTGCCCCGTGCGGGCGTCGAAGACGTACAGAGCCCTTCGGGCGAACTTCCCGGCGAGGAATTCCTTGTGGGGGTGGCCGAGGCTGCCCGTGCCGTGCACGACCACCACGCCGTCGGCCGCCATGCACGCCGCGGCGCCCCGGCCCTGGACGACCGTGTCGTCAAGCGTCACGTCCGTAATGTTCAGGCTCCGCGTCCACAGGAGCTTGCCGGTGGTTGCGTCGAGTGCCACGAGCTTTCTCAGGTCCGGCCGGATGGGCTTGCCGTGGCGGTCCACCGGCTTGCGATCAGGCACGGACGTATCGCGGACGGTCGCCGCCAGGGCGGCGCGGCGGTCGGCTTCGGTCAGGCGGCGGTCAAGCAGGAAGACCCGCCCGTCGGCCAGGGCGATCCCGCCGTGATCGATGCGGTCGCCCTTGTACGTCCAGACGGGCCGGCCGGTCTCGACGTCCAGTGTGAAGACGGCCTCGCTGCACTGCTTCCGAACGGCACGGTCGGGGCTGCTGCTCCGCCGGCTGCCGAACAGCAGTTTGCCCTCGCGCGCGATCCAGGCCCATTGTCCGCCGGTGCCCACGGCGTAGGTCTTGGTCGTCTTGCCTGTAGCCAGGTCAAGGGCCAGGCACCTCCCGCCGTCGACCACGAGGTACAGCCGCTTGTCGTCGGCTGCGAGGTTCGACGCGTCGATGGGCAGGCCCGTGCGCGTGGCCCCGCGGATCTCGCGCTGCCAGTGCAGCACGCCGTTGTAGAGGTCGTAGGCCATCACCTGGTCGTAGCCGATGGTGTAAAGCCGCCCTCGGACCACGAGCGGCATGGGCGGCGAGGCGTGGCGTTCGATGCGCTGCCTCGGCCCCGGGCGGCCGTACCACAACACGCCGAACGGACCGCGGACGTTCCGGTCCTCGCTGCAGGAGGTATTGCCCGCCGTGGCGTAGTTGTGCCGCCAGTCTCGCGCGCCGGTGATCGGGTCCAGACGGGTCTCGCCGAATACTGGGACGGTGCTCTCGGGCTCGGCCCCCCCGCGGCACGACCCGCCCAGTATCAGCACACCCCAGCGCAGCAGCACACCCCCGCACGGCCGCGTTACGCGAAACGACTCGTCATGTCGGGCTTTGGATCTGGCCTCCGTGTCGACAACCAGGTTGAACACGTACGGCGGGTAGCGCCGCTTTGCGAGCGGCCCCTTGCGCACTGTGACTCTCGAACCGTACAGGCCCGCCGCCGCCAGCCTGCACCGCGCCGCATGCACCTGCCGGTCGCCGTCCAGGAGAACCTCCACGTGCAGGTCGGTGGTTTTGGCGAGCGCCTCGGCCACCCGACCGTCGCTGCAGCCCAACAGCAGGCAGTAGCCCTTGTGAACACCGGCGCTCTTGACGATCTGGCGCGCCCGCCTGTCGGCTGAAGCCGCCGGAGCAGGCGGCGGGGCGTCCGGGCGGATGATCTTGCCGGCGCCCGGGCCGCGATGGAAACACCGCACCTTCCCGTCGACGGTGCTGACGTACAGTTTCCCGTTGGCCGCGGCAAGGGCCCGCACGCGGGCGCCCGTCTCGACCTGCCACAGCTTCCGCCCGCTGGCCGCGTCGAACGCGAACACGCCGCTGTCAGCACCCGCGTAGAGCACGTCGCCTGCCAGGATGAAGGCCTCGTTCGCCTTGATCGGCGTCATCCACCGGCACGTGCGAGCGAAGTCGGCGAAGATCGCCTTGGCAACGGCGGGGAACTTGTCCCACTTCGCCTTGCCCCATTTCAGCGGCCCGTCGGTGAGTCGTTTGGCCTCGGGCGAATCCTCGCCCCGGGCGGCCGCAATGCGGCGGTAGGCGTCCAGGTGGTCGAGGTACGATGCTATTCGGTGGCTCTTGTAGGCCAGCTCGAACTGCTTGCACTCGTCGGCGGCCAGGGCTGCGAGACGGTCCTGCCTGACCGCCAGGACGTGGTAATCGGTGGCCACGTAGGCCATCTCGCCGGCAAAGAGAATTCTCCGGGCGTTGAACCAGTTGAACAGAAGCCCCCCGGGCCTCGACCGGCCATACTTGTCCTTGAGCGGCATGTCCGGATCGTAGGCCAGGACGCACGCACGCCCGTAAACGATGTGCCTGTCCTTCCAGATCTGTGCGCCGGTGCCTCCGTTGTGGAAGCGGTACTCGTGGGCCTTGGGGACGTCCGGGAAGGGCGTGTTGAAGGGCATGGCGGCGCCGTCGCGTTTTCGCCATCGCGCGGGCGCCGTCCGCGACGTGGTGAACAGCGAACCGCCCGCGGCGAGGATGTATCCCTGTGGCACGTGACCGGTGCCGTCGATGCGCTTGCGCCAGATGACTGTGCCATCGTCGGCCCGGACGGCATGGAAGGTGAGCCCTTCGCTGGGAAACAGGCCCGAGGTGAAGTAGGCCACGCCGTCGTCCACGATGCCGCCCGAGCGGATCGGCCAGACGGAGCTGAATCGTCCGTGCCCGAGCATCATCTCGCGGCGCGGGGCGGCGGCGACCTGCCAGCCCACCTTGCCCGTTCGGGCGTCGAGGCAGTGAAACACGCCGTCGTCGCTGCCGACGTAGAGCCTGCCCTTCCAGTAAGCCGGCGCCAGTCGCGGTGCGGCTCCGGTAAAGAATGTCCACCGGATGGTGCCCGTATCGGCGTCGATGGCGTAGACGCGGTTCTCGGCCGAGGATGAAAAGTAGCAGGACCCGCCGGAGGCGATTACGCGGAAGGCGTCGTCGTGGCTGACGTTGGGCTTGCTCTTTCGTGCTCCGTATCCGTTGACCGGCTGGGCCCATCCGGCGGCGGGGGGCCAGGGCGATCGGAAGGTCCACAGCAGCCCGAGCGGCGGCCGGACGGCCTCGCGCGTTACGCCCGTACGCTGGTTGTCGTGCATCACCGTCGGCCAATCCTCGGCCAGTGCGGTCCGGCCGCAAGCCGTCCACGCGCCGGCCAACGGCACCAGCAGAACGATTGCGCGCACCATCGCCGGAGTGGATCGGCTGGTTCTCGTCGTCGGCTGGTCGGGCATCTGTCGCTCTCTTATGTCCGGCTGCTATCCGGCGGGCTGCCATTTCAACCGTCCCCAGGGGCCGGGGCAAGCCCAATGTGCGTGGCCGGTCACAGCACACGCCTGGCAGCGAGCGGCGGTCTTTCCCGTTGCGGCCCGGGGCGCGCCTTGGTAGCCTGTCCGCCGAGAACGACAGGACAAGGAGCACCTTATGCAGAGCATCGTCACACTTCTGACGTTCCTCCTCTTCACGGGACTGGTCGGGCTGATTACCTGGCGGATCACCCGCCGGGACGATCACGGGTCGTCGACGGGGTACTTCCTGGCCGGGCGGTCGCTGACGTTTCCCCTGATCGCCGGGTCCCTGCTGCTGACCAACCTGTCAACCGAGCAGATGGTGGGTCTGAACGGGGCGGCCTTCATCGACGGGTTCTGCGTGATGGTCTGGGAGGTGGTCGCCGTCCTGGCCCTGGTCACGATGGGCCTGTTCTTCCTGCCGAGGTTCCTCAAGAGCGGCATCGCCACCGTGCCGCAGTACCTTGAAATCCGATTCGACCACCAGACACAGGTCATCACCAACCTGATCTTCCTGATCGCCTATGCGACCATCCTGCTGCCTATCATCTTGTACACCGGCGCCCGGGGCATGATCGGTATCCTCGACATCCAGGGGATGCTGGGCATCAACGAGACGGCGGCGCTGTGGCTGATCGTGTGGGTGGTCGGGATCATCGGGTCGATGTACGCGCTGTTCGGCGGGCTGCGCACGGTGGCGGTCTCCGACACGCTCAACGGCATCGGGCTGCTGATCGGGGGGTTCATGATCACCTACTTCAGCCTGTCCGCCCTCGGCGGGGGGGGATTCGTCTCGGGCTGGCAGGCGCTCGCCGAGACCCAGGGCGACAAGCTCAACTCGATAGGCGGGCCCGGTTCGTCCGTCCCGTTCGGGACCGTCTTCTCCGGGATCCTGCTGCTGAACCTGTTCTACTGGTGCACGAACCAGCAGATCATCCAGCGGACCTTCGGCGCCAGCTCGCTGAAGGAAGGCCAGAAAGGCGTCATGCTGACCGGGCTGCTGAAGCTGCTGGGCCCGATGTACCTCGTGCTGCCCGGCATGATCGCCTTCGCCATGTTCGCCGCCGAAGGGCTCAAGGCCGACGTCACCTACGGGCGCCTGGTCCGCCATGTCCTGCCGCCGTGGCTGGCGGGTTTCTTCGCCGCGGCGATGATCGGTGCGATCCTCTCGAGTTTCAACTCCGCCCTGAACAGCACGTGCACGCTGTTCAGCCTGGGACTGTTCAAGAACGTCTTCAAGACCGACGCCACGGAGCACCAGGTTGTCAGGTCGGGCAAGGTCTTCGGGTGGATCATCGCCGGGGCGTCGATGAGCGTGGCGCCGCTGCTGGCCAACACCAAGAGCATTTTCGCCTACCTCCAGAAGATGAACGGGCTGTACTTCATCCCGATCTTCTCGGTGGTGCTGGTCGGGATGCTGGCCAGGCGCGTCCCCCCGCTGGCGGCCAAGTTGGCCCTTGTCGCGGGCTTCCTGCTCATCGCGGCGGGGTACTTCATCCCGCTGGGCACGGCCGACGCCACGATCGTCGCCCGCGACGTCGCCCAGGTCGAAGGCGCCGACCGGACCGTCACGTTCCACCTCTACCTGACCCGGCCGTGCGACGAGGCGGTTTCGGTGCAGTATGCCACCGAGGACGGCACGGCCGAGAAGGACAAGGACTACCGCCCGGCCGGCGGCACGGTGACCTTTGCGCCGGGCGAGACGACCCGGCAGGTGACGGTGGAGCTTCTGGCCGACGACGACACGAATGAGCCCCAGGCCGAAGCGTTCTTCCTGACGCTGAAGGGCCCTGAAGGGATCGGCGTGACCGATGCGTACGTGATTCCCGCCGGCGCCGCCGCCGCCGTGGCCCGCGTGTTCGACGCCGACAAGGCCACCCCCGCCAACACCGAGCAAATCGCCGCGCTGGCCAAGGACGCTCTCGTGCCGGCTCAGCCCGGCGCGAAGTACATCACGGACACCATCCACGAGTTCCACTTCCTCGGCATCGTGTTCGTGCTGCTGATCGTCCTGATGCTGGTCATCGGCGCCGTCAGGCCGCTGGAAACCGCGTGGGTGCAGCAGGACGTCAAGGCCGTCGACATGACCCCCTGGAAACACGTGGGCAAGGCGGCCATCGCCCTGACGCTGATCGTCCTGCTGATCTACGCCGTCGCCGCGGACTTCTCCGTGCTGCGCTGAACGCGACCCGTGCTCACGGAACGTCGCTACCCGAGCGACTCGAACGCGATCGCCGTTCGCTTCAGGGCGTAAGCGGCCTCGCGGAGATAGTCGTCGTAGACGATCATCCAGTGGAAGCCCTGCATCCGTTCGGCCAGCAGCGCCGAGTCGCAGGCGAACTGCACCTCGAGCTGTGAGCGGCATATCGGCAGGAAGGGATGGCCCACGATGCGCCCGGAGCAGCCGATCCACTTCTTGGCAGCGAAGTCGGTCCCGATGAGGGTCAGTTTCTGCCCGATGCGCATGTCGACTTTCGGGGCGGCGCCATAGTCGGACTCGAAGTGGGTCACGATGCGCGCCGGCTCGAGGGTCTTGCCGTCCATCTTGCGCGGGGCGGTGCAGTGGGCCATCGTCATGATGCCGTCGTGCGGATACGTCGGGTTCAGCAGGAACGGCGGGTGCCCGGTGATATTGCCCATCAGCAGCCCCGCCGGGATCACCACGAAGTCCGACTCGCAGAACGCCAGGTACCCGTCGTCGTTCAGCGTGCTGAGCGGCAGGCAGGCGGTGGTTTCCGAGACGCGCATGATCGTGCCCATGCAGGCGTTGATGGTCATGGCGCGGCAGTCGGCCTTGGTCATCAGGGCACGGAAGATCTCGTCGAGTTCGAAGCACCTGTCGACGAACTGGCGCTCGGTTTCGAGTGTCGTGCCGGGCAGCTTGAGGTAGGCCTCTGCGCGTTTGCGGCTGCGTTCGACGACGGCCTTGTCGGCCCGGGCGGCCTTGATCAACTCGCCGAGGTCCTTGTACGCCACCGTTCTGATGTCGAGTTTCCAGCGGTCGCGCGCCAGGTCGGGCGCCTTGCGTGTGGCCCAGCCGCCCGGCCCCCCCACGGCGACGATCCGGCTGCCCACTGTGTTCCGCAGCCCGCACAGGGCGCGCAGGCGCCACAGGATCTCCTTTGGGCTGTCCACGACGACGTCCTGGTAGTCGACGCCCTTGACCGCCAGGTTGTCGCCGTGCCGGCGCAGGTACCGCGGGTGGACGATCTCGTACCAGAGGTAGAGCGGACCGGACTTATGGCGGACGAAGACGATCGTGTCCTTGCCGGCCTTCTCCACCGTGTTGAACACGTCCGTCCAGCCGCCCGCCGGATACAGGATCACCACGTCCGCGTCGGCCATGTCCTTGGCGCCGGCCAACTCCCGCGCACTGCGAACCGCCGCGACGGGCAGGAACGTGACGGGGAAGTCGGCGGCCTTCTCGAGCTGGTCCAGCTCGTCGGTGATTCGGGCCTTTTCCTTGTCGGCGTCGGCCTGGGTCTGAATGCCCCCCCAGTTTCGCCAACTGGTCTTTGCCCGTCGCCTGGGCGTGCTGTAGACGAAGATGGGCTTGACGACGAGCGGCCGCCTCGCCGGGGGCATGGGGACTTTGCCTTTCTTGGCCGCCGCCAGGGCCGACCAGGACAGGCCCGTCAACGCCATGCCGCCCAGAGCCGCGGCGCTGCCGCCCACGAAGCCTCGGCGGGTGATGCCGCCCTCCGCACGGCCCTCGTCGCCGCACGGGCAGCAGACCGGACAGGTCGGCGGACAATGACCGTCGTCGTGTGAAGACATGATCGGGCTCCTTTCTCGGTCCGGCAGCCCGCGCAAGTGAGACGCGCTAGCCGGCGCCCGCGCCGCGGCGGGCACGCAGCCAGTCGGTCCACTCGGACAGGCCCTGACCGGTTTTCACCGACATTTCGATAACCGGCGCGCTGGTGTTGACCTTCGACAGGTCGTCGTAGACGCGCGACGTGTCGTAGTCCAGCACGCCGATCAGGTCGATCTTGTTCAGGACGATCGCGTCGGCCGGCTGAAACAGCGTGGGATACTTGGCCACCTTGTCGTCGCCCTCGGGCACCGAGAGCATGGCCACGCGGGCGTGCTCGCCCAGGTCGAACCCCGCCGGGCAGACCATGTTGCCCACGTTCTCGATGAACACGAACGCCAGGTCCGCCAGGTCCAGCCCGGCCAGGGCCTCGGCCACCTGCGCAGCCGACAGATGGCAGCCGCCCTCGGTGTTGATCTGCGTGACCTGGGCGGCGAGGCGCCCCAGGCGTTCGGCGTCACGGGTGGTCTGGAGGTCGCCCACGATGACGGCCGAGGCCAACGCCTCACCCAGCGCCGGGATCGTCGCCTCCAGCAGCGAGGTCTTTCCGCTGCCCGGCGCGCTGGTAACGTTCAGCGCCAGGATCCCGGCCGCGTCCAGCCGCCCGCGATTGGCCTGGGCCACCGCGTCATTGGCCTCCAGCACGCTCTTGACCACGTTGATCTTCACCGTCGTCTCCTTCCGGCCCTTGTCCGGTCACCGTCGTCAGGATGATCTCGTTGCCGACGATCATCTCGGCGTCGGCGTGATTACAGCCCGGACAGAGGAAGCTGTCAATCGCAATGGCGAACTCCATCCCGCAGCGTCGGCAGTGCGCCCGGGGCTGGACGATCTCGAGGTCGATCCTGGCGCCCTCGGCCCGCGTGCCCACCGAGGCGGCCTCAAACGCCAGGTCCAACGCCTCGGGCACGATCCCCCGCAGCGCCCCGGCCGTCACGCCGAAGGCCTCGACCCGCACCATGCCGTTCTCTGCGGCGACGGCCTCCAACTGCCTGACCAGCTCCACCGCTATCGACATCTCATGCATGCCTCGGGTCCCTTCGGTGGGGCATTATAGCCGCAGGAGCCGGCAACCGGTAGTCGGTGGTGCGGGTGCCGTGGGCTGCCGCGCATCGGCAACCACGATTCGCGCCGTTGCCGGGGTTGCCTCAACGTGGTTGCGTCGCTGCGTTCCTCAGCCCACGGCACCCGCCGCCAGGTACTGACCGCCGAAACCGGAATACTCCGACAGGCCTCGCGTTTTCTCGTTCATGTTTTCCGCCGTGCGGGTCGATACATGTACCGTTGTCGCAGCCTGTGTGATCGGAAGCCGTTGCCTGTTCGGGAAAGGAAAGGACAAAGACCATGTCGATGAAGGTGCTCATCGCCGACCCTGATTGGCGCTTCACCAGAGCGGCACGCAACTACCTCGAAGCCCACGCGCACATGGTCATCACCCACGGCAGCGGCAGCCACGTGCTCGAACGCGCCAAGCATTGGCAGCCGGACCTGATCATCCTCGCCGGCGAACTTGCCGACGCGGGACTCCTGAACGAGCTGTACGCCCTTCGCGACCGCCCGGCGGTGCTGCTGACCGAGCACCTGGACCGCTACGATCGCGCCTGGCGGGCCTGGCAGAGGGGGGGCGACGACCTGCTGATGAAGCCCGTGTTCCGGACGTCGGAACTTCACGAGGCGATCGTGACGGCCCTGGAGAACTCGACCACCGGCCGATGGATGCACCCCACCGCCGCCAGCGCGTGAGCGTTATCCGACGTTCAACGTTTGGCGGGCGAGCTTGCTCGCCGCGTGCCGTTTCGCCTTCGAACAACACCGCGGCGAGCAAGCTCGCCCGCTAAACAAGACACGTCTCTCCGACCGGCTACCCCGGATGTTACGCGCGTCGCTGCGCTACTCGAAGATCGGTATGTCGGTCCGTGTAACGCGGCTGCCTGCCGGTGGCGTGCGGCGGCGGGCCGAGGAGGGCGGCAGCGGGGGCACGAGGATCTTCTGGCCCTTGCGCAGGCGCCCGGAATTGACGTTCGGATTCGCCCGGGCGATCACTTCCCAGTGTTTTCCGGCCCCGTAGCTCTTCTTGGCCACGTCCCAGAACCCGGCGTCGCCGTCGACGACGGTGTACCACGTCTCGCCGGGCTTGAGCGTGCGAGTGGGGGTAGCGGCCGTGGCGGCGGCGCCCGCCGCACGCCGGGGCACCAGCAGTTTCTGGCCCTCTTTCAGGGACCCGCTGCTGACGCTCGGGTTCGCCCGCGCGATCAACTGCCAGTGCTTGCCGCTGCCGTACGCGCGGACGGAGACCGCCCAGAACCCCGCATCGCCCTTCTGCACGACGTAGTACTGTTTCCCGTCGGCGCCCGTGACCAGTTGCCCGGGTCGTTCGGACCGGCTGGCGGCCCCCCCGGTCGCCGTGCCGTCGGACGGCGCCGGCAGGGGCGGAATCTTGAGCCGCTGCCCGGCGCGCAGCGTGTCGGAGTCGGCCTGGGGATTGGCTTGGGCGATCAGGGCCCAGTGCTTCCCGTCGCCGTACACGTTCTTCGCCACGGACCAGAAGCCCTCATCGGATTCCTTGACCGTGTAGGTGGTCGTCCTTGCGGGCGTTTCGGGGGTGCGGCCGGTGTCACCCGGCAGCCCGGCGCCCGACGTCCGACCGCTGCTGGACCACCATTCCGGCTCGCGGCCGGGCGGGTCGTCCGTCCGGTTGCCCATGGCGAGCTCGGCGGCGCGGCGGGCATCGGCCAGGTCGTCCCGCGCGGTCGAACCGAGTCTCCGCTCGCCCGGGTCACCCGTCGTGGTGCCTGTTGTCGTGTCCGTCGTGTCGCCGGGCGGGTCCTCGCTCCGGCCCCCCGTGCCGATGAAGCCCCCGCTGAGGCTCTCCGGCACGCGATCTTCCCGGCGGGCGTAGAAGCCCCCGTCGTCCAGCGGGTCGCGGCGATCAGCGAGGCGGTCGGCCTCGGGCGGCGGGACGGTCTGCTCGTCGCCGCCCGGGTCGGCCTCGGGGCCTGAGTTGAGGGCGGTCCAGGTCACAATGACCACGCCCAACAGGACGACGGCAGCGATGCCTATCTTGTGATCCGTTCGCATGAGAGTGGCTCCTTCCACGTTCCCAGCATCGATACGTTCCTGAATATGTAATTCTGCGCGCAGCAGGCCGCCCAAGGCAACTGGAAATTCCCGGCAATCCATGTTTTTTTGGAACGGGAACCGCCGCACGAGAACGGGCTACCACACCGGTGCGTCGACTCAAGCCCGGGGATCCGAATCCCCGGGCTTGGGGGTGATCCTTCGCGCCGTCACCGCGCCGCGGCGACCACCGCCGCAGTGTCCCGGGCGATCATCAACTCCTCGTCCGTCGGGACCACCCACACGCTCAGGGGCGAGGCGTCGGTGGTGATCGCCCCGGCGCGTCCGGCGGTGGCGGCGGCGTTGCGGGCCTCGTCGCAGATCGCGCCCAGGCCCGCCAGTCGTCGGCAGAGGCGGCTGCGGACCGGCACGCTGTTCTCGCCGATGCCTCCGGTCAGGACCACCGCATCCAGCGGCGGGAGGATCGCGGTGTAGGCCCCGACGTACTTGGCCATCCGGTAGACGAACATCTCGATCGCCAGGTCGGCCGCCTCGTGCCCCTCGGCAGCGCGGGCGACCAGGTCGCGCATGTCGTTGCTCACGCCGCTGACGCCGAGCAGGCCGGAGCGTCGGCTGAGGGCGTCGGCGACGGCGTCGCCTGACAGGCCCGCCCGGAGCATGTGCAGCACCACCCCGGGATCCAGGTCCCCGCACCGCGTGCCCATCATCAGCCCCTCCAGCGTGCTCATGCCCAGCGAGTGATCCACCGCCCGGCCGCCCGCGACGGCCGTCATCGAACACCCGTTGCCCAGGTGCGCGGTGATCAGGTTGACCTCGCCGGGCGTCTTGCCGAGCAGTTCGGCGGCGCGTGCGGTCACGTAGCGGTGGCTCGTGCCGTGGAAACCGTACCGGCGAACGCCGTGCTGGGCGTACCATTCGGCCGGCACGGCGTACCGGTAGGCCTCGGGGCCCAGCGCAGCGAAGAACGCCGTGTCGAACACCGCCACGTGCGGCGCCTCGGGCAGGACGCGCCTCGCCGCGGCGATGCCCGCGAGGTTCGCCGGGTTGTGCAGCGGCGCCAGCGGCGCGTAACGCCGAACCACCTCCAGAACCGACGCGTCGATGCGCACCGAGTCGCTCATCTCCTCGCCCCCGTGCACCACGCGATGTCCGACGGCGTCGATGGCCTCGAGGCTGTCGATGGCGGGCGACCGGCCGGCGGTCAGCGCCTCGATGACGACCCGAAGCCCCTGCTCGGGGTCCGCGGCCTCGACCGGGCGCTCCTCGCGGTCAGGGCCCACCTCGTGGGTCAGGTGCGCCTCGCCCGTGCCCACGCGCTCGACCACGCCCCGGGCCAGGACGGACTCGGCAGGCATCTCGAACACGTTGTACTTGACCGAACTGCTGCCGCAATTCACCACGAAGATCTTCATGGGAGCCATTGTCGATTGTCGATTTCCGATTGTCGATTTCCGATTTCGTCTACGTGCAGTGATTAACCGTCAATCGCCAATCTACGGCACGGTCAGGCTGGTCGCCGGGCCGGTTCGCCCCCAGTAGTCGACGGCCTGGACCTTGTAGAACGTCTGCCCCGGCGGGGCCGGGGTGTGCAGGCAGGCCGAGCAGATCAGCCCGCCCGGAGAGACCGGGTGGTACGGTCCGGCCTCGTCGGCGGCGCAGAGGACCTCGTACGACGCGACGGCGCGCGAGTCCAGGGCCGTCCACGAGAGCATGATCTGCCCCTCGTCGTGCTGCCCGCGGTACCTGTCGGCCCGAAGGCCGGTCACCGCCGGCGGGGCGGCGGGAGGCTTGGCCGTCAACAGCAGCAGGCTCACGGCGGGCAGGGGCAGGTCGAATGCGATCGCGATCTTTCGCTGGGGGCAGTGGATCCGTCGGGGCGGGCCGACCACCTGCGGCTCGTGGTGCCGCCGCATCTGCGCCAACTGTTCTTGCGTCGGCTGGTCCGGGCCGCCCATCGCCGTCCACAGCCTGTACGGGTTGCAGTGCATCTCGTCGATGCGATAGTGCACGAGCATCGCCTCGACGAACGGCAACTGCTCGAAGGACACCGCGACGCGCTCGGACCCGGCGTCGGCGACGCGGTCGCTGCTGTGGTAGACCAGCACGCCGACCTGCTCGTCGCCGGTGAGGGCGGCTATCGCCCCCAGGTCGCCCGGGCCCTGCCGCTCGGCGCTCAGGGCCGCTCGCCGCTCGCCCAGCAGCGCCAGAAGGGCCATCACGTTCAGCACCGGCTTCTTGATCAGCTCGAACCGGTTCTCCACGAGCTGCCGCTCGCTGCCGAACCGGGCCAACTGCGTCCGCAAACCCCACCCGCCCGGAAAGGCGTTGTCGTTGCTCAGCAGGGCATATCGGCAGGCCTGCTCGTCGATCAACTGCCGGTGGTGCTGGGCGATGATCTTGGCGGCGATGGCGGCGTAGTACGGCCCGGCGCGCCACGGGTGCGGGTCGGACCACCCCGTCTGCGGGTCGCACTCGTCGTTCATGAACTCCAGCCCCGCGAAACGCGGGTGATGCTCGCGAACGTACTCGAAGATCTGCGTTTCGCGCCGGCAGATTCCCTCGGAGTCCGGCTGGAGGTCCTCCTCGGCCGCTCGGGCGCCCTTCTCGTGCACCGAGATGAAGTCCAGCCGAACGCCCGTGGCGCCGGTGAAGACGTTTCGCCCGGTGTCGCAGTGGGCCAGGAACGCCTTGAACATGGGCGAGAGGGTCCGGCAGGTTCCGGGCCCGCCGAGGCGCAGCGGGTTATGCGCCGCCCACAGGCCCGCGGCGCACGCGTCGTAGTAGTTGCAGAACGCCTGCGTGTTGGCCGGCCACTGGTGCCACCAGTTCTCACAGTCCGGCTCGTTCCACGTTTCGAAGTACCAGCCCTCGACCTCGTCCTGTCCGTACCGAGCTATCAGCCGACGGGCCAGGGCGAAAATCAGGTCCTTCCACATGTGCAACTGCCCGTCGTCGCAGAAGTCGGTGAACCGCCCCGACGGATTGCCCATCAGCTCGAAAACGGGCTTGAGCTGCTTGCTGACCAGAACGTCCAGCGCGTCGTAGAGGATCGTAAAGTCGTACCAGGGCTTGCCGTCCTCGAGGCGGTCGACGGAGACCAGGTCCAGCAGGTAATGCGGGCGGACGTACCGGATGCCGTGGTTCGGCAGGGCGCCGACGTAGGTCATGGCCTGGCGCATATCGCTGCGCAGCAGCAGGCTGGCCGGGGTGAACCCCGTGCCGGTCCAGAAGTGCCTGAGCCTTTCGGCCCGCACGCCGCAGTCAACCGTGATATTCATGGTGTCCGGTCACAGCGCCGCCAGTATGCCCCCGTCCACGTAGATCACCTGCCCGTTGACGAAGTCCGACGCGCCCGAGGCCAGGAAGACCGCCGCGCCGACCAGCTCCTCGGGCCGGCCCCATCGTCCGGCCGGAGTCCGCGAACGAAGCCACGCGTCAAAGGCCGCATCCTCGGCCAACGGCCGCGTCATCTCCGTCAGGAAGTATCCCGGCCCGATGGCGTTCGCCTGTATGTTGTACCCGGCCCACTCCACCGCCATGGACCGCGTGAGCATTTTCAGGCCGCCCTTGGCCGAGGCGTAGGCCCCCACCGTGGGCCGCCCGACTTCGCTCATCAGCGAGCAGATGTTGATGATCTTGCCCCTCTGGCGCTCGATCATCCCCTGGGCCACGCATTGGGCAACGAGGAACGGCCCGGTCAGATTCACCTCCAGCACTTCCCGCCATGCCGAGGCCGACAACTCCGCCAACGCCCCGCGACGCTGGATGCCGGCGTTGTTGACCAGCACGTCGATGGCCCCGCGATCGGCCTCGATCTGCGCCACGCCCGCGGCCAGGGCCACCACGTCGGTCACGTCGAACGGGTAGCCCCGGGCGTCGAGGTCCTGGTCGCGCAGTTCGGCCACGGCGGCGTCCAGAGGACCGGCGTGGCGCCCGTTGAGCGCCACGCGTGCCCCGGCCCGCGCCAGCCCGCCGGCCAGGACCAGCCCCAGCCCGCGGCTGGACCCTGTAATCAGCGCACACTTGCCCGTCAGGTTGAACAGCGACTCGCCCATCACCGCGTCCTTGATCCCCCAGCGGCGGAGTATCTCCCGGCGCAGGGGGATTTGCAAGCACCTGCCCTCTACATTGCCCGGACAGCCGAAAACGCATATCCTGTCCGTCATGCGAGCGAACTCGCCGAAACACCTGCGGCAGCGCGGCGGGAAGACGTGGGACACCACCGGCGTGTTGCTTGACGAGGCCCTGGCCACGGGACCCGTCGACCTCGAGGCGGTCTTCGGTAATACGCACCCCGTCGAGGTCGAAATCGGCACCGGCAAGGGCACGTTTCTCCTGGCCCGCAGCCAGGCCAGGAAGGATCTGAACTTCCTCGGCATCGAGTATGCCGGCGCCTATTGCCGATACGCCGCCGACAGGTTTCGCCGCCACGGCCTGCCCAACGTCCGCATGCTGCACGCGGATGCCGGGCACGTCTTCAGGGTCTGCCTGGCGCCCCGCTCGCTGTTGCGCGTGCACGTATACTTCCCGGATCCCTGGCCGAAACGCCGGCATCGACGACGGCGACTGATTCAGCCGGCGTTCATCACCGACGTGCGGCGGGCCCTGCGGATAGGCGGGCAACTCATCATCGTTAGCGACCACATGGACTACTTCAGGCAGATCCGCCGCGTGCTGGCCGCCGCCCCGCCGGGGCTGGCAACACTCCCCATGCCGAAGATGACCGACGCCGATGGGCAACTTGTAGGAACGAATTTCGAGCGAAAGTACATTGCCGAGGGCAGGGTCTTCTATGCGACAGCCCGGCTGAGGTATCGCTAGCCTGGCGCCGGAAGGACTATCTAATGAATTAAATTTCGTAGAAGCAGTGTTAGGTCATGTTGATTGTGTTGCGCGCTGAGACGCGATGAACCTAACACTCTGTTCGTACGATAGATCTGCCTCATGAGAGCCTTCGTGCGGCCGTGGACAAGCTGTGAGTTGTATGGTCGGATAGTATGAGGCAAGCGGCCGGTTCGTGGGGCAGGCCGTGCGGTACTGCCCGAGCGGGTGTTAATAGGCGTCGATACCGCGTGGGAATGAGACAGGTTTTCCACACGTCGCCGACAAGGCCTGTTGGTGCGCCGCGGCGGGGGGAGGATCACCTGGTGGCGAGGATATCGCGGCTGATGCGTTCGAGGACGGCCTGAAACTGCGGATCCCGGTTGCGCTGCTCTTCGATGGACCTGTTGGCGTGCAGGACGGTGGTGTGGTCCCGCCCGCCGAAATACCCGCCGATCTCCTCCAGGCTGTGCCGCGTCAGGGTCCTGGCCAGGTACATGCAGATCTGCCTGGGAAACGTGATGGAACGGTAGCGTTTCTTGCTCTGGAGGTCCGCCAGGCGGACGTTGTACCGGGCGGTGACGACCGAAAGGATGTCCTCGATGGTCACTTCGCGGTCCTTGGCGCTGGGTTCGGCTCCGAGGGCCTCCTCGGCCAGAAGCAGGTCGATCGGGCGGTCGGCGACCTGGGCCAGCATGGCGATCTTCGAGATCGCCCCCTCCAACTCGCGCGTGTTCGAGTCGACCGTGCCGGCAATGAAGCACGCCACGTCGTCAGGCAGGTCCACGTTGCGCCTCCGGGCCTTCTTGTGGACGATGGCCAGCCGCGTCTCGTAGCACGGACGATCGATGCGAACGACCAGGCCCCAGGAGAACCGGCTGACCAGGCGGTCCTCGAGGCCCTGGATGTCGTTCGGGCCGCGGTCGCTGGACAGGATGATCTGCTTGCGGTCCTGGTAGAGCGTGTTGAACGTGTGGAAGAACTCCTCCTGGGTCTGCTCGTGATTGGACAGGAACTGGATATCGTCCACGCCGAGCACGTCGACGTGGCGGTAGCGGTAGCGAAACTCGTGCAGTTGATTGGTCTCGACCGCCTGGATGAAGTGGTTCACGAACGTCTCGCACGAAAGCATGCAGATATTGGGCCGGCGCGAGCCCTGGCCGATATGCTGGCTCGTCGCGTGCAGAAGGTGCGTCTTGCCCAACCCGACGCTGCCGTGAATGAACAGCGGATTGTACGACTCGCCCGGGGAGTCGCTGACGGCCCGGCAGGCCGCGTGCGCCAGCCGATTGCACGGCCCGGTGACGAAGGTGTCGAACACATAGTCGGGGTCGAGTCGGCTGGGCTGGTCCACCTCGAACGCGCCGTCGGCCTCGGCCGGAAGCGCGCCGACAACGTCGGCCGGGTCCGCCTGCGCGCGGGTCAGAAAACACACCCCCACGAGCATCCCGGTAATCGCCTGGGCCGCCTCGGTGAACAGGCGTGTGGCGTGACGCTGGCAGTAATCGCGTTCGGCCGGCCCGGGAACCTGAATCTCCAGGAGGCCGTGCTCCAGCGCGATCGGCTCCAGTTCGGTGAACCACGGGCGGATGATGTTTCCCCCGGCTGCGACGACCTGTCCGATCATGCCTTGCCACAGACGCCGGTCCACGTCCACACGTGCCATATGTCTCACCTCTTCCCGGCGCAACATCAGCGCGGAAACCTGCTACGAAAAGAACCCAACGAATCACCGAACTACGTATACAGGCGCGGCGGCAGTCGCTGTGTGCACCGTCCGTGGTGCGACGTGTATCGTCCATGAGGCGCCCCACACCTCACGTGCGTTCAGAAAAACTACGCTCGCGTGTGGCGGAGGTCAAACGCAAAATCCCGGCGGGACGTCATATGTACGCCCGGCCATATTGCAAGACGTGATGCCGCCGCCGGCTGCACCCCCGAAAAAAAATATCTCGCCCTGCATTACATGCGCATACTTTGACGGGTGGGCCGCGCCGCTTGCCAACACGCCGGCTGCCCGGTAGCTTCTTGCGCGACGCGCGAGAACAGGAGAGAGACGATGAACCCACACGGACGATGCGCCGCGAGGCTGGCGCTTGTGGCCGCCATGATGATGGGCGCCGCCGAAGGCCCAGCCGCAGGCGCCCGCGCCAAGGTCCCGGCCGCCGGTTTCCACCTGTACCTGCTGATAGGGCAGTCGAACATGGCCGGTCGCGGCAAGGTCGCCGCCGAGGACAGGACAACCCATCCGCGTCTGGTCACGCTGAGCAAGGCCCGCACGTGGGTTCCGGCGGCCGACCCCATCCACTTCGACAAGGAGGTCGCCGGCGTCGGGCCGGGCCTGACGTTCGGCAAGGTGATGGCCGAACGGGACCCCTCCGTGCGGATCGGGCTGATTCCGTGTGCCGTCGGGGGCTCGAGCATCGCCGCCTGGCGCCCCGGTGCCCGCCACAGCCAGACCAACACGGCCCCGTACGACGACGCGGTCGCCCGCGCCCGGCGGGCCATGGCCGACGGGATCCTCAAGGGCATCCTCTGGCACCAGGGCGAAAGCGACCGATCGCCCCAGGCAGCCGCCACATACCGCCAACGCCTGATCGAACTGGTCCGGCGCCTGCGAACGGACCTGAAGGCCCCGGCGGTTCCGTTCGTGGCCGGGCTGCTGGCGGAGTTTCCCGACGCCCCCCGCGCCGGCACGGCGACGATCAACGACGCGACCCGCCGGGCCATGCTGATGCTGCGGCACGCCGCGTGCGTCAGCACGGCCGGACTCGGCCATAAGGGCGACAAGGTACACTTCAGCGCCGCCGCGGCGCGCGAACTCGGTCGGCGGTACGCCCGGGCCATGGCGTGCCTCCTGCAGCCCGCCAGGGAGGTCAGGCTCTGGCCCGGCGTCATGCCCGGGGCCAGGAGCGATCTGCCCAAGGAAACCTTCGTCAACGAGCGTCACCGGCACGTCAATACGCCGACGCTTACGATTTTCCTGCCTCCGGCCGACCGGGCGACGGGCACGGCGGCGGTCGTCTGCCCCGGCGGGGGATACGGGCACCTGGCCACGGTCAAAGAAGGCTACAAGGTTGCCCGCCGGCTCAACGCCATCGGCGTCGCGGGCATCGTGCTGAAATACCGCCTGAAGGACTACGGGCACCCCGCCCCGCTCCAGGACGCCCAACGCGCCATCCGCACCGTCCGTGCGCGTGCAAAGACACTCGGCATCGACCCGGGGCGCATCGGGATCATGGGCTTCTCGGCCGGGGGGCACCTGGCCTCGACGGCCGGGACGCACTTCGACGCCGGCCGCCACGACGCCGAAGACCCCATCGAACGCGTCAGCTCGCGGCCGGACTTCATGATCCTGGTCTACCCGGTGGTCTCGCTGCGGGACGGCGTGGGCCATGGCGGGTCGCGAAGGAACCTGCTGGGGCCCAAGCCCGCCGCCGGGCTCGTCGAGCTGCTTTCGAACGAGCTGCACGTCACCGCCCGCACGCCGCCGACGTTCCTCGTCCATGCGAAGAACGACGGCGTGAAGGTCGCCAACAGCCTTCTCTTCCACGAGGCGCTCAAGAAGGCCCGCGTGTCGGCAAAGCTCCTGCTGCTGGAGACCGGCGGGCACGGGTTCGGACTGGGCGTAAACGGCGGTCCGCCGGCAGCATGGCCCGAGCAATGTGAGCGGTGGCTCGCCGAACTAAAACTGCTGAAGGCTGGAAGGTAGACCGATGGACGCGGAGCAATTCACGGACCTGGCCATGTCGTTGGGCGCCGACCACGCGGTGGCGTTCGGGAGTGACGATCTCGTGTTCGATTCGCGGACGATCCTGAAGTGCATGTACGGCTGCGCGGACTGGGGCAGGGGTCACACGTGCCCGTCACGCCCCGGGTCGCTGATGCCATGGGAATACGAGAAGATCCTCAGGAGGTACGCCTGGGGCGTGATCGTTCACTCGACGGACAAGGGGATATCGCAGGAGGCCTCGTTTCAGGTGGAGCGCGACGCGTACCTGAAGGGCTACTACTTCGCCTTCTCCCTGAGCGACTGCGCGATCTGCCAGACGTGCGCCGCGGCCCGCGGCGAGCCGTGCGTCGACCCCAAAAAGGCCAGGCCCGCCTTCCACAGCGTCGGCATTGACGTGTTCAAGACGGTCCACAGGTTCGGCCTGCCCCTGGAGACGCTGCGAGACGAGAGCGAGCAGCAGAACGGGTACTCAGCCGTCTTCATCGAGTAAGTGACATCTGAAGAGACCTTCCTCGTGCCGTGAGCGGGTCCGGCGCCGGCGGCGGCGTGCGGCCCGCCCGTGCCCGCGCAGCCGCCGGAGGGGCGCCGCGGTGCCCCTACGCGGCGGCGACGAAGACCCAGTACAGGTTCCAGACCACGTGGGCGCCGGCGGCGATGCCGAAACCGCGGTAGGCGTAGACCAGCCCCAGGCACAATCCGGCGGCCGTCCGCCAGGCGAAAGCGCCCCCGCTGAACTCGGGCAGGTTGACCGCGGCGGCCCCGACGCGGGCGAACCAGGGGAAATGATGGTACAGGCTGAACGCCAGAGAACTGGCCAGCAGAACGACAAGCGTGATCAGGTCTCTTTTGGCGGGGCTGTTCACGCTGCGGGTGCAGGCCCAGGCCACCAGACCCAGCAGGATGTACCGGAAGACGAACTCTTCATAGATCCCGGCCCCGAGGGCCTGGAGGACGTTGACCTGCGTCGGTGTGCCCCCGGCGGCCAGCATGCCGTTGGTGGCCAGCAGGCGGCTGACGAGGTAGTTGATGGCCAGCAGGGGCACGGCCCAGAGGACCGATTCGGCCGCCATGCCGGCCAGGACGGTCGGCCGCACCCGCCAGCGGTCGCGCCGGGCCGAATGCTGGACCAGCAGCGCCGCGGCGACCAGCACGGGGGGCAGGTACCAGGCGGCCGGGCCGAACACGCCCAGAATGCGCTCCAGGTCCGCCGTGGCCAGCAGCGGCGCCCGGACGTAGGCCGACCCGACGTGAAAGACCACGAGAATCGGGGCGACGAAGGCCAGGCAATGCGCCGGGCGGGACGTCTCCCAGCGGTAGCCTTCGCGTCGAAGCGGATAGCCGTGGCGTGACGACATGGCGGCGATTATAGCAACTGGGGCCGCGTGGTGCGCTGGACGTGTTCACTGCGTTCCACGGGAGTGACGTTGAACGTTTGGCAAAAGCACGTGTCACGTTTGGCGTGCTGTTCCAACGACGAGCGGCGATCTGACGATCGCCCGCGAAAGGGCATCTCATTTCCCGTCCCGGTCGAAGGTCAGATGGGGCGCGATGATCTCGGCGGTCACCGGGCCGATGCCGCGGACACGACGCTGCAGATCGGCCACGTCCTTGAACGGTCCGGACTGCCGGGCCGTTACGATCGCCTCGGCCAGCGCCGGGCCGATCCTCGGCAGCCGGCGAAGCGAGTGAGCCGACGCGGTGTTGGGGTCTATCCGTTCGACGGCGTGGTCGGCGTGAGGTCCGGCGGCGCGGCGGAGCGTTTCCAGCGCCCCGCGCCGCTCGGCGCCCCGCCAGGCCAGCAGCGCCCCGGCGGCCAGGGCCAGCACGATCAGGACCGCCAGGTCGCCGCGGCGCCAGGTGAGGTGGTGGCCTTGGCCTCTGGTCCGGGCCCGCGGGGTCATGTCTTCTTGTCGTCGGCGTCGGAGGCCGACAGCGACGCCCGGAAGTTTTTGAGTTCCTTGAAGGCGAGCTTGGGCTCCATGTCGTTTCGGCAGAGCCCGCCGTGGGGCACGTAGTGCCCCTCGTAGTCGGCCAGATCACGCCAGCAGAGCGTTTCGATGAAGGGTTTTGATATGGCGATTCGGTAGAAGGCCTGGAGCCATTCCGCCTGGAGCCGCTGCGACCACTGGGCATGCCACATGCCCCCGCGGTCGGGCGGATTCTGCCCGCCCCAGGCGTCCCAGGCGTCGGCGGTGACGTCCGAAGGCACCTGGCAGGCGGTGATGTGCAGCGGCTTGCCGAAGCCGACAAACTCGTCCAGCAAGGCGCTGATCTGGAGCAGGTCGCGGACGTACAGGCCGTCCACCGGCACCCCCATGCACATCCGCAGCCCGAACGCGTCGAACTTGATCCCGCTCTGCACGGCCATGTCCGCGTAAAGCAGGGGCGGTATCGTCCGCTGGTTGCGGGCGTAGTACTCGCCCCAGGGCATGACCAGCTCGATGATGACCTTGGACCGCGGCGCGAGCTTCTTGACCAGCAGGCAGCTCATGCGGCTCAGTTCCATCAACTGCTCGAAACTGAGGTTGAAGCTGTTGTGCGCGTGAATGCCCGAGACCACCTTCCAGATGTGGACCTTGTTCTTGTACCGCGTCACCACGTGCTGCACGTGCTCGTAGATCAGGTCCCGCAGCGAGTCGTAATCGTTCTCCCAGATATAGAGCCATTCCGGCAGATCGACGGGGTCGAAGCTGATGAGCGGCCCGGCGGCAATGGGCTTTCTGGTCTGCGTGGCCCACTGGACCCACGCGTCGATCTGGGCGTACTGGTAGTCGCGTTCCCTCGGCTCGGTCTGCTTCCAGAGGGTGGGCACGGCCACAAAGTCGAACGCGCTGCGCAGGGATTCGGTGTAGCGGTCGTCCAGGCTCAGCAGGTCGACCATGCACCCGAGGCTGGTTTTGGCCCCGGCGCCTGAGGACTTGCGGCGCTTGAGGAAGATGTCCGCATGGAACAGCGAGACCTTCTCCCCGAGGGTCACGGCGTTGTCCAGGGCCACGTCGGCCAGCCTCGATGCCATCGCGGGCGTTTCGGCCTTCAGCGCCGCCACAAAGTCCCGCCGGGCCTGGGCGAACTGCTCGTTGAGTTCGCTGGCCTCGGGGTAGTCGAACAGGCCCCAGTCCTCGCGCTTCTGGATCAGGCGGAGCATCAGGGCGCGGACGAGTTCGATGTTGAGGTTATACGGCTCTCGGCGGTCGGGCAGCCTGGTGGTGGTCAGCAGGTACTTGCCCGCCGAGGCCGTCTCCCAGAGCAGCGCCAGGCCGCATGCCCCGGCGGCGTGCTTTATACACGTGATCTGCGAATCCGTCGCCGCGATGTCTGCGCGAACCGGTATGCCGTCCTGGCCGAATACGTACGCCCCGCCGAGGTCGACGAAATCGGCCAACTCCCCGTCGCGATATACGTCAAACCGCAGCATAAGCCTTTCTTATGAACAGGTATAACCCGTATGAGTCCATTGGGGTTCGCCCGATCGATCGAGCGGCCCACCGATACTGCTCGGCTTTATGGTACTCGGCGACGAGGCGTTGTCAACAACGTACGGGCCGGAAGGTGCATCGAGGTTTCGGGGGAGTCTCCGCCCCGAAAACCTCAATGCCCCCTGTCGTGCCGTCGGTGTTTGGCGGGCGAGCTTGCTCGCCGCGTGTCGTTCGAACCGCACGCGGGGAGCGCACTGCCCCGCGAAACGGGTAACAACGACACGTTGAAGCGCCCAAACGAATCGTATGTTTCCATTGGGCCGTACGTCAAGGGCACAGGGTCTGGGCGTGCGGCCCGGACAGCCGAGATGCGCATGGCCGCCGGGCATGGGCTGCGGTGCGGTGTTGACGCTTCCGGCGTGGAGGATGGGATGGCCGACAGGCCGCCTCGAATCCTGGTGATGTGTTCGGACCCGACCCGGACGTCCGCGCGCCCCCGGCAACTCCACCAGGCCGGGTGGCGGGTGTTCGAGGTGGCCGACCAGATCGACGCTTTCACGGCCGTCCGACGTCACGAAGTGGACCTCGTGCTGCTCCAGATAGCCGCGGCGGAGATGGCCGAGACGGACCTGGTTCATGTCTTCCGCCGAGTGGCCACGCCGTGGTACCTTCCGGTGGTCGTTCTGGCCGGGTCCGCGGGCCGGGACGACTGCTGCCGACTGCTCGACAGCGGCGCCGACGACGTGCTGTCCGACCGGACCTCCGCGGCCGAGATGATCGCCCGCATTCGCGCCCTGCTGCGGATCCGGACGCTGCACGACGCCCTGTGGCGGTCGCGGTCGGCGTTGAAGGACGCCCTGGCGCGCGAGCGGGAGCTTCTGGCCAAGCTCGAAGCCGACAAGGAACAGCTCTACGCCCTGGCCACAACCGACCCGCTGACCCGCGTCCAGAACGTCCGCTCGTTCCACGACGTCCTCGCCCACGAATTCAAGAGCACCGTGCGATACGCCAACCCGCTGAGCCTGTTCATGCTCGACGTGGACCACTTCAAGGTCGTCAACGACACGCACGGGCACCCCTGCGGGGACTACGTGCTGAAGGAGCTGGCCGTCATTCTCAAGCAGTCGGTCCGCGAGTCGGACGTGGTGGCCCGCACGGGGGGCGAGGAGTTCAGCGTCATTCTCCCCCAGGCCGGGCCCGAGCAGGCTCGCACGTTCGCCGAACGCATCCGCCACAACGTCCGCCAGAGGCAGTTCATCGTCTACGGCGAGAACATCCACGCGACGATCTCGATCGGCGTGGCCAGCTATCCCGCCGACGCCGAAATCGTCGAACCCGAGATGCTCGTCTACTTCGCCGACCAGGCCCTGCTGACGGCCAAGGAAACCGGGCGCGACCGCGTGGTGGCGGTCGGCGACCTGGACATGGAGGTCCGGCGGCGCCTGCGGCGCCAGTACCTTGCAGGGTCTCGCGTCGATCAGGCAACGTTGCAGACGGCGCCACCCTGTCAGATGCCGACCGAGTAGCCCGATTCCCGGGTGCTTAGCAAACACACTCATCGTGCTCGAAGCATTCCAGCGGGCATCCTTCGCAGTGCGGCCTGGGCCGACAGAAATGCTTGCCGACGGCCACCAGTTGGGCGTGGTAGTCGTTCCATAGCGCCGCGCGGCGCGGCAGCGACCGCTCGAAGAAGGCCTTGACCGTCTCGTAGCCGTCCCGGGGCCCGATGAGTCCGTGGCGTCGGCAGATGCGGCAGGTATAGGCGTCGATAACGAAGCTCGGCTTGCCGGCGGCGTAGAGGATAATGCTGTCGGCCGTCTCCGGGCCGATGCCGTTGACCGACAGAAGATCCGCTCGCAAGTCGGCGGCCGGGCGGGCCAGGAACGCCTCGACGCCGTCGCAGCCGGCCTGGCGGACGCGGGCAATGAAGTGCTTCACCCTGCGGGCCTTGACGTTGAAGTACCCCGCCGGGCGGATCAGTTTGGCCAGCACGTCGGCGGGCATCTCGTCCAGAACGGGCACGCTCATGCACCCGGCCGCCAGCAGGTTCGCGACGGCCTTCTCGACGTTCGTCCAGTTGGTGTTCTGGGTGAGGATGGCCCCGAGGCATATCTCGAGGGGCGAATCGCCCGGCCACCAGTGCTGATGCCCGAAATGCGCCCGCATGGCGCGGTACATGGCCGTCAGCAGTTCGGTCGCATCGTCCATGGCGGACCAGTATACGGTGTTCCGCAAGTCGATGTCCCCCCGCGGCGGTTTCGGACGTAGTGGTAACGGTCCCCGGCGAGGACGCCGCAGCCAGACGAGGGCTTGCAAGGGACAGTCGCGGGGCTATCCTTGTCGGGCGAGATGCGAAGGAACACCGTGCTATGCTGGACATAACCGCGCGGTGCGCGGCGTCCGGGGAGTGAAACCCACTTGAGGCCGCGCACGCACAGGGCCGGCAGGAAAGGACACGGAAACGATGACGATGACTGCAAAAAGGACGACGGTGACCGTGCTGCTTATGCTTGCGGGTGCGGTGACCCTCGGGGGGTGCAGCGGGGAGCCTGAGGACGCACTGGTGGTTCATGTGGGCGGCACGATGCGCCCGGTGATGAAGAAGCTGGCCGAGATGTACGAAAAGGAAACCGGGCAGAAGATCGAAATCAACTCCGCCGGTTCGGGTGAGCTGCTCGCGCATATCCAGGAGAAGGAATCCGGCGACGTCTACATCTGTCACGATCCGTTCCTGGCGATCCTGATGAAGCGCGGGTTGGGCGTGGACGGCTGGACGGTGGCGCACCTGACGCCGGTGGTCGTCACGCCCAAAGACAAGACGGATATCAAAGACCTCAAGGATGCCGTCAAGCCGGACGTGGCCCTCGTGCTGACGGACTTCGAGAAGTCCACGCTGGGCTGGCTGCTGCCGACGATCATGAGGAAGGCCGGCTTCAAGATCGAGGAGGTCAAGAAGCTCCCGAAGCTCAAGACCGTTCGCAAGGGCAGCCAGGCGGCCAACGACGTTCAGACCGGCAATGCCGATGCGGCGATCGTGTGGAACGCCGTGTGGTTCCTCCGCAAAGACACACTCCGCAAGGTCGACATCGTCGACGAGTACCTGCCCGCCCCCGGCGTGGACGCGGTGACCACCGCCACCGAAAAGAAGGGCAAGTACTTTCTCATGCCTGTCCGCGTGACGGTGGCTACACTGAAGTGTTCGGACCAGCCGAAGGCCGCCAGGACATTCGCCGAGTGGTTGGCGTCAACCCCGGCGGTCGAGACGATCCGGTCCTACGGCTTCACGATGCCCCCCAAGACGACCAAGGACTACGCCGACGGGGCAAAGCTCGGATCGTAGCTGCCGCCCGAGCGAGACAGGAGAACCTCCCGATGCGAACGACACACAGCGGGCGCGCCGCACTGGCGGCGGCCCTGGCGGGGTGTCTGCTTCTGGTCGGCTGCCGCGGACCCGAAGACGATGCCCTCGTGCTCTACGCCGGGGCCGGCCTGAGAGACGCCGTCGAGGCCGCCATCACCGAGTTCGAAAAACAACACGAGACCAAGGTCGTCGTCGACTGGAACGGCAGCGGGACGATCCTCGCCCACGCCAAGGCCAGAAACAGCGGCGACCTGTTCATGCCCGGGGACGTCTGGTACGTCGACGAGCTTCACAGGCAAACCGGACTAATCGCCGACAAGACGTCCGTGGCCTACTTCGTGCCGGTCATTCTCGTCCACAAGGACAGCACGAAGAACATCCGATCCCTGGCGGATTTCGTGCGGGCGGATGTCACGGTGGGCCTGGGTGGCCCCGAACACTGCCAGATCGGGCGGCTCAGCACGAAGCTTCTGGCCGGGAACGGCGTGGACCGCACGGCGCTGGAGGCCATGGAGTCGTTGACCGTCAACGACCTGGGCGTGTGGGTTGACACCCGCAAGGTCGACGCGGCCATCGTCTGGGACGCCACCGCCGCAAACTACAGCGACTCCTGCCGGGCTATCGAAATCCCCAAGGACAAGAACATCATCTCGCACGTCGTCGTCGGACGGATGACCACATCTCAACACCCGGACAAGGCCCGCCAATTCGTCGCGTTTCTGGCCAGTCCCGAGGGCCAGGCCATCCTTAACCGTCACGGCCTGCGGACCGAAGCGCCGTAGCGCCGCGGCGCCTCAGGAGAAGACGTTGGCACGCGACAGGACAGAACACGAGCATCCCCCGGTCGCCGGGCCGCGAGCCAACCTGCTGAGCGTCCTGTCGGTCGGCCTGCTGGGGCTGTTCGTGCTGTTCATCCTGTCGCTGATCGTGGCCGACGTGGCGTACCTCGGCCGGCGGGACTACCCGCCCAGCGAGTTCTGGCGGAACCTCACGGCGCCCGAGGTGCTGGCGGCAATCAGGCTCAGCGTGATCTCCTCCCTGATCACGCTCGGACTGGTTATCCTCTTCTCCGTGCCCATCGGCTACGCCCTGAGCCGGTTCGCCTTCCGCGGACATACCCTCGTCAACACCATCGTCGACGTGCCCATCGTGCTGCCGCCTATCATCACCGGCATCTCCCTGCTGGTGTTGTTCGGCTCGTCGGTGGGGCGGGCCATCGAGGACGGGCTTTACAGCGCCACGGGCTGGAGGCTGGCGTCGCTGATCGGCATCGTGATGTGCCAGTTCCTCGTCTCGGTCTCGTACTCGATCCGCGCGTGCAAGGCCTCATTCGACTCGGTGGACCGCCAGCTCGAAGACGTGGCGATGACCCTGGGCTGCTCGCCCTGGGGGGCGTTCTGGCGCGTGGCCGTGCCTCTGGCCAGAAACGGCCTGGTCGCCGGGTCCGTGATGGCCTGGGCGCGCGCCGTCGGGGTCTTCGGACCGATCATGGTCTTCGTCGGCACCATGACCCACGTCCGCGTCATGCCCACGGCGATCTGGCTGGAACTGAGCACCGGACGCATCGAAGTGTCCATCGCCATCTCGCTGGTGATGCTCCTGATGGCCGCCGGGGCGCTGGCCGTGGTGCACTGGCTGGCGCCGGGAAGGAAGTGGACCTAGACCATGCTCCGTGCAGACCGGGTCAGCCTGCGAGTGGGCGAGTTCGACCTCCGCGATATCTCCCTCGAGATCGCGCCGAGCGAGTACTTCGTCCTGATGGGGCCTACGGGATCCGGAAAGAGCCTGTTCGTCAAGAGCATATGCGGCCTCATGCGCCCCGACCGCGGGTACATCTTCATCGACGGGCAGAACATCACAGACCTGGAGCCGCGATACCGAAATATCGGGTACGTGCCACAGCACTGCGCGCTGTTCCCGCACATGACCGTCGCGAAGAACATCACCTTCGCCCTGCGGCTCAAGGGTATCAGGCACGCCACGGCCCTCGAACAGCTCGCCGCTCTCATCGAGCCCCTCGGCCTGAGGCCCCTGCTGGGGCGTTCGGTGACCAACCTGTCCGGCGGCGAGCGCCAGAAGGTGGCCGTCGCCCGCGCCCTGGCGGTCGAGCCGAAACTGCTCGTCCTCGACGAACCGGTCAGCGCCCTGGACGAGCCGACCCGGCACGAGGTCTGCCTCGAACTGCGAACGCTCCAGCGCTCGCTGCACATCCCCACCATCCACATCTGCCACAGCGTCGTCGAGGCCCGGTTGGTCTCCGACCGCGTGGGCGTCTTCGTCAAAGGCCGCCTCGCCCAGACCGGCGACCTCGACACCCTCACCGCTCACCCCGCCAACGACGCCGTCGCCCGTCTCCTGAACGTCTCAACGAACCACCGTAATCCGTCGTAGACCCTGAGCCTAGTCGAAGGGTAGCCCGTAGTCGGTAGTCCGTCGCCGCCGCGGCCGTTTGTGCTATACTGCTGGACTGGCCCCGATGCGTCGGGGCGCCTTGGAGCAGGTATGGGCGAGTTCAAAGTGGTTTCGGACATGACGCCGAGGGGCGACCAGCCGGCGGCGATCGACAGGCTGGCGGAAAACTACCGCAACGCCCAGAGCCGAAACGTCCTGCTGGGGGTGACCGGCAGCGGCAAGACGTTCACGATGGCCCACGTGGTCGAGCGGCTACAGAAACCCACCCTCGTCGTCAGCCACAACAAGACCCTCGCCGCTCAGCTCTACAACGAGTTCAAGGAACTGTTCCCCGACAACGCCGTCGAGTACTTCGTCAGCTACTACGATTACTACCAGCCGGAAGCCTACATCCCCCAGCGCGACATCTACATCGAGAAGGACGCCTCGCGGAACGACGACCTGGACCGTCTACGCCTCAGCGCCACCACCAGCCTGACCAGCCGTAAAGACGTGATCATCGTGGCCAGCGTCTCGTGCATATTCGGCCTGGGCAGTCCGGAGGAGTACCAGAAGATGGTGTCGGCGCTGGAGGTCGGTCGGGAGGTGCCCCGCGACGAGCTGCTTCGGCAGTTCGTGTATCTCCAGTACGACCGCAACGACATCGACTTCAAGCGGGGCACGTTCCGCGTGCGGGGCGACACGGTGGACATTTACCCGGCCTACGAGGAGTTCGCCTACCAGGTCGAGTTCTTCGGCGACCGGATCGACGCCGTCCGCCTGATCGACCCCCTCACCGGCCGAACGCTCAGCACCACCGACCGGGCGTTCCTCTATCCGGCCGTCCACTACCTGGCCGACGACCAGACCATCGCGCGCGCCGTCGAGCAGATCAAGGTCGAGCTGGACGCCAGGCTGATCGAGTTGCGGAACGCCGGGAAGCTGCTGGAGGCCCAGCGGCTGGCGGCTCGGACGCGGTACGACATGGAGATGATGCTCGAGGTGGGCACCTGCCCGGGCATCGAGAACTACTCCCGCCATCTCGACGGGCGGGCCGCCGGTGACAAGCCCTACACGCTGATCGACTACTTCGGCGACGACTTCCTGCTGATCATCGACGAGTCGCATGTGACCGTCCCGCAGCTCCGCGCCATGTTCAACGGCGACCGCAGCCGAAAGGACGTCCTCGTCGAGCACGGGTTCCGCCTGCCCAGCGCCCTGGACAACCGCCCGCTGCGGTTCGAGGAGTTCGTGGCCGCGTGGCACGACGTGCTGTTCGTCTCGGCCACGCCGGCGCCGTTCGAGTTGGAGCTGACCGGCGGGGAGGTGGTCGAGCAGGTGATCCGCCCCACCGGGCTGGTGGACCCGCCGATCGAGGTCCGCCCGGCGCGGGGGCAGGTGGCGGACCTTCTGGCCGAGGTCCGCAAGCGCGTCGACGCCGGCGAGCGCACGCTGATCACCACGCTGACGAAGCGGCTGAGCGAGGACCTGGCGGAGTTCATCCGGAAGGAGGGTTTCCGCTGCAAGTACCTGCACAGCGAGATCGACACGATCGAGCGCGTGGAGATCCTGCGCGACCTGCGAGCCGGGGCGTTCGACGTGCTGGTCGGCGTGAACCTCCTCCGCGAAGGGCTCGACCTGCCCGAAGTGTCGCTCGTGGCCATTCTCGACGCCGACAAGCAGGGCTTCCTCCGCTCGGCGACCAGCCTGACGCAGACCATCGGGCGGTGCGCCCGGAACGTCAACGCGCAGGTGTTTCTCTACGCCGACCGCGTCACCGACGCGATGCGACAGGCCATGGACGAGACGGCCCGGAGGCGCGAGGTTCAGTTGGCCTACAACACCGAGCACGGCATCACGCCGGAGACGGTGACCAAAGCGATAAGCACGGCCCTGACCGATCAGCTCGCCGCCCGCCAGACCGCCCGCCGGGCCATCCGCGCCGGGCAGGACGAATACGACCAGACACAGTTGATCGCGGAGCTGGAATCAGAGATGATGCAGGCGGCCGAAGAACTCGAGTTCGAGCGGGCGGCGGAGCTTCGGGACCGGATTGTCACATTGAAAGGCGAGATCCGCTGACGCCGCGGGCGCCCGGCCGGGCGAGACCGGACATGGTCAAGACGTTCATCATCATCGTCGTCGCGGGCCTGATCGTCCTTCTGGCGGGGTACCTCTACAACAGTCTCATGACCGCCGAGACGTTCCAGGCGATCCACAAGATGCACGCCGATCCGCCCAAAGAGGCCCGCGACCCGGGCGGGCTGCTGATGTGGGTGGGCGGGGGGATGGCGATGGTGGGCGGCGCCGGCCTGGTCCACATCTTCCTCAGGGCCGCCGACGAAGAAATGGAAGAGGACACGACGTGACGATCGCGCCCTGCGCCGTCGTCGGCATGTGGTGCGGGGGCCATGGACCGATCGCAATCGGTATCAGACGCCCTCCCGCGCGTCGTCGTCCGCGGGACGCTTGTCCCACCGCGCCGAGATCACGTAGACCGGCACGCCGACGCCGAGAATGATCACCGTCGCCAGGGCGTTCCAGGGCGTTCTGAACACAACGACGGCTGCCATGCCGATAGACGCGGCGGCAAAGAGCATCGGCGTGAAGGGATAGCCCCACACGCGGAACACACGCGGGCGGGCGGGATCGCGACGACGCAGCACGATCACCGCAAGTGTGGTCAGGCACGCGAACGCCCAGTAGGCCAGGCCCGTGTAGAAGAGCAGATGGAGCGGGTTCGGCAAGACGAGAACCACGACAATCGTCAGGACAGCCTGAAGGAGCAGGCTGCGCACGGGCGTCTTGGTCTGCGGATGGGTGTGGGCGAACCACCGGAACAGGGCATGTCCGCGTCCGGTGGCGTAGGCAAGTCTCCCGCCCGTCAGCGCCATGCCGTTGGCGGCCCCGAACGTCGAGATCATCAGCGCCAGGGCCAGGACCTTTGCGGGCGCATCGCCGCCCAGGGCACGCTGCATGGCCACGATGGCCGTCGTCCCCGCCGAGCCGGCCACCTCACCCGGCGTAAGCACCGCCAGGTACGCGGCATTGACGGCGACGTAGAGAACGGCCACCACCCACAGGCCTCCCAGGATCGACAGCGGCAGGTTCCTGGCCGGATTGCGGACCTCTTCGGCCACGAAAGGCGACTCGTCCCACCCGCCGAAACTCCACATCACGGGGATCAGCGCTGCGCCGAACAGCAGGACGAACGGCCCCTCAGGCAGTGGCTTGGCTTCGATGGCCACGGTGTGCGGAGCAAGCATGTCCAGCGCAAAGACGGCCCCCACGGCGATGAGCGCCAGAAGACAGACCACCTTGATGGCGGTCAGGACGTTCTGGACACCCACGCCCGTACGCACGCCGACAACGTTGATGCCCGTTACGGCGAGGATCGCGCCGATGGCGATGAGCTTGCTCACCCAGGCCGGAGCCTCCACGCCCAGGAAACTCAGGCAGAACCCCGCAAATGCGACGACCAGTATCCCCAGGTTGCCGGTCCGCATGATGAGAATCTTGGCCCATGAAAACAGGAAACTCACCTGCGGGCCGTACGCTCGCTGGAGAAACACATATGTGCCGCCTGTCTCGGGGTACGCCGACGCCAACTCCGCCAGGCAGAGGGCTCCGCACGACGCGACCACCGCGCCGATGGCCCACGCGGCCACGATGGCGCCCGAACTCGGCAGGTGGGCGGCCACGTCCGCCACGAAAATGAAGATCCCCGTGCCGATCATCGTGCCGGCAATCAGGGCGCCGGCGCTGAGAGGCCCGATAACTCTGCGAAACTCACCGTTTTCCATTAGCGCTTCTTCATCGTCACGCCCACACCGGCGGCGTGCATGTTCAGGAAAAGCGTCTCGAGGTTCGGGTCCTCGGAGACGGCCTTGAGATAGGGCTGCATCGACCGCCCGTGGCTGCGGGTGTTATGGGCGACGATCAGCCCGCCGGGACGGATTTTCGGCAGGAGCTTCTTGAGATAGTCGACGTACCCTTCCTTGTCGGCGTCGAGGAAGACGATGTCGATCGGGCCCTTGAGCTTGGGCACTTCCTTGTGGGCGTCGCCCTCGACCAGCGTGACGATCTCGGCCACGCCGGCACGCTTGAAGTTCGCCTTGGCCAGGCCCGCACGCCGGGCGTCGATCTCATACGTCGTCAGCTTCCCGCCGGTCGTCAGAAGCCCCAGAGCGATCCAGATACCCGAGTACCCGTTGGACGTGCCGACCTCCACCACGTGTTTGGCGGCGGACATCTCGGCCAGCATCCGCAGCAGGCGCCCGTCCTCGGTGGGCACGTTCATCATCCCCCGGCGCTGATTCTTGTCCATGTCGTCCAGGACGGCCAGGACCTTCTTCTCGACGTCGTCCTTGGCCTTGGGGGTGGTGGCCGGGGTCGAGGCGTCGGGTCGTGGCCGCCTGCGGAACGGCCGCGCCGGTTGGGCCCACGTTGCGTAGGTCAACGCCGCCACGGCACATCCCGCCGCGATCACGCCAATCAGTCTCTTCTTCATAGCGTGTCTCCCGTCAGAGTCGTGTAAGTGACCGCCGGTACGATACAAAGCGACCGCTGCCGGTGCCAGTGTGATTGAACGCCGCACACGGGCGGTCGGGTTGGGCGAAAGCAACAGCATCCCGACCGCAGCGGGCGAACGCGCCGACGCCGCGATCGGGATGCCGTGTCCATCATGCCGGTGCGGCCGTATCGGCCGCTATTCCGGTCTGTCGGGTCCGCCGCCCCCGGGTCCGCGTCCTCGGCCGCCGCCGGGTCCGCGCCCTCGCCCGCCGCCGGGCCCGCGTCCTCGGCCGCGCCCCGGCCCTCGGCCCCTGCCGGGGCCCTCGCCGCCCTGACCGTCGCCCTTGCCCGGCCCGGGACCTTCACCCTCGCCCCTGCCGCGACGGCCCATCATCGGGTGCTTGGGCCGCAGTTCCTCGCGACTCAGGGCGCCGTCGTCGTTCTTATCGAGCTTCAACAGGGCGGTCTTGGCATTGTCGATCTCCTCCTTCGACAACTGCCCGTCCTTGTTGGCGTCCAGCGCGATCATCAACGGGGACATCATCATCGGCCGACGGACCATGGGGCGACGGCCGCCTTCTCCGCCAGGCTCGCGTCCTCGGCCTTCCCCGTCGCGCCGGCCGCGGGGCGGCCCCTCGCCGTCGCGCGGTCTGGGGCGGTCTCCGTCCGGCCTGGGGCCTCGCCGAACATCGCCCCGGCCGCGACGCGGACGCTCGCCTTCGTCATCGTCGGCGATCACAACGTGCGCCACCATGCCGAGGGCAATCACGCCCACCAGCATCACCATCCATCGTGTCTCCGTCATCGGTGTACTCCTTCTAGCAGTCGACACCATCGAATAGCCTGAAACGTTCCGTGCTGCGATCTATCTATAAGGACTAACGCAAGCCACGCCGATATCCTGCGGACGTTCGGTCAACTTCCTTCAGCCACGGCTACTGCCGCGCCCAACCGCCCCGCTGCGCGACCACACTGTAGAACGCACGGGCGCCTGACCTTATTGCGGCCAAACCGCGCGTCCATCCGTTGCCCCGGCGATCGGCGGGGAGTATCATGGGGTGGACTGACTTGGAGAGCGTTCGTGAAACATACACTCGTCACGTGCATCGTTATCGCGGGTCTGTCGTCGCTGTGTTCGGCGGGGAACTGGCCCAACTGGCGCGGGCCCAACGGCAACGGGACCGCCGAGGCCGGGCAGTACCCGACGACGTTCTCCGCCGAGGCCGGCGTGCTCTGGAAGGCCCGGCTGCCCGGCAAGGGCGGCTCCACGCCGATCGTCTGGGAAGACAATATCATCGTCACGTGCGGGGTCGGGAAGGGCAAAAGCGGGCAGGACGGCGTGCTGTGCTTCGACTTCAAGGGCAAGCGGCGCTGGCAGACCAGGCTCGGCCCCCAGAGGCCCAGCAGCAGGCACCCCAACGGCTCGGGCAGCGCCCCGTCGCCAATCACCGACGGCAAGCACATCGTGGCGTACTTCAAGAGCGGCACGGTCGCCGGGCTCGACTTCCGCGGGAAGGTGCTCTGGAAGCGGAACCTCCAGAAGGAGTACGGCAAGGATACGCTCTGGTGGGACCTGGGCACTTCGCCCGTGCTGGCCGACGGGAAGGCCGTCATCGCCGTCATGCACGCCGGGCCGTCATACGTGGTCGCCATCGATATCGCCACCGGGAAGACCGCCTGGAAGGTCGACCGCACCTTTCGCAGGCCCAGGGAGTCCGACCAGGCCTACACCACGCCTATCGTCGTGAAGTCCGGCGGCAAGACGCTGATCTACGTCTGGGGCGCCGATCACGTCACCGCTCACGACGCCAGGACCGGAAAGGTCGTCTGGATCTGCGGCGGGTTCAACCCGTCGAACAAGACCATGTGGCGGGTGATCGCCTCGCACGCGATCTCGGATGGCGTGGTGGTGGTGCCGTACGGCCGCGGGAAATACCTCGCCGCCGCGAAGCTCTCAGGGCGCGGCGACGTGACGCGGACGAACCACCTCTGGCTGAAGAGGTTCGGCTCGGACGTCCCGACGCCGATAGCCGCCGACGGAAAGGTCTATCACCTGACCGACAAGGGCAAGGTGACCTGCCTGGACATCAAGACCGGCCGCGAGTTCTGGTCGGCCAACCTCCCTCGCGGCAGCGGGAAGTTCTACAGTTCGCCCACGCTGGCCGGAGACCTGCTCTACATGATCCGCGAGACCGGCGCCGCCTACGTCTGCCGGGTCACCTCCGGCGGCCTGAAGGTCCTCTGCCGACCCGACATGAAGGACCGCATCGTGGCCAGCCCCGTCGCCGTCAACAACAGGCTGCTGATCCGCGGCAACACGTACCTGGTCTGCATCGGGAAGTAGACGGCAGGGCGCAGGAGGTAGGGCGCAGGGGACAGGGCGCACTGCTCAATCCGCAAGCGACTGTCCGCCAAAGCCCCGGCGTTCCACGCCGGGGGTGGTTAGCCTGGGCTACTCCCCGCCTTGTCTGGCGACGAAGCCTTGGGTGGCCAGGCCCGTCGCTGACGAGGTCCCGGCGATCTTCGCCAGGTACGCCGGGCCGAGATTCTCGATGTGCCCGCCGACGCCGTCGAAGTAGTTCAGGTGGGCCTGCTCCTCGTCGATCACCGTCTCGAACAGCTTCACGCTGACGCTGTCGCCGTTTTCGCGGCAGACGAGGAGGAACTGGTTGTAGGCGGCGACGGCTCCCTCTTCCTGTTCGGCGTCGTAGCCGAAGACGGTCTCGACGGCCTGGCCCTTTTCGACCGGCCCGGCGGGGTCGGTAGTCGGCTCGCCGCCCAGCTCCTTGATCCGCTCGGCGAACATCTCCGCGTGGCGCATCTCGTCGACGGCGATCAGCTTGACCTGGGCCGCCATCTCGCCGTAGTCCATGTCATCGAGATTGTAATGCTGGTTCATGTACTGCCCGATGGCCTGAAGCTCCATGCTCCGGGCCTCGTTCAGCACCTCGATGACGTTGGCCTTCCTGTCCTTATTTGAATCCTTGGCCATCGTTGTCTCCCTGTCTGTCTGACGCCTTGCGCGGCCGACAGCACCGTGTCCGGCCGGCCCTATTTGGAGCCGGACTCTACCCGTTGTCAAGCGCGGTTGCATGGCGGGATTCTCGGCGTATGATGGCGGCGGGCAAGGCGGACCGGCTCCGTCTCGTCCCGCGTAGCCCGAAGGGCGAAGCGGGAAGGCGCAGGTGCCCCGAAGGGACATCCTGTCGGGATGCCTGTCCCCTTCGTCCACCTGCATGGAAAGGACGGCGAATGATGATGAAGGTTCACGTGGGAATCGCGCTTGTGGCCGTGGCAGCGGCGGCGTGGGTGTGGATGTTTGCTCGGGTCGGCTCGGCGGGGGCGGCCAAGGCGGACGCCGGCAAGGACGCCAGGCCGTGGGTCGTCTACGACGGATTTGACGGGCCCGGCAAGGGCAAGCACGTCGTGCTGGTCTCGGGCGACGAGGAGTACCGCTCGGAAGAGGCGCTGCCGCAGCTCGGGAAGATCCTCGCCAAGCGACACGGCTTCACGTGCACGGTCCTGTTTGCCGTGGAGGCGAAGACCGGCCTGATCGCCCCGACGACGACCACGAACATCCCGGGCCTGGCGGCGTTGAAGTCGGCTGACCTGATGATCATCGCCACGCGCTTCCGCAACCTGCCCGACGCACAGATGAAGCACATCGTCGACTACGTCGAGGCCGGCAAGCCGATCATCGGCATGCGGACGGCCACGCACGCGTTCAAGATACCCCCGGGAAAGACCTACTCCAGGTACAGTTTCAAATCGAGGAAGTGGCCCGGCGGGTTCGGCCGGCAGATCCTGGGCGAGACGTGGATCGCCCATCACGGCCGCCATGGCAAGCAGAGCACGCGGGGAGTTATCGCCGAGGGCCAGCGTGACAACCCGATCGTCCGCGGCTGTGAGGACATCTGGGGCCCGACGGACGTCTACCGCGTCCGCCTGCCGCTGGGCGGCGACGCCAAGCCGCTGATCATGGGCCAGGTGCTGACCGGCATGAAGCCCGGCGACGGGCCCGTTGAAGGCAGGCAGAACGCCCCGATGATGCCCGTGGCCTGGACCCGCACGTACAAGGGCAAGAGCGGCAAGATCGGGCGCGTGTTCACGACGACGATGGGCGCGTCGACCGACCTGGCCAGCGAGGGCCTGCGGCGCCTGCTGGTCAACGCCGCCTACTGGTGCGTCGCCCTGGAGGGCAAGATCCCCGCCAAGGCCGACGTGGCCCTCGTGGGCGAGTACACCCCGACGGCCTTCGGCTTCGGGAAGTTCAAGAAGGGTCTGCGTCCGGCGGACCATGTGATGAAGTGACGTTGGCATGTTTAGCGGAAACGTGGAGTGAACGACAACATGGCGCGCTCGCTGAACATCGAGTGAACGACAAGTTTCCTCCAAACAACCATAACAGAAGACTTCGATGATGAACGTAACGTTTCTATCGTGCGTCTTGACAGCACTCGGCATCGCCGCGTCCGCCCCGGGCGGCGAGCCGCCCGACTGGCGCAACGTAGAGACCGGAACGGTCATTCCATCGATCAGCTATGCCGACCAGCCGTACATCGCCGTCACGCCCAAAGGGCACTGGGTCTGCGTGCTGACCACGGGCCAGGGCAAGGAAGGCGCCCGCGGGCAGCACATCGCGGCCTCAACCAGCACCGACAAGGGCAAGACGTGGTCGAAGCTGGTGGCCGTCGAGCCGCCCACCGGCCCGGCGGCGTCCTGGGCCTGCCCGCTGGTTACCGCCTTCGGCCGCGTGTATGCCTTCTACACGTACAACGGCGACAACGTCCACCTCGGCCGCGACGACGTCCACGGGTGGTACGCCTACAAGTACTCGGACGACGGCGGGCGAACCTGGTCGGCCCGGCGGTACCGCCTGCCGATGCGCATCACCGCCTGCGACACGCTCAATAAGAACGGCAAGACGGTGCAGATGTTCTGGGGCATCTGCAGGCCGATCGTCGCCCACGGCACGGTGTACTTCTCGTTCACCAAGCTGGGCAGGTACTTCCTGCACGATGGCGAGGGCTGGCTGTTCAAGAGCGACAACATCCTGACCGAGAAGGACCCGGCGAAAATCCGCTGGGAGATGCTGCCGGCCGGCGACGTCGGCATCCGGAACCCGGCGTTCGGCTCGGTGCAGGAGGAGCACAACCTCGCGGCCCTGTCCAAGCCGGGGCACCTGATCTGCGTGTACCGCACGACGAAAGGTTTCCCGGCCGTGTCGTACACGCGCGACGGGGGACGGACGTGGAGCAGGCCCGAGCCGATGCGCTACGGCCCCGGTCGGCGGATCATCCGCCACCCCCGGGCGTGTCCCAAGATCTGGCGATGCCGAAACGGGAAGTTCCTCTTCTGGTGCCACCAGAACGGCGGGACGAGCTACCACGGGCGCAATCCCGTCTGGCTGTGCGGCGGGGTCGAGAAACAAGGCCTCGTCCAATGGTCCGAGCCGGAAATCCTGCTCTACCACGACAACCCCGCCAAGCGCATGAGCTATCCGGACCTTGTCGAGGCCGGCGGGCGCACCTGGGTGACCGAGACGGAGAAGCTCGCCGCCCGGATTCACGAGATCGACCCGGCGCTGCTCGAAGGCCTCTGGGGGCAGTTCGAGAACAAGACGGTTGTGAAGCGCGGCCTGGCCCTGTCGCTGGCCGGCGGGCGGCTCGCCGAGGCGAAGCGCCGCGGGGTCGCCATGCCGAAACTGCCGGCCCTGTCCGCCCGCGGGGGGATCACCGTCGAAATGCAGATCAAGCTCGCCACGCTCGAGCCCGGGCAAGTCATCCTCGACAGCCGAAAGGCAGGCAAAGGCCCGGGCCTGACCGTGACGACCACAAAGGACAGTACCCTCGCCATCGCTCTGGCCGACGGCAAACACAGCGCCGCGTGGGACGTGGACAAGGGTCTGATGAAGCCCGGCACATGGCACCACGTGGTGTTCATCATTGACGGCGGCCCGGCCGTGATCAGTTGCATCGTGGACGGCCGCTTCTGCGACGGCGGGACGCACGTCCGCCCGTTCGGGTGGGGCCGTTTCGATCGCAAGATCGGCCGGGTCGGCGGCGGCACGCTGCGCATCCTGCCGACATCCACCGCCGCGATTCGCCTGCTGCGCATCTACAGCCGCCCGCTGCGGACCAGCGAAGCCGTCAGCAATTGCCGCGCGGGGCTGACGCACTGAACGCGATGGGGTAAGATGATCGCCGGCGGACGGACTGTCTGGTGAAGGAGACTCACGATGTGCAAGCGAACGAGCGCGATCACATGCGTGCTGCAGGCGGCGGCCGTGGCGGGGCTGATCCTGCTGGGCGGATGCAGCGATGACAGGGACTACAGCACGACACTCCGCGTGACCCGCAACATCGGGGGCCGGGAGGGGTTTCGGCTGCACTTCGAGGCGTGGAAGGCGGCCTTCGAGCGTGACAATCCCGGCTGGGCGATCGAGCTGATCGACCTGGGCAACGCCAACGGTGACGAGTTCTACAAGAGCCGAATCGCCACCGGGGACCTGCCGGACGTCGTGATGACCTGGCAGTTGACGCCCATGCTGACTCGGGGGGGGCATCTGGTGCCGCTGGACGAGGCCTACTATGAGAAGTTCGGCATCCCGCGGCCGAGAAAGTACAAGGGCCACTACTACACCACGCAGGGCGGGATCCAGGTCCAGGGCATCGCGGTGAACAAGGCGATGTGGGCGGACGTCGGGATTACGTCGCCCCCGCAGACGTGGGACGAGCTTATGGCGGGCCTGGCCAGGCTCAAGGCCAAGGGGCACCGCCCGCTGGTGTTCGGCGGGCGGGAGTGGTCGGCCTTCCAGCCGCTGTTCTACGCCATTGCGACCAACATGTACGACCGCACGCCCCCGCCCGACAAGCCGTCGTGGACGATCCGCCGAAACCGGGGCGAGGTGCGTTTTGCCACGGACCGCACGGCGCGGCTGATCATGGAGAGAATGATTCACCTGGTGGACAACTTCGTGCCCAAGGGCGCCGCCTCGGACGGGTACAACGACGAACAGCGGATTTTCTACGGCGGCCAGGGCGCCTCCTGGATGATGGGCTGCTGGATCGCCGGGGACATCGAGGCCAACAAGGTCGACTTCGAGGTCGACTACTGGCCGATTCCGTCCATGACCGGGCGCAAGCCGATCTTGATCAATTGCTCCGGCCCTCAGAGCGGCTGGGCGATAACCACGTCGGCCACGGGCGAGAAGCGCGCCAAGGCGCGGGCCTTCCTGGAGTCTTTCTACGACCCGGAGGTCTACCAGTTGTTCCTGAACGGGGAGGGGCAGTTCGCCGCGGCGGCCAAGGTGCCCGTCAAGGGGCCGAAAAGCGCCTGGGCGCCGGCGCAGAAGCTCTTCGACAACATCCAGCGGACGATGGACGCATACGGCACCACCCCGGGGTTCCACATCGCCCTGGACGACATGCCACCGCCTATCTTCTTCAGCAACACGATGAAGGCGGTCATGCAGGAGATCATGGCCGGGACGCGCGACGTGGACAAGCTGCTGAAGATGCTCGATGACGACTGGGACAGTGCCCTGAAAGGCATGTAGCCGCCTATGGCAGCCGCCCCCACATTCCGTCGCCGCGGGTGGGTGGCCTCGGTCATCCTCTGCGGGCCGGCGGTGCTGCTGTACGGAACGTTTGTCGTGGTGCCCGCCGTGCTCGGCTTCGCCTACAGCCTCACCGACTGGACCGGGTGGGAAACCGAGCCGAACTTCGTCGGCCTGGATAACTTCCGCGAACTGGCCGGCGACGAGCGCTTCGCCTCGGCCGTCACGTTCACGCTGTTCGAGACGTGGATGATCGTGCTGTTCTTCACGTTCGGCTCGCTGATCCTGGCGGTGCTGCTGGACAAGTTGCGATCGATGAAGGGGCTGATTCGCGGCCTGTTCTTCTACCCGTACATCCTCAGCATTCTCGTGGTGGCGCTGCTGTTCAAGTACGTGTGCAACTACAACCACGGGGCGCTCAACATCCTGCTCCGCGCGGTGGGGCTGGGCGCCTGGGCCCAGGAGTGGATGGCGGACCCGGACCTGGTGGGCTACTTCATCTTCGCCATGGTCGCCTGGAGCGCGCTGGGCTTCTTCACCACGCTGTACCTGGCCAACCTCCAGACGATCCCCACGCAGCTCTACGAGGCCGCCAGCATCGACGGCGCGGGGCCCGTGTCCGTGTTCACCAAAATCCAACTGCCCATGCTCGTGCCCACGATCACGACCAACCTGGTGCTGGCCACCATCTTCGGGGTCAACCTCTTCGGGCAGATCGTGGTGACCACCGAAGGCGGGCCCGGCTATCGCACCGCAACCGTCGGGTACTACATCTACTGGCTGGGTGTGAAGAACGATCGCCAGGGGTACGCCTCGGCCGTGTCGTTCACCGTGTTCGCCGCCCTGGTGATCGTCGCGATCGTACAGGTGGCGCTGCTGCGCCGAAGGCAGGTGGAGCTATGAAGCGCCGACGCCTGCGCCTGCGTTTCGGCTGGCTGGAGATTGCGATGCTCCTGGCCGGGGCGGCCTTCGTCAGCCCGTGCGCGCTGGCGCTGCTGAACGCGTTCAAAACCTACCCCGAGATCATCAACGATCCGCTGGCCTGGCCCGAGCACCTGCGCTGGGACAACTTCGAGTACATCTTCACCGGGATGAAGCTCGCCAGGCCCATGCTCAACAGCCTGCTCATGTGCGCAGGCGTCATCGCGTGCCTGGTCACCATCGCGCCGATGGCCGCCTATTCCATCATGAGACGAAATATGGCCACCGGAAAGCTCCTGCGCATCTTCTTCCTGGTCGGGCTGACCGTGCCGTTCCAGATCATCATGGTGCCCATGCTCAAGCTCTTCAGGATGATGAACATCCAGTTCACCTACCTTGCCCTGCTGGTGCACTACGTCTCGTGGGGGCTGCCGCTGTGTATCTTCATCTACAGCGCGTTCATGGCGACGATCCCGCGGGAGCTGGAGGAAGCGGCGGCCATCGACGGCTGCGGGCAGGTGGGCACGTTCTGGCGGATCGTTTTCCCGCTGCTGACGCCGTGCACGATCACCGTGGTCATCTTCTGGGGCCTGTGGATCTGGAACGACTTCATGCAGGCGTTCATCGTGATGGGGCCGACCAGGGGGCAGCTCGTGTTCGTGCAGTTGTGGAAGTTTCTCAACGACCAGTACGTGCAGAAGTGGAACCACATCTTCGCCGGCGTGGTCGTCCTGTCGCTGCCGGTGACCGTCCTGTACGTGGTCATGCAGCGCCGCTTCGTCAAGGGCCTGACCGCCGGGGCGGTCAAGTGAGCCCCGGCACCCGCTCACCCGCTAGGCAAACGCCACCGCGGGCGCCGGCAGCGCCCTGTCGATCCGGTCGATCGCGTAGCCGAAGCCCGCCCCCGTCAGTGTCGAGATGTCCACCGCCCCGCCGGTGCGCCGGTAGATGCCGGGGTGGACGGCGGCCTCGGCGTCGGAAGCCGCCGGGTAGAACTGCATCGCGTTGGTCTCGACGCCCATGATCGTGCCGGCGTGGGCCGCCAGAAGGACGTGCGGGACCTGGGCGAGCATCGGGTTGGTCAGGTCCTGGACCATCAGGGCCATGGAGTGCGCCTTGGCCCAGCACAGCGACAGCAGGGCCCCGGTCTGGGTCTTGCACGTCTTGAGCGCCACGCCCGTCCAGCCCAGCGACCGGCCCAGCCGCACCAGCCGCCAGTCGTGGGCGCTTTCGTCCATGAACAGCGGCTTTCGCCGCGAGACGCTGTGCACGTCAATGCGATTGGCCTCGAGGTCGTAGGGGAACGGCTGCTCGACGTAGAGGATCATCTCGCTCGCGGCCGGATGCTCGGCGGCCAGGCGGTCGAGAATGTCATTGACGTACGCCGGGTCTCTCACCGTGCAGTTGAAGTCCGCCGACAGCCACCGGACCCCGCCGGTGGCCCCGACCTCGGCGACCTTCACCAGCCGGGCGGTGTCCCACGCCGAATCGTTGCCGCGGAGCTTGACCTTCAGGCACGTCAGCCCGTCGCGGCGGATCCAGTCGGCCAGAAGGACCGGGTATCCGTCGTCGGGCTCGTCGCCGGTCAGGTCGGCTTCATCGATGGGGTCGGCCCCGCCCACCAGGTGCCACGCCGGCAGCGTCGCCGGCGGGGCGACCAGGGAGTCGGCCGGATACCTGCCCGCAAACGACACGTCCGCGTCCTCGGCCGGTTCGATGAAGGCCGACAGGTCCGCGTTCATGTACTCGGGCCCGTACGTCCGGTAGATGGACACGCCGTGGGCCATGCCGTACGCGTCGTGCAGTGCGATGTCGAACGGCGAGCAGCAGACCAGGGCGGCCAGGTACGGCATCGCTTCGCCGGGGGGCCGCGAGGCGTTGAACTCCTCGAGCAGCACGCCGAGCCGGTCGGTCTGGAAGGCGTATCCGATCTCCATCGGGTGGCCCGTCCGGTCGAACTCGCGCCACGCCCGGGCAAGGACGACGCAGAAGTCCTTCAGCGCCCGGTGGCGCCGGTCGTAGCTCAGGCTGCTCGGCCAGACCCACTGGACCGACAGCGGCGTCTCGCCCCAGCCGACCGCCACCCGCCCGTCCGAGAGCCGCACCTCCATGCACGCCCGGGCGCACGTGACGGCGGTGAGCGTCTCAGGCCCGAACTTGAGCGGCATGCGCGTCTCGACCGGGATGAAGTACAGCGCCACGTTCGTGGGCGCCACGTCGGTATCTGGCGGCATGGAACGTGTCCCTTCTTCGAGGTTAGAGGTTAGAAATGAGAGGTGAGAGTAACGACAACAGCGCCCCGCGAGTCGTGCGATGGGGCCTGCGAACGAGCGTCAGCTTCACTCCAACCTCTCACCTCTAACCTTGTCGTTCGTCGAACCACTCATCGTCGGGGTCGAAGGCCGGAATGGCCGTCACGAGGATGCGCAGCTCGCCCACCGCGCGGTGTCGGCAGAGCGGCTCGATCAGCACGGCCGTGCCACGGGCCAGGTCGAACCGCTCGCCATCGAGTTCGATGTGCCCGGCGCCGGCGAGCACGAAGTAAATCTCGGTGAGCCTCTTGTGGTAGTGGACGCGGCTGTCCTTGCAGATATCAACCACGTGCATCGTGGCGGTGGGATTGTCGGGGCTGACAAACGCCCTCCGCGACGTCCCGCACGGGCAGTCGACCGGAGAAATGTCGGCCATCCGGGCAATCATGTATCTGGTCATGGGCGAACCTACTTCGGTCCGGCGTCGAGGAGCTTCTTCTTCTCGGCGCGGACCTGCCGGGCCTGGGCGTCCAAACGCCGATAACGCGAGTCGAGGGACTTAAAGGTGTCCTTGTATCGGCCGTCGATCCGTCGATAGCTGCGGTCGCGGTCGTCTTCGGCGTCTTCGATTCGCGTCTTGCGGTTTCTCCGGGCGTCGTGAATCATGCGGGCGGCCAACGTCGGACTCGACTGCCTCATCAACGCGCTGGGGTACTCCCGTCGGTACTGCTCTTCAGCCCGGCGGACGCGGCGGTTGTACTCGTCCTCGATGCGGTCCGACTCACGCTGGTACTTGCTCTTGAGCGTGTTCCGCTCGGCGATCAGCTCCCTGGCCTGGGCATCGAGCGTCTTGTACTGCTTGTCCAGCGCGGCCAGTTGCGGCGCGATGCTCTTGAGGTACTTGGCCTGGCGAAACGCGAGCCTGTTCGCCGCGGTCCTGTTCTTCATGAACGTGTGCCCGGTCTTCCAGGCGTGGAACAGCGGCCTGTCCGACCCGAGCGTCCTGGTCACGTCGTTGATGCCGTTGACCAGCCCGCGCGCCAGCCCGCAGTCGACGGCCTCCTTCCCGGTCAGCGTCAGGACGCGGCCCTTGGCGGTGATGACCACCTCCCCGAGGACCTTCTCGCCGGCGCTCTCGACGACCTTGGGCTTCAGGCCCGTGGTGACCACCGACAGTTCCACGTTGGGGTCCATCATGCCTTTCAGCAGCAGGGCCGGGTGCTTGGCGGCCTGGACGGCGGTCCTGAAGGCGGCGGCGGTAGCCGAGGAGAACGCACCCGTCTTGGGTTCGGCCTCGCCCTTGAAGCGGAGCACCTGCCCGATGCGGCCGTCCGGAAGCATGTAGATATCCTGGCAGGTCATCGCGAGCACGGCGGCGGTCGAAAGGGCGCGCTTGACCAGCGCGATCGTCCTGACACCCTTGAGCCGGGCCATCTTCGCCAGCATCTGCTCCGTGTGGGCCGCCGACCCGCCCGGGGAGTCGACGTGCAGCACGAGCACCTCGATCCGATAGGCCAGCACGTTGCGGACGACGGCCTCGAAGTCGTCCGCCGTCACGTCGATGCCGATCTGGCCGCTGATGGGGATGTGGCAGAACCGCAGGACCTTTCCCTTCGGGTCGGCGGGGTCCTTGTCCGGGCCGATCTTGGGCCCGACGGCCGGCCGGGTGGCCACGGGCCGCTTCGGGTCGTATGTGCCCCGGGTGATCTCGAGGATGTCCTTGCGGGGGACCTTCACCACGCACGCGCCGAACTGCGTCCACTCGAACATGACGTACGCGTCATTTTCCGAGAGGATCCGCCCGCGCAGCACCATCCCGTTCCGCTTGCGAATGGTGTCCGAAAGGCCCGGCAGGCACAGGATCAGGACCACCGCGGCCGCCAGGATGACCCGTCCGCATGTCCGCCCGCCCGGACGGCAGAAGGAGACACGATTGTCCGCGGCTGAAATCTTCATGATTCACCGCTTCGGTTTGCGGCGTCCGGTTGGGCCCGGTGCTGCGCCCGTTCACAGCGCTGAGGTCTCTACCGTCAGTATTGTCCCGGGACCGACGTCGAAAGTCAACCGCGATGGGTGCCACGGCTGCTGCGCAGCCGTGGCACCCGCGTCCGCCCATTGCACGCAATTAGCCGGCCAGATATACTCCACTCACCGCCGCGCGGGGCAGGCGCGGCGGCAGAAGGAGATCCCATGACCACACGACGTGACTTCCTCAAGACGATGGGTCTCGCCGCGGCGACGCTCGCCGCGCCCCGAGCCCTGACTGCGGCCCCCAAACGCAAGAAACAGCCCAACATCATCCTCATCATGTCCGACGACATGGGTTTCTCGGACATCGGCTGCTACGGCAGCGAGATCTCGACGCCCGCGCTGGACAAACTGGCGAGCAACGGGCTGCGGTTCACGCAATTCTACAACACCGCCCGATGCTGCCCCACCCGCGCGTGCCTGATGACCGGGCTGTATCCCCACCAGGCCGGGGTCGGGCACATGATGAGCGACCGCGGACACGACGGGTACCGCGGAAACCTCAACAAGAACTGCATGACCATAGCCGAGGTCCTCAGACCCGCCGGGTACAGGACCTACATGTCGGGCAAATGGCACGTGACCAAGGAGACCCGCCCGACCGGGCCGAAGTTCAACTGGCCCTGCCAGAGGGGCTACGACAAGTTCTACGGCACGATCCACGGCGCGGGCAGCTTCTACGACCCGAACACGCTGACCCGCAACAACACGATGATCTCCCCGTATGCCGACGGCGAGTACACCCCCAAGCAGTACTACTACACCGACGCCATCAGCGACAACGCCGTCAAGTACGTCGCCGAGCACTACACCGAAAGCCCCGACAAGCCGTTCTTCATGTACGTGGCCTACACCGCGGCGCACTGGCCGATGCACGCCCTGGAGAAGGACATCGCCAAGTACAAGGGCAAGTACGACGCCGGGTACGACGCCGTCCGAAAGGCGCGGTTCAAACGCGTGCAGCAGCTCGGGCTGATCGACGCCAAGTGGAAACTCACGCCCCGGGCCGGAAACTGGGCCGGCGTCAAGAACCGTAAGTGGGAAATCCGCTGCATGGAAGTCTACGCCGCCATGGTCGACAACATGGACGCCGGCATCGGTCGGATCGTGGCCGAGCTCAAGAAGCACGGCGGGCTGGACAACACGCTGATCATGTTCTTCCAGGACAACGGCGGCTGCGCCGAGGGCCTTGGGCGAGGCTCGCGGGGCAAGTACAAGACCCGCCCGGAAAAGCCCCCGTTCAAGCCGATGCCCAAGGACGCCCTCCAGACCGGGATGATTCCCCGGCAGACGCGCGACGGGTACCCCACGCTGATGGGCCCCGGCGCGATGCCCGGCCCGGACGGGACGTACATCGCCTACGGCCGCGCGTGGGCCAACGTCTCCAACACGCCCTTCCGCGAGTACAAGCACTGGGTCCACGAGGGCGGAATCTCCACGCCGCTGGTCGTCCACTGGCCGGCGGGCATCAAGGACAAGAACACGCTCCGACACCAGCCGAGCCACCTGATCGACATCATGGCCACCTGCGTGGACGTGGCCGGCGCGACATACCCCAAGGAGCACAACTGCCAGCCCATACAGCCGATGGAAGGAAAGAGCCTGGTCCCGGCCTTTGAGAACAAGCCCGTCCGGCGCGCCGACGAGGCGATCTACTGGGAGCACGAGGGCAACCGGGCGGTTCGGCTGGGCAAGTGGAAGCTCGTGGCCAAGGGCCGAAACGGCAAGTGGGAGCTGTACGACATGGAAGCCGACCGGACCGAGATGAACGACCTCGCCGGGTCCCAGCCCGACCGCGTCACGACGCTGGCCGCCCTGTGGCAGGCCTACGCCGAGCGCGCCAAAGTGCTCCCCTGGCCCGGCAGGCGCTAGCGCAGGAAGAGGAACCCGACGGAGAAGAGTCCGAAGAAGTAGGTCTCGCGTAATCGCAGATCACGGATCGCGGACGTACCAACGTATCACGGGGACGAAGTGAGTTCTCTCTGCCAACCTCAATCAGTGCTCCGCCCCCGAAACTCGGGTCAACGGTTTGTTGGCTTCTTCTCCAGGAACTCCCACGTTGCGTTTCGAAACACATATCGCCTGCGGAACTTTTCCGGGTCCAACGGCTCAGGGACCGGCAGACCCACCCCAAACGGGGCTCCGCGTTTGTATCGGAAAACGGGCTTGTCGTCCACCGCGCCAAGTATTCCGGTCAGAAGCACCTTCTTTCCGGCCGGTCTCTCTGAGCGCCAGCTCCTGACCCCCTCAAGCCAAACCAGCCGGGAGTTGACTTCAACGGCTACTCCATATTCTTTCGTTCTTTCCCATGAGACGCCGCCGACAAGTCGTATCCGTTTGCCGTCATACTTATCCCATGGGCCTTGAATCAGTGGAGGCCCCTTCTCCGGGTCCACGCGCCTGGTGGCCTCGGCCGCTTTCGTTGCTCGGCGCATGCTCGCGCTGAGCCTGCCTTTGACCTGCGAGTTGTGGGTCTCCTTGGCCGCTTTGGCCAGAACGCGGCTCAGCTCGTCCGACAGGAGCCCGTGCTGCGCCGCCCGCTCGCAGATACCACCGAGGGCGCAGGCCGCACCGTCAGCCACGCTTGCGTTATCAGAAGACAGGCACTTGTGCAACTGCGCCAGCAACTCTGCGTTGAAGCGCCCGCCCTCACGATCGGTCGGGCCAATCTCGTACAGCCATCCAATCCTGATAGTCGTGCCGAATTTGTAGATTTCCTTCCTGCCATGAATGATTTGCAGAAGAAGCGACAGAACATCCTTTCGGTGTCTGGGAAAGCGGCAGAGCCCGGCCACCGCACTGTCGAAGATGTTGTGATGAATCTCGCCTTTGGCCGACAGATGGCGTCGTACGGCCTTGGCGACAATGGCGTATCGAGGCTCAAACGTGCGCCAACCCAAGGCGCGATATTCGTTCCAGAAGAAGTTATCGCATTGCATAACGTGCTCAACAGAGGTGCGCCGGTCGTTGAACACTTCCCACAGAAACGCGCGCGTCTTCCCTTCCGCCACGGCATCGTCACGGCGGACCTCCTGCCTCAGCATGTAGATACAGTAGCCCCTGAAGCCCATGTCATCGTCGAAACAGCCCGATTCCAGGGCCTTTCGTCGTTTCAGTGGGTCTTCTATGCGCCAGAAGCGAAGGGTCCTTCGGACGGTGGCAACGCGTGGGTCCTGGAACGTGTCCAGCGGAACGAATGTCCCCGGCAGTCCGTAGTCTTTCCATTCCGTGCCACGGCCAGAGGAAAGGTACACCAGTGCCTTCATTCCGACTTTCGGTTTCGCGTCGAACTCCCACACTCGCGAGTAGCCCTTGGGTGAGAACGGGATTACGATACGCCGCGCCGCAAGCGTCCCTCGCAAGACTTCGTGAACGCGGAGGGAAATCGCATACCCTTGCCGCCGTGGCAGGCCCTGTCGTTCCGGTGATAACGTCTTGGGTGCGCTTTGCGTTATCTCGGCCAGAATTATAGGCGAGGTGTCTTGCCTGACCCTCTCGTATGAAAGAACCACGCGTGCCCCCTCGGCGTGCGGCAAAGGCGCAATGGCCTGGGTGCACACCACGAAAGTGGCGACCGCCAGGCTGCGATTGACGTGAGATACCTTGGTCAGTGTGCTTCTCCTTATTGAAGCCGAACGATAAAGCTCAGCGGCGCGGCTTGTCCGCGGCCTCATCATGCCGTGTACCTGACGTTGAAAGTGAGCCTTCGGCGCGTATGCGTCGACAGGTTCGACTTTATTGACCCTTTCTGAGGTTTTGACGCCTGTGATGGGGGAAACGTTCCGACGTTCTTGCGATTGCCGGAGATCCTCCTCGTAATGATTCTGGATCTCCACGTGGTGCCGGGCGCAGTTGGCGCGCTGGATACGTCGGAGATGGACCCCCTGCGCCGTCGCACGGAGACCCCGGGTGTATTCACCCGGGGCGAAATGGGGTGTTCGCATCGCGCACCTGTTTGATTGCGCGGCGCCCATTTCGCCCCCCGTGAATGTACGGGTGCATGTTTAGCGGGCGAGCAACGCTCGCCGTGTGCCGTTCGAACGGCGAACGGCGAGCGTTGCTCGCCCGCTAAACATGCACACACGGGGGGCTTACCCGCGAACGTGCGGTTGTCTCGCCACTACCACATTGCCGAGCGTATGGTCAGGAGTGTCTTGCGGATCTCGTCCTGGCGGGGTGTGAGGATGCTTTCCTCGCCGCCGGCCTCGGCGATGAAGACCTCCCCGTCGTCGAACATGCTCGACGTGACGAAGACGGCCGTCATGTAGGTAAACGGCCGCCCGCCGCGACTCGCCGAAAACGTCATCAGCGTGCCCGCCAGGCCGCCGTCAGATTCGACCTCTTCGCTCCGGCCCAGCGTGTAGTTCCGCGCGGCCAGCTCCCGCTTGACCGCCTCGGTCCAGAACGCCAGCGTGCCGTTCTCGGCGTTCGGCTCGCGCCGCGCGGCCAGGACCATGCCGTCGGCCGACACGCCGCGGACGTCGTACGGGCCGAGGCTGCCCTCGTCCACCGTCACGAAGTTGTCCGGCATGTCCAGCCTCATCTCGCACCCGCCGAGGACCGCTGCGCCGGCCAGTACCGTTGCTAGTATTGCCTGCCTCATTTGCTTTCTCCCTGACGCTCAGAAGTCCATCAATGTCTCGAGACCCAGTTGACTGAGCCACCAGAACGGCAGCTTCACGCGGATGTGTCCCGACACGTGGGCCGCCCGGCGGAAAGACACCGTGATCGTCGCGTAGGCGATGCGGTTCTTCAGCAGGTTCATCCGCCCCTGGAGCCGCTCTATCTCCGTCCGCACGCGGATCAGCTCCTTCTCGATGGCCAGCACGTCCTTGACGTTCGAGGCCTTCTCAAGCAGCGCCTGGAGTCGCTTCAACGCCGCGCGTGCGTTGGCCAGCCTGATCTCCAGGTCCGTGTACTGCTCCGTGACGTCCTGGGCCGTGATGTCGCGACTGGCCACCGGGCCGAGCTTCGTCAGGGCGTCGACGGCGGCGTTGAACTTCTCGGCCGGGACGCGAATGGTGATACGGCTGCTGGCGAGGTGCTGGAGGTACCCGCCGAGGCCCTCGGCCGTCTTGCGCGCCTCGCCCAGGGCGTGTTCGAGGTCGGCCACGATGATCTCCATCCGCGCGGTGTAGACGACCTTTCTGGGCTGGACGGCGGCGGTGTGCTCGGTGGCCCGGGATGGCTCGCCGCGGCTGGGCGGCGCGTCGGGCGTGTCGGCCACTCCCCGGGCGTCGCGCGCGGCCATGGCCTCGCTGTCGGCCGAGTACTCCGCCATCGGGGCCATGCCCTTGAAACCGGACACCGCACAGCCGGGAGCAATCACGCTCGCGGCCCATACCAGCAGAATCCCTGTTCTTCGCATTGCCGTATTCTCCTTCATTCGTTCGGCGCTACGAAGAAGTGTATCCTCGCGCGAGACCCGTGCGCAGAAAAAACGCGACGAAACGACCCCGGGGATTGGGATCCCCGGGCTTGCACTGGCGCGGAGCGACGCGGGGGGAAGTCCGCCGGCGCTGGGCGGTGCGCCGGTCAGTCGATCAGCCGGGGGGGCTTCACTTCGTATGCGCCGATGTCGATCTTCGTGTCTTTGGGGCGGGGGCGCCGGGCGTGGAGGTGGACGTACTCGAACACGGGCGCCAGCGACACCCGGCCGACCTTGCCCGGCTCGACGCCCTGGCCGATGCACGGGGAGGTCGGCTTGAGGCGGAAGTCCTCCTTGTCGCGGTCGACGAAGTGCGGGTCCGGGCCCGTGTAGTTGCCTTCCTTGACCGCGCCGGGCCAGGTGCACACGGTGCCCCGGCCGGCGAAAATGTTGTTCCGCAGCACGACGCGGGCCTCCGCCGGAAGCTTGCGGGGATTGACGAAGACGCCCCTGTGGCGGTTGTTCACCAGCGTGTTGTTGACGACGTACAGTTCGGCGGGGTTCTTCACGCCCTCCTCGCCGTAGGCGATCAGCGTGCTGTTCTGCGTCCGGGCGCCCTGGGCGAGCACGTTGCCGATGATGAAGCTCCTGCCGGCGTTCGGCAGGTTAATCATGTAGCTGGACGAGCCGGTCTTACCGTCGGTGAAGAAGTTGTACAGGATGTGGTTTTCCTTGGCGCGGGACTTGAGCAGATGGCCCACCTTGGCGTGGTGCGTGAAGTTATGGCGGAAGATGAGCTTGTCGGCGCGGCCGATGTAGAGGTTGTGCGATCGCCCATCCAGCCCGCAGGCGGAGAACTCGCTGGTCTCGATGAGCACGGTGCCCGACCCGCCGAGAATCCCGTCCTCGCAGTCGTGGAACCTGCAGTTGCGAACGGTAAGATTCCGCCCCTCGGCGCGGATGCCCGCGCCGTTCCTGTCGCGGACCCGGCAGCCGGAAAACGCGATGTTCTCGACGGTGATGTTATTGCCGCGGGTCACCCAGATGGCCTTGCCGCCGTAGTGCTTTCCCGCGGCGGGGAACCTGGCCCGGCCCTTGCCGACGCCCCGGAGGGTCAGGTTGGCCGGCCTGATCAGGCAGACGTCCCCGGCGTAGTCGCCTTCGGCGTCGATCTCGATGACGTCCCCGTCGCGGGCGGCCCGCACGGCCTGCGAGAGCTTCGCGTACGTCTTGCCCGGCCCGACCTGGATCGTCCTGCCGGTCGAGGCGGCCTCTTCGCCGGACGCCGTCAATGAGGTGCCGCCCCCGAGACCGACGCAGACGATGACAAGAATCCAGCGTCTCATGACCTTCCCTTTCAATGGTGCGTCCACACGGCAGCGGCACCTCAGTCGCCGCATGTCGGCAGTGTATCGACCTGAAGCGCGTACGTGCAACACCAACGGGCAAACGCCCGCGGGCTCCGCCCCGCGGGGTGTCTGCGGAAACGTTTCACTCTCTTCGCAGCTGATCCAGGAAAGGGCCCCACGGCGGACACTGTGCTTGTTTGCACAGACCCCTCGGGGCCGAACCCGAGGGCGTTGGCGCCACGGCGCGCGATGATGCATCGTCAAAGGCACCACCTCGGCTTTGCCCTTGGTCCGTGCGGCGAGGGATGGTATCGTCTGTCGACATGCAACTGCACGGTCTGACAGTTCCGGTGTTCGCGGCAGGGCTGTGCCTGTGCACGGTGGCATCAGCGGCCGAGAAGCGCTACGTCCTGTGGGACCCCGCGCGGGCCGTGCCGAAATCCGCCCAGGCGCCGCTGCTCGAGGGCGTCCGCTTCAGCGTGGTAAAGAGCCGCAGGCCGGATGTGGACGGTTTCAACTGGCTGCACGGCGCGGCGGCGGTCTGGCACAAGGGGCGCCTGCTCGTCTCGTTCGGGCACAATACCGGGTCCGAGAACACCGGCTCCGAGATCGCCGAGGGACGCACCAGTGCAGACGCCGGCCGAACCTGGGGGCCGGTCTTTCACATCGCATCCGGCAAGGGCGACCTGGCCGTCAGTCACGGGGTCTTCCTCTCGCACAAAGGTGTGCTTTGGACCTTTCACGGCAGCTTCACCGGGCACCGGACCAAGACGCACACGCGGGCCTACGTGCTGGACGAGCCGACCGGGCGGTGGGTGTTCAAGGGCGTCGTGGCCGAGCAGGGGTTCTGGCCGACGTGCGAGCCGAGGAAAATGCCCGACGGCAACTGGATCATGGCCGGGATGTCCGTCGGTGGGGCCAACCCGGCGGCCGTCGCCGTCAGCAAGGGAGGGGACTTCACCGCGTGGCGCGTCGTGATCATCCCCCGCGCGGCGGGACTCGGCCGCATGTGGGGCGAGTCGACCGTGATCGTCGATGGCCGAGAGATCCTGAACATCGCCCGCTACGGCGCCCGGGCCGAGGCGCTGGTCTCTCTCAGCACCGACTGCGGGCGCACCTGGTCGCCGCAGGTTCGCAGCAACCTGCCGATGGCCGGATCGAAGCCTTACGCCGGCGTGCTCAGCACGGGCCAGCGGTACCTGATCTGCACGACGACGGCTGACGCGGGCCACCGCCGCAGCCCGCTGACGATTGCGGTCAGTCGCCCCGGCGGGAAGCTGTTTTGCCGGGTCTTCCGCATCCGCGACGCCGTCCACCCCGGCCCGGGCGAGTCGACCCCGAAGGCGCGCTTGTCCTACCCCTACGCCGTCGAGCATGAGGGCCAACTCCACGTCGTCTACTCCAACGACGGCGGCCGAGGCGCCAACCGCAACAGCGCCGAACTGGCCGTCATCCCCGTCGAAAACCTGCGTGCGAAGTAGGAAGCATTAACTCCTTCGAACCCAAACAGCGTTACTGCTCATCCCGCAGCATCCCACTAACCCGCTTATAGCTCTTACTGATAGCCCACCTGCCCGGCGGCGATATCCGCATCAAACAGTTTGCCGAAGCATCCTGATTGGTCTGACCGCCACGCCGTCAGCTTTTCTTAGGCTTCGGTTTGGCCGCCGCGGGCGCCGGGGCGTGCTTGCCAATCTGGTTCAGCAGGCTGATCCGCTGGGGGTGGTCGGGCTCGATATCGAGCACCATGCGCCACTGGACGACGGCCTCGGCGTACTTGCGGGCCTCCTCGTAGGCGTTGCCGAGCTTCAGGTGCAACGAGGCCGACTTCGGCGCCTCGCCGACCGCCATGGCCAGGTACTTGATGTACCCGTCGAGGTCCCCGGCCTGGTTGTGCTGCTCGGCGACCTTCCGATAGGCGTCCACGAGCGTGCCCTTGTAGGCCTTGGCGTCAAGCTTGATCGCCTGCTGGAGGCGCGAGAGATACTCCTCGTACTTGCCCGTCCCGAAGGCCGACTGGGCGAAGTAATAGTAGTACAGGGCCTTGTCTTCCTTGGCGGTCTTTTTCTCCATGGCCTTGAACATGTCGTAGGCCTTCTGGTAGCGCCGGGCGTTGAGGTAGATATTGGCCCGGAGGAACCGGATATCCGGCCGGTCGGCCAGTCCGGTGGCCATGGCCTTGGCCACGTGGTAGATCGCCGAGCGTTTCGGCGCGGCCCGGAAGACGTCGGTCTTGCCCCGGACCGGCTCGATGAGATACCACGAGCCGCTGACCGTCTCGACCTGTCCGGACTTGACCGTCACGGTGCCGATCTGCCCGAAGTAGTTCCGCAGGTTGAAGTACGCCGAGGCCAGCTTGTAGTGCAGCACGGGGCTCTTGACGCCGAGCGACAGGGCCGTCTCGTACTTGCCCGCCGCCAGTGCGAAGGCGTTCGAGGCAAGGTGGATGTTGCCCAACTGGTAGTGGTCCGAGGCGCTGCGTGGGTTCTGCTTGATGGCTTCCTGGTAGTACTTGAGGGCCTTCTCGTAGTCGTCGAGGTGGTACTTGGCCTCTGCGAGCATGTGGTAGGTGCTGTAGTCGTGGCGGTACTTGAGCAGGGGCTCGAGGGCGGCGACGACCTTGGTCCACTGCCTGGCCTCGGAGTGGAGGCGCCCGAGCAGTTGCCCGGCCTCGACGTGATCGGGATTGGCCTTGAGGATTTCGGTCAGGAGCTTATCCGCCTTGGGGCCCTGCCCGTCGTAGTGGTAGGCCCGTGCCAGATGCAGGCGATAGGTGGTCTTGGTTTTGTCGGCGGCGACGGCCTTGGTCAGCAGTTCAACGGCCTGCTTGTATTGGCCCCTGAACAGCGCCTCCTGCCCGTCGGCGAAGAGCTTCCGGGCGCGGGCCTGGGCTTCCTTTTCGGCCTTGGCCTTGGCGTCTTCGGCCTTGACCGGCGCCTTTGGGGGCGGCTTGGCCACAGGCTTGTCGCCCTTGGGCTTGCCGCCAGGCGCCGCTAGTGCGCCCGACCATGCACACAGGACCATTCCCGTCAGCATCGCGCCGGTTATCAGTTGTCTTGGCATGAGTAGTACTCCTGTATTCCTGGTGGCTGGTGCGTCCCTACAGCCTGTAGGTCTTGATCCAGGTGATCTGTTCCTTGGCCTTTTGGGCCATGGGGCCCTTGGGGTAGGTCTTCACGTAGTTGGTATAGGCGTCCATGGCCTTGATCCACTCGCCGAGGTGCTCGTAGTTTTCGGCGATGGCGAACTGTGCTGCGACGGCCCTGGTCGAGGCGCGATAGCTCCTGATGAACGACTTGTACGCGGCGACGGCGTCGGCGTGCTTTCCGGCCCGCTCGTGGTACTGCGCGATGCGCCACGAGGCGTCCTCGGCCACCGACGTGCCGGTGAACTGCCGGACGATCTCCAGCCACGTCGCCAACGCCGCGGGCGAGTCCTTCAACCGCTCGTGGTAGATCACCGCCATCCGGAGCAGCGCATCGCCGGCCTTGTCCGCCAGCGGCACGCCGGACGCCCGCTTGTAGGTCCCAACGGCCCTTCTGAGCGCGGCGTTGATCTTGTCCTGCCGATCCGCCAGTTGCGCCGCGGTCAGCACTTCGGTTTCCTGCTTGGCTTCCTGGGCGGCCAGTTGGACCTCGGCCTGGTCGAAGGCCACGTTGTACTGGGCGTCCCGTGCCAGCAGGACGTCGGCGGCTTGGGCCTTTCCGGCCCTTCGCAGGGCCTCGAGACGCAGCTTGTTGTCGTAGCGCTGTGCCCGCCTGCGGCCCTGAACCTGGGCGTAGGCCTTCTTCTGGGCGATGTCCTTGGCCTTTTCGAGGCTCTTGCCGCGGGTCACGCCGGCCAGGGCCTGGGCCTCGGCCTCGTAACTCTGCCCGATCTGGAACAGCGCATCGTCGGCCAGTGTGCTGTCGGGGTACCGCGCGGCCAGCGAGAGCAGCGCCTCGCGCGCCTTGGCCGTCTCGCCCATCGACAGGAACGCCGTCCCCGCCGCGTACAGCGCGTCGTCGGCCAGGTGGCTCTTGGCCCACCGCTCGGGGATCTTGCGGTACTCGATGATCGCCTTGGTCGGATTGGCCAACTGCGTCTGGACGATCCGCGCGATCTGGAACTGGGCGTCGTCGGCCTTGCGCTGGCCCTTCTCGTCAACCAGCGTCTGGTAGCGGGCAAGGTCCTTGACCACGCCGAGCCTGCGGACGGTTTCGGCGGCGCGGGCGTCCTTGGCGTAAGACGCCTGGTAGGCGCGGTAGGCCTTGGTGGCCTCGGACCACTGGGACAGGTTGATGCGGCATTCGGCGATGGACCACCTGGCCTCGCGGACCCAGGTGCCCTTGGGAAACTCGTTGATCACGCGGTGGTAGGCGGCGATGGCGTCCTCCCAGGCCTGGTTGGTCTGGTGGATCTGCCCGACCATCGTCAGGGCCTGCCCGGCGTTGGCGTGATGGGGAAAACTGTCCACGAACGTCCCCAGCACGTGCAGCGCCTCGACCCAGCGCTTCTGGGTCTTGAGCTTGACGCCAATGGTGTAGATGGCGGTCTGGATGGCCGCGTCCGACCCGCCCCGGGCAAAGCAGATTTCCTGGTAGACCTCGACGGCCTTCAGGGGCCGGCCCAGAGTGTTCTCGTAGGTTCGCGCGATCTGCACCGCCGCCTGCGAGGCCAGGGCGTGAGAGGGGTAATGGATCGTCAGGTCGTTCCAGACGATCATGGCCTCGTCGTAGTATTTCCTGGCCGCCAGCTCCGAGGCGATGTCCCACAGCATCTGCGGGATCAGGGTGATCTTCGGGTGGTCGTGGTAGAGGCCTGATATCTTCTGCAGCTGCCTGGCGGCCCGGACGAACTGGCCCCTGGCCAGCGTGGAGCTGAAGGCGTTGACCACGCGGGCCTGGGCCAGGACGGACGTGGCGATGTCCCACTGCGCCTGCTGGACCAGCGTGCGGTCCTTGGCGAAGGTCTTGACGATCTGCTCCAGTTCCGCGCGGGCCTTGGCGAACCGCTTGGACACTTCGGCCAGGAGGGCCTGCTTGCCGAGGTCCTCCTTGATGGGTTCACCGGCCCAGGCGAGGTAGTCGCGTGCGATGCTCAGGCGCATCGCCGGCAGCTCGATGTCGGCGGGGTTGTCGGCCAGGTACTTCGCCGCCAGGTCCGCCGCCCGCGTCCACTGGCGGATCGTCCGCCAGTGGGCAACCATCACCATGATTTCCCCGCGGGCCTGCTTGGCCGAGGCGGTCTGGGGGTAGGTCTTCCGCACGTTCTGGAAGACCGCGTACGCCGCGGCCAGGGCCTTGTCCTGCCGGGCCAGCTCCGCCTCGCTCAGCACCGGCGCCGGCGGGGCCTGCTGTCGGCCTTGGGCCTGGGAGGCCTTGTTGGCCTTGCCCTTGCCTCCGGCGGCCTTGTAGGTCAGCCTGTCCTGGAGGCTGGCAATAGCCACGGCGCGGCGGGACTGCTCTCGCTTGATCGCCGCCATCGCCAGCATCTCGCCCTGGATAATTTCCTTGTCGGCCTCCCTGCGCAGCTCTTCGTTCATTTCAGTTGCGGCCGGGGTGTCCGGTTTCGCCGGGGCGCTCTTCGTGGCGCCGGCGCTGGGGCCGGCTACGGGTTTCGGCTTGCGTGTCGCCGAGCCGGCCGGGCGTTTGCCAGTGCGGTGGGCCAAGCCCCCACCCCCGCCGCCGGCTCCGGAAAGCACGCCGGGCTCGGGGACCCCCTCCAGGTATCTCCCGGCGAACAGGTCGTCCAGGTCGCGCAGGCGCATGGCCGGGCGCTTGGTCATGGCGGCCAGCACGCTGCGGGCGTGGTCGGGCATGACCTTTCCCAGGTGGCAGACGCCTCGGCTGAACTCGAGGCGCTCGGGTTTTCTCAGGGGCAGCTTGCGTTCGAGCAGGTCGGCGAAGACGCTCTCGGCGACGTCCCAGGCGTCGATCCGGGCGTACTCCGAGCCCACCGCCATGATCTTCGCCAGAGACGCACCCGACAGCGGGCCGTCCGGGCGGGCCCGGACGAACGCCTCGTATGCGCCGATGGCGGCGGCGAACTCGGCGCTGAGCTTGGGCGGGGGGACCGTCTTGTCCGGGCGCGCATCGAGCGCCTCGGCCAGGGCCTTGCGGGCCTTGGCGTCCAGGGCTCCGGCCGCCGCGAAGGCCATCGTTTCGGCGGTGCTGCTGCTGCCCGGCCCGGCGGCGGCCAGCACGGGCTGCTTGGCCGCGACGGCGGCAAAATCGGTGTAGATCTTCACCGCCACGTCATACGCGCCGTGGGTCTCGAACGTGCGGGCAATGCCCGTGATCCGCGCCACCGCCTGCGGAACCAGCTTGCTGGTGGGGTGGGCGGTGATGAAGTCCACGTACGCCTTGATCGCCAGGACGAACCCCGGGCTCAGCGTGATCTTGTCCTTCGCCCCGTGCCGCGCCAGCACACGCGCCAGATCACGCCGCGCCGTCGACTCGCGATGCATGGCCAGTTGCAGGTTGGCGTATCGCTCGGCCGCGGGGGCGGGCTTGGCGCCCTTGATCTGGATCGCGTTCTCCACCACGGTGTAGTACTCGAGATCGGCGTAGTGGGTCAGGACGGCCGACCACAGCGCCCGGACACGTGCGAGGTACGGGTCGCCCTCTTTGAGGTCGCCCTGGAGTTCGTAGCAGCGCTTCAGGGCCTTGGCCAGCGGCAGGTCGATCTTGGCCGGAACGTCCAGTCCCGCGGCCAGGAGACGATTGTGCGCCGCGATGGACTGGCGGACCCACAGGGCCGCAATATCCAGTTCCACCTCGCGGCGCTGCGCCTCGTCGAGCGCCGCGGCGAGCAGGGCGTAGCCCGCCTGTGCCGTCGCGTAGTGCCCCCGGTCCAGCCAGGGCTTCACGTGCGCCGCCAGGGTCTGCCGCGCCTTGGCGCCCTGCGAGGCGGTGTCGTCGGCGACGATCTGCTTCAGCAGGTCGATCAGGGCCTTTTGATGATCCCCGAGGGCGGCGTTCCGCGCGCCCAGTCCGTCGGCGATGTTCGCGTCGAACGTCCAGCGGGCGTACCTGTCGAGGATGCCCACGTGGGCCCACCTCGCGTCGCGAAGGATCGTCTCGCGTTTGGCCGAGGCCTCGATCAGTTGGGAACTGACGGCTGCGGCCATCTTCAGCCCCGCGGGGGCCTTGACCTTCAGATACCCGTCCCGGACGGCGGCAATGAGCTTGACGGCCGCGGCGACGGCCTTGGCGTCTGTGCCGCCGCGCACCACCGGCAGCGCGATGGCCACCGCCCAGTCGTGCGGGGCCACGGGGGCATCGTCGCGAACGCCCTTGGGCCGGCCGGCCGCCAGGGCCATCACCTTGGCCGCCAGGTCCGCCTGCCGGGACCACGCGTCGACCTGGGGGATTCCGGCGGCGTTGATCTCGTTGCACCGGCCCACCAGCGCCGTCAGCGCCTTGGGCATCTCGTCACCGGCCTTGCCGCTGCGCAGCAGCTCGCCCACGGCCTCGATCGCCGCGCTGGTCTCGTAGTCCAGCAGCGCCTGGAGGACGGCGCCTTTCGACGCGGGAGGCAGCTTGCCCTTGAGCAGCAGGGAGGCGCCCGCGATGGCTCCCGCGTGGGCGCCCCTGCCGGCGTAGGTCTTGCCCAGGTGACCCAGCACGGTCTTGGTCAGGGCCGAGGCCTCGGCGTCGGTGGCCAGGCGGGCGTAGAGCTTGCCCGCCCAGGCCAGGGCCTCGGTGTCGATCGGGCGGATCTTCTCATCGCCCGCCGCCGCCGGAAGCAGCGCCGAGCGACGAAACAGCTCGGCCATGAGCGTCCGGATGGCCTCGGTGGCCAGGCGGTGGGTGTCGTGGGCGTTTATCCATTTGGCCAGGCGGTCTGTGGACCCGGCCCGTCCGGTCCGGCTGAACTCGAAGACGGCCAGCTCGTACTCCGCCACCGCCGCCTGGGGCGTCTTGGCGTGCTTCGTGGTCACTTCGGTCAGCAGCGCGAGCCCTTCGAGAGCGGTTGTGCCCCCGGCGCGGAGTTTGGCCTGTCCGGCCAGGAGGGTAAGTTCCGCTTCGTCGGCGAGCTTGGGATACCGCGCGCGGACCTCGATGACGATAGGCAGCACGCCGGTGCCTTTACAGACGTCCAGCAGGCTTCGGGCGTGGAGCGTCATGGCGGCGGCCCGCTGCGTGTCGGTCAGCGTCTTGTGGGCCAGAAGACGCTCGCACAGCCCCCGCGCCTGGGAGGACATCCGGTTGTCCAGCAGGCCTCGGATCGTGGCGATGCGGACGTCGGCGTCGACCACCTCCCCGCGCAGCGCCTTGAGCATCTTGACGACGTAGGGATCTGCGGGCATGAGCTTGTGGGCCTTTTCCCAGGCGGCAATGGCTTGTTCGACCCGGCCCAGTTGAAGCTGCGCCTTGCCCAGCCAGACAAACGCGTCCGGCGAAGGTTTGGCGGCCCCGGCGGCCTTGAGGAACAGGTCCCGCGCCTTGTCGAACAGTTCGGCCCGGTAGGCGGCTATGCCGTCGGCCAGGGCCTGTTCGGCCGGCGTCGGGGCCGCCGCGGCCGTCGGAATCGGCCCGGCCATTGTCGCGCCCAGAACGATCAGCAAGAGGCAGCGTCGCATCGTGTAACTCCTTATCACAGGTTCTTCCCGGGGAATGGGATCCGCGGGTTTGTGGTGTCGCGGTACCGTGTGATGGCTCTCATTCACGCTTCTTTGACGACGGAGGACCCCGGCAGGTTCCCGGCGATTACGCGGCGACCGGACAGACGCGCCTGCCAAAAAAAAGCCGCAAACACCGTTGCCAAACGTCACGGCGGTTTATAAGTTATCCCACTGAAGCCGGATGCGCGGCATGCGTCTGTGATCTTGGCGTCACGTGGGCGCGGTCGGCCCACGTGTCAAACGGCGTACTTGTTACATTCGCGTTACATTAGAGAGAAAGGAACCGAAATGTCTCGCAAAAGCACGAGCATGATAGTGCTGGTCGCATTGGCCGGTCTGATGGCGTCGTCGGGCTGCGGCACGGTGCGCGGGCTGGTCGAGCCGAATCGCCCCAAGGTCTTCATCGACTTGTCCGACCCGGTCGTGATCAAGGGCGGGTACAAGCTCTACGACATGTACAACACCCCCGACGGCATGACGCTGAACAAGAAGACGGGCATCATGTACCTGGCCGTGCCGAACTTCAACGAGAACCTCTTCAAGCCCGGCTGCATGATCAAGATCATGCCGGACAACTCGTGGTCCAAGCTCTGCGACATGCCCATCCATCCGGACACGAACCACGCGGCGCCGATGGGCTGCAACATGGGCCCGGACGGGAACATCTACGTCGCCGACAACCAGTACTTCTACGGCACCGACCGCAAGAGCCGCCTGTACCGCGTGGTCCTCGACGCCAAGGGCGACGTCGTCAAGAACGCCGACGGCACGCCCAAGGTCGATATCGCCGCTGACGGGTTCTTCCTGTCCAACGCCGTCTACTGGCACGGGAACAACTGCTACGTCAGCGACACGTTCACTGACGTCCCAGGCCAGAGCTACATCTACAAGATCACGCTGGCCGAGATGAACGCCGGGAAGGTCACCGTGACGGACAAGCACATCGTGGCGACGCTGAAGACGATCAAGCGTGGCCGGGGCGACACGGCCGGGGCCGACGGAATCACCTTCGACGGCGAAGGCAACATGTACAGCGGGAACTTCGGGGACGGGCGGATCTTCAGGTTCGAAATGAACCCCGACGGGACCGTCAAGAGCCAAAAGTGCATTATCGACAACGAGAAGCTCATGCCCAGCGCCGACGGGATGTTCTGGGACGAAAAGAGCAACATGATCTACATCGCCGAGTCGGCCTCTAACGCCATCAGGCGCTTCTCGACCGACGGCAAGATCCTCGAGACGGTCTGGGAGAACGGCGACACCTGCGGCCGCGACGGGCTGCTCGACCAGCCCTGCGAAGTCATCATCCGCGGCGACGAGCTGATCTCGGTGGACTTCGACATGACCTTCCCCGGCCTGATCAACAGCAAGTACGACAAGTGGCACGGGCTGCACGTGATCCCGTTGGATCCGGACCGAGGGAAGAAGTAGAAGTAACGAATTTGCGATTGACGATTGACGATTGACGATTGGCCGGCGATTGGCCCGCTTGACGTGCGACGCGGAACATCCATGGCAGATCGACAATCGGCAATCGACACTTGAGAAGACCATGGAGCTGAACCTCTACGACAAGGTCGCCATCGTGACCGGGGCCTCGAGCGGGCTGGGAAAGACCATCGCCTTCATGCTCGCCGAGGAGGGCGCCGCGGTGGCCGTCAACTACCTCAGGACCGCCGACGGCAGCGTCGACTTTGCCGAGGACGCCGACACCGTCGTCCAGCAGATCGTCGACACCGGCGGGCAGGCGCTGGCCGTGGCGGCCGATATGTCCGTCGAAGACGACGTCCTGGCCATGTTCGACACGGTCGAGGCGCAGTTCGGCCCGGTCGACATCCTGATCAACAACGCCGCCTACCTGCCCAAGGGCCCGATCACAGGCTACACGCAGGAGGAATGGAACTACACGTTCCAGGTCAACATGACCGGGCCGTTCGTCGCGTCGCGCGAGCTGGTCAGGCGCCTGCTGGAGGTCGAACGCCCCGGCAAGATCATCAACATCGCGTCTCTGGCGGCGTTTCGGGGCTCGACGACGGGGCACCTGCCTTACGACGCGAGCAAGGGCGCGATGGTCTCGTTCACGCGGGCCTTGGCGCGTGAGGTGTCGAAGCACGGCATCAACGTCAACGCCGTGGCCCCGGGCATGATCAAGACCGAGATGGTCGCCAAGACCTGGGAGCAGAACAAGGAACGCTACCTGGCCCGCATGCCGATCGGGCGCATCGCCCTGCCCGAGGAGGTCGCCACCGTGGTGGTCTTTCTGGCCTCCGAGGCCGCCGACTACATCTGCGGCGCCACGATCGACGTGACCGGCGGGATGATGATGCACTGATCCGATTCCGGATTGCGGATTGCGGATTGCGGATTGTGGATTTGAACGCGCCGAAACCGCTTCGCTTGCGGTTTCGCGCGCCGTTCTGACGATGACGACGACCGGTCCTTTTCCCAGGAGACATGACACATGGAACCCAATCTGGCACTCGGCTTTCTGTTCCTGATCATTGGCGCGCTGTGCGGGGGCTCGTTCGGGCTGCCCAGCAAGTTCGTCAAGAAGGACACCCCCTGGGAGGTCCTCTGGGGCCCGTTCTTCTTCTTCGTGACCATACTCATCCCCATCGTCGTCGCCCCGACGGTTGTCAACGACCTGGGCGAGGTCTTCTCCAGGGCCGGGACCGGCACGATGGTCACGGTGCTGATCTTCGGCCTGCTGTGGGGCCTCGGCTCGATGACGCTGGGCAAGGCCTTCGCGTTTATCGGGCTGTCGCTGGCCTACGCGCTGAACTACGGCGCTCAGATCATCACCGGCTCGGTCGTACCGATGGCTATCGAGAAGCCGGGGGCCTTCCTGACCGATTACGGCGCGGTCATTCTCGCCGGCGTAGCGATTCTCCTGGCGGGAGTCGTCGTGAGCGGTCGAGCGGCCATCCTGAAAGAGCGCGGCATGAAGAAGGAGGAGGAGCCCGAGGTCGAGGGCGACCCGCCAGCAGAGACTGCCGCCGAGAGCCCGAAGATGGCCATCGGCGTGTTCATCGGTATCCTCTCCGGTGTGCTCTGCGCGTGCTGGGCCATTGCAGCGGTGTCCGCAGGACCGATCATCAAGCACGCCAAGGCGCTCAACGTGGACAACAACCCAGGCTTTGCGGCCTCCTGGGCCTTTACGGCGGTCATCCTCTGGGGTGGGGCGATTTCTGCCTGCCTCTACTGCGTCGTGCAACTGACCAAGAACAAGACCTGGGGCCACCTGACCAAAGCAGGTATCGGCAGGACGCTGGGGCTGGCCTTCGCGATGGCGGTCCTGCACGATGCGGCGGTCTTCTTCTTCGGACTGGCCTTGGGCGATCTGGGCGATCTGGGCGTGTCGGTGGGCTACGCGGCCTTCATGTCGTTCGCGATCATCGTGGGCAACATTCACGGCTTCCGTACGGGCGAGTGGAAGGGCGCGCCGCCTAAGAGCGTCAAGTGGATCGCCGCTGGCATCGCTGTCCTGGTCATAGGCGTCAGCATCCTTGCCGCTGGCAAGGGCATGATGAAGGCCAGGGAAGACGCCCAGAAGAAGAAGGGCCCGGCCACGACGAGTCTTGTTGTTCCGGAAGACGGACCGGCGCGCGTTTGAGAGGATCGAACGTGTCGTTTCATCGATGTTTGGCGGGCGAGCAACGCTCGCCATTCGTCGTTTGGACGGCACGCGGCGAGCGTTGCTCGACCGCTAGACGTGGAATGAACCTCGGACAACCCGGCAGAAAGGTGAACCGATGGACTACCTGATGGGCATCGACCTGGGCTCCACGAGCCTCAAGGCGATCGTGTACGACCTGGACGGCAAGCTCGTGGCCAGCGGATCGCGGCCGACCGAGGTGCGGCATGACGATCCGGACCACCCGGACTGGGCGATCTGGCGGCCGGAGGAAATCTGGGGCGGCGTCGCGGAAGCCTGCAAGGACGCGATCTCGAAGATCGACGACCCGGCGGCGATCAAGGCCGTCGCCGTCACCGGCATGGGCATGGACGGCGTGCCGATGGACTCGGCCGGCAAATGGCTCTATCCGTTCATCAGTTGGCACTGCCTGCGGACGGCCCCGCAGCAGCAGTGGTGGCTGGAGCACATCGGGGCGGAGAAGACCTTCTCCATCACGGGCAACCCGGTCTGGGCGATGAACTCGGCCCTGCGGATCCTCTGGATGCGCGAGAACCAGCCGGACATCCTCGACAAGGCCGACAAGTGGCTGCTGATCGAGGACTTCGTCAACTTCATGCTCAGCGGCGAGATCGCCACCGACTACTCGATGGCCTCCAATACGCTGCTGTTCGACCAGAAGGCGCGCGACTACTCGGACGAGCTTCTGGCCGCGGCGGGCATCGATCGGGCCCTGCTGGCCGATCCCAAGCCGTCAGGCACGGTGATCGGCGAGATCCACGCCGCGGCGGCCGAGGCCACCGGACTGAAAGCCGGCACGCCGGTCGTTCTCGGCGGGCACGACTTCCTTTGCGCCTGCCTGCCGGTCGGGGCCTTCAAGCCCGGCGTCGTCCAGGACGTGATCGGCACGTGGGAGATCATCGTCGCCGCCGTCGGCGAGCCCGTGCTGACGCCCGACGTGCTGAACATGGGCTGGTGGATGGACTCGCACGTGGCCCGCGGGGCCTACGCCGCCATGGGCTCCGCCGTGGCGCTGAGCATGCTCGAATGGTACCGCGCGCAGTTCGGCCAGGCCGAGGCCGCCAAGGCCGAAGCCGAAGGAGGCGTCGACTGGGACTACCTGCTGGCCCAGGCCGCCGAATCGCCCCCAGGCGCCAACGGCGTCATGTTCCTGCCGCACTTCTCCGGAAGCACCATCCCCGTCATCGACAGCGACTCGAAGGGCGCCTTCGTGGGCCTGCGAAACGTCACCACGCGGGGCGACGTGCTCCGGGCCGTCATCGAGGGACTCAACTTCCAGTTCCTCCAGATCGTCCAGGGCGTCGAGACGGCCCTGAAGGTCACCCCCGAGAAGTTCGTCGCCGTCGGGGGCGGCACGCAGAACACGCTGCTGATGCAGAACAAGGCGGACATGGTCGGCCGCGCCTTCGAGACACCCGAGATCGAGGAGGCCACCCCGCTGGGCGCGGCGATCCTGGCCGGGATCGGCGTGGGGCTCTACGCCGACGAGGCCGACGCCTTCACCCGCGTGTACCGCCCCGGTAAGGTCTACGCCCCCGACACCGAAATGACCGCCCTGTACGCCGAGCGGTTTGAGACCTACAAGCAGCTCTACCCCGCCCTGGCGCCGATCAGCAAGCAGTTGTAGTGCGGGTTGATTGGCTGACGGGTTGACGGGTTAATTGGGAACGACCTGTGCGGAACCGCTTGCGGCCTGCCTGCCGGCAGGCAGGTTTTGCGCGGTGTACGCGCGAGAAATAGCGCTTGCAAGTAATGAGCGCTGCTGGCATTATTCTTCGAGAGTTGCCCGCGACGGTCGCAGGCATCGGCATATAGAACCTGTCCAATCACAGGAGTCACTGCACCATGCCAGAGAAAACAGCATCTATGTCGTTGGACGTCAGGATCAAGCTCAGTGCGATGATGTTCTTCCAGTACATGCTGGTGGCCGTCTGGTTCGTACAGCTTTCGGCCTACCTGGAAAACCTCCAGATGAGCGGCACGCAAATGGCGTGGATACTCAGCTCGATGGCGTTGGGCTGCATCGGCTCGCCGCTGGTCGGGATGTTTGCGGACCGTCACTTCGCCTCGCAGCACGTCCTGGCGGTACTGAATCTCCTGACGGCGGGCCTGCTGGTGGGCGCCGCCACGGTTACCGCACCCGGGCCGGTCTTCGTCATGCTGCTGCTGGCGATGCTGTGCTACATGCCTACCTGGGGCCTGACCAGCGCCATCGCCATGAGCCACAGCCCGTCGGAGAAGTTCCCCCAGATCCGCGTCTTCGGATCGATCGGCTGGGTCGCCGCCGGGCTGTTCAGCCTCGTGGCTATCCACTTCTCAGGCGTCCCCATCAAGATACTCGGCTTAAAAATCGTAATCGATATCTTCGATGTCAAGGAGTTCGACGGGACCGCCCTCCCGCTGTATTGCGGTGCGGCCGTGGCCCTCGTCGCCGCCGTGCACGCCTTGCTCCTGCCCCATACGCCCCCGCCGGCCAAGGGGCAAAAGGCCTCCGTCGTCGATGCTTTGGGGCTGCGCTCTCTGTCCCTGATGAAGGACGTGCAGTTCTCTGTCCTGATTGTCGGCACGTTGATCGGGACGATTGCGTTCGCGTCGTACTGGTCGTACTGCTCGGCCTTCCTGAAGGGCGAAGGCTTCAAGTATCTGACCGTGACGATGGGCTGGGGCCAGTTCGTCGAGATGTTCCTCATGCTGCTGGTGCCGGTCGCGCTGAGCGTGATCGGCCTGAAGTGGACGATCGTGGTCGGACTGGCGGCGATGCTGCTGCGTTACCTGGGCTTCACGCTGGGCGGGGCCTACAGCATGAACTGGCTGTATTTCGGGGCCATCTTCGTCCACGGGATCATTTTCGGCTTCTTCTACGTGGGCGGGCAGATCTACATCGACCGCAAGGCGCCGAAGGAGATGAAGGCCCAGGCCCAGGGACTGATCTTCCTGGTGAGTTTCGGCGTCGGGCTGCTGATCGGCAACTTCGTCAACGGCGCGCTGCTTGAGTCGGGCGTCGCCGAAGGCGCCGTGAAGAACTACCAGTTGATGTGGATCGTCAGCTCGATCATCAGTGCCGCCGTCCTGGTGATCTTCGTGCTGCTGTTCCGCGACCCGGTGGCCGCTCTTGGGGCCGAGAAAACGCTCGCCCAGCCCGCGGACCAGCCCCCGGCCGAGGAAGCCCCCGCTGCGGACGAGGCGTTCGCCGCTGTGGCCATGGCCGACGCGACGGCCGAAGAGGCCCCCGCAGCCGAACCTGAAGCCCCGGCCGAAGAGCCCCCCGCCGAGGACGCCCCGGCTGAGCCCGAGCCCCCGGCCGAGGAGGCCCCGGCCGCCGAAGCGCCGCCCGAACCCGAGCCGCCGGCTGAGGAACCGCCCGCCGAGGACGAGCCGGCGGCCGATGAGGACGACGACCAGCCGTAGCCGCGGGCCGGCGGGACGGAAGACAGACATGTTTTGACGATACCAGGGCCCGCTGCTCGACGGAGCGGCGGGCCCGCAGTCGAGAAGGGACACACCATGGCGAAGTACCTTATGGGCATCGACAACGGCGGGACCGTCTGCAAGGCCGCCTTGTTCACGCTCGACGGCAAAGAGGTCGCCGTCGCCTCGCAAAAGGTCCAGAATATCAACCAGACCGAAATGGACATGAACCAGACGTGGGCGTCGACCTGCGGGGCGATCAAGGGCGTCATCGACAAGGCCGGCATCGCCGCGGCCGAGATCGCCTGCATCGCCGCGGCGGGGCACGGCAACGGGATCTACCTCGTGGACGCCGACGGCAACCCGGTGCGCAACGCCATCTACTCCTCAGACTCCCGCGCGCGGTCCTATATCGAGCAGTGGGCCGCCGATGGCGTCGACCGGAAGATCCGACCCAAGACCACCCAGTGCATCTGGCCCGCACAGCCCAACGCGCTGCTTCGCTGGCTCGAAGACAACGAGCCGGAAACCATCGAGAAGACCAAGTGGGTCTTCATGTGCAAGGACTTCCTGCGCTTCAAGCTCACGGGCGAGGCTTACGCCGAACTGACCGACATGTCGGGAACGAGCCTGATGAACGTCGTC